>ENA-UPXC01000037-UPXC01000037.1-human-gut-metagenome-genome-assembly--contig:-NODE-37-length-170139-cov-19.928097_pt1 | contig 170139 bp, 157 predicted proteins | sample MGYA00250047_ERZ773371 | MGnify/ENA primary metagenome ERZ773371 (study PRJEB29103, sample SAMN06111975) | human gut metagenome | biome: human gut; feature: ankylosing spondylitis patient; material... | reverse complement strand
ATGTCGTGTTTCACTCTCAAGTCGACACGCATAAAAAGCCTCCCATTTCTCGTGTCCAAGAAATGGGAGGCAGTTCAATGCGGCCCCGCGCTTTTCTTTTAGCGTCGGTCCCTGCGCCGGCGTGCGGCCTATTTCTCCCCCATTTTGGCCATTTTGCCCTCCAAACGGCACTACCGCCGGCAACATCCAGCAGATACGCTGAACCTAGCCGTATAGGCCCTATGAGAACGGGAGCAACCATGGCAGCCTTGTTCACGACCCCCAAACGCAATGACACTACCGCCGGAACCCATGTTGCCGAACCCGACGTTCGCCGTCGCATAGGACTCGCGCACGGCAGCTGGCGCCGCGTGACGCGCCGCATCGTCGTAGGCGCCGTGTGCGCGCTCACGGTGAGCTCGCTGCTCATGCCGAGCGTCTCGCTCGCGGCGGAATGGGTCAAGGTCGGCGAAACCAAATACAACGCCGGCACTGCGGCGGGCGACGAGACCGGCACCTGGTCGTGGGACGGCGCCGACGACTTGAAACTCAACAACTATAACGGCGGCGAGATCCAGGCCGCAGGCAAGCTCAACGTGAATTACTCGGGAAACAACATCGTCACTGCCGACTGGATCGAAGGCATCAAGGCTTCTCATGGCAAGAATGAGAACGCCGAGCTCAATATCCAAGGCGACGCGGGCAGCACGCTCAGCGTGACATCTACTGAGGACGCTATCCTCTCCACGGGTAATATCAACATCGACGGAGCCGGATCCGTCAACGCCACGAGCGCTGGGTTTGATGCCATCGACGCCGAGGGCGATCTCGCTATCAAAGGTTCGGGCAACGTCAACGCCACGGGCGTATCGGATGGCATCAGGGCAAACGGCAATATCACGATTGACGACAGCGGGGCCGTCACCGCCAGGGCTACCAAGGACAAGGGTATCGGAACCGACAAGAACCTCACCATCAAGGGTGGCGGCACAGTCGAGGCAAGCTCAGCCGATGGTGAGGCCATTTGGAGCGGCGGCAACATCAATATCTCGGACGGCAGCCAGGTCAAGGCGAGCTCCGAGAAAGACGCTGCCGTCGAGGCCAAGGGCAGCCTCGCAGCCACAAACGCCTCCCTCAACGTAAACGGTGTTGAATATGGCGTCTATGCCCACAAGGGCATCACCCTCGATCATGCAAACGTGACGGTCCGTGCAGGTAAAGGCAGATACGGTGACGCCATCGCCCTCTTCACCTACCAGGACGACATCGTCGTCAAGAACGGCTCCACCGTGGACGCGTCTGCGGAAGGCGAGGTTTCGGCTGCATTCTCCACCAGAAACGATCGACCCAACGAGAAGGGTGGCCACATCTACATCAGCGACTCCGTTGTCAAGGCCATAGCCCGCTATGTCGAGAACGGCGACGGCCCCATCCCCTACAGCGAAAACCAAGATGGCGAGACGAGGCGCGAACCCCAAGGCGAGAACATCGGCATCATCGCCCAGACCAGCGAGGGCGTCACACCCGCAGTCATCTCGATCACCCGCAGCAAGGTAACGGCCGAAGGATATACAGCGGCAATCTTTGCCCGTGCCATGAGCGCTGACGGCAAGACAATCGGCACCATCAAGATTGAGAACGCCGCCATCCAGACGCCCGAAGGCGGAAAGGTCATTGACTATCACAAGCTCCGTGACGGCATCTACGAGGCAGGCCAAGCCATCGGCACGGGCGACGCCACGGTCGACTCCCTCTATATCAAAGCAGTCGCCAAAAGCACGACCATCGCACCTCCCGAGGTAGCCAAGCCGGAAGACCCCAAGCCCGACGAGACCAAGCAAAACCCCAAGCCTGAGGGCTCAAAGCCGACCAAGGCCGTTGCGGCTTCAACCACGAAAGCCAAGACTACCGGCGTGCTCGCGGCAACCGGCGACACCTCGGGTGCGGCCATCGTGGCAACCGTCCTTGCGGGAACAGCCGCTATCGCCGCAGGCACCATGGCGAGCCGTAAGCGCTCTTAGACGCCTCTGCGCACATGGCAGCTCCCGCGAAGGCCCCGAGCCCCAGCACCGTTTAACAACGCCACCGCCGAGCTCCCCTCCGGCGGTGGCGTTTTCCATATGTGTCCGCAGGGTATGCACGAGATTGTCTTTGGTCTAGCCCAACCTGCATGAGCCGGCGTGCGACAATGGGGGCCGTCGATATCACAACGCCGAGAGAAGCCCGTCATGGAAGCGCATCAAAAGCAGATAACCGTTCATGCACAGCATGCCGAAAGCGCACCAGTCATCTATCTTCCCGTGGTCATGGGCGACGGCACGGAGGTTTATGAACGCTGCCGAGAGCTCAACTGCCCGCCCTTCACGCTTGTCGGCATTGGCAGCCTCAACTGGAATCGCGAGCTGAGCCCCTGGGGATGCGACGGAACCGTGCGCGATGCCGAGCCCTTTGGCGGCCAGGCATCCGGATTTCTCGATGAGCTGTTGAACTGGATAATCCCAGAGGCCGAGTCGTCGCTTCCTCAGCCGCCCACCTGGCGCGGCATTGCCGGCTACTCGCTCGCGGGCCTCTTCGCGCTCTGGTCCCTCTGGCAAACCGACGCCTTTAGCCGCGCCGCAAGCGCATCGGGGTCGTTGTGGTTTCCCGACTTTGTCGATCGCGCCAGCACGGCCCCTTTTGCCGGCAACCCGCAGGCCGTCTATCTGTCGCTCGGCAAAAAGGAAACCAAGACGCCCAACCGCATGATGCGGCACGTACTTGACGACACGCGCGCAATGGAAACGTTGCTCGTTGAGCGCGGCATCCTCACAACACTGGAACTCAACCCCGGCAACCACTTTGCCCAAACCGACCTGCGCATGGCGCGTGGCATCCACTGGATATTGACGCATTAAAAATGGCGCCCGCGCGTACGCATGGGCGCCATTTTTTGATTCAGCTGGACGCAGTTGTTACTCAGCAGCCTCCTCAAGCTCGGAGACATCAAACTCAAAGTCGTTGCCGGGCAGAATGGCATTGAGCACGATGCCCACCAGCGATCCCACGGCAAGGCCCGAGAGCGAAATGGTCACGCCGCCCAGCTCCAACACGATGGCGCCGGCAGTGCTGTACGCAATGCCGAGCGAAAGCACGAGCACCAGGGCGGCCACCAGCACGTTGCGGTTATTTTGGAAATCAACCTGGTTCTCGATGAGGTTACGTACACCAACGGCGCTGATCATGCCGTAGAGCACGAGCGACACACCGCCGATAACGCATGCCGGCATGGCCGCAATGACAGCCGCGAACTTGGGGCAGAACGAAAGCACGATGGCGCAACACGCGGCAATGCGAATCACGCGCGGGTCGAACACGCGCGTCAGGGCGAGCACGCCGGTGTTCTCGCCATAGGTGGTGTTGGCCGGAGCGCCAAAGAGCGAAGCCAGGATCGTGGCAAGGCCGTCGCCGAGCAGCGTGCGATGCAGACCGGGATCGGCGATGTAGTTACGCTCGCAAGTGGAGCCGATAGCCGAGATATCACCGATATGCTCGATCATGGTCGCAAATGCCAGCGGCATGATGGTGATGATGGCCGTCGTGGCAAGACCGCTATCGAACTGCGGCCCAAAGAGTGCAAACACGGTGTTGTCCCACACGACGGGCAAGCCAACCCAGGGAGCGGCTGCGACGCCCGAGAAATCAACCTCGCCGAGCGCAGTCGCAACGGCATAGCTCACCACAACGCCCAGCAGAATCGGCACGATCTTGACCATGCCACGGCCCCAGATGTTGCAGATGACGATCACCGCCACAGCGACAACGGCAACAAGCCAATTGGTCTGGCAGTTGGCGATGGCAGAGCTTGCCAAGATCAGGCCGATGGAAATGACGATGGGGCCAGTCACTACCGGCGGGAAGAAGCGCATAACACGCTTGGCACCAAACGCGCGAAACAGGGCCGCCAGCACCGGATAGAGCAGGCCGGCACAAGCTACGCCCAGGCAGGCGTAGGGCAAAAGCTCGGCCTCGCCGTTGGGCGCGATTGCGGCATAACCGGCAATAAAGGCAAATGATGAGCCCAAAAATGCCGGCACCTTACCGCGCGACAGGAAGTGGAAGAGCAGCGTGCCCAGGCCGGCAAACAAAAGGGTCGCCGAAACCGAAAGGCCGGTGAGCACAGGCACCAGCACGGTAGCGCCAAACATGGCAAACAGGTGCTGCAGGCCGAGCAAGAACATGCGCGGGCGACCGAGCGACGACGCATCGTAGATGGCATCGGCAACGGCGGGCGTCGAGGATTGGGACATGGATGTCCTTTCATAATGGAAGGGCGCCCGGGCATATCGGATTACCTGCCCGAACGATACGATCCGAACCATTGTACGCGATGCATGCCGCTCCGACCACGACGCCCCTGCGAACGGCAGCACTACTTCCAGACACGCTCGGCAATGCGCCTAACCAGCGCAATCTTTGCCCACTGTTCGTCCTCGGTCAGCTTGTTGCCGATCTCGCAGCTGGCAAAGCCACACTGGGGCGACAGGTACAGGTTCTCGAGCGGCACGTACTTTGCGGCTTCGCGGATGCGCTCGACGATAACATCCTCGTTCTCGAGCTCTGCCGCCTTGGTGGTTACCAAGCCCAGCACGACCTTCTTGCCCGGGGCAACGTAGCTGAGCGGCTCAAAGCCGCCGGCGCGCGGCGTATCGAACTCCAGGTAGAATGCGTCGACATCCTCATGTGCAAACAGGTACGGCGCGATGGGGTCATAGCCGCCCTCGAAAGCATAGGTAGAGTGGTAGTTGCCGCGGCACACGTGCGTGTTAATGACGAGGTCGTCGGGCTTGTCCTCGATGGCGGCGTTGTTGAGCGCCACGCCCAACTCGCTCACCCTTTGCAGGTCAACCGGGCTCATGCCAGTCTTGGACACAAAGTCGGTATCGCAGTAAATGCCCCAGGTGCAGTCATCAAACTGGATATTGCGACAACCGGCGGCGTACAGGCCGGCGATCACCGTGCGATAAGCGGCTGCAATTGCGTCGGCAAGTTCCTCATCGGTCTTATAGACGGCGCGCAGGCTCTCCTGCTGGCCATCGCAGCGGTCGAGCGTAACCTCCGAGAACGTCTGGATCGGCGCCGGAATGGTCTGGCGCGCAACCTGACCCTCCCCCTCGAGTGCCTTGATAAACTTAAAGTGCTCGACGAAGGGGTGGTTCTCGCCGCTGATGGGGCCGGTCACCACGGCGGTGTCAGCCGTGGTCTCCTCGTCGTGGAACATATAGCCCGTACGCGAGGTGCGGCGTTCAATGCCGTTGAGCCCCCACATAAAGTCGAGGTGCCAGTAACTGCGACGAAACTCGCCATCGGTAATCACCTGCAGGCCAGCGGCCTTTTGCTTGTCCACCAGGTCGCGAATAGCCTCATCCTCGACGGCCTTAAGCCCCTCGGCATCAAGTGTGCCTGCCGCATAGGCAGCGCGGGCATCCTTTACGGCCTGCGGACGAAGAAAGCTGCCGACGATATCAGCGCGAAACGGCGCGTTCGGTTGAATTGAAGTGCTCATAGATATCTCCCTTTGCATTGGTTGCTTTACTGGGACAGAGTATGAGCGCTCATATAGCCATCGTAAAATATATGTTTATAACAGTTTGATATAGATGCTTCCTATATCAGTTTGGACTGCCATAAAGAGATTTGACCCGTGCAGAACGCAGCAGTCTAGATGTGCTGACGAATCGCTTCGATATAGGCCTGCCCGTAGCGCGTAAGTGTCGTGTTCTTGCGCGTGATGATGCCGATCTCCATGTACTCGTCTACATCGAGCGGAATGGAGATAATGCCGGGGCCGTTAAGTTCATGGCTGATCACGCCCGAACAAACCGTGTAGCCGTTAAGGCCCATGGCCAGATTGAACAACGTCGCACGGTCGCGCACGCGGATATTCTTGCGACGCTCAAAGGTCGAGGTCAGTTCCTCGGAATAATAAAACGAGTTATAGCTGCCCTGCTCATAGGACAGGAACGGGTAGTCCTCGAGATCTTCGAGCGTCACGCTGGCGTGGTCCGCCAGCGGATGGTCGGAGCACACAAAGACATGCGGCGTAGCGCAGAAGAGTCCTTCGAATACGAGCTCGTTGGCCGCCAGCATGCGCTCGATGACCTCGCGATTGTGCTCCGACAGATACAGGATGCCGAGCTCGCTTTTCATATGCGCGACGTCCTCGATAATCTCGTGGGTCTGCTCCTCGCGCAGGGTAAAGTCGTAGCGCGCGGCATCGAACTCGCGGATCACATCGACAAATGCATTAACGGCAAAGGAATAATGCTGGCAGCTCACACTAAAGTGCGGCACCTGCTCGGACGTGCCTTTGTACTTGCCCTCGAGCAGGTCGGCCTGGTCGAGCACCTGGCGCGCGTAGCCCAAGAAGGTCTCGCCTTCCTCGGACACAATGACGCCCTTGTTGGTGCGCTCAAAGATGTGTACACCCATCTCGTTTTCGAGATCGCGAATTGACGCGGTAATCGAAGGCTGCGACACAAAGAGCCGGCGCGAGGCCTCGGTGATGCTGCCGCATTCGGCAACTTTGACGACATATCTGAGCTGCTGGAGCTTCATGGCTTTCTCCCTAGACGTTCGTGACGTCGAAACCCGTCGCGTCCATCTGACGCATAAACGACGGCATCTCCCCCGTCGCGGCGCAGGCGGCAATCTGATGCAGAGCCCCGGCAACCGCATCATCTGCCGCAGCGCCGATATGCCAGCGCGCGGCAGCCGTGACGGCCTCGTTGGCATTGGCGACTGCAACGGAATTGGGAACGGCATCGATCATGGGCAAATCGTTATCGGAATCGCCGAATACGGCCACCTCGTCGGGCGTCAGGCCCAAAGCGCGCGCCAGCTCCAGCGCAGCACAGCCCTTGTCCCAGCCGGTCGGAAGAACGTCGAACAGGCGCACGCGGTTGTTGGGAAACACGAGCGAGAGCTCCGGCACCTCGGCGGCAACACGCTCGCGCAGCTCGGCGAGCTCCTCGCGCGAACGGGCACTCCAGATATTCGCCTTGTATACCGGGGCATCGTCAACGACAGGGCGACAGGGAGCCTCTTCGCCCTTGAGCCACGCGTTGCCGCCTGACTCCATGGCGCGACGCACACGCTCGGGATCGCTTGTCACGCAATAGGCGTCGTTGTCCCAAAAGTCATCACCCAGACGGTAGACCTTCAAATAGGTATCGTCGGTCTCTTGCTCCAGGTAGTCGGCCAGGCGCATAAGGGCATCGTTATCAGTTGCGCGCGAGGCAACCGCCTCGCCATCGACAAACATCACCTGGCCGTTGCAAAACGCACCGGTCGAGAAGCACTCGGAGCGATTGCGGAACATCCAGCTCATCGCGGACGGCTGGCGACCCGAAACCGGGCCAAAATGCAGGCCCGCCGCCTGCATGGCATGAATGCCCTCGATGGCGCAGTCGCTGGCGCCATCGTGTCCAGCAGGAATCAGCGTATCGTCCATATCGGTCAGCACAAGTTTGATCATAAGGTCCCCTCGGTCATTCTTTATCCCGTCTATTGTAACGACCTGCCAATAAGGGACAGGTTTATCTTGGCAGGTTTTATCTGGGAAAATGCAGCGCCCCTGTTGCCACCTGCCAAAATAAACCTGTCCCATATTGGCAGGTGCGCTAGTATAGGGAACAACAGATTCGATGCGGGAGTGCCGGCGGCGCAAACCACAAGGCTGAGAGGGCATAGGGCCCAATCCTTTGAACCTGTCAGTTAATGCTGGCGTAGGGAGCATGCCGCCTTTACAGGGGCGCTGTCTATGCACAGCGCCCCTTTTCTATGCCAAGGAGGCATGTGCAGTGATTGATTCGGAACAGCTTAAGCAACATATGGTCAAGGCCGTAGAGGAGATTCGAGCCACCAATCCGATGGCCGGCTCTATCACCAACACGGTGACGATCGACTTTGTCGCCAACGCGCAGCTCGCCGTGGGCGGTTCGGCCGCCATGGTCTATCTGCCCGACGAGGGCGAGGCGCTCGTTGCCGGCGGCGGCGCCATCTATCTCAACATGGGCACGCTCTTCCCCATCTACGAGCAAACGATTCCCCGCGCGGCCAAGGCGGCACACGACGCCGGCAAGCCCTGGGTGCTCGATCCGGTGGGTCTGGGCATCGGTAGCCTGCGCACCAAACTGGTAAGCGTGCTCAAGCAGTACAAGCCCACCATCGTGCGCGGCAACGCCTCCGAGATCATCGCGCTCGCCGGCCTGTGGGGTCTTGAGGGCGAGGCGGCCGATCTGAGCCGCGTACGTGGTGTCGATACCACCGACACGGTCGACGCCGCCCGCGATGCCGCCGTGGCGCTCGCTCGCTACACCGGCGGCGCCGTTGTGGTCTCGGGCGAAGTCGACCTGATTACCGACGGCACGACCGTGGCCAAATCCCACGGCGGCAGCCCGCTCATGTCCAAGATCACCGGCTGCGGTTGCTCGCAGGGCGGCGTGCTGGCCGTGTACGCCTGTGCTACCGATCCGTTTACGGCAGCAGTCTGCGGCACCGCCGTCTACAACGTTGCCGGCACGCGTGCCGCCGCCGTCGCCGATGCCCCGGCAAGCTTTAAGGTCGCCTTTATCGACGAGCTCTACCGCGCAACCGCCCAGGATATTGCCGACAACCGACTCGAGCTCGAGGAGGCATAAGCCATGTCCGAACCCGCAACCAATGCCGGCATGAACACGCTCGTCGCCGTGGCCATCGCCCCATGCGGCACCGGCGACGAGCTGTCCGCCGAGGTCGCCGAGGTCGTGCGCGTCATTCGCGAGAGCGGCCTTCCCAACCGCACCACCTCGATGTTCACCGAGATCGAGGGCGACTGGGACGAGGTCATGCAGGTCGTGCGCGACGCGACCTTTGTGTTGGCGAGCAAGGGCATCCGCACCGAAGTCGTGCTCAAAGCCGATATTCGACCCGGATTTACCGACACCATGACCGGCAAACTCGAGCGCATGGAAGCACAGATCAAAAAGCAGGAGGAAGCACGATGAGCATCCGCGACAACCTTGATATCTCGGCCTATCTGGTACTCGGCCCCGAAAACACGCTCGGGCGCCCCGTGGGCGATGTGGTGGCCCAGGCACTCGATGCCGGCTTTACCTGCATCCAGGTGCGCTCCAAGGTGGCAAGCGCCCGCGAGATCATCGCGCTGACCGGCGGCGCCGCGCAGGCAATCGCACAGGCTGGCAAGACCGGTCAGGTCGCTTTGCTGATCGACGACCGCCTGGACTGCGTACTCGCCGCGCGCGAGCAGGGCATTGCTGTCGACGGCGTGCACGTGGGCCAGAGCGATATTCCCGTCGAGGTCTGCCGCAAACTTTTGGGCCCCGATGCCATCGTGGGCCTTTCGGCCCGTTGCGAGGAGATGCTCGAGTACGTCAAGACCGCCGACATGAGTTTGGTCGACTACCTTGGCATCGGCCCGCTCCACGAGACCGAGACCAAGCGCGACTGCGGACGCGCGGCCGATGGCTCTATCATCACCAAAAGCTTTGAGGACCTGGCCGCACTCCACGCGGCAAGCCCCGTGCCCATCGTGGTGGGCGGCGGCGTAAAGATGGCCGACCTGCCGCAGCTCAAGGCCACCGGCGTCGACGGCTTCTTTGTGGTGAGCGCCGTCTGCAGTGCCGACGACCCCTACGCCGCTGCCAAGGAACTCGTCGACACCTGGCAGCAGGCATAGGCCTATGCCGAGCAGCTGCTCCGCAGCCTCATACCTTCGACAGCGGAAAGCGCATCCCAGTTTGGACGTCCATTCTGGGATGCGCTTTCCATATAGAGGGCCAGCGGAAAACGCATCCCATTCCAAGCGCAAATTTTGGGATGCGGTTTCCGCGACCGCCCCCTCGCGGAAACCGCATCCCAGTCTGAGCGCATATTCCGGGATGCGCTTTCCGTAGCAGCCCTTACCCCGCCAGATACGCTTCCAGCGCGGGCAACGTCGCCTCCGCATCGCGACGGCCGATCTGATAGATGCGTTCGAGTTCCTCGGGCTCGCGGCACAGCGACGGCACCTTCACCGATTCGCTCGGCCGCACCACAAAGATCTCGCCAGCGGCCTCGCGACGCGCCAGGTCGTCGAGCGTGGCGTTATATACCTCGTGCCGGTGCTCAAGCGCCGCAACAAACTCCGGATAGTGACGATACACGCGACGCAGCATAGGCATCACGCTATTGGGCTGCTTTACAAAGCCCGCCGGCTGCGTCAGCACCACCACGTTGCGGTCATAGCCCTGCGCAAACAGCCATGCGCTGGGAATGGAATCGGCAACGCCGCCATCCAGGTACTTGTGCCCCTCAATGGCAACGGGTCGTGTTGCCACGGGAATCGCCGACGACGCCCGGATCCACTCGATATCATGCTCATCACCGTAAGGCAGGTCATGGTAGACGGCCTGCCCCGTCTTAAGATCGGTACATACGCACGTAAACCGCATGGGGCAGGCGCGATATGCCTCCAGATCGATGGGATCGCGCTCGATGGGCACCTCGTGATAGGCAAAATCGGCATTGAACATATCGCCGGTTCGCAGCCAGCTGGTCACGCTCGCATAGCGTTTGTCGGCGCAATAGGCCTTGTTATAGCGAATGGCGCGGCCGATCTGGCGCGATTTAAAGTTGTAGCCAAATGCCGCGCCCGCCGAGACGCCCACCATATGGTCGCAGGTCAAACCGTGCTCCATCCAAACGTCGAGCACGCCCGCCGTATACATACCGCGGTAGCCGCCTCCCTCGAGCGCCAGCCCCACCGTGCGCGTCATATTTGACTGTGCCATGCGACCATCTCCGTTCCTGCGTTTTAAAACGGAACAAGTATACCCATCAACAAATATCGTCTCAGTCGCATTTTCATCGAACATCGTCGCGTTACCGTTTGGCGAATAATGGCCGCCCGCAACATGGGCACCCCTACATAATTCCATACACTTGTTTATACTACTCAGTAGTTATCAGCCGAGAGCACGAACCGACAAATAAACCCAACGACGCAGCAAGGCGGGGGCTTGGAAACACGCAAGGCGTTGAGCAGCAACGCATGTGCACAACGAGCTCGCCCGACGCAATCCGCCCCGACCTCAGAAAGCCGCTTACAGTATGGATAACGCCAGCAATAATACCGAAACGCTCGAAAAGACCATCCGTGACCTTCTGGAGCGTCAGGACGATCTGATCAGGACCGCCTTTACCGACGAGCTCACCGGACTTGGCAACCGCGGCGGCTTTACCCGTTCCTTAGAGGAACTCTGGGAGCAGGAACTGCCCGTGACCATGGCGTTTATCGACATCGATAACCTTAAGCACTGCAACGACGTCTTTGGCCATGACGAGGGCAACCGCTATATCTTGCAGGTGAGCCTCTATCTCAAACTGTATATGAAGGTGGACGAGGCGGCATTTCGTCTGGGGGGCGACGAGTTCGCCATCCTATCTACGATTGCGACCGAGGACGACCTTGCCGAACGTCTGGAACACTGCCGAACGGTACTGCTCGAAAACAACGCTTCCAAGATGCCTCACTCGTTTAGCTACGGAGTGGCACACGCCGACCCCGCCCTGGGCGAAGCCCCCAATCGCTTGACGAACGATGCCGATCATCGCATGTACGACTACAAGCTACGTCATGCCGTGCACCTTGATCGACGCAATATCGCACAAGCCCACACCGACGACTTCGAAATAAGCGATCGCATTTTCGACGCCCTTTCGATGCTCAACGAAGGCCGATATTTCTTTATCGAGAACTTGGACAAACATCGAACCCTTTGGTCACAAGGCGCCTTGCGCGATCTTGGTCTTCCTTCGGAGCATATAGACAACTGCCACGATTACTGGAAAACGCGTGTCCATCCCGATGACCTTGAGGCCTATACCAACGACATCGACCAAATCTATGACGGCTCCAAACATCGTCACGTCATGCAGTACCGCGTGCGCAATGCCGCCGGCGATTACATCCTCGGCCGTGCTCGCGGGTTTCGTATCGACGGCGACGGAAATGTCCCCTCGCTCTATGTCGGCGAGCTCGTCAACCACTCGCTTGCCGAGACCGTCGACGCCGCCACGGGTCTCGGAACACAGCGCACGCTGATCAACGCTATCGATGCCTGCCGTCGCGACCGTTGCGAGACGGGGCTTATAGCAGTGCGCGTTCGCGGCACGGCAAAGCTCAACGAGCTCTACGGGGCCGAGGCCGTCGACAACATGCTCGCCGAATACGCAGGCCGCATGCTGTCGATTACTCGCGGCAGGAGTCGCGTCTTCCGTTCACGCAACGCCCAGTTCGTCGTGCTTAGCAACAATTTGGATCACGAAGCATTCGAGCAACTGATCCAACATCTCAAAGAGGCCGTTTTCGCTCCCGTTCGAATCGCGGGCGACACTATTACCCCCGTCTGTCTTGTCGTTCCGGCCTTTTACGAGCACCTGACCAATCAAACGGCCGCCGTTTTAGGCGAACTCGACCGTCGCATTCGCACGGCCGGCGGGCTTGTTCCCAACGACAGCCTCCCCATACCCGAGGTGGAGCGCAAAAGCGCCATCGCCGAACGCATCGATCCGCTCACGGGTCTCTATCGACCCAGCGAGTTTATGCGCCGCGCCAACGAATTTCTCGAGACAAGGCGCAACGGCGCCTGGTGTATCGCCACCGTCGATATGGGGCACATGCGACTGTTCAACGAATGGCACGGACAGGCCGAGGGCGACCGCGTACTCGCCGATGTGGGCACGGTTCTCAAGGACATCGAGAATGCCGCCATGGGCGTCGCAGGGTACTGGGGCCAAGACGATTTTTGCGTACTCATCCCCTTTGAACACGACACCGTCCATCAGATCTATAGCCGCATTCGCCAGGCCGTGGCCAAGCATGATGACGGCGTGGGCTTCTGGCCGTCCATGGGCGTCTACCCCATCGACTCCAACGAGGAAATCACCATCGATGCGCAGGCCAAGGCCATGTTTACCAATCGGCGCGCAAAAAACGACTTTAAGGAGCGCATTGCCATTTTCCGCCCCGAGGAATACGAACACGAAATCGCGTTCCACCGCACGCTGACCGAATTCCAGTATGCGCTCTCAAACGGCCGCATTACCTACAACTTGCAGCCCCAGGTCGACATGGAAACCGGCGAGATCGTTGGCGCCGAGGCGCTCACACGCTGGATTGACAAGGATGGCTCCCTCATTTCACCTACCACCTTTATCCCCGCTCTCGAGGAAAGCGGTTTTGTGGTGACGCTCGACAAATATGTTTGGCAGGGCGTCGCCTCGTGGCTGCGTGAGTGCATCGATCGAGGGCTGCGCGTAGTTCCGATCTCGCTCAATGTGTCGCGCGTGGATATCCTTGCCTGCGACGTCGCCGAGCATATGGGGGCGCTTGCCGCCCAATACAACCTACCGCCCGAGCTCATGCGCATTGAGATCACCGAGACGGCTTATACGGGAGAGTCCGAGGCCGTGGATAAGCTGACGGCCGACCTACACACTCGCGGTTTCTCGACCTACATGGACGATTTTGGCACCGGCCAGTCTACGCTCGCGATGCTCAAGAACGTCAACGTCGACGTCATCAAGCTCGACCGCACGTTTGTGCCCACCGACCGCGATCAAAGCCGTAGCGCGCAAATCGTTTCATCAATGCTCGAGATGGCGCAATCGCTCCATCTGCCCGTTGTAATCGAAGGCGTCGAGACAAACGAGCAGGCGAACATGCTGCTCCAAATGGGTGCCCACTACGCTCAGGGCTTCCTCTACTACCGCCCCATGCAGGCAAAGGATTTTGAGGCATTGCTCGATGGCGGTAACAAAAACTGATACGCTCGCGCGCAAAACGATACCGCCGAAGGGGCGCTTGTCCCCATTGGCTAACTTATGCCCCCAATCCAAACCGAATTGGGGATATGATGCAAACCACTGTTGTGCCCAAGGAGGTTATCCATCATGAACGAGTCGTATCGCCTGGGCGAGCAATCGATCATTGCCTATCTTCAGCGACTTGCGAACGGGGTCTCGACCGCCGAGCTCGATGTTGCCGCGCTGCCCACGGAGCTGTGCGCCATCGGCGAGCAGCTACAGAAGACATTTGCCATCCTGCAGCAAGAACGCGAGCTGCTTGAGCGCGGCGCCTATATCGATTCGCTCACCAATCTTGGCAACCGTGCTGGACTCCACCGTTATGCCGAGCTGCTTTGGCACAAAGGCACCCCCTTCACCTGCGCTTATATCGATATCGATCGCCTTAAGCATTGCAACGATACGTTTGGCCACACCGAGGGCAACCGCTACATTCTGGGCATCTGCCGTGCACTCACCGAGACAATGGAACCCAATGACCTGCTGTTCCGTATCGGTGGAGACGAATTTGTACTCGTATCCCCCACGACAGATGAAGCCGAACTCGAGCAGCGCCTGGAGCGGACGCGCACCGACCTTATCGAGGCAACATCGGGCGGCAAAGCGCCCATGATCGCTAGCTTTAGCTTTGGCTGCTCGCGCGTCGACCCACTCGCTGGCGATACGCGTCGCCAGATGACCATGGACGCCGACCGCAAAATGTATCGCTACAAGCTCATGCACCGTGTGCAGCAGCCGAAGGAAAACGACGCATCCATGCGCCCGATCGCCGATCAGCCTCCCTGCAACGACCGGGTGTTCCAAGCGATCTCCATGAGCTCCGAGACGCGCTATCCGTTTATCCTTAACCTCGATACCGGCGAATCGCAATGGTCGATTAATGCCGTGCGCGATTTTGACCTGCCCTCCCAGCATCCCTATAACTCGCTCGATATGTGGCTCGCCCGCGTTCACCCCGAGGACCGCGACAACGTGCGCAGCGAGCTCGATATGGTGGTAAACGGCGCGTGGCACTTCCATTACATGCAGTATCGCGTCATGAATACCGCTGGTAAATATGCGCTGTGCGAGTGTACGGGCTACCGCTTGGATAGCACCGAAACCGAGCCCAACATGTATGTGGGCATTATCATCAACCGAAGCTTGGCGGATACGACCGATTCCGTGACCGGCCTGGGCGATATCCACGCCCTGGTCAACGCCATTGGCGAAATGCGTCGCGTGGCGCGCAAGGCAGGCCTGGTCGCCATCAAAATCGACGACATCGCCAAGGTCAATGCCCGCTTTGGCTTTGATGCGGGCGACCGCGTTTTGGCAGAAAGTGCCGCCTGCCTCATGGACTGTTCGCGCGGCAAGGGCCGTCTGTTCCGCTCGACCGGACCGATGTTCGTGGCGCTTTTCGATGACCTTGATCCCGAAGAGACCGACGCGATCGCAGAAGAAATCGAGCGGTTCTTGGGGTCGCCCGTACTCTTTGGCTCATTTGAATATCAGCCGCCCATTCGTGTGGCCACACTTCATCTAGATGCCGTCGACCGACAGCCCGTTTCCATTTTGAACGAGCTCAAAGCGCTACTTGAAGAGGCACCACAAGTACCGGGCACCAAGCTGGACTAGCGTTATGGGGCGCATGATGGTTAATTTCCGATCTCAACCGAACACATTGGGCAAATAGGTCGTACCCGCAGTTAGCCGAACGTCCCCGCAGTCCCTCCCGGGGCCCGGGGGCACCGTTTCGATACTCTTGGTTTACTTTGCCTGATGCAAATAAGTGCTCAACAAGATAGAACCTATCCCTCGCCACGGATATGCCCTCGAGTAAATCTGTTAAGCCAAGCCTATCAAATTCTATTGACAATTGGCTGCATTGGTCCATTTTGTCGTCCAGCCACTTCCGCTGGCTACCGCCTCATAAACACAAACCTAACGAGCCGCACGAACGACAAAGAGGCCAAGCTGAACAGAAGTAGAACCAAAACTTCAAAAACGCTGGTATTCCAATCGCGTACCCAGTCCTCTACCGCCCACAAGAAAAACAGCAGCCCCATCCATAACGTCACAGAAGAAATCAGCTTTGCGTAAGGGCGTATATCAATCTCGCTCTCCCTTTTTGTGACATCATATCCAGCAATTGAGCAGAGCCATCTTCCTCTTCGGTATTGGATTGAAAGGACAATCAAGGCAATCGAAGTCATCAAGCAAACAGCATCCTCTGTTTCCATAGAGTTTCCTTTGCTTTCCATCCTAGTTACGCATTCACAATCGAATCAAACCAAGTATGAATTACTCGATAGCAACCGCCTTAGTATAAACCATAGCCGCCGCAGCAGCCCGCCTTCCAAGGCCTCAAAGCTCGCCATCGAGGGCGACCCGCCCAGACCCCTTACAATCTGCTCGCACGAGGCCCCGCACTCCAACATCCTCTGGACCGTATCCCGCTCGTACCTGGTGAGCGTGCCTGCCGTGGGCCCTCGGGGCCGGCATCGTGCCCCACGCCATCTACCCTCTCGTGGGATAATCCTCCGCAGAAGTCACCGACAGCAGAGGGAGTTTGTGATGAAGGTTCTTTTGGTCAATGGCAGCCCCAAGGCAAACGGCAACACCGCCCGCGCACTCACCGAGGTCGCAGAGCAACTTAATGCAGAAGGCATTGATACCGAGGTGTTTCAGCTGGGCGCCAAGCCCATTCGCGATTGCATCGGTTGCGGCCAGTGTGGCAAGCTTGGCGGTCGCTGCACCTTTGACGACGACGTGGTCAACGAGCTGATCGCTGCCGCCGAACAGGCCGACGGCTTTGTCTTTGGCTCGCCTGTCTACTACGCGCACCCCAGCGGCCGCATTCTCTCGGCACTCGATCGCGCATTCTATGCCGGTAGCAAAGCTTTTGCACACAAGCCGGGCGCTGCCGTCGCCGTCGCCCGTCGCGGCGGTACGTCGACAACGTTCGATGTACTCAACAAGTACTTCACCATCAACCAGATGCCCGTGGTCGCCTCCACCTACTGGAACAACGTCTTTGGCGCTGCGCCGGGCGAGGCCGATGGAGATGCCGAGGGTCTGGCCACCATGCGAAACATCGGCAAAAACATGGCCTGGCTCCTTCGTTGCATCGAAGCAGGAAAGGCCGCTGGCATCGAAGCCCCCGAAGCCGATCGCGAGCGCACCAACTTCATTCGTTAGAACGGCGGAACATACTATGAACGTGCAAATCTTCGGGACTAAGAAGTCGTTCGATACCAAGAAGGCGCAGCGTTATTTTAAGGAGCGCCGCATTAAGGTGCAGTTTATTGACCTGAAGGAAAAGGAGATGAGCAAGGGCGAGCTCACGAGCGTGATGCAGGCGGTCGGCGGCATCGACAAGCTGCTCAATCCCAAGGCCAAGGACGAGGAGACGCTCGCGCTCATCCAGCACCTCACCCCTAGCCAGCGCTTCGACAAGTTGCTCGAGAACCAGCAGGTTCTAGCCGAGCCCATCGTGCGCAACGGCAAAAAGGCCACCGTCGGTTATTGCCCCGATGTATGGGGAGCCTGGGAGTAGCCTGTGTTATTTGCCGGCGCGTGGGTATAAGAGCAGGCGTTTGGCATAAGATTCAACTGTAAGCCACGTCTAACAAAGGAGGGCACATGCCCAACAAACCCGTGAAGATCATCATGCTTACCGGATACCTCGGTGCCGGCAAGACCACACTGCTCAACCACATCCTCGCTAACGACGGCGGCATCCGCGCCGCCGTGATCGTCAACGATATCGGCGAGATCAACGTCGACGCCAGCCTCATCGCCGACGGCGGCCTTTCCGAGACCGACGACCTCATCCCGCTCACCAACGGCTGCATCTGCTGCACGCTTTCGGACGACCTGGCCAACCAGCTGCAGGGCATCGCCGATTCGGGCAAGTTCGACTACATCATCATCGAGGCCTCGGGCATTTGCGAGCCTATCCCCATCGCCTACACCATCTCGAGCTTCTGCGACGAGGCCAAGGTGGGCGGCGAGCCCAAGCTTGCGCTCGACAACATCGTGGCCGTGGTCGACTGCGCCCGCATGTACGACGAGTTCAACGGCGGTCGCGACCTGCTGGCCGAGGACATTGACGAGGACGACATCGAGAGCCTGCTCATCCAGCAGATCGAGTTTTGCTCCACGCTGATCCTCAACAAGACCGATACCGTCACGCCTGAGCAGATTGCCGAGCTCAAGGCCATCGTGCGTAGCCTGCAGAAGGACGCCGTGATTGTCGAGGCCCAAAACGGCGAGGTCCCCATGGAGGAGCTGCTCGACACCGGCCGCTTCGACTTTATGCGCGCCTACAACTCCGCCGCTTGGATCGAGGCCATGGAGCATCCCGAGGAGCACGACGACCCCGAGGTGCTCGAGTACGACATCGAGACCTTTGTGTACTCGCGCCGCAAGCCGTTTGACCTGCAAAAGTTCACCGATTTTGTTGAGCAGGAGTGGCCCGACGAAGTCATTCGCGTCAAGGGTCCGCTGTGGCAGACCGGCGATCCGGACATGTGCTACATGTTTGAGCAGGCCGGCCACCAGATGCGCCTGATGGAGAACGGTCTGTTCGTTGACTCCGCGCCCGAGGGCGAGAAGCAGAAGATCATCGACGAGAACCCCGAGATCATGCAGATTTGGGACGACGAGACGGGCGACCGCATGACGAGCCTGTGCATCATCGGCCGTCACATGGACAAGGATGCGCTCATCGCCTCCCTCGATGCCTGCCTGACCGACTGGCACCGCGCCTAGATTTATCCAAGCGGGCATTTTTCCGCCTACGTAACCGCCAAACCACCACGAAGGTGCCCTTCGTGGTGGTTTTTCGTTCTGAGCCAAGGAGATTCATGTTCAACATTGTGCTGTATGCGCCCGAGATTCCGGCCAATACGGGCAATATCGGCCGCACCTGCGTGGTTACCGGCGCCCGCCTGCATCTGGTGGAGCCGCTGGGGTTTTCGCTCGACGACAAGACGGTGCGTCGCGCCGGCCTGGGCTACTGGCAAAATTTGGACGTGACGACCTATGCCGGCTGGGAGGATTTCCTTGCGCGCAACGGCCTCTCCCCCGCCGACGAACGCCTGCATCTGCTGACCAAAAAGGCGCGCCGCACCTATGCGCAAAGTACCTACCGCGACGGTGACTTTTTGGTCTTTGGCAGCGAGAGCTCGGGGATTCCCGAGCCACTGCTTGCCGCGGCGCCCGAGCGCTGCGAGCGCATCCCCATGTTGCGCGATTGCGACTCGCTCGAAAACGCCGACGCCTGGGAGGCCCACGAGGAGTCGCTCGGGCATACCGAGGACAGCCACGAAGCCATCCTTCGACAGGATATCTGCGGCAACTTCGTCAATCCGGACGACTACCGCATCAGCGCACTCAACCTCTCCAACAGCGCCGCCATCGTCCTCTACGAGGCCCTGCGCCAGACAAACTTCCCCGGAATGTGACAAAGGGACTGTCCCTTTGTCACATATTGCACCTACTGATTTAAATGGAATTAACCGGTTTTAAACGCTTTTAACTAGAAAAGATGCCAGTATATTACTAACTTTTACTGAGTTGCACCGTATGGGTTTCTATGCTTCCACCCCGTAAAGGACAGGAACCCCGCAGCAAATGGTCCCCACACATCAGAATTCAACTTCAAATACAAACGATTGCCGGAGTTCTCGCTTAGCTTGGCTTGTCAGGCTCGAATTCGCCCTTATGTTCAGTTTGCTGCATGCCTCGTCGATAGCCATAGCAAGTGATACAGACATGGTCATGGTCGTTTCACTTTTCAATTCGACCCGATAGCTCTTCGCCTTGTTTTTATCCTCTCCACCACATCTCGTCTCAATTAACAAGAGAACATCTGAGTCATGGGCATACCAATGGAGCTCAGGGCGCTGTGGAACCATGTCACCCTCAAATTCCTGTGTAAACAGAATTTTCTTCTCGCTTCTCGTTGAATCGCTCAAGGAACCGTCGATTCGAACCGAGCCCTTCTTTCCCGCCTTGGCATTTCCCTTAACCTGGCGGCCTCGCCGAGTTTCCTCGTACTCCGTCACCTCCAGCTTGCAGCGCTTCGCGCCAAGCATGAACGCAATCCGTCTCAACTCGGCCATCTTGTCTTGTTGCATGGTTGCAAAATAAGAGTCAAGTTCAACAAAGCGAGACCGATCAAAAGCATCTATGTAATATGTGGAGTAAAGAGATGGTTTAGGATAGAAAGACAATTCGCTATCCCCGATTGCCTCGCGGTACAGATTGAAAATCTGCGTGCCCTTAACAGTATCCAGCCAACCAATAGCATCTCTACAGGCGTCGATGCCCCGGCGCTCATTTCCGTCAACAATTCGAATCATGTTCGGCAAATGGAATGAAGGACTCTGATAGGTCTCCTTGGTTACCGGCCTGTATCTATTAAGCTGCTGCTGGTATGCCCAATCGTTGACCGCGTCACCGATATCCGCAGCAGTACCTGCCGCACCATCGGCCGCATCAGCAATAGCTGCCAAGGCGTCATCGACCAGCGGAGTTGCAGCACGCATTGCACCATCGGCAACTTTCTGTACGGTTGCAACCGCGCCCGCCATCGCGCTTCCGGCGCCATCAACCAACCCGGCAGCGGCCTTACGGATATCAAAACTCTGCTTATGTCGCGGCGGCTCCTCCCTTTCGACAACAGCCAGATCGTCTTTATCCTCCATTGTGACCTCCTATTTCCGATAGTCGAAATCAACCGTATATTCATCGCCAAATGCCGAGTTGAAGGTAGTGTCGAGAAAGGTGGTGTAGTGCCCGATCAGAAGCGAGCCGGCCCCAGCGATCTGTTGCCGTTTATCCAACATGCTATTCACCCCTACTCAAACGCAACGTCAACATTGACGTCATCGCCGCATAAGGCTTTGACCTGTTTTTCGATAAGGGCGCAGGCTCTATCATCAGATTCTTGGAGCATATTGCTTTCCTTGACCTTCTTGGTCTGCTCTTTCTTTGCCTGTTTCAATAACGTGTTTAGATCATCCGTGCTTACTTGATTCCAGTTAAGAAAGCCATTGTCCTCAACATATTTCTTAAGCGTATTGGGGTCTGTCGAGAACGAGGTGATCTCCGAGTGAGGCAGTATAACCTTTACGCTCTTGACCTCTGAATTCTTATCGGCCATATTAGCCCGTACGATTGTAACCTTCATCTTATCGGCATCGATCCCGATGTCAGCTTTGCCGTCAATCGTTGCGACATATCGCTTAGACGTAAAGGGGTTTTCCCACCCAAGCGGATTGCCCGCCTCATCAATTGAAAGCAGCTGGGTGAAGTTGTACTCGTACGTCACGAGCTTAACGACTGGCGTGATCTCCTCGCGAATCGAATCATCGCTGATCGTTGTAGGATTACGCGTCAATGACATCCAGATACCCCAGGCAACCGCTAGAACCGTAACAACGACTAACCCGCCAAAGGCAACCTTTTGCGGTATCGTTGTAAGAAATTTTGTTTTTGCCATCCTGTTTCACCTTTCCTTTATTGCCCCGACGTTCCCATCATCTTCCAGCGCGAGCATGATGGCACGAATCATTCCGTCAACGGCTCAATGCAAAGCGCGACCGTTCAAAGAAAACGGCCGCGCTTTCTTTTCAATTCCCGCGAACTATTCCTTGACGCTGTAACCCGACACCGTCGGCGCAAGCCTCGAGGCGTCAACCTCGCTCATTACCTCAAACTTCACCTTCTCGCCAGGCGCCCAGGCAGATGTATCTGCGTAGCATTCTTCCGCCCTCACACCATCGGCATCGTAAAGGGCAACGTTTAGATAAACGTTTTCGAACGATATGTCAGAGGTATTTTCGACGATTGCGGTGTACGTATAGAGACCGTAGCCATCATCACTTTTCTCAAAATTCGCCGATGAGAGCAAACCGTTGATAACCTCATCGTTATGCGTCTTCTCCTCTACGGTCCTACCGTTCTTAATTAGCTCGTCAAACTCATCTTGATACTCGTCATCGACTGTTAAGTCATATCGATCGACCAGTTTCTTAAGCTGTGCGGATCGTGCGTCGTAGGCCTTTTCCCATTCCTCGTAGTACTTAGGATCAGATTCCGCATACTTCTTGGTAACATCAAGCTGATTGTCAAGCAGGTTGAGATAGGCGATGACATCTTCCTGCATCTTAGCGTCTTTAAAAGGCGCCTTTTTGAGTTCTTTGTCGTTATCGATCTCGGTTTTAATTATCTCTTTTCGCACTTTATTCGAGCTTAGATCAGCATCTTCTCCAAGCGATTCGATATAATCCGACCGCTTTTGATAACCTTGAGCAATCACAGCCATTGCACGGTCATCGGCATAATCAGGTTCATCATTTTTCTTCTCAGACTGCGAACAGCCGCTCAGCAGAAGCGCCCCACAAAACACCATCGCAAATAGCGCGGTCACCAGAGCCATTCCATAACGCCTTTTCATTTCGTCCTCCTTTAAATACAAAACAAAACACGATATATAGCCCTCGTCAAAAAGCAGACGAATTGGCAACGCGGTGGCACTATTTGGTTCAAGGGCGTGAACTGGATAAACATCGAGGGAAGGAGTGGGCTCTGTGTAATTAACTCCCCTCGTCAAAATGTCTAGCTAAAGAGGACGAGCAGACGACAAACGGTCAAAACTGGTCGCGTCCGCCCGTCTCCAACGATCGAACGTCGAGACGCTGACGTTCAAAAGCGCAGCAGCCTCTCGCCTCGTAACCTCTCCCCCTTCGAATAATTTGATGACATCGCGATAGCTATCTGGGCGTTCGAATGCCGGCCTTCCAAATTTCACGCCACGCAAACGCGCCGACGCGATGCCCTCCGCCTGGCGTTGCTTGATGTTTTCGCGCTCTAGCTGCGCCACATAGCTCAAGATTTGAAGAACCAGATCCGCCATGAACGTTCCCGTAATGCCATCAGGCTGCTCGCGCGTATCGAGCAATGGCATATCAAGCACCACGATGGCAGCATTCCTATCCACCGTGATGCGTCGCCACTCATCGAGGACTTCACGATAATTGCGGCCCAAACGATCGATACTTTTGATCACGAGAACGTCGCCTTCGCGCAGCCTGCGAAGAAGACGCTGGTACTGGGGACGCTTAAAGTCCTTACCGCTTGCCTTGTCAGCATAAATCTGGCTCCGTTGCACGGGAAACCTTGCCAGCGCGTCTAATTGGCGGCCCAGGTTCTGGTCTGCGGAAGAGACACGCGCATACCCAAAGATTCGATTGTCCATAATTGCCCCTATCGGCTGCCTCTTGGCAGCATCAGCTCAAGCGAGAGCCCACTCACTATAGGGCGTGCAAATTTCGCGAATGGGTTGAGGCCATTTTGACCCTCACGCGAAAACTGTTCAAGCGCCATGCCGACAGATGCTGGCTTTAACGGGAATGTGACAAAGGGACAGTCCCTTTGTCACATTCGGTTAGAGGTAGCGGCCGGTGATGCTTGCGGAGCAGGCAGCGATGTCGCCCGGCGTGCCGACACAGACGATTTGTCCGCCTGCGTCGCCGCCGCCCGGGCCCATGTCGATCACGTAATCGGCATTACGGATAAGGTCGAGGTCGTGTTCGATCACGATAACCGTGGCGCCCTTGGCAACGAGGCCGTCAAACACACTCAGCAGCACCTGAACATCGAGCGGATGCAGGCCGATCGTGGGCTCGTCGAATACGAATACGGCATCGTCCTGCACGCGGCCCATCTCGCTCGCAAGCTTAAGTCGCTGCGCCTCGCCGCCCGAGAGCGCCGGCGTGGGCTCGCCCAGTGTCAAGTAGCCCAAACCCAGGTCGTGCAAGGTCTGCAAGCGCGCCTGGACTTTCTTGAGTCCCAACGTGGCGTCAATGGCCTCGTCCACACTCATATCCATGAGCTGCGGCAATGTAAGTAGGCTGCCGTCCTTGCCCTCGCGATGGATATACGAGGCTGCGTCGGCATAACGCGAGCCGCGGCATGCAGGGCAGACGATCTCGACATCGGGCAAAAACTGCACGTCAAGCGATATCGAACCCGTGCCATCGCACGTAGGACAGCGCAAGGTGCCAGTGTTGTAGCTAAAGGCGCCCGCCTTATACCCTGCCTCCTTGGCCTCGGGCGTACGGGCAAAGGCGCGGCGCAGCTCGTCATGGATGTCGGCATAGGTCGCCACCGTCGAGCGCACGTTGGCACCGATGGGCGTGGCGTCAATCAGGTTGGCGCGCGCGATACCCTCGGCATCGATCCAACGCACGTGCCTGGGCAGGCGCTCGCCGGCTGCCTGCGCCTTGAGTGCCGGGATGAGCGTCTCGAGCACCAGTGTCGTCTTGCCCGAACCCGAAACACCCGTCACCGCGACAAGGCGGCCGCGCGGGATATCGACTTCGAGTGGTTTGACGGTATGGATGGCATCGGTCGCCATGCGGATATGGCCTAGGTCGAACAGTTCGTCGTCAGCCACCTGCGGGCGCAGACGCTTGGGGTCCGAGCGCAAGAACGGGGCGATGCGGCTGCCCTGCGATTGTTCGACCTCGTCCACCGTACCTGCAGCAATCACATTACCACCGCCTGCTCCGGCAACGGGGCCCATCTCGACCAGATAGTCAGCTTCCGCTAGAACGCGCGTATCGTGGTCAACAACAACCACAGTGTTGCCGTCATCCACCAGATCGCGCATCACGCCTACCAGACCGTCGACATTGGCAGGATGCAAACCGATCGAGGGCTCGTCCAGCACATAGAGCACACCCGTCGATCGGTTGCGCACCACGCGGGCAAGTTGCACGCGCTGGCGCTCACCTGTGGATAGCGTGGCACCGGCGCGGTCGAGCGAAAGGTAATCGAGCCCCAGGTCGACCAGGCGACGCGCCGTGCTCAAAAACGAATCGCAGATGTCCGTCGCCATGGGCCGCATCTCGGTCGGCAAGGATGAAGGCACCTCGCGCACCCACTCAATCGCCTCGCCCAGCGTCATGGCCGCCGCCTGTGCCAGATTGATACCACGCACCTGGGGCTGGCGCGCAGCCTCGGAGAGACGCGTGCCGCCGCAATCGCGGCACGGGCCCTCGCGCAAAAAGCGAGCTACGCGCTTAAGTCCCTTATCGTCCTTAACCTTGGCGAGCGCATTCTCAACGGTATAGACGGCGTTGTAATAGGTAAAGTCGAGCGGCGTGGCGCCCTCGCCGTTTTTGGGAACGTAGAGAATGTGTTTCTTAACCGCCGGACCATGAAACACGATATCGCGCTCGACAGGCGTGAGCTGGTTAAACGGCACGTCGGTGCGCACACCCATCTCGCCAGCCACCTGCTTCATCAGATCCCACATGAGCGTGCCCCAGGGAAGCACCGCGCCCTCGTTGATGGTCTTTGACTCGTCGGGCACCAGACTCGCCTCGTCCACCTCGCGCATGACGCCGGTACCGCCGCAAGTAGGACACGCGCCGCCGCTGTTAAAGGCAAGGTCCTCGGCACTCGGCGCGTAGAACTCGCGGCCGCATGCGGGGCACGTGAGCGACAGGCCTGCGGCCACGTTGAGGCTCGGCTCCACGCGCGCACCGCAATGTGGGCACACGTGATGGGCGCAACGGCTAAAGAGCAGACGCAGGCTATTGTTGAGCTCGGTCATGGTACCAAAGGTCGAGCGCACGCCTGGCACACTAGGACGCTGATGCAACGCGAGTGCCGCCGGTACGTGCAATACCTCGTCCACCTGGGCGTGCTCGGCCTGCGTCAGGCGACGTCGAGTATAGGTGCTGAGCGCCTCCAGGTAACGGCGCGAGCCCTCGGCATAAAGAACTCCCAGCGCCAGCGAGCTCTTGCCCGACCCCGACACGCCAGCAATACCCACGAGCCTTCCCAGCGGAATATCGATATCGATGTCCTTAAGGTTATGGACGCGCGCACCGCGCACCTCGATAGCCTGCGGGCTCATCTTCTGTTCCGTCACCTTTATCACCCTACTCATGCCATAAAACGCGGTCGCGGATATACTCGCCCAGCATGGGCACGGTAAACCGCACAAGGCCGTATCCGGCGGCCTCGATGACGCGCTCGCGAATCAGGCTTGCGCGATATTTACTCGCCCAGCTCTGAGTGCGATCGCAGCGCTCAATGATATCCGCCATGCGCGTCGGCTTACCCTCTTCAGTAGCCATGGCCTCGATAAAAAGGCGCTGTGGACTGCGCAGCCCGTAATACAGGGGCGCATCGACCGCTTCGTAGAACTCGGAGACGGCATCCGCATGGCCATCCTCGACATCGCGTCTTTCAATGACTCGCGAGTTGCGCCGGACAGCAGAGCGCCACATGTAATATCCCACCAGCTGAACCATATAGGGATGCCCCATGCTCTTGTGTGCCGCAAGGTCCGCCGTCTCCGCGTCAACGCAAAGGCCAGCGTCTTTAACCGTCTGGATATATGAATCGCGCACCTTGGGCAAAGATATCGCCCCCAGCGTACGCTGCTGGGCACGCCGCAAAAACGTCACGCTCGGCTCTTCGAGCAAATCGTCTACCATACTGGGTAAGCCGGCGAACACCAGCGCAAGACCGCGCTGGTCGCTATCGGACAAGCCCGTGGCATCCTGATCTCCGAGCACCTGCTGATAGAGAACGGCAAGAGCCGCCAGTTCCTCGATAGACGCAGATTGTGCCTCGTCAATCGCAAACAGTATGCCCTTGCCTGGACCGAGCTTCTTGAGGCGCTCGTTGACCAGCCCCCGTAGCGTCTGGCCCTTTGCCCGAGCCGCCTCGACCGACATCCGACCAAACGACGGCCCAAACTCCATTGACGTCACAACGGGTTTATTCGAGCGAAGCGCGTCGGCCAGGCGATCGCATAAGCCAAGCGAAGCGGAATCGGAGACAACCGCCCATCCGCGCTCATTGGCTAGACGTTGCAGCTCCCGCAGGAGAACCGTCTTGCCGCAGCCGCGGTTTCCCGTAATGAGCATGAGCCTGCCCGGCGCTCCGGCGCCGTTGTCGAGTCCTTCCTCGAAATCTTCGACGACCGACTCGCGACCGATGAGCATCGGAGGCCGCTTGCCTGCCGTTGGCTTAAAGGGATTTGGATTCATGTCGGCCTCCTCGGATTGGCAAACCCTGGTAATAGTTATACCAACTTGTACCGAGTTATACCAATAGCATGTGACAAAGGGGCTGCCCCTTTGTCACATGTGGCCGAAAAACTCGGCGTCGGCTGCTCGCCAGGGGCGGAAGGTGGCGGGATCGACCTTTACGTGCGCCGCGGCGGGCACGTCGTACCATTTGACCGTGTAGCCGGCGCCGTGGGCGCAAAAGACCGAGTCGGGCGTGTTGGGCAGATCGGCCTCGGGCTCATAGGCGGCCGCCTCGATGACGCGCTCGGCATCATGGCAAGCCGCATAACCGGCGAACTCCAGGTACAGATGTCCGCGACCGCTCGTGTAGGCAGCTACCTCCAGCGCATAATCCTGCACCTCGGATGCCGGCACGCGACCCACAAGCTTCGCCCTCTCGCCCGCCATTGCCGGCGGCTCGTACTCGGCACCCATGCGCGTGGCATCCGAGAGCGCCCGGCCCACGCACTCCCCCGGCACCTCGAGCTCAAAGTGGTACCACGGCTCCAGCAACACGTCTGCGCCGGCCTCGCGCGCCCGCATCAAACCCTGGCGAATCGCGCGGTACGTGGCCTGGCGAAAATCGCCGCCCTCGGTGTGTTTGGCATGCGCGCGGCCGCCCGTAAGCGTAATGCGCACATCGGTGATGGGCGAGCCGGTCAGCACGCCCAGGTGGTCGCGCTCCATGGCGTTGGTGAGTGCCAGACGCTGCCAGTTAAGATCGAGCTCGTCGGTCGAGGTCACGGTGCCAAACTGCACGCCCGAACCTGCTGGCAACGGCTCCAGACGCAGATGCACCTCGGCATAGTGGCGCAGCGGCTCAAAGTGGCCCACACCCTCGACCGGCTGCGAGATCGTCTCCTTATAGAGAATGCCGCCGGGCTCAAACTCGACCGCAAGGCCAAAACGATCGGCCAGCACGCGCTGCACGACCTCGAGCTGCACGGCGCCCATCAACTGCAGGTGAATCTGCTCAAGATGCGTATTCCAGCTTACGCCGAGCATGGGATCTTCGTCCGCCAACTCAGTCAATGCTTTGAACACCGTATGGGCGTCGTGTTCGCCCGGCAGCACCGTATAGGTGAGGACTGACGCAATGACGGGCGCATCGCCCGCGGACTCCGCGCCCAGGGCGTCCCCTGGGCGAACGTGCGCAAGACCCGTCACGGCGCAAATACCGCCAGCAGCAACTTCTTGGGCAAGCTCATACTTCTCGCCGTTATAGATGCGTACCTGATCGACCTTCTGTTCCCACGCCTCGGCACTAGAATGCCCGCTGATCATCTGTTTTGCGCGCAGCGTGCCGCCGGTCACTTTAACCCAAGCCAAGCGCTCGCCACGATCCCCGCGGCTGACACGATAGACGCGCGCGGCAAACTCCGGGAGCCACGCCTGCTCACGCATCAGCGCGCATATACCATCCAGTAGCTCGTCAACGCCTTGGTCCTTGAGCGCCGAGCCGGCAAAGCAGGGAAAGAGCTTGCGCTCGGCAACCATGCGCGACAGCGTTGCGACAGAAAGCTCACCCGCTTCAAGAAACTCCTCGAGCGCCGCTTCGTCCAACGCAGCAGCGTCCTCCTGAACGGCGCCGCCCGCCAGCAGTTCGCCGGCATCCAGGCAGCCCTCGGAAAGACGCTGCCTAAGTTGTGCCAGCAAAACATCGCGGCCGGGATGCTCCAAGTCGATTTTGTTGATAAAGATGAACGTCGGGATGTCATAGCGCGCAAGCAGGCGCCACAGGGTTTCGGTGTGCCCTTGCACGCCGTCATTGGCGCCCACAACCAAAATCGCGTAGTCGAGTGCGCGCAGCGTGCGCTCCGCCTCGGCAGAAAAATCGACATGCCCCGGCGCATCCACGAGCATGACGTGGGTATCGCCATGGTCGAGCACGGCCTGCGACGAGAAGATCGTAATGCCACGCTCGCGCTCGATCGCGTTGGTGTCCAGGTGTGAATCGCCATCGTCAACGCGGCCGCGCTTGCGAATGCGACCCGCGTTGAACAGCATGGCCTCGGCCAGCGTGGTCTTGCCGGCATCGACATGCGCCAAGATTCCAACGACCGCTTGCTTCGACATGGCTCTCCTCTTATTGCAAGCCCATCGCACGCGGCAACGGGCATCCTCGTTCCACACTGGATGATACAATTTACGGGCCGGCGGGCGAAGCGGGCCCTATCCCCCGACCGAGCTCATCGCCCTGCGTTGCCGCGCGGCGATTTTCGTAGGTTCGCGCCTTGCGAAAGCCGGCACCTCCCCTTTTTGTCCGCCCGGACTCATCTGGGCGGTAACAACGCGAGCCCCACAACGACGCGTTTTACCAAAAATGGCCCCACTCGAGGCCATTTTTTATTTGAGCTGGGTGATGATACGTGCCTTGGCTCCTACGCCTCGCGCAGCCAATCAAACGCGACACGCGGCGTACCGTCCGACACATATACGATACCGGCGCGCTTAAACCCGGCCTTGGTGATGGCGCCCTGCATGGGCAAGTTGTCCTCGTGCGTGTCAATACGCAGATGGTCGGCGCATTCCTTGGCAAAGGCAAACATCGCCGCCGCGATACCGTGCACGGTGCCGTCGGATGCCACGCGATGCAGCACGGCATACGGAGTGTCGCTGCGCCATTGACCGTCCTCAATCACGTCATAGCACTCGTCCGGACCCGGTAAAAAGGCAAACGTCGCCACCACGCGGCCGTCGACTTCGCACACGTAACTGCCACCAGCGGCAATATCGGCAGCCAGCTGCTCGGCCGAAGGCGTGCCCTCGGGCCACTGCGTGGCGTTGCCATGCGCGCGCATAAAGGCGCGGGCCGCGTCATAGATAGCCATGACGGCGGGAATGTCGGTATCGAGGGTTTTTCTGATCATCACGCGGCGACCTCACGTTTATTGGTATCACTTTGATTGAGCAATCATACCAGCGTTTGGAAAGGGCAAGGAGCGGATGGGAAGCAAAAAGCGAGCCGCCTGGTCAAAGGCCAAAAGCGAGTTTTTGGGCGCTGCCACCGGCGGCGATATGAGCGACCTGTTTGCGCGCGAGGACGAGCGCCGCGACGCCCTGGACGCCGAGCGCGATGAGGCTTGGCGCGCTAAGTCGTGCGAGCGCAAAAACCGGTACGACACACGCGCCGAGGCCGAGGCCGTTATGGCCGACTGCGAAAACCGCGGGCGGCGTGGTTTAGCCTGCTACAAATGCGAATACTGTGGCGGGTGGCATCTGACGTCGCACCCTTGGAAATAGACCCCGCATCGGCACGGTGTTGACGGAGCGCCAACCATCGCACGCAAGCTACGGGCGCGGCGGCACCAAAACATCGTAGCGAACGGCCTTGCCCGCAAGTTGATAGCTCGGCTTAACGCCGGCAAGCAGCGGCCCCTTCACCGGCCGCTTGATAACGACCTTGCGCGGGCGCACCGCAAGCGCAGCTTCGACCAGCGACTCCTCATCGGCGCACGGCTGTTCCAGATGGTGCAAGAGTTGGAACTTCTTTTTCACCGCCGCGCTCTTGGTGCGCCCGGGAAACATGGGGTCCAGATACACCACGTCGGGAGCGGTGAGCTCGCCCTGCCCGATCAGCTCAGCTGTATGGCGAAGGCCGGCAATGCTGTCCTCGCCCGCATGTAAGCGCATGCGCGCCACGGCTGTCGCAAGCGCCGGATCATCTGCCGCGCGATCCAAAGCATCCTTGAGGAGCGCCGCGATCACGCAATCCTGCTCATACAAATCGACCGCAAAACCCGCGGCAGCCAGCAGCAGCGAATCCTCGCCAAAGCCTGCCGTGGCGTCAATCGCCCATGGGCGCTCGACGCCCTTTGTGCGCGCAACCTTTACCAGCAGCTCTTGCTGCAGACGACCCTGCTTGAGCCGCGGAAGCATGCGGCCAAAATCGGCACGCAGCTCCATCGTGCCATCGGTGAGCGTGAGGCCCTCGGACGTCCGCACGAGCTCGAGCCCAGCAGCCCGAGCAACAGAAAAGGGATCGACGACGCCCATGGACACTCCTTAGCAAACAAAACGAATACGTGAGCGCCACCTCAGTTGGCACCCAACCGTCCGCTATTGTCCCACACGCGACATGGTCCACAGCATCCCAATGCAAAGCACCGCCATCAATCCCGTGCACACGGCAGCGATCACGGAATCGCCCATACGCCTTCCTAACGAACGCGGCTCACGCACTTGCTTGGCTCCGTACATCACGGCTCCTCCTTCGGTCCAGCTCTTACCATGGCCTCATCATCGCAGCGCCGCGCATACGCTGCCATCGATTTGGCTTACGTCCAGCTTTCCTTTTTGAAAGGTTGGACCGCACAGGCAAGAGTCGCTTTCAGGCGCATGCATCGCCGCGTTGAACTACAATGTGCTTCACCATATATGCCGCAACCTGGGCGCGACAGATTCACCGCGCCCGCATCGAAAGGACCAGTTATGAGCGCCGCTCGCAAGACACTCAAAATCCTTGCCCTGATTTATTTTGTTCTGGGCATCGCCAGTCTCGTCATTGGAATCGCCGGCATCGCGACCGGCAAGTTCGAGTCCACCTACGGGCCGAACGCCATGCTCGCCACGGTCGTGCTTGTCGCCAAGGGCCTCATCGATCTCGCCGCAGGTGTTGCGGGCATCAAGGGCGCCAACAAGCCCTCGCAGGTGGATGGCGCGTTTAAGCTCGGCATCGTTGCCGCACTCGCCACGATTGCGCAGGCCGTGCTCACGCTTCCCGCGTTTGGCGGCGACGCCATCAACTATGGCGCCTTTGTCATCGTGGTCTACGACCTGTTCTTTGTTCAGCAGGCGCACGCCGTTAAGGCCGAGAACAAGGACCGCCTGTAGTCACCTGTCCCCCCCCACAATTCCCTGCAGCCAAGCAACTAAAAAGGGCCGATCGCGCATCTCCGCGGTCGGCCCTTTACGTTTGTCCAGATAAAACCTGCCAAAATAAACCTGTCCCTTTTTGGTAGGTTAGTGGCGGTACTCGGCGATGATGAAATCGATATCGGTCTGAAGGGTGTCCAGGTTTGCCAGGCGCTCTTTGTCGGCAGGGCGCGTGCGGTAGTAGTACGGCGTCATCTGGAACACCGCCTCGATGTCGGCCTGCGTCTGGAGCGTAATGTTCGCAGACACCCGCAGCGTTGAGACCAACTCGAGTTCGGTAGTCTTCGGCAGCTTCTCGTCGTTAAGGTACGGCGTGTCGTAGAGCACCTCCTTGAGCCCAAAGAGATGACGGGCGCCCGGCACCACGGTGTAGAGCGAGCCCTCGGGCGCCAGCACGCGGGCAAATTCGTGCTCGTTAAAGGGGGCAAAGAGCTCGGTCACCATATCGAAGGCGCCATCGGCCACGGGGATAGCCTTCATGTTGGCCACGAAGTAGGTCGCATCGCCGCGCTTGGCGGCTAGGCGCACCATCTCTTTGCCCAGGTCGAAACCGTAAGCATCTACGCCCGGCACCGCACCCATGGCGCTGGTGTAGTAGCCCTCGCCACAGCAAATATCGAGCAACGTCATGGGGCAGTTCGTTGACGCGGCACGACCAGACACCCGCTCGCGCACCAGCTCGACCATCGCATCGCGCAACGGCGCATAGTAACCGCGGTTCAGAAAGTCGCGACGGCTGCGTGCCTGCGACTTGGGATCGCCCATGGAGTCACCGCTCTTGGACGAGCGCAGCAGATAGAGATAGCCCTCGCGCGCACGGTCAAATCGGTGTCCGCCCGCGCATGCGGCACCGCGCTCGTCGTCCACCAACGGCTCATGGCAAACGGGACACAACAACATGGCAACTCCTTAGCGCGAACAACACAACGCCCACCATTGTCGCACGCCTTCCCCACCTAGTCATAGAAGAGACAAGGAGTGTCCCCAGCTGCCGACAGAAAAGGAACGTCCCTAAGTGCCGGCTGGCTGCATTAGGAGTATCATCGTCTGCGCAAATAAGCACGAAAGAGCATATTAGAGATTGAGAGCGTATGGCAGATACCGCATCTAAGCACATTGACATGACCACCGGCTCGCTGTGGCGCAATATTCCCCTGTTCGCCTTCCCCGTAGCCGCCACGAGCATCTTGGAGCAGCTGTCGAACCTCATCGCCACGGTCATCATCGGTAACTTCTCGGGCGACCAGGGAACCCTCGCCATGGCGGCGGTCGGCTCCAATGTTCCGCTTACCAGTCTTATGCTCAACCTTTTTATTGGCATGTCGCTTGGCTCCAACGTGGTCATCGCCAACGCTATCGGCCGCAACGATCAGAACATGGTCAAACGCGCCGTCCATACCTCGATTTTAATGGCACTCGTGGGCTTTGCCGTCATCGCACTGGGCGAGATCTTTGCCGAGCCCATGCTCGCTGCGCTCAACGTGCCTGCCGAGACCATGCCGCTCGCTTCGCTCTACCTGCGCGTCTTTTTGCTCAGCATGCCCTCGATCTTGCTCTACAACTTTGAGGCCGCGATCTTCCGCTCCGTCGGCATCACCCGCATGCCGCTGCAGGCGCTTGCCGTGTCCACCGTCCTCAACATTGGCCTGGACCTCATCTTTGTCCCCGTACTCCACTGGGGCGTCGCGGGCGTCGCCATCGCCACCGCCATCGCCTACACCGTCAGCGCCGCAACCCTCTTTGTCCGTCTGCTCAAGACCGACTCCGTCGTCCGCGTCACCCCACGCGACCTTGCCATCGACCTCGTCGCCCTCAGGCGCATCGTCAAGATCGGCCTGCCCGCCGGCATCCAGAGCGCCGTCTTTGCCGTCGCCAACATCATCATCCAGTCCGCCATCAACAGCTTGGGCACCGAGGTCATGGCGGCATCCAGCGCTGCCATGAGCCTGGAGTACGCGTGCTACAACCTGCTCAACAGCTTTAGCCAGGCCTGCACCACCTTTGTGGGACAAAACCACGGTGCCCGCCAAATCGACCGCTGCACCAAGACGCTCAAGGTCTGCCTGGTCGAAGGCGGTATCGTCGCGCTCACCACCATCGTCATCATCGTAGGCTTGGGGCGCGAGATCCTATCGCTCTTTAACAGCGACCCCAACATCGTCTCGATCGGCTACATCCGCGTGTGTTCGATCTTCCCTGCCTACGCCTTTAGCATGTTCTACGAAAACATGTCCGGCTACCTGCGCGGCTTTGGCATCTCGCTCATGCCCGCCCTCATCACCATGATCTGCGTCTGCGGTATTCGCTTCTATTGGGTATTCTGCGTGTTCCCGCACTTCCGCACCTTTGCGAACATCATGATGGTCTACCCCATCAGCCTGGGCACCACGGCGTTCTTTATGGTCGTGGCGGCACTACTCTGCCACCCGGCACGCACCTATCGCGCCGCCCAAGCCAAAGCGACAGCCCGCTAAACACCGCACTCAACGCCATGCCAGTCATTAATTGACAATATGCGAGCTCATATAGTCGATAAAGTGCCTCGTGGCGATAGGCATGGTGTCCCAGCTGCGCCAGGCTGCCACTACGTCACGCGAGGGAGCATGCACGATGGGACGCACGCGAATATCGGCCCTCATGCCCTCGACGGTACGGCGATACAGCATACTCACGCCTAGGCCCTCCTCCACCATCGCCATGATGGTGTAGTCGTCGGTCACCTCGCTCGTCACGTGCGGCGACAGCCCATGCGCCGCGAATGCATCGAGCACCAGGCTCTGTTCGCCCTCATCCAGCAGCACAAACGACTCTGACGCCAGGTCGGCGAGCGTTACCTTTTCCTTTGCCGTCAGCGGATGCGCGGCCGGCAGCAGCGCCACCAACTCGTCGTGATAGACCACGCGCTTCTCGAGCCCGGCGGTAAATCCGCGCGCCGTAAAGCAAAAGTCAACCACGCCATCGTGCACCCACTGGGCGTTGCGCGTGTAATCGCCCTGCTTGAGGGTAAAGTGCACGCCCGGATGCAGAGCCCCAAAGTCGCGAATCACGCGCGGCAATACGGTGCGGCTCACGTTGGTAAACGTCGCAATGCGAATGTCAGTCGACGAAAGCCCCAGCAACTCCTGCCGTTTGCCCTCAAGCTCGGCCTCGGCAGTTACAATCTGGCGCAGATACGGCAGGTACTGCTTGCCGTCGCGCGTAAGCGATACGCCCTGCTTACCGCGCTCGATAAGCGTGGTGCCCAGCTCACGCTCGAGCGCCTTGACGGCCTGGCTCACCGCGCTTTGCGTATAGCCCAGCTCGTCCGCCGCGCCCTTAAGACTGCCGCAATCGACCACCATACACACAATCTGATACCGCGATGCCATCGTGCCTTCCCATTGATGTAGCCATAAAACGTTTTGCCAGCGCTTTTTCCGCTTACATTAGTTTTTCTTAATCATACTGAAGATACATTCGCTTTACTACATCCACATCTGGGAGCAGAATCCTTTTTGCGAAACCGTTCTGTAACAAAAGGAGTCCCATGGATCGCAAAAAAGCAATCGCGCTCTCATTTTCCGTTCCCGTCGCATGGGGCTTTTCGTACCCCCTCATGAAGATCGGCATGGACAGCATGAACGCCACGAGCATCGTTGCGCTGCGCTGCATCATCGCCTTTGCGGCCTGTCTGCTGCTCTTCCACAAGCGCGCTTTCCGCATCAATCGCGACCTTATGGTTCGCGCCGCCATCATCGGCGCCGTCATGGCAACCGAGCTCACCTGCATGTGCCTGGGCTCTAGCCTTACTTCCGCCTCCACCGCCGGCTTTTTGCAGAGCCTGACGGTCGTGATCGTGCCGTTTGCCAACGCCGCCCTGCTGCGTCGCGCCCCCGAGCGCAAGGTGCTCGTCGGCACCGCCATCGTCACCTGCGGTATGCTGCTGCTCTCGGGCGCCGACTTTACCAGCCTGAATCCCGGCGCGATCATTATGTTGCTCTCAGCCTTTATCTATGCCAGCCACATTATCGTAGTCAAGCGCTTTGTCGAAGAAGTCGACCCACTGGCCCTGGGTGTTTGGCAGCTGGGTTTTGGCGGTCTGTTCTCGGGCATCGCCGCGTGCACCTTGGGCGGCTTCACGCTTCCCAGCACACCCAACGAGATCGTCGTTGTCGTCGCACTCGCACTCATCTGCTCTGCCTACGGCTTTATCACCCAGACGCTCGTACAGCCCCACGTGCCCGCCGAGACCACGGGCTTTGCCTTCTCGCTCGAGCCGGTCTGCTCCGCCGTCTTCTCGTTTTTCCTGGTTGGCGAGGTCCTGAGCCCCATCGCCTTCTTTGGCGCCGCCCTCATCCTCACCGGCGTCATGGTGGCAACCGTCGAGCTCCCGCGCCTTCGCTCGCAAGGACACGCTCACATGGCAGGAGCACCCGAGCGCGTCTCGTAGACCCCACTCTTCATACAGCCGCGGCATAAAGGCAACCGGTGCGCCTTTACAATAGATGCCGACATAGCATCTGCCATAAAGGAGTTCCATGGACACCGCAACGCGCGACCGCAACATAGCAACTTGGTTGGGCGATGCGCCGCAGCCAGTACGTGACACGACGAACCAGCTGCTCGAGCGCATCGCCCTTTTGCGTGCCGAGCAGACCATCTACCCGGCACAAGACGACATCCTCAATGCCCTCGCCTACACGCCGGCAGACCACGTCAAGGTTGTCATCTTGGGTCAAGACCCCTATCACGGACCCAACCAGGCAATGGGGCTGTCGTTCTCGGTCCCCGCGTCGCAAACCAAGTTGCCGCCGAGCCTGCGCAACATCTATAAGGAACTCAACGCCGATCTGGGTTGCCCCATTCCCGCCACGGGAGACCTAACCCCATGGGCACAACAGGGCGTCCTGCTCCTTAACACCACGCTCACCGTGCGCAAGCATGCCGCCAATTCGCACGCCAAGCTGGGCTGGAGCACGCTCACCGACTATATTATCGAACGCTGCTGTCAGCTGCCCCAGCCGGTCGTCTTTTTGGCATGGGGCCGCTTTGCCCAGCAAATGGTTGAGGGCAAGCTCGACGCGATCGGCGCGGGCAAGGCAACCGGCAAGTTCTGCCTAGCTTCTACGCACCCCTCGCCGCTTTCGGCCAACCGCGCCACGGCAGAACTCCCCGCCTTTATAGGGTCGCGCCCCTTCTCGGCAGCCAATCGGCTACTCGAACAGCACGGCTCGACCCCCGTCAACTGGACTTGCCTCGGCTAAAAATCAATACATCAAAAACGCGCCCGACGGATTTCCATCGGGCGCGTTTTCTACTCGGGCCAGATAAACTGGGTGCGGCCGGCCTCGCCGCCATCGATCAGCAGGCTCTGCCCGGTCATAAACCGGTTGGTCACGCCCACAAAGTAGATCCACTCGGCGATCTCTTGGGCGGTGGCCCAGCGTTTAAGCGGCGTGAGCTCCATAATCTGGTTCCACAGGTGCTCGTCTTCCATCACGCAACGGTTGAGCGGCGTGATAACGCCGCCCGGGTCCACACTGTTGGCGATGGCCTGCGGTGCTAGGCGGTTTGCAAGGTTCTTGGTGTAGGCGATAACGCCGCCCTTGCTGGCAGCATAGGCGGGAAACTCCGATCCCGTATGCCCGCTCGCCGACCCCACATTGACCACGGATGTAATAGCCGGCGCCGGCTTGGCGGCAAGCCCCTCCCCCACAAAGGCGTAGCGCTCGGTCACGTTGATGGTGCCGCACAGGTTGGCGGCAATATCGTCGGCCGAGTCCTGCGTACCAGCAACATTCACGATCACCTGGGGTTCAAGCTCGCCTGGAAACGAGTCCGGCTCGCGGACATCGACGATCAGATGGCGGTAGCGCTCGTGCTCGACCGCCGTCGGCAGCAGGTCAAAGCCCACGACCTCGTGGCCCTCGTCCAAAAAGCGCTGCACGCACGCGGCTCCGATACCGCCCGAAGCGCCCGTGATCAAAACCCGCATACTTGCTCCTTAGGCGGTTGCGTGGCGCTCGAGGTACTCGGCGCCCACATTCTCACGCTCCCAGCCACGCACGACCTTGTAGCCCACGGGGCTCAGGAAGACCTCGCACAGCAGCTCGGCAACAGCGCCGGTCAGCGAGCACATAAGGACCTGCACCCAGGTCCAACCAAAGAACGTGTGGCTCACCACAATGGCAAAGACCAAGTTGTCGATAAACTGGCCAACACCTGTAGACACATAGGAGCGGAAGGCAAAGCTCGCAAAGTTATTCTTTTTGAGCATACGGCCGAGCGACTGGTTGAGTGTGGAGTTAACCACGGCAGAGACGAGCATTGCCAGCGAAGAGCCCAGCACCACGTACCAGGTGCCGCCGATGGTGGCGTTAAGGGCGGTGTTGACCTCGATCATACCCGTGTCGTAGTAGGCGCCCCACATGCCGGGCGTGAGCGAGCATGCCCAAAAGCACAGACTCACGGCCAGATTGACCAGCAGCGCGAGGATAGAGATTTTGATGGATGCCTTGGCGCCAAAGCGCTTGCAGATCATGTCCTGGCACAAAAACGAAACCCAGCTCACCACAAAGCCGCAATCGAGTGCCAGATACGGCAGGCTGATGAGCTCTTTGTTGGCCAGCAGGTTCATCATGATGACACTCACGAAAAACAGCGAAACCGTTGCCGCGGGAATGCTCCGCAACAGGACCTTGTAGTCCTCCATGACCTTCTTGATCATTATGTACTCCTTTGGTTTTAGGTTTAACGAGCAGGATATCGGACCCGAACTGCTCGGCCGCCACGGTCTTGAGGCGACGGTGGGTATGATAGCCGCTCACACGGCATCAGGCAAGCAAACGGCGCGGCAGCCCCACAGGGCCACCGCGCCGGTGCGCTAAAACGTTACGTTGCCAAACTCCGACAGGATAAGATCGGGGTTGTGATCGGTTGCCCAATCCACGTTCCACGGGCTCGTGAACAGCAGCAGCTTACCGCCGCGCATGTCCTCGACGCGCAGCGTGTCACGCGTGAGCGAAAGGCCCGGGATATCAATGGTATCGGGGTCGTTCTGAATCCAGCGGATGTCCGTATAGGGCAGCGGCTGGCGACGGACCTCAACACGATACTCGGCCTTGAGGCGGCGCTCGAGTACCTCAAACTGCAGCACACCGACCACGCCCACGATAACGCTCTCCATGCCGGCACCCAGCTCGCGGAAGATCTGGATGGCACCCTCCTGGGCAAGCTCCTCCATACCCTTGACGAACTGCTTGCGCTTGAGCGTGTCGACCTGCGTAATGCGGGCAAACATCTCGGGGGCAAACGTCGGGATCTGCGGATACTGCACGTGGCGCTTGCCGGAGCACACGGTGTCGCCGATGCTAAAGATACCCGGGTCGAACAGGCCCACGATATCGCCCGCGTACGCCTCGTCCACGATGGCGCGGTCATCGGCCATCATCGACGTGCCCGTTGCAAGCTTGAGTTTACGGTTGCCCTGCACGTGGAAGGCGTCCATGCCACGCTCGAACTTGCCCGAGCAAATGCGCACAAAGGCGATACGGTCTCGGTGGTTCTTGTCCATATTGGCCTGGATCTTAAACACAAAGCCGCTAAAGTCGTTCTCGGCGGGCGCGACCGGCTCGCTGGTGAGCGTATCGGTATAGGCACGCGGCGTCGGGGCCAGACGCAGGAACTCTTTAAGGAAGGGCTCCACACCAAAGTTGGTGAGTGCCGAGCCAAAGAACGCCGGACTCAGCTTGCCGCAGGCCACGGCATCCAGGTCGAGCTCGTCGCCGGCGCCATCGAGCAGCTCGATGTCGTCCATCAGGTTCTTGTGGTTCTCCTCGCCAATGAGCTCGTCCATGGCGGGATCGCCCAGCTCGGCCTCGACCTCGGCGACCTTCTTGGTGGCGTTGGCGTGACCGTCGCCCTCAAAGGCGATAACGCGACGGGTCTGGCGATCGAACACGCCGCGGAAGTTGCGGCCGCTGCCGATCGGCCAGTTCATGGGATACGTATTGATCCCCAGAACATTCTCGATCTCTTCCATGAGCTCAAACGGATCGCGAGCCTCGTGGTCGAGCTTGTTCACAAAGGTAAAGATGGGAATATGGCGCAGCGTACAGACCTTAAAGAGCTTTTTGGTCTGGGCCTCGACGCCCTTAGCGCCGTCGATGACCATGACTGCGGCGTCGGCGGCCATAAGGGTACGGTAGGTATCCTCCGAGAAGTCCTGGTGGCCGGGGGTATCGAGGATGTTGACGCAGGCGCCGTTGTAGGTGAACTGCAGCACCGAGGAGGTAACGGAAATGCCGCGCTCCTTCTCGATGTCCATCCAGTCCGAGACGGCATGCTTGGCCGAGCTCTTACCCTTGACCGAACCGGCGGTCTGGATGCTGCCGGTATAGAGCAGCAGCTTCTCGGTAAGCGTGGTCTTACCGGCGTCCGGGTGGCTGATGATCGCGAATGTGCGGCGCGACGAGATTTCATCCGACAGGCTTGCCATGCGGATCCTTTCTTGTATTGAGTGCATTACGTCGTTGTAACCGCACCATTGTAGCCGCGAAACCCCGCCATAGGGCACCTATCAGGACAAATTCATTAGCCGAGCTCGCTGTGCACCGGGCAGCCGCCTCAAGGATTGTCTCGATCTGTAACTGCAAGACGGGTTTTGAGCCCCTACCTGTTACAGATCGAGACAAACTGGCAGGCCCGCCGGCACAATCTCAATCTGTAACATCTAGCCGCCCAAATCGACTCTTACTGTTACAGATTGAGACAAATAGACAGGCGGGCAAATAACATCTCAATCTGTAACAGCAAGCGACCCAAAACGGACCTAGGTGTTACAGATTGAGATTGTTTTGAAGTAAGCGCAACACTGGCAGGCTATTCCACATTTCCTCTTGCATAACTGTGCATAGTGTATATATACTGTGCTTACCGGTTATATACACGTGTAGCCCAACAGCTAAGGAGCCGCTGTGGACATTATCCTATCCAATTCGAGCGACAAGCCCATCTACGAGCAAATAGCCTCGCAAGTCAAAGCTCAGATCCTTTCGGGCGCGCTCGCTGCGGGAGCCAAACTCCCCAGCATCCGTGCACTCGCGAGCGATCTTGGCGTGAGTGTCATCACCACCAAGCGCGCCTATGCCGACCTGGAGCAGCTCGGCTTTATCTGCACCGTGCAGGGCAAGGGCTGCTTTGTCGCCGAGGGCAACCAGGAACTCTTGCGCGAAAACCAGCTCTGCCATATCGAAGAGCTGCTTGCGAAAGCGGCGAGCCAAGCCGAAGCCTTGGGCGTCACGCGCGACAAGCTGCACGAGATGCTCGACCTCGTAGCCCCCGAAACCATGCAGTAGCCATCTGCAAGAAAGGCTATACCATGCAAAACCTTTTAGAACTCAAAGGCATCTCACGCCGCGTGAGCGACCGTTTTTCGTTGCGAGACGTCACACTCGCCGTGGAGCCCGGCCAGATCGTTGGCTTTGTGGGCGCAAATGGCGCCGGCAAGACGACGACCATTCGCGCCGCGCTTGGGCTTATAAAGCCCGATGCCGGCGAGGTGCATCTGCTTGGACAGCGCTGCGACGCCAACGCGCCCGACGAGACGCAGCGCCACCTGCGCTCCCGCATCGGCCTCGTCCTGGACACGTGTCCCTTCCCCTCCACGCTCAAGGTGGGCCAGATCGAGAGGCTCGTAGGCCCGGCGTACCCCACGTGGAGCTGCGAAACATTCGCCAGATTTATCGACCGATTTGGCCTTGATCCCAAAGCCAAGGTCAAGGACCTCTCCCGCGGCATGGGTATGAAGCTGCAGCTCGCCTGTGCGCTCAGCCACAATGCCAGGCTGCTGGTTTTGGACGAAGCCACCGCGGGCCTCGATCCCATGGCGCGCGAGGAACTACTCGATGAGCTGCTCGCCTTTGTTTCCGACGGTCAGCGCAGCGTGCTGCTCTCGAGCCACATTACGTCCGACCTCGATCGCGCCGCCGACCGTGTCATCTGCATCGATAACGGCTCGATTATGTTTGACCTGCCGCGCGAGGACATTACCGACCGCGCCGGCATCGCCCACTGCACCCAAGCACAGGCCGCCGAGCTTATGGCTTGCGTCGAAGGCGCCCGTGCCGCCCACCACGCCTATAGCGTGGACGTGCTCGTGCCCAACCGTCGCGAAGCGCTCGAAGCCTTCCCCGAGATTCCCTGCGATCGGGCAACCATTGATGACTACCTGCGCCTCACGCTGAAAGGGGCTTCGAAATGAAACGCGCCTTTATGTCCGAGCTCGCCATCGTTCGCACGCTTGTCCCGAGCATTGCGGGCGTCGGCTTGTTCATCTTCGTCGTGCTGACGCTCGCCAACGCGTCGGATGGCGATTCCGGCATGAGCGCCGGCGCCTGCGCGGTCAGTGCCATGTCACCCATCATGGTCATGAGCTCGCTGGCCGGCTTCGACAATCAAAACGGTTGGGAGCGTTATCGGGCAACGCTGCCCTTCTCGCGCAAAGACATCATCTGCGCACGCTACCTGTGTATCGTTGCTTTCTCGGCCATCATGGCGTGCGCGACCGTGCTTTTGAGCACCATCACTCTTCCGTTCTTCGATCACACGGGCATGCCCTCGACGGGACAGATCGTCTTTGAGACCACAATAGCCTCCGCCGCATCGATGCTCATCTCCCTCATGATGGTGTTTCTGGCACAGCCGCTGTTCTTTCGATTTGGACACATGGAGGCGCTGCGCCTTTCCGTCGGCCTGTTTGCCCTGCTCGGATGCCTTGCCATGGCCACGCTGAGCTCCTCCAACCCCATCAGCAACTGGCTCATGTCGATTGCTGGGGCGAATCCCGATCCCGCCGTCCTCGGCTGCCTGTGCGCAGGAATTGCCGTACTGGCCCTCACGCTATGTGCAATCAGCTGCACCGTCAGCACCAAGGTCTATCGGGCACGCGACCTGTAGGCAAGCAAATCTCGACCCACGCGGGCCGCAATCGGTCGCAATCGCCCATCCGCAAATCCATGGCAAACGGCATGTCCCCGGCGTGCGCCACCGTACTACTTGCGCAGCGGCTTGGGAAGCGGAATGCCGGCGGCGATAACAGCGGCGATGATCATGCAGACGATGCCCTTGAGCGGGAAGCACATGAGCAGCAGGCCCACGACCATGACGGGCTGACGCATGACGGCGCCCATCGTCGAGGCGGTGCAGACGGCGACGCAAAAGACCGGATCTGCGCCGGTGAGGATGGCAAGGCCATAGCCCAGGCTCACACCCGAGAAGATAACCGGGAAGAAGTGGCCGCCGCGCCAACCAAGGTTGATGAGGGCGGGCGTCAGCATGGCCTTAACAAGACCGGTCGCGATAAGCACGCCAGCGGGAATGGTCAGATAGGTTTCCATGAGCACATCGGCCTGGGTCTCGCCGGCAAACATGGTGTAGGGCAGGACCGTGCCACAGATGGCGAGCGCCAGGCCGGCCAGCATGGCCTTGACGACCGGGCGCTCCCCTATTGCATGGGACAGTGCCTCGCTTGCATGCTCAGAGACAAAGTACAGCCAACCGCATACGGTGCCGACCAACGCCAGCGGAATGAGCCAGACAAGTTCCAGGTTACCCACCTGGGCGGCCTCGAACCTGGGCATGCCCATGCCGCCGCCCATAAGCTGGCCGAGCAGCAGATAGGTGCCCAGACCGCCGGCAATCGCGATGCCGTAGACCACGGTCTTTTGCGCCTTGGGCAGCTTGATGGTGATCTCATCGGACGCGGAGTCCTCGCCAGCGCCCTGGCCGTCGGCGCTACCGGCGAGCGGCGCCACAAAGCCAAACACGGGCGCGGTAAAGAGCGCCGTCAGGGCAGCCTGGGTGCCCAGCAGCGTGAGCTCCCTAAACTCGGCGCCAAAGCGACGCATGCGGTCGCCGACCCAGCTGCACAGACCCGCGATAACTCCGGTCAGGCCGGCCTCCGGTCCAATACTTCCGCCAAACAGCAGCGGCAGCAATGCCGCAAGCGAAAGCTTGCCGAGGTTGTCGTACGGGTAGCGACCGTCTTGTTTAACCTTGGCCATCACCTGGTTGAGGTCATCGGTCTTGGTGCCCGTAATCTTTTCGTACAGACCGATCAGCAGGCCGCCCAGCAAGCAGACAAAAAACGGGTACGGCAGAAAACCGAACGGGCCGCTCGCGAGCTCAGGCGAAGCGACGCCCAGCGCGTGCGGAATCTCGGTCCATAGATAGTCGACACCGTGCTCCATCGCAAAAAAGAACAGCCAGACCGCGGCGCCTGCGAACGCACCGGTCACGGCAACGCTAACTAAAAACAGCGCACGGTTTTTGGGTTTTGCAAGACTATCCATCGGGACCTCCCGTGGTCAAATTCGGCAAAGATACGTTTTATTGTAGAGCGAGCGTTACCCGAACGAGCCAACCGTCTGCGCCGCAAACGGCACCATTGGGAGTCATAGTGGGGCAGGCTCAAGACTTATCCGTTGATAATCGAGGCAATCTCGCGCAAATCGTCGGCAAAGTAGATGCCGTGCTGGCGCCTCGGGCTCGAAAGCCCTTTATCAATCATGTGCTCGAGCAACGCCTTAAGATCGTTGTAGTAGCCCCCAAGGTTGTACAGAATGCACGGCGCATCGAGATGCCCCAACGACACGGCGGACATGACCTCGGCAATCTCCTCGAGCGTACCCGTCCCACCGGGAAAGGCGATGAACGCGTCACCGAGCTCAATCATCTTGGCCTTGCGTTCGGCCATGTCACTCGTCACGATGAGGTCGTCGATACCGTCATGTTGAAACTCGGCCTCGATAAAAAAGCTCGGTTCAACACCCGTCACGTGTCCACCTGCCTCGAGTACGCTATCGGCGAGCGCACCCATCAGACCCGACTTGGACCCGCCGTATACCAACGCGTGTCCGTTAGCGCCAATCCAGTCGCCCAGCTCCTGCACCGCGGGCAGAAACGCCGGGTCATTGCCGACGCTGGCACCCAGGTATACCGTGATATTCATATTCAGTCCCCCTCGTCGTGACGCGCGGCGCCCGTTCTAGCGTTGGCGTCGGCGATATTCGCGCACACGGCGCGATAGGTCGGCAAGCTCGTCACGATCGAGCTCTTCCAAATGCTCCAGATCATCCATAAAGCGCGCCATGGTGTCCTTTTGGCGCATCTTGATGAGCGTGTTGCAGTAGTTCACCGCCACGCCCGTGAGCATGGCGATGTAGAAGATGCTGATGACGCTCAAAACGACGGTGATAGCGCGGGCAACCGGCGTCTCGGCCGGGATATCACCGAAGCCGATCGTCGATACGGTCTCAAAGCTAAACCAGAGGCCGTCGCCAAACGTAAGGGTCGTGGGCTCGGACAGCCAGACGGCCGTCGAGCACAGCAGATAGAAGACGAGAAACAGGCCCGTGATGCGCGCAAAGCCAGCCTGGCGCAACACGTCGGCAAGCGTCCTCAACTTGTTCATCGCGACCCCTTTTCCCAGACGCCCAATCACATTCGCTCGGTATTGTCCCACGCCTCCCCCGCAAACGGAACTAGTCATTGGGGACGTTCTTAAACGACTAGTCAGTTAAGAACGTCCCCAATGACTACCTAACCGTTTAGCGGTGCGGCGGCTGAATGGGCAGGCTGAGCTGGTATCCTTATGCGAAACTGTCTCAACTCGATAGGATTTCATGTGAAACCTTCCGCCGTCCTTCGCTTGGCTCTATATCGCACCCTGGCCGTCGCGCTTGCCGCGCTCGCCATACTGAGCGCCGTCATGCCCGCCCCCGCCTTTGCCGCCGACTCCGACCAGCAGGTCAAGACGGTCCGCGTTGGCTGGCTCGTCAACAACAAAGGCTTCCAGGAAGGCATGCCGGGCGAGCGACTCTCGGGGTGGGGCTACGAGTACCTCCAGACCCTCTCGTATTACACAAAGGGCTGGCAATACGAATACGTTAGCGGCACCTTCTCCGAGCTTATGGACATGCTCGAAGCAGGCGAAATCGACCTCATGCCCAACATCTCGTATTCGGCAGAACGCGAGCAGAAGCTGCTCTTTTCCTCGAACCCCGAGGGCACCGAGCGCTACTACATCTACGCCAGGCCCGACCGCGACGACCTGGCCAAGGGTGACCCCCAGGCGCTCCAAGGCCTCACCATCGGCTGCAACTCTGGCGTTATGCAAACTATCGTCGGCCAGCAGTGGCTCGCCGACGAAGGCGTTACCTGCACCTATAAAGAAATCGACACCGGCAGTGCCCTCTTTGAGGCGCTTGCAGACGGCGAGGTCGACGCCGTCATCATGAACGACACCATTTCGTCGCCCGATGCGTCACCCATGTTCTACGTAGGCTCGAGCGACTACTATTTTGCCGTTCCCAAAAGCCGCCCTGATCTGATGAACGACATCAACGCCGCCATGACGACCATCGCCCGCGATAACCCGCGCTATAACGAGGAAGTCAAATCGAGTTACTCGACCCAAAACAGTGGCTCGTCATCGCTCACCGGCCCCGAGACCACCTGGCTCAAAGAAAACGGCAATACCATCACGATCGGCTATCTTAAAAACCAACTTCCCTACTGTACGCAAAATGACGACGGCGAGATGGAAGGGTCGCTCGCCTCGCTTGCAACGACGTTGCACGACAAGTTTGGCATTACGGTCAAAACAATCGCACTCTCGAGCAACAAACAAATGATCAAAGCCCTTTCCAACGGGACCATCGATGTCGCCCTGCCGTTGTTTCGCGACTACTGGCTCGCCGAGCAGACAGGGGTCATCCAGTCAAACTCGATGGGAACGGTTTCGCTGACCGCCATTCACAGTGGCAAAAACCTGAACAGCGACCTTAAGAACATCGCTTGTACAAAGAGCACAATCGTTAACCGTTTTGAGCTCGAAAGTCTCTTTCCGAACGCAACGGTAACCGAGTATTCGAATGACGGCGAGGTGCTCAAAGCCCTCGATGAGGGGAAGGCACGTTGCATCATTGTCCCCAGCACGCGCCTGGAAACTCTCCGCGACATCTACGACATCGAGGATTTCGAAACACAGGAACTCACCAACACGGCACAACTATCGTGTTTAATTTCGCGCGGCAAGCCCGAGCTGCTGGGAATCATCAATAAGGGCATCGTCAATGCAGGTGAATCGCTCTCTGCAAACAGCTATTTCCCCACATCGTACTCGGCGCAAGAATCGGATGCGTTCCGACTTCTCTACCGCAACCGCATCGTCATTGCGGCAGTCGTCATCTGCATTTTGCTCACCGGCATCGTCATCCTTGTCTGGTCGCTTTACCGCGCACAGGAGGAACGGCAGAAAGCCGATGCCGCCAACGCCGCCAAAACCGCTTTCCTCACGCGCATGAGCCACGACATCCGCACGCCGCTCAACGGCATCCTGGGCCTTATCGAAATTGAGGAATTGAGAGAAGGCGACATGCAGGTCGCCCGCGAAAGCCGCGCCAAGGCGCGCGTTGCCGCCAATCACCTGCTGTCACTGATTAACGACATCCTCGAGATGGGCAGGATCGAGGAGCGCAAAGTGACGCTCGAGCACGAATCATTCAACCTTAAAGAGCTGTGCGACAATGCGCTCGTACTGTGCAAGCTCCGCGCATCGGACCGCGGCATAACCATGCTCGACACCAGCGAGCCCTACGCTGTCGACCAATATATGATCGGCAGCCCCACCCATATTCGGCAGATCCTTGTCAACCTGCTCGACAACAGCATCAAGTACAACAAGCACGGAGGCACCGTCACGTTCTCATCGACCATCAAGCCGGTCGACGACGAGCACGCCGTGTTTTGCTTTAGCGTCTCGGACACCGGCATCGGCATGTCGCCCGAGTTTCTAAAGCACATCTACGAACCGTTTGCCCAAGAGGGCAACGATGCCCGCAGTAAATTTCAGGGAACTGGCATGGGCATGCCGATCGTCAAATCGCTCATAGACATGATGGGCGGCACGATTGAGATTTCGAGCGAGGTCGGCATGGGAAGTACGTTCAACGTCCAGATTCCGCTCGATATCGACAAGAACCCTCAGGCAAGAGAAGGTGCGGACGAGCAGGCGATCAGCTGCTCGCTTGCCGGCATGAACGTTCTTTTGGCCGAAGACAACGAGCTCAATGCCGAAATTGCCCAGGCCCTGCTCGAAAGCGAAGGCATCGTCGTAACTCGCGCCGCCGACGGCAAAGAAGCGGTCGAACTATACACTAGTCGTCCCGCCGGCAGCTTCGATGCGATCCTGATGGACATCATGATGCCGGGTATGGATGGCTACGAGGCAACTCGCGCGATTCGTCTGAGCGAGAAGGCCGATGCAGCCGACATCCCCATCATCGCGCTCACCGCCAATGCCTTTGCCGAGGACGCCAAGGCGGCACACGATGCCGGCATGAACGCCCATCTGCCCAAACCGCTCGACTTTAACAAGCTCAAAAACATCCTCGCCCGCATCAAGAAAAACGGAACTGTTTCGCTATAGTTTGTGCCCACCCACCATGCACAGTTAGAAAGGAAGCCAACGATGTTTAGGCCCTTACGTCGAAAGAAACGCGCCATCACTGACGAGGAAGCGCGCGAGTTGCTCGCTATCTGCAAGCGCGGTGTCTTTGCCGTCAACGGCGATGGTGGCTACCCGTATGCCATTCCCGTCAACTACTTCTTTGACGCCGAGCACGACAAGATTTATTTCCATGGTGCCAAGGCTGGCCACAAGGTCGATTCACTCAGGCGTGATGATAAAGTCTGCTTTACCGTTTACGGCAACGAGTGGTACAAGGACGATGACTGGGCTCCCTATGTTATGAGCACCGTGGTCTTTGGTCGTTGCCGTCTGGTAGATGAGACACCTGCGTTTATCGAGGACAAAGTCCGCCAGCTCGCGCTTAAGTACTACCCCTCTGCCGAAGAAGTTGAAGAGGAAATCGCCAAAGACATCAAGGGCGTCCAACTCTACGAGATTTCGATTGAGCATCTTTGCGGCAAGCAGATCCATGAAAAGTAAGCCCAAAAACAGGTCCTGCAAATAGCAAAATGGCTCGGTTCCAACCAGTATTGGAACCGAGCTATTTGTTTATGAAGCGTCGGCGGCTATGTGCGCAAGCGCCTCAACGAGATCCTGAGAACTCACGGGTTTGCTCAGATGCGCGTTCATGCCCGCCTCGCGCGAAAGCCTACGGTCGTCGGCAAAGGCATTGGCGCTCACGGCGATAATCGGCGTGGTCGCGGCGTCCTCGCGATCGAGCGCTCGAATCTGACGCGTGGCCTCAAGGCCATCGATGCCGGGCATCATGATGTCCATCAATACCACGTCGTACTCGTGCGGCGCGCTCGCGGCAAACGTCTCGACGGCAGACTCGCCATCTTTAACATGTGTCACGACGGCACCGGCGCGGTCGAGCGTAAACTGTGCGATCTCGGCATTCAGGTCGTTATCCTCTACGAGCAAAACACGCAGGCCCTGGATCACGTCGCTGTCGCCTGCATCCACGCGAACTGCCTGGGGAATCTCGGAACTCTTGCACTTCTCAAACGGCAGGCAAATGGTAAACGTCGTCCCCCGCCCCAAGGCGCTCGTAAAGCTCATGGTTCCGCCCATAAGCTCGACCAACTGTTTGGCAATAGACGCGCCCAGGCCAGTTCCCGATGAAGCGCCTTCCACCTGCTGTTCCTCGCGGCTGAACGGCTCGTAGAGGTGCTGTTGAAACTCCTCGCTCATGCCAATGCCGTTATCGGCGATCGTGTATTCATAGACGGGGACACCGTCCACCGGCTCCACCTCGCGGCATGTCAGGCGAACATAGCCGCCCTGGCGGTTGTACTTGACGGCATTACCGGCAATATTGAGCAACAGACGCTTGAGGTGCGTCACGCTCACCCGGGCATAGGGATGATCAAGAGTCCGTTGGTCGCAGATAATTGTCACCAGGCGCTCCTCGGCTTGGCGCTCCAGAATATCGCACACCTCACGGTTGAGGGCCACCATATCTGTAGGCACGAGATTCAGGTCGACCTGCCCGCTCTCCAAGCGGCTCATATCGAGTGCCTCGTTCGCAAGGTCGAGCAACAGTCCCGACGCCGTCCAGATCTTTGAGCGGCACTCAGTCTGCTTTTGCAAGTCGTCCGCGTTGGCATTGCCCACCTCGACCATACCGCGAATGCCGTTGATGGGCGTGCGCAGGTCGTGACTCATGCGACGCAGGAACTCCGTCTTTGCAGAGTTGGCAGACGAAGCTTCGCGCGCCGCTTTTGCCAGTTTGTCGCCATAGTCGCGCTCCTGCAGCAACAGGTCGGCAAAGCGTTGGCTCTCGGCGCGGCGGCGCACCAACACAACAGTGGCTATAACACCGCCGTAGAGTGCCAACACGCTGGCAACAACAGCGGCAACAACCTCAAAGTAACGCTGCGCGGGAGCATAGGTGTACACGTAAAAATCGCGCGCTTTACCAAATGTGCCCAGATACCACTCACCGCTGTCGTTAACCAATCTGACCTTACCAGCCAGGCAACGCTCCTTAATGCCGTTGACAACGATGGCATCCGTCGCAGGCAAATCGAACACGCCTGACACGGCGGGCTCAACAGCGTTGGTCGCAACGACCTTACCGTCGTTTTCGATCACGATATTGCCGCTATCGATGGTCTCATAACCATCGAGCAAGCTCTGCAACTTGAGCGTATTGCTCGCGACCGCCTTGGCGCTCTGGTGCCTCACCGCGACAACGATGCCCTCACCGTCCCGCCGGGCCACGCAGCCAATGTCTGCGACCGAATCGTCCGCAAGCGTAATGCGAGCGGTATAGGACTTAAGCGGATGGGCTGCCACCTCCAGCACAGGCGCCTCTTTGAGATTCGCGGCGAGCGACTCGTAGCCCACGTCATCCTTCGAGGACTCGGACACCAAGTTGCCCGATGCATCCGTTACGATCAGCGCTGTCACATTAAACTGGTCAGCATATTGCTCCAACGTAGCGTTATCCACCGAGCCGTCGCGCTCCATATCGCGCGCCGCCTCTCCGGCGATCTCCATAACGCGAATCAGGTTTTTGGTCGCATAGGCGCTGTTGAACGCATCGTAGGAAAGGCTCTGTGTCGCCACGTAATCGACAACGTCGGCAAAGCGCTGCTCGGCCTGAGCTGTCGTGTAGGCGTAGCTCGTCACGCCGGCAACAATCGAGAGCGCTATCCCCAACAGGACGACGATGAGCCATTCCCGTGCCGAACGATCGCCCCGCTCCTGAGCGGTGTGGTCGGACGCATCAATCATGACAGGCCCTCCACATTCAAAAAGGGCGAAGGGTCATCAAAATACTTTGACACCAGGCGCTCCATGGTGCCATCGGCAAGCATTTCTTGGTAGGCATGGGTGAGCTTAACGTCGATGCCGCGTGTGTCGTTGATATCGAAAGCGGTGCCCAAACCAACCTCTAGCAGCGGCTCAGACAAAATGCGATACGTCACGCCATAGTCTTTTTCGTAGGTGAGCAGCGAGGACTCATGCGCGGCGATGGCGTCGACTAGGCCCTCGACAAGCGCCGGGTTCAGGTACGAGCGGTCCGAAAAGCTGTAGAGCTCCTTAATCTGCGGAACGTTTTCATTGGTGTGATTGAGCAGAATCGATTCGGGCTTGGTGGTGGACTGGACCGCCACGACCCTACCCTCAAGATCGGCAAGCGTGTAGATATCGCTTTCGGGATCGACAGCAACCACCTGTCGGCTCGCAAGGTACGGCCCCGCCCAGCGATACTCGCCTTCGCGGCCCGTCATACTAAAGCTGCCCATGACGCAATCGAGCTCGCCGCTCGCCAGCAGCTCTTTCTTCTTTTCCCAGTCGATCAGCTGGTACTTTGGCTTGTAGCCAATGCGGCCCAAAGCCTCGGTCAAAATATCGACATCCAGGCCAACAATATCGCCGTACTCGTTGCTATACACAAACGGTGGATAGAGGTCGCTGCCAACGTTGAGCGTCTTAAGGTTGTCGTCTTTGACCTGCGAGGCGGCTGCGCCTTCTGATGCAGACGCCGCGGCCCCATCATTCAACCCGGAACAGCCAGCTATCGCCACGACAAAGGCGCCCACCACTGCAAGCGCAACAAACAACGATATGGCGGCCGAGCGACGAGGTCTTTTCATCGAGCTCCAGACGATCCTGTTTACAGACTCAAGAGCAAAGATATTAGCAGACAAAACCGCGCTTGCGCTCAATGGTTACAGATGCTTTACCATACGGGGCCTTCCAGCCAATCTGGCAGACAGCCCCGCATGCAGCACTCACTTACCGTGCATTAAAAACGTAGCGGTCCAAGCGGTCGCACGCCTCCCTTACACGCGAAAGCGGCAGCGCCAGATTCACGCGAATGTGGCAAGGTCCATGGAATGGACGGCCGTCCTGATAGCCCACGCCCACACGCGCCCCCTCGTCGAGCAGCCACTGAATATCGCAGCCATGCTCGCGGCACCACTCCGTGCAGTCCAGGAACACCATATAGGTGCCCTGCGGGCGCGAATAGGACACGCCCTCAAAATGCTCGTCCACGTAATCGCAGAAGTAGTCAATGTTGCCCTCGATAACCTCGTTGAGCTCATCGAGCCACTCGTAGCCCTGCGGCTGGTAGGCGCCGATAAGCGCATGCATCGAAAGGACATTCATCTCGTTGTAGTGGGTCTTATTGGACACGGCGCACACGCGGTCGCGCAGCGTCTCGTTATAGATGATGTGGTAGCTGCCGACCAGGCCCGCCAGGTTAAACGTCTTGCTGGGCGCATAGAGGGCGACCGTGCGCATGCGGGCATCCTCGCTCACCGACTGCGTCGGGATATGCTTGTGACCGGGCAAGATGATGTCGGACCAAATCTCGTCCGAAATCACCACGCAATCGTGCCGGCGATAGATGTCCATGGCGCGCTCGATCTCGTCGCGCTCCCATACGCGGCCACAAGGATTGTGCGGCGAGCAGAACACCGCGGCGTGGATGTGGTTTTGGGTGAGCTTGCGTTCCATGTCCTCAAAGTCCATGCGCCACACGCCCTGGTCGTCGAGCTTAAGCGGGCTGTGGACAATGCGATAGCCCGCGGCTTCGATGGACTTGGTAAAGCCGATGTAGGTAGGGCTGTGGACCAGCACCGCATCGCCCGGCTGGACATACGCCCGCAGGGTCGACACGACACCGCCCAGCACGCCGTTTTCGTAGCCGATATGCTCCGGGAGCAGACCCTCGACGCCATTACGTCGGCTCTGCCATTCGATGATGCGGTCGAAGTACTCGTCGCGCGGATCGAAATAGCCAAACATGGGATGCTGGGCGCGCTGAATGATGTGCTCCTGGACCGTGGGCACCGTGGCAAAATTCATGTCCGCCACCCACATGGGGATGCGGTCGAAGCCCTCGTCGGGCGCGTTCGGAGCCATGCCAGGGATCTCGCCCCAGGAGTCAACGGCGATGGCGTCCATGCCGTGGCGGTCGATAAGCGAAGTAAAGTCGTATTTCATGCTGAGCTCCCGTGCAAAGCGGATTGTTTTGATAGGCGTTATTGTCCACCAGCGTGGGCGATTTTGGCACGGGGTTTGGCGTTGAATTTGGCGAGCGCCATCGAATGGCTGGCTAGTCCCGCGCGTCGTTGACGGCGGTTACCGTCAACTTGGATCCGTCAACCGTAAAGGATATGTCGAGCCCAGCGTAAGCCAAGTGGTAAATGCGGTTTGGCTCGTGCTTGCTACCCGCGCGGCGCGGATCTTGGCGAAGGACCTCGACCAACCCGGGGAGCTTCGTGGGCGGGACCATCTCCTGCAGCGCTTGCGGGAAGTCAACGTCGAGCTCTTGCCACGGCGCATCCTCAATCCAGCCGCCGGTCGCATCCGAGTGGCAGTCCGCAAACGGAATGTAGGGCTTAATGTCGTAGATGGGCGTGCCGTCACGCAGATCCGCTCCCAGCACATGGATGATGGGACCGTCGTCGGTAAGCTCGACACGATCGAGCTTGACGCAGGTAAGACCGATGGGATTGGGGCGAAACGGGCTGCGTGTGGCAAATACGCCCACGCGCTCGGCTCCACCCAAGCGCGGCGGACGCACGGTCTTCGACCACTTGGCGTTGGTGCCGGACCTATCCTGTGTCTTGGCATCGGCGGCGATGTCTTCGGCCGCGCCGCCGGGTGTTCCGTTTTCAAAGCGCCAGAGCAGCCACAGGTGAGAGAAGGAGTCCAGACCCTCAACTGCCGCGCTGGAGGCAAATTCCGGCTCAAAGACGATGCGTCCCTCAAGATGGGGCGCCAAAAAGCTGTTGCGCGGGATGCCGAACTTTTGCGGCAGGTCGGTATGTATGTGTGCAATAGGTTTCATGCCGGTCATTGTACGGCATGAGGGCATGCGCGATGCGCGTAATCCCTCACCGCGACCGCCCCTTTTGCAACCAACGGTTGCTTGGAAGGGCGTCGGCCGCCGCGTATGCTTAAGCCAACAAGCAGCAGAAAGGAGCCGTTATGGCCTTTGCAGAAAAACTCATCGCCGTCCGTCGCGCCAACAACCTTACCCAAGAGCAGCTTGCCGCCAAGCTCTATGTCACGCGCCAAGCCGTCAGCCGCTGGGAGCGCGGCGAAGTCACCCCGGGCATCGACATGATGAAGCTCATTGCCGCCGTAACCGGAGAACCGCTGTCCCACCTGCTCGAAATGCCCGAGCACTATTGCCAGAGCTGCGGCATGGTGCTCACACCCGACGACTGCGGCACCGATGCTGCGGGCACCGCGACCGATCATTACTGCAAGTGGTGCTACGACCACGGCAAGTACACCTACGACACTACGATGGAGGCAATGATCGAGGATTGTGCCCCGCGCCTGGCACAAAACACCGGTATGTCGCTCGACGAAGCTGTCTCGCTCATGGGCGCCGTGCTGCCGCAACTGGAACGCTGGCGCGCCGTGCAAGAAAACGAGGAGCGCTACGGCGCCGAAGCGCGGGCGCGCTATGGCGATGAGGCTATCGATGCAGCAAACGAAACGTTACTGGATATGGATCCTCAGACATGGAACGACATGAAGGAACTTGAACGCGCTATTCTGGGCCAGCTCTCGATTGCCATGAGCGACGGCGAACCGGATGGAAGCGAGGCTCGCAAGCTTGTCGCGATGCATCGTCGCTGGATTGCTCTCAACTGGGGATGCGAGCCCCAAGACGAGGCGTACTTGGGGCTCGCCCACGGCTATCTTGCCGACCAGCGCTTTGTTGACTACTACGACAAGCCCTGCGGCACCGGCGCCACGGCGTTTCTGGTACAGGCAATCGAGTCGTCGTTGACGCGTGCATAGACCGCGGCGGCTTTGGGTATTTCAATCGAAACCTCAACCGATTGGAGACCTATGGCTACTGATCACGAGCTCGCGCTCTACGTTATGACCGGCTGCCCGTATTGCATAAAGGTCAAGCGTTTCCTGGCCGATAACGGCGTGACCATCCCCGAGCGTAATATCTCGACCGATTCCGATGCCGAGCAGACGCTCATCGCCGTCGGCGGAAAGCGCCAAGTTCCCTGCCTGTTCATTGACGGCACGCCACTCTACGAGTCGGGCGACATCATCGCGTGGATACAGAAGAACCTGCTCTAGCGTTCTATTGCGGTCGGCCGGCCCCAACGCACAAACCCATACGGCACAAACATGTACGTCAGCATCCAAAGTCGATATTTTTCGACATCTTTGGATGCTGACGTACAGCTATTTGTGGGCAGTCGTTGGGGACGTTCTTAAATGACTAGTTACTTGTATTTTTGTCTACAAAATTGTATACAAAAAGAGAAGCCGCCTCATGGAGCTCATCGCTCGATGTTGCCCCGATCGGGATGGTTACATCATTTACCACGCCCTTGTCCCTCCTACGCGCAAGGTGCTCAGGGAAATCGGAATCGATCGATAGGAGGCGCTATGGACGCTAAACAGCTCGAAAAGATGATGGGGTTTGCTCCCGGTGAGCTAGAAAAAGCCGCAGCGGCATACGAAAAAGATGAGTGGCCGAAGGGCCACACCGTCAAGTTGGGAAGGCCGCCGATTTCCGATGAACCAAGCGTTGTTTTATCGGCACGTGTGGGCGAATCGGTTCTTGAAGCATTTGACGCAAAGGCAAAGCGCCATGGGCAAACGCGCACGGAGCGACTCAGGGAACTCATTACACTCGATGCAATGATTGCCTAGTCCCCTGCCGAACCAAACATGTACGTCAGCATCCAAAAACGATATTTTTCGACATCCTTGGATGCTGGCGTACAGTTTTTTGCATGGGTCCGGCACAGGCGATCCGTTCTTCTCCGTCCCCAAGGGATCATTTAGCCACAAAAGCGGGCGATGGGCGCAAGCTGCTGCTCGCGAAAGACACGGTCGACAGCGGCACGGTATTCATCGACCTTTTTGGTCTTGCGTACGAGTTTGTGAACGGTCGCGGGATCGGCGAAGGCGCATTTGGCGTAGAACCACCACTCCTTCATGCGAAAGACCGCGTTGCCCCCAATCTCGTCCGCATAGGCCGCAAACAGCATGTCATGGAAGCGTTGCAGCTCAGCGGCGGTAGCGGCAGGGTCGCCCTTAACCATGCGAGCCAGCGCGGGATTCGCAAGCAAGCCGCGCCCCAACATTACGTGGCGTGTTCCGGGATAGGCCTTCACCAGCGCATCCATGTCCTCAAGATCAAAGATGTCGCCGTTATAGGCCACGGGGAACGGCGCCCGTTCCAGCGTCTCGCCGTAAAACTCTTTGCGCGGTGAGCCCGTATAACGGTCCTTTTGCACGCGCGGATGCACGATCAACTCCGCCAGCGGCATTCGGCAATAGAGGTCGAGCACGCGCTCGTACTCGTCATCGCATTCGAGCCCCAGTCTGGTCTTGACCGACACCGGCAAGGGCGAGCGTTCGCACACGTCGCTCAAGAACACCTCGAGCTCATCCAAATTGCGCAGAAAGCCCGAACCCTTGCCCTTCGCGACCACCGTACCCGAAGGGCAGCCAAGGTTGAGGTTGACCTCGCGGTAACCCATATCGGCAAGCACCTGCGCCGCCCACACAAACTCGTCCGCATTCTTGGACATCAGCTGGGGCACCACGTTAAGTCCCTGGTTGTTGGCAGGATCGACCTCTTTAAACGCCTTGCCGCCAAAGCGATTGCCCACCCGCGGCGGCGGCAAAAACGGCGTGTAATAACAATCGAGCGCGCCGAAGCACTCCGCATGCACGCGACGGAACACATGCCCGGTAATCCCCTCCATAGGAGCCAGCGATAAATACATCAACATCCATTCTCAAATCAATGTGACAAAGGGACTGTCCCTTTGTCACATAATACGCCCACCGAGGGCGGGGGTTCTCTATACTGAGTCACATATGACGGTATCGCGCCAAAGGAGAACGCCGTGACCACGTCGCAGATATCCCTGCTCGCGCTCATCTTGGTTGGGGGCATCGGCATCCTGCTTATCGGAGTGAGCGCGCTCATGAAAGCCGCCGCTCGCAAGAAAGCCAAGGCCTGTACCGCCGTGACCATGGGAACGGTCATCGACCATCGCTTTATGGGCGAAGGCAGGATGTATCCCGTTTTGGAATACGCCGTCGACGGCACGCAATACCGCGCGAAAAAACAATTCCGTGGCATAAAGACCAAAAGCTTGTCGGGACTCCCCATCCGCACGCAAGCCACCGCCTACGAAGACGCCAAGGGCTGGCTGCACGTGCAGACAGGCCCCATCGCCCGCCTAGGCACCCTCGCGGAGCAGCTTTGGCCCCTCGGTAGCCAAATGACCGTGTACTACAACCCCAGCAACCCAGACAAAAGCTATGTCGAACGCCCCATCGTGGGCAACTTTGCCACACTGATGTTTAACATCGCAGGCTTCTTGCTCATCGCGATGAGCATCTTGCTCTATGTTCTTATCCAGCGCTAGCTCAAACTGATGCGCCCCGCACCCCATGCGCCGCAACGACCGCCACGACACCAAGGAGCAGCTATGGCTACACTTTCCGAACAAGAACGCAAGCGCATCCAGCGATACTGCATCTGTCCCAAGGTTGCCGGCGCGGCGCTTGCCATGGCGTTTGTGCTGCCTTTTTTGATCATTCCCTTCGAAATGATTGACGATATCGTCTTCCATCATGAAAGCTTCCAGGAGACGGGCATGATGACCGCCTTGGCGCTCACCGCCGTCGAGCTCGCCATCTTCTGCTACTGCGCGCTCGCGCCGCGCTTTGGCATGCGCGGCAAGCAGTGGAAAGAAATGCAGCACCGACTCGTCGTTGAGCAGGCTGAGAAAGACCGCTCGGCACAAATCGCAGGTGTTATCGGTACGCAGGCCGCCGCGCGCCTGCTCAAGAACAGCGACAACGAGACCGCACGCAACCTGGGCGGCGCGGCAGAAGTCGCCGCTGCCGTAGGCGCCGTCGCCACCGCGGCAGACGTGCTTGCCGAAAGCTTTGCCAACGCAAAGGCCATGGCAGAGGCCTGTGGCGTGCCTATCCCCCGTGCAAAAAAGTGGATCGTCGCGCTTGTGGCACTGCCCCTCGCAATCGTGTGCGGTGCCTATATCCCGCAGCTGGCGCAGGGAAACATCGAGATGCAACAGAACGCCGCGGCCGCGGCCGAGCAGATCGCCATCGCCCGCAAAGCATTAGAGCCCGCATGCGAGTACGTGTCCGCCGATGACCCCTACGAGCGATATCAAGATTACGGCTATCATGTCCGCGGCTATCTGCACGAAGGCGACTCCGACGCCCAGAAGACCTATACGTATCTGGACTTTGACAACAAGGGGACGCTCAAGGAAGTGAGCTACGCGGCAGAGGTCGACCCCAGCGCGAGCCTCGAGGATAACCTTGCCCGCATCGAACGCGAGCTTGACGAGCTTTCCTCTGCCGTTCAAACCGTTGACGTCAAGACGGTGAGCCCCGAGCTCTTGGCACCGCAGAAACTCCCCAAAGAGTTTAGGCAGGCATTTTTGAACGGCTCACTCTACGAGAGAATCTCTATCAGGACGAGTGACGACCTCATCAAAACGTATTACTCGTTTGATACGGATCCCGAGGACGAGTTTGACGAGTACACCCATCCAAGCGTCCGTATTACGCTGATGGGCAAAACGAGCTAGGCGCAAATGTGACAAAGGGACTGTCCCTTTGTCACATTCCATGAAAAAGGGCACCGGCGTTAGCCGATGCCCTAAAGCTGCTGCAGATTAACTCCTACAGCGTATGACTAAGACGAATCGAACTATTCGTCCCAAGAGAGGCTCTTACCAGTCTTCTTTGCCAGCAGCAAGAACAGACCGATGATGACGTTGCATGCAATACAGAAGATGAAAACGCCCTGGAAGGAGCCGACAAGCTCGTATACCTTCATCATGACGGGCATGCCAAAGGCGCCGACGATATAGCCCACGGAGCAGATGAGCGCGAAGATGCGACCAAAGTCACGGGAGCCAAAGACGTCCATCACCAAAACGGTCAGAGCGGTGCCGGCGATGACGTACATGACGTCGTTAACACCGGCAGCAAGAATGCTGAGCGTCGAGTTGCCGCTGCTCATCATGAGCATGACAAAGGAGAGAATCGAGACGGCGAGCCAGCTCAGAATGGCCTTGGTGCTGCCAAACTTATCGCAAGTGGTACCGACGATCGGGTTGAGGAACAGGTCGAACAGCGATGCGGCGGAAACCATGAAGCCACCCACCATGGGGCTAAAGCCGACCTCGGCGGCATAGGTGGGGAACAGCTGGTTCATGCAGCAAGTAAGCTGAACGAGGCAGAGGAAGCCGATGCAGAAAAAGAATGCAGGCGACTTAATAGCGCGTGCGTAGCTAACGCCACGTGCACTATCCTCGGTCGTCTCCTCGGTCTCGGCGACCGTCTCGCCTTCGACATAGCCATAGGGCAGCATGCCCTTGTCCCGGGGCTTATAGCGGATGATCAGGATGGAAGCGGGAAGAATGAGCACGGCGGAGACGCCAGCGAGCACCAGATAACCAGTCCTCCAGCCAGCAGCCTCAATGACAGAGGTGATGACGGGACTCATGATGAGCATGTAAATCGAGTTCACTGCCCAAGCGAGACCAATTGCCAGGCCGCCAGATTTTTTGAACCACTGGTCAATAACATCGGACATGGCGACGCCGGTAGTGAAGGCGAAGCAAACGCCAATCAAAGCACCAGCTGCGATGAACATCCAGACTTCGGTGTAGAAGGCCATGCCTGCGCCAGCGGCGAGCAGAATAAGCTCGACGACGGGGAGCCAAAACTTGCCAACAACCTTGGGGATGAGTTTTCCGACAAACGGAAGAGCCGCTGCAAGACCAATGAGCGTTGCAGTGAAGTAATACGAGAAGATGGAGTAGTCAAATCCGAACTCCTCGCACACGGGCGCGACGAAGGAGCCAGCGATTACGCTATAGGATCCGGTCGTACCGGCAGACATGAGGCCGAGCGCGATCACGAGAACCCATGCGTAAACCTTGCTGCTCTTTAACTTTGCATTTTCCATTGATACAGCTCCTAGAGACCCAGAAGGGCGCACATAACGGCCTTAATGGTGTGCTGACGGTTCTCTGCCTCACGGAAGATGACCGACGCGTTGGCCTCAAAGCACTCGTCCGCAATCTCAAAGCCCTCGGTGATGATTTCACGATGCAGGTCGTTCTTGCACTGGTCGAGCAACATCTTGCCAACGCGGTGATTTGCGTTGTGAACAGAGGGGAGCTCGTGCATGCAGAAGATGTCGGGGTTGTTGGTGCGCTTGCACAGCTCACTGGTGACGCGATAGGGGTACAGGGACTCGGCGTCGCCAAGCCAAGAGTTGTAGTCGTCGGGGTCCAGAACCTCGTCGCCGCACTCGGGGTTGATGTAGCGCCACTCCTCGGTAACGATTACGTCGACACCGTCCAGAGCATCAAGGTCAGAGGTGATGGTGAAGGTCCTGTTAGGCGCGTACTTGGCGTAGCAGGCCTCAACCTCCTCGATCATTTCCTTGCACATCTGGTGACGGAGGTCGTCGGGGCCGATGGCGAGGAAGTCCATGTCGAGCATCGCGCACAGACGGCCATACCACACGGGGGCGCCGGCGCAGTTGCCAACGAAGGCCATCTTCTTGCCACGGCTCGTGCGCAGACCACCCCACTGCTCCTCCATCGTGAGAGCGTCAGCGAGCATCTGGGTCGGGTGATCGCCGAGGGTGAGGGCATTGATGACTGGAATATCGACCAAGTCGGCGACATCATAGAGGAACTGCTCGTCCTTTTGTGCACGATAGACAATGAGATCATACATGCCGTTGAAGACGCGCATGGCATCCTCGATGGTCTCGCAATCGCCCATGTGGGAGTTGGTCAGATAGGTGAAGCCCATGCCCAGGTCGTTGCAAGAGGTCTCAAAGGCGCAACGAGTGCGGGTCGAGCCCCACTCAAAGTTGGCGAGAACGTTCTTGCCGGGGAAGTAGCGCTGGTCGACACCGGACTTTTTCTGGGCCTTGAGGTTCCAGGCAAGATCGATGAGGTAACGGAAATCCTCAGAGGAAAGATCGTGGATGTTGAGGTAGTCGCGACCGCGAAGGCTGTTGTTCATGCCTATTTCCTTTCAATTGTTTGATGGTAAGTGTCGAATGCGCCCCCGAGGGAAACACGGATATCCCTCGGGGACTGTAAATGTGGCGCTTGGATCAGGCAGCGCAAGTTTAAGAACTTGCTAGCAGCTGGCGGCCACGTCCTTGGTCCAGCAGTGCACGCCGCCGCCGGACAGGCTAAGCGCGAGAGAGTCGATCATGATGACCTTGCGATCGGGGAAGCAGCTCTCAAGAACCGCCTTGGCCTGCTCGTCCTTCTCCTTCACGACTTCGCTCATGCCTTCGTGGTAATAACGCTGGCCAAGAACGACGCCGTTGCAGATGAGGAAGTTGCAGTAGCTTGCTGCGGCATAAAAGTGAACGGGGCCTTCGGGCCAAGGGGTGCCATCCATGAACTTGCCGCCCATTTCGTCGATGAAGCCCTTATACAGCTCGTAGTCCTCGTCGCCGGGGGCGATGACAACCTCGATCGGCTCGGCAGTGGGCATGCGGACGATTTCGAAGGGCTTGCCCTCCCAGTCCGTCTCGGCGCGTAGAATCTCGTAGGCGGCGTCGATGCGACGACGCGATTCCGCGCCCGCCTTGCTCGAGGCGGCCTCCTCATCGGATACCTCGGCAAGAAGAATCTTGTTCGGGGTGATAAAGCGGCACATCTCATCGATGTGGGCGGCGAAGCTCATGCCGAAGACAGGAGTTCCATCTTCCTTCTCGTCGAGGATGCCCAGTCGATAGTCGTCGTCCTCAAGCATAGGCTGCGGCAGCCAGATAACCTTGTTGAGGTTGTAGATGCGCTTGTACTCGGCCTCCACTTCCTCTTTTGAGAACTCGGGATTGCGCTTGCGGCATTCCGTGTCCTCGATGGCGATCAGGGTGCCGTGACCGTCAAACTCGCGGTCGCCGCCCTCCGAAACCATTTCGGAATTGACGATATCGAAGCACCCGAGCGCAACCGCCATGTGAACAGCTGCCCTGCGTGCGGACTGGCACTCTGGGGAGTTCTTGTCCCACACGCCATAATAGGTCCAAGCGGGGTTGACCATATAGGAATGGCCTTCGTCGTCGACCATGATGCTGGGGCCGTTGTCGCGAACGTAGAAGTTGGAGTCTTCGAACTGCGTAATCTGGATACGGTCGAGATCCACCCCTTCTTCTTTAAGGCGCGAGCAGGCTTCCTCGTAGGAGCCGGGGGTGCCACAGTTGAGGTTGACCGTAACGTCGCCATACTCAAGCAAAGCTTTAATTACGTCAACGCAGGGCTGGCGATTATCGAAGCCCTCTGCGCGAATGTAATCGGGAAGCCATGTCACATAGACGTTGGAGCGTTTCTCAAACTCGCCCGGCATACGATAGTTCTCGTACATGGTTGGTCCTTCCGTCGGGTTTCCCGCAATGCTGTCCGGCCGCGACAATAGCGGGGTTACACCAGCTATAGTACTACTATACCTACCGTTCGGTAGGTGTTTTTGTATAATTGCCATTCGCCTGTCGATACCTACCGTTCACCGTTTATAGTGGTCGTGTTTGGACACGAATTGATGTTCCGTTGCCATTCTTAATAATGTTGGCAATGCGGAAGTGATTTGCAATGGAGAAGTGAAGCGTGAGCACAAAGGGAAAAATATTGGACGCAATGTATGATCTTGTGGCAGAAGTCGGTTACGACAAGGCGTCCATTGGAAAAATCTGCGACCGTGTCGGTATATCCAAGCCATCGGTGTACTACTACTTTCCCTCTAAAGAGGATATTTTCACCACGCTCTTAGATAGTATGTTTCCGACTATCGACTATCAGCGCGACTACTCGCTAATAGTCGATAGGGACGGATTCAAGGCGGCGCTTATCGAGCTCGGCAATTCGGTTATAGGTGGCTATCGTAGTGATGAAAAGCGCCGTCGCGTGCTGGCCGAGGTCAGTATTCAGGCAAATCGAATCCCTGCAGTTCAGGAACGTCAGGCAACGGCGATCAACCGAACTATGGACGCGCTTAAAGACATCCTTCTCCATGGCCTAGAAATTGGCGCGTTTTCCGATGAAACAGACGTCATGCTGTACGTGCAGATTCTTTACACCGTACTTGAGGGAGCGAGCAATACCGTTGCCCAAGATGAAGACATCGATGAAAAGGCTGTTTGGGCAGGGATCGTCGAACTCATGTTTAAATAGGCGCGTAATAACAGAGGCACCTTGGCAAGCGCGATGCGACGACTTGCGAGGTCGCGGAATGGTTCGAAACCCGTGTTCGCGATGATTGCAAAAGTTGTTGAATAGAAATTGGGGCCGATTCCAGCTATGTTGGAATCGGCCCCAATTTCGTTTTAACTTGCGGAGACAAATGACAGGGCTGAAGGGCAGTTCGTTGGTCAGGTTATTTCGCGGTAGTCTTATTGAGGAGACCGGAAACTAAAGCAAATGTCGCAATCAGAAGGTTGCAGATGATACAGAAGACGAATACTCCTTGGAAAGACCCTGCCATACCGTAAACCTTCATCATGACTGGCATTCCGAAAGCTCCGACAACATAGCCCGCTGAGCAAATAATCGAATAGATCCTTCCAAAATCGCGTGATCCGAAGAGCGAGAGGAGAATCATCGGCATTGCAGTTCCAACGATGGCGAACATGACGTCGTTTACGCCAGCTGCAATGATTGAAACAGTCTCATTGCTTCCGCCAATGATGAGAAGCAGGAACGAAAAAATGCTGACACCTGTCCACGCGACCGTTGCTTTAATAGAGCCGAGCTTGTCACATGTTTTGCCTACGAAGGGATTTAGGAAGATGTCGGAGAACGAAGCTGCCGAGACCATTAAGCTTCCTACGATGGGATTGAAGCCGACCTCGCTTGCATAGGTCGGGAACAGCTGGTTCATGCAGCAGGTGAGTTGCGCCACGCAGAGCAGAAGGGCGCAGAGAATAAAAGATGGCGTTTTCGCGGCATCGCGGAGCGCCATGCCCGAAGAGACATCTTCCTTTTCATCGGCGCTGTAGCTCTCATGGGTTTCGGAGGTAGTCTCTCCGTACGGAAGCATATTGCGATCAGAAGGCTTAAGGCGAATGATAAATGCGCTTGTGGGCAATATCATGGCTGCAGAAACGGCCGCAAGTACGATGTAACCCGTACGCCAGCCTTGCTGCTCGATGACCAGTGTAATGACAGGACTCAATAGCAGCGTGCAGAGAGAATTAACGCCCCACGCAAGGCCGATGGCAAGACCAGACGATTTACTGAACCATTGGTCAATGACATCGGACATGCAGACACCCGTTGTGAACGAAAAGCAGATGCCGATCACTGCGGCGGAGACGATGAACATCCAGACCTCGGTGTAGAACGCCATTGCGGCGCCGGCGGCAATAAGGACGAGTTCAACGCAAATATGCCATGGTTTGCCGATTACTTTTGGAATGAAACGACTCAAAAGCGGAAGCCCAAGCGCAAGGCCAAGAAGAATCGCGGTGAAATAGAAAGAGAAAGAAGTGTAGTCAAAGCCCAGGTCTTCACATACAGGAGCGATGAATGAGCCGGCAATGATGCTGTAGGTGCCGGTTGTTCCCGCAGACATTAAACCGAGCGCAATAACGACAATCCAAGCAAATGCGCCGCTCTCACGGGGGCGGTCCTTTTCGGCTGGTGCGATGAGAGTCATGGTTACTCCGTTTCTATCGGCAATGCAACCTATATGCCTACCGATAGGTATATAAAGATGGAGATTCTTCGTCAAGTGTTAAGCGGGGAGCGGGGACCCTTAACGTGCCGAACGGTAATTGGGCCCCCAATGTGACAAAGGGACAGTCCCTTTGTCACATTATTCGGAGCGTAGGGCTTCCACAGGGTCTTTCTTGGATGCGCTGCGGGCCGGCAGCAGGCCGGCAACGACCGTCAGCAACACAGAAATTGCAATGAGCATCAGCGCATCCCGCAGGGGCAGGCTCATCAGATTGGGTACCTGCTTGGCGGCAAGTGCCCAGGCATTAACCGGAAAGCTCACGGTCACTACGACGACAATGGCAAAGACGCCGGCAATGAGGCCTTCGATAAAGGTCTCGGCGTTGAACACGTTGGCCACGTTGCGCTTGGACGCGCCGATCGCGCGCAGGATGCCAATCTCCTTTTTGCGCTCCAGTACGCTGATGTAGGTGATGATGCCGATCATGATGGAGCTCACCACCAAACTGATGCTCACAAATGCGATGAGCACCAAGCTGATGGTGTTCACGATGTCGGTTACCGAGCCCATGATGATGCCCATGTAGTCGGTGTACGAGATTGCCTGCTCATCGTGGCCAGCGGCTTTGACCTGCTTGTTGTACGCGTCGATGTGATCGAGTACGCGCTCCTTGGCCTCAAAGTCGCGCGGGAAAATCTTGACCGAGATGGGGTCTGCCTCGTCCGCATAGCCCAACGTGGTCAGATTGTTGTCGTAGGTGAGCTTCGACGCCTTGGCATAGCCCATCATGAGCGAACTCAGGTCCTCGGCGTCCATGTTGAAATGGATGGCACGCGCAAAGGCGCTCGCATCCACACGCATAGCGCTCGCCAGGTTGGCAAAACTCGATGACATCTGCGTCGCCATCTGGCCCATGAGCCCTGCCGCGCCCGCCTTGAGCTGGGACGATACCGTCGTGGCAATCTGCTCGCTGACCGCCTTCATCACCTGATCCATAGACTGCTGCAAATACGGAGCCAGCTGCTTTTGCACATAGTCGCCCATCACCTGCTGCAGACGCTCGGCCAGGGCATCGCCGCCAAGCGCCCTGAGCTGAGCCAGGTATTGCTGGGCTGCGACATCATTCTCAAGGTACGCTGAGAATGCGGCAGCAAGCTTTGACGCATCCTTAAGATCTTCGGGCGACAGCGCCTTAAACTGATCGGACTGCATAAAGCCCTCAAACAGCTGGTTGGCAAGCGCTCCCACCTGCTGCATTTGCTCGGGCGTGAGCTCAAGACCGTCAAAGATGCCCGAGAAATCTGGGGCCGGCGCTTTGGCCATGATGTCGCTGAAGTCGATGTCCTTCCCAACGCCCGAAAGGTCAAGGTCCAGCCCGGACAAGTCGATACCAGAAAGGTCTATACCGCCGGCCGCGCCCGAGAGCGCAGACGAATCGAGAGAGAACGCGCTCTTCAGCGCCGCCTCGTCCACACTGAACATACTGCCCAGATCCACGCCTTGCTTGGCCTCGCCTTGCAACTCGTCAAAGGTTTTGCCCGTAAAGACATCCGTCTCGGGGTGGGCAAGCTGCTCCTGCACAATCTGCGAATCGGCAGCACGCTCCATAAGCTGGCGAGTCAGCGCATGCGTATAGACAATGCCCGGGGACAATGCGCTCGCGTTTGCCGTCTCGTTGGGTCGCACCACGCCCACAATGCGCACGTCAATACCGTCGGCAACCTTGGCTTTCATAAAGTCGGCGTCGCCAGACATGTCAGTCCACATGCCGGTCTCTTCGTTTTTGCGATAGGCATCGGCCGGCGACAACACCTTAAACGTCGTGGACAGTGCATCGTCGTAGGTAAAGTCGCTGCCGGTCTTGGGCGTCTTGACCTTGCCGTCGGCCGTCATGGCACTGTTAACCAGGTCGTTGAGCTCATCGATATCCAGCGCGCCGATACTGTAGAGCGTGTAGTCGCCCACCGTTCCGCGGCTCGAAAGCACCATCACGGCCTCGTTGGCGGACGTAGGCCAATGGCCGGCAACGACATCGTACTGGCTGTCGAGCAGGCTCTGGTCGTCAATCATCTCGTTAAAGACCGAGGTTCCCATGGAATCCATGCTCACCGTTGCCGCCGAGCTCGCGCCTCCGCTCATGGCCTCGGTCATGGCGTTGGGCACCAGCCGGACAGGCTTCTCATCGCCATTCCCGGCACGATAGACAACCGGCGTCACGCCATAGCCGTACTGGATAGCATTGACCTCTTTATTGATACCGTCGCCACCGGCATCGAGCCATGCCTTAAAGCTCGTCATATCGTTAGATTTAACGCTTGCGAACATGTCTTTTACGGCCGTGACCACAGGGATCTTATCGGTTCCCTTATCTTTGCCACCGGTGGCGTCATCGGACGAGCCCTCGCCCTTGGACGCCTCCTCATCGGTAGCCCCATGCCCGCCCATCATGGATGACAGGTCATAATCTTGTTTGGAAATCGTAAGCGGGTAGCTCGAGAGCGTGTCCTCCTCGACCTTTTTGATGTAGCCGTTTACGCCGTTGGACAGCGCCAGAATCGCTGCGATGCCAATAATGCCAATCGAACCTGCAAAGGCAGTCATGGCCGTACGGCCCTTCTTGGTCATGAGGTTTCGGGCAGAAAGCCCCAGCGCCGTCACAAAGCTCATCGAGGTTTTGCGCGTGGGCTTGGCCTCGCGACGCGCGGCCTCGGCAGCATCAAAGGGATCTGAATCGTCGGTGATCTTGCCGTCCGCCAGGGTGACGATGCGCGTGGCGTACCTGTATGCCAACTCGGGATTGTGCGTGACCATGATGACCAAACGATCGCGCGCAACATCCTTGAGCAAATCCATGACCTGTACGGATGTCGTTGAGTCCAAGGCGCCGGTCGGCTCGTCAGCCAGCACAATCTCGGGATCGTTGATTAAGGCGCGGGCGATGGCGACGCGCTGCATCTGCCCGCCCGAAAGCTGGCTCGGGCGCTTGTCAACGTGCTCGCCCAGGCCAACTGCCTCGAGCGCCTTGCGCGCACGCTGGCGGCGCTCGGCACGCCCCACGCCCGTGAGCGTAAGCGCCAGCTCCACGTTTTCCAAAATGGTCTGATGCGGAATGAGGTTATAGCTCTGGAACACAAAGCCAATGCGATTGTTTCTGTAGGCATCCCAATCGCGGTCGCTGAAATCCTTGGTCGAGATGCCATCGATCAGCAGGTCGCCCGAATCGAAATGGTCGAGTCCACCAATGACGTTGAGCATCGTAGTTTTACCCGAACCCGAGGGACCCAGGATGGCTACAAACTCGTTATCGCGAAAAGACAGGCTTACGCTGTCGAGCGCTACCTGCGTAAACGACTGCGTAACGTACCTTTTGCAAATAACTCTGAGATCCAGCATGGACGGCAACCTCTCTCGCGCGGGCGCGCTCGCCCGCTCCCCCGCCGTTCACGTTCGGCGCGTTTGTCCTACTCTATCCTCATTTTTGGCCGATACCAGTGAGGAATGTAACGAACCGCGCCAAAAAACGAACGGGACAGCACGCCGCATGGCGCACCATCCCGCATATAACATCCCCGATGCGACAAAGAGGCTGTCACTTTGTCACATTCCAATGCGCGCTACTTTTCGAGCCCGCACGGCATAACGTTAGCGCTGCCGCGGCGAGCCTCAGTCACGGCTGCAAAGAAGCGATAGCCGCCCGAGAAGTTAAAGCACTCAAAGCCATGCTGCGCCAAAATGCGGCAAGCAATGTAGCTGCGAATGCCGCTCTGGCAAATCACGTAGACCGGCTTGGCCCGGTCGAGCTCGCCCAGGCGATTGCGCAGATCATCGACGGGAATGTTTACGAAACCATCAATATGCCCGCGCTCATACTCCCCTTCCGTACGAACATCGAGCAGCTGCACGCTGCCATCGCGTGGCAAGTTGGGCTCATCCTCCCAATGCCACTGCGCCAGTATGCCGCGATTGAGGTTCTCGATCATAAAGCCCGCCATATTGACGGGATCCTTCGCCGATGAATACGGCGGCGCGTATGCTAGGTCCAAATCCTTAAGCCTATCGCCGCGCATGCCTGCCTGGATGGCAGTCGCCAGAACGTCGATACGCTTGTCCACACCATCGATGCCCACGATTTGCGCACCCAGCAGGCGCAATCCCTGCTTCTCGAAGACAACCTTCATGGTCATGGGCGTTGCACCCGGATAATAACCCGCATGCGAACCGGGCGACAGGACCACGCTGTCGCAGTCAATTCCCGCCGCGTGTGCTGCCTTTTCGGATAGTCCCGTGCTTGCCGCCGTCAAGTCGAATACCTTGATAACCGATGAGCCCAACGATCCGAGGTAGCAGCTGTCCATGCCGGCTATGACATCGGCGACGACACGCCCCTGCTTGTTGGCGGGGCCGGCGAGCGAAATGACCGCGTCCTCGCCGGTCACCTGATGCGTGACCTGCACGGCATCGCCCACGGCATACACGTCGGCAGCAGAGGTCTCCATGCGGTCGTTGACCACAATAGCCCCCTTGATGCCCAGTTCGAGCCCCGCCTCTTGCGCCAGATGGCTCTCAGGTGCCACGCCAATGGCAAGCAGCACCATATCGGCTCCGATAGGGTCATCGCCCGCAACATGGGTGACAACGCGGCCATCAACTTCCTCAAAACCTGTCACATCGGCCTTGAGGCGCAGATCGATACCGTGCTCACGCACCTCGGTATGCAAAAGGGTCGCCATGTCGCAATCCAGGTTGTTCATAAGCTGGACGGGACGCTGCAGAAGGGTCACCTTGAGCCCCAGCTCGCACAGATTCTCCGCCGTCTCGACGCCAATGAAGCCGCCGCCGATCACGACGGCACTGCTCGGTCGCCGCTCTCGAACATAGCTGTGAATACGCAGCGTGTCCTCAACGGTGCGTAGGCTAAAGATTTTATCCGAGTCGATGCCCGGCAACGCAGGGCGAATCGGCTTTGCACCCGGCGACAGGATGAGCTTGTCATACGTCTCGACAAATTCCTCGCCCGTCAGCATATTGCGAACCTCGACCGTATGCGAATCGGGATGGATGGCAAACACCTCGTGACTCGTCTTGACCGCAATGCGAAAGCGATCCCAAAAGCCCTTGGGAGACTGCAGCGTCAATGCACTCTCTTCTTCTATCACGCCGCCAATGTAGTACGGAAGCCCACAGTTGGCATACGATACAAAACCCGTGCGCTCAAAGATGACAATTTGGGCCTGCTCGTCGAGCCTGCGCAAACGTGCCGCCGCCGATGCGCCGCCCGCGACGCCTCCAACGATAACCACCTTCATAGCTAACGCACCACCTTTCCCGTGTAGCCGCTTATGCCGCCGATATTCTTGACACTGCCATACCCAGAACGCTTAAGAAAACTCACAGCTTGGTTGCTTCGCGCACCGCTCGGGCAATGCACGAAAAGCTGCGTGCCCTTTCGACGTATACCCATGATGCTACCCCGAAGCAGAAAAAAGAGTCGCTGTTTCCAGCGACTCCCCTTCAGTTGTCTGTCCCACGGACTTACTGCTCGCTCTTAGCAAGCGCCTGATCGATCAGCTTGTTGAGCGCCTCTCGCTGCTCGGCGGAGTTGATGCCGCCCATGATTGGCTCTCCCACGATGTTGCCGTTCTGGTCGATCACGTAGGTGGTCGGGAACGAGTACAAGTTGGAGGTGAACTTTCCGGCCTCGCTATCCGACTTGAACCAGATGTTCTTGTACGTCACGCCCTTCTTGGAAAGTACGTCCTTGGCGTCTGCCACCTCGTCTTTGTTGCCATCGAGCGTAAAGGAATTAACGCCCACGACCTGACCGCCCTTTGCGGCGAGCTCTTTGTTGAGCTCTTCCAGATCGCCCAGCTCGCCCACGCAGGGCTTGCAGGTGGTAAACCAGAAGTTCATGACAGTGACCTTGTTCTTGGAGAACAGCTCGTCGCTGCTTACATCGTTGCCGTCCAGGTCCTTGCCCTTAAAGCTGGGGAACTTCGTCTCCCCGCTCTCGCCGTTGGTCATACCCGCGGTCGAGGCATCAACGCTCTCCCCCTCGCCGGGCGTGCTGCCACATCCGGGGAACTCCTTCTCCAGCGCCATGAGCTTGTCCTCGATCTCCTTGACCTGCTGCGCGCCGGCCTTAAGCGTCTTAAGCTCGTCAGCCGCAAACTGATCCTTGGCGCCCTCGATGGTATCGAGCAAGAAGTCACCGTAGTTCTTGCCGTCCTCAATCATGGGGGTGTCTTTGTTGGCCGCAAGGAACACCTTTTCCCATAGGGCGTTATCGCTCGCAAAGATCTCGTTTTCCTTTTGCAGCAGCTGCTGATACAGCTCGGCCGCCTCCTCGGCACTTGACGGCTTTTGCGCTATGAGCTCGGCAATCTGCGCATCGCCGCTCGTAGCATCCTTCGCGTCGCCCTTGGGGGCAGAGCACGCCGCGAGAGTCAGCGCCAGCACGGGCAGCATCAACAGAGCCGCAATTTTTGACAGTTTCATGGTTCCTCCGTTTATATCGAAACTTATATAGGTACCAATTTGTTTTCGCAGGCTTGCGTGGACTGCGCGGGTTTGTCGCCCGTCACACCCAGCCCATAGCGAAAGCTAATAGCATCGACGGGGCACGCGCCCACGCATTTGCCGCAACGAATGCATTCGGCATGGTTGGGCGTACGCGTAACGTCCACGTCCATTTGACACACCTTGGCGCACTTGCCGCACGAGACGCATTTGCACTGGTCAACCTGGATCCCCAGCAAAGACACCTTGTTCATGAGCGCATAAAACGCACCGAGGGGGCAAATCCATTTGCAGAAGGGGCGGTAGAACAGCACGCTCAGCACCGCAACCGCAATGAGGATCGCGAGCTTCCAGGAAAAGAGCTTTCCCAGCGCGGAGCGGATTCCCGTATTCATGATGGACAGCGGAATCGCGCCCTCGAGCACACCCTGCGGGCAGATGTACTTGCAAAAGAACGGGTCGCCCATACCCACATCGTTAACCACCAAGACGGGCAGTAGCACCACGGCAAACAGTAGCACGGCATACTTGATGTACGTGAGCGGCTTGAGCTTTTTCGTGGAGAGCTTTTTGCTGGGAATCTTATGCAGAAGCTCTTGCAGCCATCCAAACGGACACAAAAAGCCGCATACAAAACGTCCCAGTAGCACGCCGATCAGAATGAGCGTTCCGGTGACGTAATACGAAAAGCTGAACTTAGACGATCCCACCACCGACTGAAACGACCCGATGGGGCACGCACCCGAGGCCGCTGGACACGAGTAGCAGTTAAGCCCCGGCACGCAGACGGCTTTGCCGGCTCCCTGGTAGATACCGCCCTTGGCAAAGTTAGGCAGGTGAATATTGGTCGCAAGCGTCGCCGCCGCCTGAATCAATCCGCGGAATCTCGCCAATAGATGCGATGCAGTGTTTTTTCTTTTATCCAATTCCGATACACTCCAAGCACAGCCTGATTGCCTTGGCCAGCACGGCATCTGCCTCGCCGCGCATAATTCCAAAGCCAACCATGGCTACCCCAACGATCAGCAAAGCCACCTGCGCCACAGGCTTAATCGCTTTGAACAATCTGACCACTCCTTTCGTTTCGCGACCCATTGGACCATACCGACTATAAAATCCGTGTTAAGCGTGAATGACTATGCAAGGAGAACGTTATGCGCATCTTGGTCGTCGAGGACGAGCGGGCGCTGTGCGATGCGATCGCACGCAGCCTGCGCAACTTGGCCTATAGCGTCGACTGCTGCTACGACGGGCAGCAGGCCCTCGATCTACTCGATGTCGAGACCTTTGATCTTGTCGTGCTCGACCTCAATCTCCCCCATGTCGACGGCATGACCGTGCTCAGGCAACTCAGGACAACTGATTGTGAGACCAAGGTGCTTGTGCTCTCGGCACGTGGCGAGGTCTCCGACAAGGTAGCGGGGCTCGATGCGGGCGCCAACGACTACCTCACCAAGCCGTTCCATCTTGACGAGCTGGCGGCACGTATACGCAGCCTCACGCTCAGGCGCTTTACGCAAAGCGACGTTGTTCTAACCTGTGGATCGCTGAGCTTTGACACCAAGGCGCGCCTCGCCTCCGTGGGCGGCGAGACCCTATCCCTCACGCGCAAGGAGACCGGCATCTTGGAATACCTGATGCTTAACCAGGGGCGGCCGGTGAGCCAGGAAGAGCTTATCGAGCATGTATGGGACAGCAGCGTCAACAGCTTTAGCAACGCGACCCGCGTGCACATCTCGTCGCTGCGCAAAAAGCTGCGCGGCGCGTTGGGGCACGACCCCATCCGCAACCGAATCGGCGAAGGCTACGTTATGGAGGACGGCAAATGAAGCGGCTGTCGCTGCAGTGGCGCATCACGTTGATGACGGCACTGCTGATATGTTCAACCTGCGTACTTATGAATTGCCTGGTTGGCTACTCCGGCATGCGCTACATGGACTCGATCGGCAATGAACTATCGGCGCACAGCAAGGTGGAGGCGGCCTCGCCCAGCTCATTTGACCCGACAAACAAAGAGCTCGACGACGCGCTGACCATCGTCGTGAACGACGCCCAAGAATCGTTTGGCGCGACGAGCTGGTATATAACTGCGGCGGTGACGCTGCTCGGCGGCGTGCTGGCCTACTTTGTGAGCGGACATGCGCTGCGGCCGTTGCGCTTCTTTGCGACGCAAGTCGAGAGCGTGCGGCCCGACAACCTCGCCGACACAAAAATCAGCGAGGACGTGCCCTCTGAACTCAGGCGCTGCAGCGCGTCGTTTAACGACATGATTGCCCGCCTTGACGAGGGATTTTCCGCACAAAGACAGTTTACGGGCAATGCGGCGCACGAGCTGCGCACGCCACTTGCGCTCATGCAGGCCCAGGTTGAGCTTTTTTGCGCCGAGCACCCCGACGCCGACGCCGATACAGCGAGCCTGCTCGGGCTGCTGCAGGAGCAGACCGAGCGGATGACGCACATGACAAAGACCCTGCTCGAGATGAGCGAGCTGCGCAGTGTCCCTTGCAACGATGCGATTGACCTGGCGCCGATGATCGAAGAAGTACTCACGGACCTGGCGCCCCTTACCGAGCAAAAAGACATCACGCTTACAAGTGAGGGCGACGCGCAAACGATCGGCAGCGATACGCTAATCTATCGGCTGCTGTTCAACTTGGCCGAAAACGCCATACGTTACAGCGCGCCCAACTCGACCGTGCAAATCAACGCCTGCGCCGAAGGCGACCGCGTGCTGCTACGCGTGCGCGACCAGGGGCCGGGCATTCCCGAGCAATACCAGACGAGCATCTTTCAGCCCTTCTTTCGCGTCGACAAATCGCGCAGCAGGGCATACGGCGGCGTGGGGCTGGGACTTGCGCTGGTCTGGGAGATTGCCGCACTCCACGGCGGCTCCATCGAGGTCGAAAAGAGCTCGGAGCGCGGAACGACCATGCTCGTAACCCTTCCTGCACACAACATCGAAGATGTGACAAAGGGACAGTCCCTTTGTCACATCTGAAGATGCACGAAATTAGGCGAAGCGCCAGCAAAAAGCCCCCGCTTCCAAACGGAAACGGGGGCTAGGTGAGTTAGCTTACTCCCACTCGACCGTGCCGACGGGCTTCGGCGTGAGGTCGTAGCAAACGCGGCAGATGCCGGGAACCTCGGCGGTGACGCGGGCGGTAATGCGCTTGAGCAACGCCCAGTTGAGCTCAGGCACCTCGGCGGTCATGACATCGACGGTGTTGATGCAGCGGATGATACAGGGCCAATCGTAGGCGCGCTTGCCCTCGCGCACGCCGGTTGCGCGGAAGTCGGGCACGACGGCAAAATACTGCCAGATGGTCAGACCGGCCTTGTCGATCTCCTCGCGCACGATGGCGTCGGCTTCGCGCAGCGCCTCAAGACGGTCGCGGGTGATGGCACCAAGGCAGCGGACGCCCAGGCCGGGACCGGGGAACGGCTGGCGCTCAACCATATTCTCGGGCAGGCCGAGCTCGCGACCCACGACGCGGACCTCGTCCTTGTACAGCAGTTTGACGGGCTCGCAGAGCTCAAACTGCAGATCCTCGGGCAGACCGCCCACGTTGTGGTGAGCCTTCACGCCGTCTTGGGACTCCAGGATGTCGGGATAGATGGTGCCCTGGGCGAGGAAGCTGACCTCATCGCCAACCTTGCGGGCCTCCTCCTCGAACACGCGAATGAACTCGGCGCCGATAATCTTACGCTTGGCCTCGGGCTCCTCGACGTCCACGAGCTTGTCCAGGAAGCGATCTGTGGCGTCAACGTAAACCAGGTTGGCATCCATCTGATTCTTGAAGACGTCGACGACCTGCTCGCTCTCGCCCTTGCGCATCAGGCCGTGGTTAACATGCACGCAAATGAGCTGCTTGCCGATGGCCTTGATGAGCAGGGCCGCGACAACCGAACTGTCGACACCACCGGAAAGAGCCAGCAGGACCTTTTTGTCGCCGATCTGCTCGCGGATTGCAGCGACCTGCTCTTCGATGAACGCCTGGGCAAGTTCGGGAGTGGTGATACGTACCATGTCGTCGGGACGCTTGTTGGGATCCATGCAGAGCTCCTTCTCGGTTCGATGGAAATGCGCCGCGCGTATGCAGACGCACCGTCATATGACCTCATTATATGCAGAACGAGATACGTTTCCCATCGCTGCGACAGAGCTTTTTGCAGGGGCGGCAGTTTTTCTATATCCCAAGGTCAGCTAGACTTCGGTAGCCACCTTGGGAGCATCGCCAATAGACTCTTCCTTTATACGTTCGGCACAATCGTAGGCGATACCCACAAATTCCAGTCCCAAGCAACAAGAGTACAATTGCTGCTAGTGTTGCCAGCTGTTGGGAGATGGAAGATGGACTGCGATGGCTACCCATGCGTTCCCATGCCGTTGATGTGCACCGCCTTTGTGCCGGGGCAGATTGACGCTGCGGTTGCAGGCATTTCCGACCCCGATTCACGCGCCATCGCCACGGCAGAAGCGCTGTACTTTCGCGGACAGGCCACCCTTGCTGCCAAGACGGCGCGCCCCTATCTTGACGCCACCGATCCCGCACTGCGCTATTCCGCATGCTTTATCTGCGGATACGCCAGTCTGTCGCTCAACCGTATCGCCGACGCCCGCCGGTGCCTTGCGGGCATCCTCGATACGCCAACTGACGAGGAATCGCCCGCCGTCCACGCCACGCATATCCTGTTCGCCTCGGCCGCGAGCGTCCTGCTGCACTTGCCTTCCCCGTATTCTGCCGAAGAGTTTTATCCACTTGCGGCGCACCTACCCGAAGGCCTGCGACTGTTCGCCAGCTACGTGATGGCGCACGCCTTGTATCTGCGCGGCGAATACGGCCGCAGCCTGGGCATGGCGGAAAACGCCCTAATTATGAAACAGGGAAGCTATCCCATCTCGGAACTGTTCCTGCACTTGTCGGCTTCTATGGCCTGTATGAGCCTCAAGGACATCGACGCCGCAAAAGCGCATTTTGGAGCCGCTTGGGACATTGCGCGCCCCGACGGCCTTATCGAGCTCATTGGCGAGCACCACGGCCTTTTGCAGGGGCTCATCGAGGCATGCCTAAAAACGCAATACCCTGACGACTTCGCACGCATCATCGAGATCACGTACCGCTTCAGCTACGGCTGGCGGCGCATCCACAACCCCGATTCGGGCGAGGACGTTGCCGACGATTTAACGACCACAGAGTTCACCATGGCCATGCTCGCCTGCCGCGGATGGACCAACGCCGAAATCGCACGCCATATGGGAGTATCGCCGGGCACCGTCAAAAACCGCCTATCCGGCGTATACGCAAAGCTTGGCATCGGCACACGCGCCGAGCTGGTCGCGCACATGTTGCGTTAGCGACCGGGCTGCCAAGCGCATCGAACGCGTTCCGGAACCCGGCGCTTCGCTCGATCAATTTGGACATTTTGACCCTTGAACGGCACTACCGCCACGGGGCGCCTTCTCGCACAATTGGATTATTTCCACCGATATTTGCGGGATGGGAGCCCAAGATGCTTGATCGCCGTTCGTTTCTTGTTGCCGGAGCATCCTCGCTAGCGAGCATCATGTTGCCTCGCGTGCCGGGAAGCGAAAATGCCTTCCTGCTGCCGTTCGCGCCCACCGCGGCCTATGCCGACGAAAAAGACCCCTTCAGGGTGCTCGTTCTCTCGCGCACCATGTTTGGTGTGGTCGTGGTCGACGTCGCCAACAAGAATATGCCCATCAAGGGAGCGCAGGTCACGCTCACGTCGCGCTATGCCGTAGGCAAGCAGCTCACCGCCACGACCGATGACGAAGGCACGGCCATCTTTGAGGTCGCCCCTCTTTCGGAAGGCTACGTGGACGAGGCAACGCTCCTTGACGCGTACGACTTTAACGGCGGCATCTCCATTAGCATGGCGGGCTACCGTGATGTCGAGATTCCCCTTGCGCGTATCCAGGGCGGCACCGCCATAACCGCACCCACACGTCCGCTTTCCGACGGCGAGCCGTACTTCCGCCAGCTCACGTTCGACGAATGGGACATCCAGTACGCCGACGCCACGTTTATGGCAATGCCAGCGGACGAAGCAGCAAACGACCAGCCCGACACGCACGCTTTTACCGTGCAGGCTCATCTGCCGCAGGGCGGGCAGGCAACATTGCATATCAATAAAGTGATGCCCGCTGCGGGCAGCTCAACCGAAACCGTCACGCAGATTGGTCAGATCAAGGCCAGCGCATCGGGCGCGGATAGTCTGGCGACGTTCACACTCGAAGACAAGTTCCTCGATGCAGCGTCGAGCCTTCTGGAAGAAGGATGCAAGCTGCGCTTTGTCCTCGACTACCAGGGCAAAACCTACACGCTCTCCTCCCCCATGGCCGTTGTTACCGCGCCGGCGGCAAAGGCGGAATCCGGATCGACCACTATCGTCCCCACCACTATGGACCAAGAGATCACTCCGTTTGATTTCCCCGCATCGTTTCCCGGCATCGGTGGTAATAAGTTCACGTGCTGGATGCCCACATTTCCGATCCTCTTCGATTTCTCGTTTGCTGGATACGTGCTGTTTGGCGGAGGATACAAACCAGCCAGCTATATGAACGATTCGGGCAATCCGGATCCGGAGTACTGGAAGAAGTCACCGCGCGAGTCGGGCGCCAAGCAGGCAAACCGCTACCTCGACGAAATGGAGGGGAAGTGGAATCAGTACAAAAGTATGAGTGCCGGTTCGGGCACCGATCCAAGAAACACCAAGCTCCTTCGCCACCATTGCACGCCGCTGTTCACGATGGATATCGCCACACAGCTGTACGGCTCGCTCGCCTACGATTGGGTGGGCAAAACCTGGGGTGACAACAACGACCCCGCATACGGCAACATTAAGGCCCTCTTCCAGGTAAGAACCGACCTCAATTGGACCGAGCAGTTTACCCTAGGACCGGTGCCGTTTTTCCTAAACGTCAACCCCTGGGTGCTGGCAAAACTGGCGCTCGCCGTGGGCGCCCACACGCACGGCAGCGGCGCGGCGTTTTTCAAGAACATTTCGCTCGACTATTCCAACACGTCGGGCTCGTTCACCATCCAGATCGGACTTGCCGTCACCTTTGGAGCCGGCATTGCAGGCGTCGCTTCGTCCGCTGTGCGTGGCGCCGCATCCCTCACACTGTTCATTGGGTACGAGAAGGCAGATGGACACCAGCTTCCGCGGCTGCGCGTAGGTGCAGACGTCGATGTCGATGTGATACTCCAGTTCGTAATGTTCAAGTGGACCACCAAGGCTTGGTCGGGGTCGTGGCCCACACTCATCGATTCGTGGAATATGTCGGTGAACAATGGCGACCAGTATGTACTCCAGCGCTCTGAGCTGGCATTGGGTGGAAATACGCCTTATACGTTGGATGCCTGCTTCGGCTCGGCCGGCAACGCCGAAGCAGGTGGTGTGCCGCAGTTTATCGCATCGGCCACCATCGTCACCAACGCCGAGCTGCTCGCACGCGCCGAGGTTAAGGCCACTGCCGTAAATGCCGCGCCTGTCGTGCGCGATTGGGATCAAGCGGCCACGCGCATTGAGCTCGAGGCGGATTCAGAAAGCGAAGACACGGGACAGATCGAGCATTTCGTCCATGCACTGGTAGAGAACGACGAAAACGCCGCGCCGATGTATGAGTACACCTACATCGGTCAGTCAACGAACGCCGTTGCGGACCCGAACGCCAATTCTGCCGGCGTGTCGGAGGACGAGCGTGGCGGCATAAAACCCTCGAGCGACAACGTGCTGTTTTCCGGCGTGCTCAGCGAAGCCCACATGAAGCTAACGATGATTGCCGGCGTAGAATGCCTGTTCCGTATCGCCTCGGTGCGCTACGGCGACAATGGCCGCTCGCGCCTGGTGGTGCACACAAAGGCAAACGGCACGTGGTCCGCTCCCACGCCCGTGGACTTTCCCCTTGGGTTTGGCGAGGGCGACGTGGAGCGCGACGGCATATTCGATTACGACTTCGACGTGGTGGAATATACGGACGGAAGAGGAAACCAGGACGCCTACGTGCTGCTGGTCTCGGGCGAGCGCCCCGCCGGCGACAACACCCTTTTCGATACGGCAAGCACAGCCGGCATACTGTCCGTTGTGCGCCTGCGCATAAGTAATGACGAGATCCGCGTTGTGTCGCATACGTCATGGCGCAGCATCTCGCGCGGCCGCCTGCAAGAGGATGGCTACCATTGCCTGCAGTGCCCGCGCATCACGGTAGGCAAGACGCTGATCGACGGACGCCTGTCGGGTGCCTACCTCCACCGCCGCGGAACCACCGCAGAAAAGGCGCTCGGCAGCGAGGCCGAGGTTGCGCTGGAATGCTTTACCCTGTGGTCGGATGATTTGGGCGACAGCCTGACGTTCCGCCAAGTTCTTCGCTTTCCGCAAGCACCGTCGAGTATCGAGCTGAGCGAGCCCGAGAATATCAACGGCAAAATGGTGGTGCCCGTTGCGTACGAGACCGCAGACGGTTGCGGCTGCGCATCGTACGCCGTGATCGGCCAGTCCATTGCGGGCTGGGGCGTTATGCCACCAGACGCCACGGTGCCCCATGCGGTGCCGTGGCCACAACATTCGGGCTTTTTGGCCACCGTCAACGAGCAGCTGCAGCATATTACTTGGACGCGAGGCGCATCGGCATTTGCAACGCAGCCCGTGGGTGCCGCAGGCTGTGGCCCGGCATCGTTTAGCGTAAGCAACAACGGCAGGTGCGCGCTCTATGTAGAGAACACCGATGGCAAGGTGGGGCAAACCTACGACGAAGAAGGCAACCCGGTAGCAGTAATGGGCAAGCACTTCCGCATCTTCGCCAGCACCTTGGCAGGCGATCTGTTCACGGAGCCGTTCGTGATGTGCGAGCTGGACCATCCCGTCGATCAGATAACGACATTTTTGACGTCGGGAGGCATGCTCTCCGCGCTCGCCACGCACATTGTGAGCGCGGAGAAGAGCGAGGCAGAGCTGCACGGCATCGAAGTGCCTCTGGTGGCGTGTGCCACTCCGACGGGCGCGGTCGCTACCTCGGGCGCGGTGGTGCCCGGAGCAGCAGGCGAATCCTTCATGGTCACGGTGCGAAACGACGGCAACACTTTGCTGACTGCCGGCACAATCGATCTGTACCGAGAGGGCTCCAGCCAGCCGTTCTCCAGCGCATCCATCGGATTCGGAGCGAACGCACGCATGGCTTCGATCTACGATCCAGAGCTTGCCGAAGACGCTTCGGCCAACGACATGGCACACGTAAAGTACGCGCTCGAGACGCTGGGCGCACGTTTTGCAACGCACCCGCTGGTAGCCGACAACGGCAACGCCGTGCTGGCACCGGGTTGCACGGCACAGTTCCGCATGAGCTTCGCCATCCCCGAGAGTTGGAGCGACGAAGTGGGCAAACGCGTCACGCTGTATGCGAAGGCGCGTAATCTGGTGGCGCTCGATCCCGTAACGCTCGAGGAGATCCGACCGGGCGCAAACTCGGCGCTGAGTGCCGTTCTGCACGAGCTTCATGTGCCCGACGCGGCATGCGAACGCTCAGAAGTTCAGGTCGGCGTATGCGACAGCGCGGATACGACAGGACTTCACGACGCCCCGATGACAGCAGACGGCGATGGTAGCTCGAGTGGCGGCGGTACTGACGAGGGCGGCGGCTCCGGCGGAAGCAGCTCCGGCAGTGGCAAGGACCACGGCAATAACAAGCGCTCCGGAAAAGCGGGCGCGCTTGCGGGCACGGGCGACAGCAACGTCCCCCTAACCGCAGCCGCAGCAGCGCTCGCCGCAGTTGGTGCCGGCCTTGTCGCCTACAGCGCCCGCCGCACGGCGCTCGAAAAAGACACCGCCAATGAGGACAATTCGGATAGGCCTCGCTAGCTCCTAGTTACTTTTGTGAGAGGCGCCGACTCGGCTCATCGAACATCAAAATGGGCTGGTTCTGAATACCCAGAGCCAGCCCATTGCGCATTAAATGTCGTCTGAGGAGTCGAGTTCTGCCTCGAGCTTGGCACGGCGTCTTTTCGCCGTGAAAAACGTTGCGCACAGGACAGCAAACGTGGCCGCGAAAATCGTCGCACCGCAGAACACGCCCGTGACCAGGTTCGCCAACCAAAAGACGCTTTCGAGCGGTACGATCTGCGCCTCAGCGATACAGCGCATTGCGGCAATAACAAGCGCGAACGCGGCGCCGCTAAGACCGCTGACAAGCAGGAAATATCCAACAGGAAGATGCTCGGTTTGCCCAAAACGATTGGTATCGACATAGCCCTTCCGCGTTTGCAGTCCTGCGCAAATCAACATCACGAGAACGAGCCACAAATACATGGCTGCCTCGAACGGCGTTGCAAAGCCATGCGGCATTTCACTAGCGTCGCTGTGAACCCACGTAACCTGTCGAGCTATAAACTGGTAGAAAAAGATCATCAACATGCCAAACGAAAGCAGCACGAAGCCAATCTTGTAGATCTTCGCGTTCTCAGCCTCCAGGCGTTCATCCTTTGGGCCGGCATATTCACGCCACTTTTGCACGATTTTCAGATCTTCATATTTCATAGTGAACTCCTAAAGAGCATTAGGGTCGGCGTCGGTTTCGTCTTCCCAAAACAAGTCGTTCAACGTAACGCGCAGCGCCTTACAGATTGCCACGCACAAATTGAGCGTGGGGTTGTAGCCGCCCGCCTCGATAAGGCCGATGGTTTGGCGCGTAACGCCCACGGCTTGGGCTAAGTCAGCTTGCGAAAGGCCAGCCGCCGCGCGTGCCGCCTTCATGCGTAGGTTCTTTTTGCCCGGCATGGAGTTCCTTTCGTAGTAATGGACAGATATCCGTTGCAACATGACAGAAATATATTGCATCCTTCACAAGATGTCAACTATATCTGTCATTATGGAAACCATGTCCGCCATCGCCATGTGGACATAACAATTTCGATTCGCTATTCAATCTTACTCGGACAAAACCGAGTCGGAAGGACCCGAGTAAGTGGAACTTATCAGCATGGCCAACGCGCACGCCAATAACCGGATTTGCCGGAACCATGCGTGCCCCATCGTTTAATAGCTCCGTTATTGTTCGATGATCTTCTTGACGACCGCGGGAACGCCTGCCGCCACCACGTTGTCCGGAAGGTCTTCCGTCACGACGCTGCCCGCGGCAATTACGCAACCGCTGCCGATGGTAACTCCCTGCAGCACTGACACGTTCGCGCCAAACCAGCAGTTATCGCCGACAACGATGGGCAGAGCCTTCTCGAGACCCAAGTTGCGGTCCTTTGCCTTTAGGGGGTGCGAAGCGGTGTAGAAGCCGCAAAACGGCCCGATAAACACGTTGCCACCAAAGGTGATAGAGCCGCCGTCCATAAAGTAGCAGCCATGGTTTACAAAACAGCCCTCACCAAAGGTCGTCTTGCTCCCGTAGTCAAAGTAGGCAGGCGAAAGGACCGTCAGCCCCCCGGGAAGATCGGTATCGAGCAAGGACTTCAAAGCATCGAGCTGTGCGTCGCTTCTAGGTTTTGCCATATTAAAGTCATAGCAGAGCGCCTCCGCCTTCGCGCGTTGCGCCAGGAGCTCCTCGTCAAAGTTGGCATCATGCCACTCACCGCGCTCCATCTTCTCTTTCTCGGTCATTGCGCCCCCTCAAACAACATGCAGTCTTGATGCGGCAATTCTACCAGCCGATAAGCCACGGTTTTAACACGAGCACCACACCGCGCAGGGAATGACCGCAGAAGCCAAAGGTGCCCGACTCCGAACGATTGTTCGATGGATTTCGTGTTGGGTGGAATCGTCTGTGGGCTGGGCTATGCTACCTTGACTATCTATATGACTTAAACGCAGCAAAGGAGCATCGAGAGAGCGAGCATGGCAAAAAACACCGCAAACTATGGTAACGACAGTATTCGTCAGCTCAAGGACGAGGAGCGCGTACGCCTGCGCCCCGCCGTCATCTTTGGCTCTGACGGGCTCGACGGCTGCGCGCATGCCGCCTTCGAGATCCTGTCCAACGCCGTTGACGAGGCGCGCCAGGGCTACGGCAAGCTCATCACCCTTACCGCCTTTCGCGATGGCTCCATTCAGGTAGAGGACAACGGCCGTGGCTGCCCGCTCGACTGGAACCCTTCCGAGAAGCGCTTTAACTGGGAGCTCGTCTTCTGCGAGCTCTACGCCGGCGGCAAGTACAACAACAACCAGGGCGGCGACTACGACTTCTCGCTCGGCACCAACGGCCTGGGCTCGTGCGCGACCCAGTACGCATCCGAGTACATGGACGTCACGGTTTGGCGCGACGGCAACAAGTACTCCCTGCACTTTAAGAAGGGTAAAGTCGTCGGCGCCAAAAAGAAGGCACTCGAGATTGAGCCCAGCGACGAGGACCGCACCGGCACCACCATCAAGTGGCGCCCCGACCTTGAGGTCTTTACCTCGATTAGCATCCCTCACGACTGGTATCGCGAGACCATGCGCCGTCAGGCCGTGGTCAACGCCAACGTGACCTTCCGCCTGCGCATTGAGGGCGACGATGGCGAGTTTTCCGAAGAGGACTTCTGCTACCCCAAGGGCATCGAGGACTACGTGCTCGAGAAGGTCGGTACCGACTACCTTACCGAGCCCTTCTTTATCGAGGCCGACCGCCGCGGTCGCGACCGCGAGGACCTGCCCGACTACAACGTAAAGATCACCGCGTGCATGTGCTTCTCGCGCACCTTCATGATGCAGGAGTACTACCACAACTCGTCATGGCTCGAGAACGGCGGTTCGCCCGAAAAGGCCGCCCGTAGCGCTCTGACCAGCGCCATCGATGCCTACATCAAGCAACAGGGCAAGTACAACAAAAACGAGAGCGGCATTAAGTGGCAGGACGTCCAGGACTGTCTGGTGCTGGTGACCAACTGCTTCTCCACCCAGACGTCCTACGAAAACCAGACTAAGAAGGCCATCAATAACCGCTTTATCCAGCAGGCGATGACGGCATTCTTTAAGGAGCGCCTCTCGACCTATCTGATCGAGAACAAAGACGCCGCCAACAAGATCATGGAGCAGGTGCTCATCAACAAGCGCTCGCGCGAGAACGCCGAGAAGACGCGCCAGAGCATCAAGACCAATCTGCAGCAGAAGACCGACATGGCCAACCGCGTGCAGAAGTTCATCGACTGCCGCTCCAAGGACAAGAGCCGTCGCGAGATCTACATCGTAGAGGGCGACTCGGCAGCAGGCGCCATCCGCACCTCGCGCGATGCCGAGTTCCAGGGTGTTATGCCCGTCCGAGGCAAGATCCTCAACTGTCTGAAAGAGGACTACCCGCGCATCTTTAAGTCCGACATCATCATGGACCTCATGCGCGTGCTGGGCTGCGGTGTGGAGATCAAGGACAAGCGCATCAAGAACCTTGGCGCCTTTGACCTGGACAACCTCAACTGGAACAAGGTCATCATCTGTACGGACGCCGACGTCGACGGTTATCACATCCGCACGCTTGTGCTCACCATGCTCTATCGCCTGGTGCCCACGCTTATCGACGAGGGCTACGTGTATATCGCCGAGTCGCCGCTCTACGAGATCAACTGCAAAGAGAAGACCTACTTTGCCTACACCGAGCTCGAGAAGAACGGCATCCTCAAGGAGATTGGCGACCAGAAGTGCTCGATCAACCGCTCCAAGGGTCTTGGTGAGAACGATCCGGACATGATGTGGCTCACCACCATGAACCCCGAGACGCGCCGCCTGATCAAGGTAGAACCCGAGGACGTCACCAAGATGGAGACCATGTTCAACCTGTTGCTGGGCAACGACGAGGCGGGCCGTAAGCGCCATATCTCCGAGCACGGCAAGGAATACCTGGACCAGCTGGACCTGCAGTAGCAGCAAATCGATAACGACGGCCCACAAGAAGTTCAAGAGGAAATCGTGGCAAAGAAGAAGACGAAGAACCAGCCAAAGAAAAAGCAGGTCAACGCCGAGAACGTCATCGGCCTGCACTCCGAGGTCACCGACCAGCCGATCACGCAGACGCTCGAGGTCAACTACATGCCCTACGCCATGAGTGTCAACGTCTCGCGTGCGTTCCCCGAGATTGATGGCTTTAAGCCCTCGCACCGCAAGCTGCTCTACACCATGTACAAGATGGGTCTGCTCAAGGGCGAGCGCCAGAAGAGCGCCAACATCGTGGGTCAGACCATGAAGCTCAACCCGCACGGCGATGCCGCGATCTACGAGACGATGGTGCGCCTGGCGACGGGTAACGAAGCGCTGCTTGCCCCCTTCGTGGAGTCGAAGGGCAACTTTGGCAAGTACTATTCGGGCGACCTGAGCTACGCCGCCTCGCGCTATACCGAGGCTAAGCTCTCCCCCATCAGCGCCGAGATCTTCAAGGACATCGACAAGGACCCGGTCGACTTCGTCGACAGCTACGACGGCGCCATGAAGGAGCCGCGCCTGCTGCCCACCACGTTCCCCAACATCCTTGTCTCGGCCAATAAGGGCATCGGCGTCGCCATGGCGTCCGACATCTGCGGCTTCAACCTCAACGAGGTCTGCACCGCCACGATGCACTACCTGCAGGATCCCGACTGCGACCTGCTCGAGTATATGCCCATGCCCGACTTCTCGACCGGCGGCGAGATTATCTACCGCCGCGAGGAGATGGAGAAGATCATCGAGACCGGCCTTGGTAGTTTCCAGATTCGCTCCCGCTGGCGTTGGATCCCCGAAGAGCGCATCATCGAGGTCTACGAGATTCCCTACACCACCAAGACCGATGTCATCATCGAGCGCATCGTCAAGCTCTCTAAGGAGGGCAAGGTCAAGGAAATCGCCGACATCCGCGACGAGACCGACCTTTCGGGCTTGCGCATTGCCATCGACCTTAAGCGCGGCGTCGACCCCGACAAGCTCATGGCCAAGCTCTATCGCTCGACCACGCTGCAGGATTCGTTCTCGTGCAACTTCAACGTACTCGTCGACGGCTATCCCCGTGTTATGGGCGTGCGCCAGATTCTGCACGAGTGGGTTGCGTGGCGCATCCAGTCCACGCGTCGCCGTATCAACTTTGACCTGGGCAAAAAGTCCGAGCGCCTGCACCTGCTGCACGGCCTTGAGGCAATCCTGCTCGACATCGACAAGGCGATCGCCATCATCCGCGGTACCAAGCTCGAGGCCGAGGTCGTGCCCAACCTTATGCGCGGCTTCGACATCGACGAGACCCAGGCCGAGTTTGTTGCCGAGCTTAAGCTCCGCAACATCAACGAGGAGTACATCCTCAACCGCACCAAGGACATCGCCAAGCTCGAGGGCGAGATTGCCGAGCTTGAGGAGATCCTCTCGAGCGAGGAGAACATCAAGAAGGTCATCAGCGACGAGCTGGCCGCGGTCAACAAAAAGTACGTGATGCCGCGCCGCACGGGCAGGATCGAGCCCCATGAGGTCATCGAGGTGAGCCTGGAACCCGAGGTCGAGGAGTACCCGGTCACCATCATGCTCTCGCGCGATGGCTACCTTAAGAAGATGACGGACCGCGTGCTCAAGAAGGCGACCACGCTCAAGTACAAGGACGGCGACAAACCCTTTATCGAGTTCCCGTCCTCCAACACCCACGAGCTGCTGGTCTTTACCAACAAGAGCCAGGTGTACAAGTGCAAGGTTGCAGCGTTTGAGGACACCAAGTCGGCCCAGCTGGGCTCGTACCTGCCGACCGATCTTGAGATGGAACCCGACGAGAGCGTCATCTGGGTCATCGACCCCGAGGACTACAAGGCCGACGTGCTGTTCGTCTTTGAGAACGGCCGCGCGGTGCGCGTCGCGCTTTCTGGATACGTCACCAAGACCAACCGCAAGCGCCTCAAGAACGCCATCTACGGCGGCAGCAAGCTGCTGTATGCGCAGGTGCTCAAGGAAGACCGCGACCTCGCGCTGGTCTCGAGCGACTACCGCCTGATGAACTTCAACACGTCGCTGCTCAAGACCAAGACGACCACCAACACGCAGGGCGTCCAGGCTTTCACGGCCAAGAAGGGCCGCTCGGTCACCACCGTCGGCACGACCGAAGAGATTCTTGGCGCCGGCGTCTCGGCCGAGAAGTTCACCGCGCAGAGCCTGCCCTCCGCCGGTGCCCTCATGAAGGAAAACGACATGCCAAGTTTGTTTGACTAAAACAACGGTGGCCAAACCGTCATGGTTTTACAAAGCAGCGGGGCCCGGAGCGCAGTAAACGCTGCGCCCCGGGCCCCATGCATTACACCAGCATCATCCCTATAGACAAAATGCCGCATAAAGCGGAACAGACATAAGCCCATCATTCATTCCAAAGGGCTTAGTCGATAGCCTGATAAGGCGCACGCCCGGATGGGTCTTTTTAAGTGAGGACAGACTTCGAGATCTTGTGTTCTCCCCCGCCTTGACTTCAATCGCAGACAAGCATCCCTGCTTCTCTACTACAAAGTCGATTTCCGCACGATTATCTCGCGCCCAATAATGCAGTGGATAACCCATGGCTGAAAGCTGTTGGGCAACGTAGTTTTCGGTAAGTGCACCCATGAATGTGCCGCCGATACCGGCAAGAATATCGGCGCGTTGAGCACCGGCCTTGGAGACCAGCAGCCCTGTATCCGCCTGATAGATTTTAAAAGCAGAAGGGTTAACGAAGGCCTCTAAAGGGCTTTCGATCTGCCCGACTAGGCTGCAGCGCGCCACCGTACCCGACAATACAAGCCAATCGAGAGCATCTCCAAAGAGAGACGCATTGCCCCCCGCTCGCACTACCTTGTATTGAAATTTACGATTCTCTTTGGTAAGCTGCTGTGGAATGGAATCGAAGCACGCACGCGTCTTTGCGCTCAAGCGCTCATCAGCATATTTATTGGTGTCGGCGGAATATCCGTCGAGAATAATCCGATGCTTTTCGGCCACATCAATGATTGACTGATCATCGATGTACGTTTGGACCGCCTCGGGCATTCCGCCAACAACAAGATACTGTCGATAGAGCCCAAGCGCCTTTTCATGAAGGCTTGGCGCAAGAGGACCCATTATCTCGAATGATGAGCGTATCTCGTCGACCAGCTGATCGTGCCCCATCGCCCAGAGAAACTCCTCGAAATCGAGTGGAGTCATCTCAATCAAGTCGGTCTTTCCGACGGGGAACGAATACGACTGATGGTTAATGGCAACCCCAAGAAGCGACCCGGCAGCCGCAACGTAATACTCGGGAGCATCTTCGCAAAAGTATTTAAGGGAAGTGAGCGCTTCCTCGCATGCCTGGATCTCGTCAATGAACAGTAAGGTTTTGCCAGGCACGATACGCTGTCCCGTACGAGCCTCGATCGCACGTACGATCGAATGAGGGTCAAGACCGCCCGAAAAATCCGCTCGCGCCGACCGGTCGTTCTCAAGATTAACGTAGACAACCGATTCGAAAAGATCCTGGGCGTACGTTCTGAGCAAATAGGTCTTGCCACACTGGCGCACGCCTTTGACCAGCAAAGGTTTTCTATCAGCTCTGTCTCGCCATTCCCTAAGGAGCTCGTCTGCCTTGCGACGCATACGTAACCTTCCCTCATGAACTTCTATTTGACAATATTTTAACGCGGATTAATTTGTTTTCAGTTATTTTTCTGCGTTTAAAAATTGTTCTATACGGCACTTGAGGGAATTCGCCCCTATCTCTCGGTAAGGACAGCAAGCATTTCCACCAACGCTGATTGCCATGCGTTCTTCTTGTCCTTAGGCGAGCTTGCGAGCGAGCTCTCGCACCTCTTTCAACTTGGGCGAGGATGCCATGCTGTCGCGCTCGGTCATACCGCTGATGGTGACAATGCCCTGGTCCTCCCACTTGCAGTACGCGCAGGTTGACTTGTACATAGCGATCGCCGCATCATAGACGCCCTCGCTGTGGCTATCGAGTAAAAGGGCCGTCTTGGTGAACGGGAAGCCCGTAGCACCGAAGGCGTACAGGCGGTCGATGGCGGTCTTTTCCTGCGCAGTGATATCAAACCAGTAGATAGGCGAAGCGAAGACAACCATGTCGGTGTCTTTCAGCGACTCAATCACGTTGGCCATGTCATCCTTCTGCACGCAGACGCCCTCATGGGCGAAGCAGTACTGGCATCCCAAGCAGCCGGCGATCTTCTTGCTGGCAACGCGGATGACCTCGACCGTATGGCCGCCCTCACGCGCGGTCTCGGCAAACGCCTCGACCATGGTATCGGTATTAGCGCCCTTACGCGGGCTGCCGCTCAATACAACGATATTCATAGGATTCCCTCTCCCTCATGCTGCAGGCGCGCAGCATGCTTTCTTGTAACCAAAACGAATGGTGTTAATCAATCGCCAGCAGGCCATATCTCTTGTTCAAGTTCCCTAAAGAAGCTCAAGACGATTGCGATTGCCTTATACAACGTCGAAAATCAAAGAGGGCCCATAGCAACGCCACCTACCTGAAATGACATGCGGTCAAGACGAGCTACGAGGATCGTGACGAGCCGATACCGCCCGCATGCCCCCTTCGGAATAGGCGCTGAGCAGCTCCTGAGCGTGAGCAAACTCGGGCCCTCGCCTCCAACCGAGCAGGCGGTTGACCGCGAGATTTCCCTGGACGTTGTGGACGAAGAGCAGATAGGCGTCCTCGCGCGAAAGCCCAGTCTCCTCCATGATCGAGGGAACCATCTGCTCGGCGCCGCGCTCGACGACGCGCTGTGCCACCCGGGCGTACGCGTCGTCATCCGAGTAGAGCAGATAATAGTCATCGTTTGCCGGCGGACGCTGGCAGAGGGCACCCGCCTCCGTTCCCTCGAGCGGCGGCACCGCCGCCAAGGCCTCGTCGATAAGCGCGTCGAGCAGGGCGAACTTGTCCTCGTAGTGCAGATAGAACGTGCCACGGTTGATATCGGCGCGGCGGCAGATATCCGCTACCGTCATCTTCGCGAAGCCGACCTCGGCCAGCAGCGCGAAGAACGCCTCCCGTATGACCGAGAGTGTATAGCGTCGGCGACGATCGATCTTCCCCGCTTCCATTACCCCTCCAATTGCAACGCTCGACAATGCCCGGCAAACGCTCGTTTATCGACAGCAGGCCGAAGCTGTTCATTGCTCTTAAGCAAATCGACATGGATACTTTTTATAGACACCTGTTTATAATAGCTGAAAGAAGGTATCCAGTAACCCTGTACGAGCAGCTCGTTATCGAGCTCACCAACCAATCGTTTTCCCTTCAGGCCGCCTACCGCAGCGGCGGCACGCCCTATGAGCTGAGTGACCGCGAGCCCGAGCCCTACGACCAGCAAATCAGGGACCTCGCCCGCATGATCGAGGAAGCCGATTGCGTGCTGGTGGGTGGGGCCTCTGGGCTCTCCGCGGCGGGCGGCGGCGACTTCTATTACGAGGACAACGCAACCTATCGCAGGCATTTCGGCAAATTCGCCGAGCGCTACGGTTTCAAGGGCGCTTTCGAGGGGTCGTTCTACCGCTGGCCCACCGCCGAGGCGCGCTGGGGATACCTCGCCACCTTCCTCGACACCACGCTCAACGCCCCGCTGCGCAAGCCCTACAGGGACCTCGACGCCATTCTCGCCGAGAAGGATTTCTTCGTGCTCACCACCAACCAGGACACGCAGTTTGTGAAGCTCTATCCCTGGGAGAAAGTGGCAGAGATCCAAGGCGACCACCGCTTCTTTCAGTGCTCCCACTGTTGCACCGACGAGGTGTGGAACGCGGTCGAGCCGATCTCCCACATGGTAGAGGCCATGGGAGACGGTCTGGAGGTTCCGACAGAGCTCGTGCCGCGCTGCCCGCACTGCGGGGCAGAGGCGTTCCCCTGGGTTCGCGGCTACGGCAACTTCCTGCAGGGCGAACTCTACGAGGAGCAGTACCGCAAGGTGTCCGACTGGCTCGACGCGCACGCACGGCAGAGGATCCTCTTCCTCGAGCTGGGTGTGGGCCGCATGACGCCCGCGTTTATCCAGGAGCCGTTCTGGGCCCTCACGGCGCAGTTACCGCAGGCCAGCTACATCGCCGTAAACAACAAGACGCAGTTTCTCCCCCGCGCGATCGAGGATCGGGGGCTCGCCGTTCGCGCTGACATCGCCGACGTGCTCGCCGACGTGCGCAAGACGCTGGGGAGGTAGCGCATGGAGACGGCGAAAGCAGTTCGCATAGGCAGGGCGCTAGCCGAAGCGGATCTTGTCATCATCGGCGCTAGCAACGGACTCGACATGGCGGAGGGGCTCAACCTTTTCTGCGCCGATGCTCATTTCCAAGAGGCGTACGGGGACCTCGCCCAGGCAGACGGCATCGGCTGCATACTGCAGGGGCTCGCTTCCCCGGATGCCAGCGTGCGACGCCGATGGGCCGAGCGGTTCCATCAAAAGGAGTATCTCGAATATGAGCCCGGCTCGCTCATGAACGGGCTGCGGCGTCTTACGGAGCACGCCGACACCTTCGTGGTCACATGCAACATCGACGGGCACTTCGCGCGCGCCGGGTTCGACGAGGAGCGCGTGCTCGAGACGGAGGGGAGCATACGCACGTCGATCGACGAGCGGCGTCTCGCCCATCCAGACGCCCTCGCCACGGCCCAGCTCGAGGAGCTCGAGCGCCTTGTGCAAGCCCATCGCAACGGCAGGGTCGCCATCCTCGAACTTGGCGTGGGACTGCGCAACGGCATCATAAAGCACATGCTCGCCCAGATCGCGAACGTCTGCGAGCACGCCACCTACATCGTGTTCAACTACAGCCAGGCTATGGCGCCCGATGCATCGTGCGAGACGATTCTCGTTGACGGCGATATGGCCCCGGCTTTCGAGGAGATTGCCCAATGCCGTCTCTAGAGAGGGAAGCGTATAGGCTTCGAAGCCTTATCGACGATGCCGACGCCATCATCGTCGGCATCGGCTCGGGCATGTCAAGCGCCGCCGGGTTCAACCATTACAACCGCGCAGGCATGGCGCGCGCCGGAATGACGGACTGGCAGCAAGCCTTTGGCTTCAAGAGCCTTTTCGACGGCTTCTACCACCTCTACCCCAGCCTCGAGCAGCAGTGGGCATACTATGCGCGATACATCGACTTCATGCTGCGCGAGCTGGCCTCGCAGCCCTATCTCGACCTACGGTCCCTCATCGGCCATAAGGACTACTTCATCCTGAGCACCAATGTGGACACCCAGGCCGAGAAGACGTTTCCCGACGAGAGAACCTGTAACTATCAGGGAAGCTTCGCGCACCTTCAGTGCAAGCAGCCATGCTGCGACGAGCTCTTCGACGCGAGCCCCTACGTCGAGCGCATGCTCGCGGGCATGGCGGGGTTCGAGGTCCTCAGCGAGGATGTCCCCCGATGCCCGCACTGCGGCTGGCAGCTTGTGCCGTGGGTGCGCGACGACACGTTTCTGCAGGGTGCGGCCTGGCGCGAGAGCCTCGGACGATACGAGCGCTTCGTGCGCGAGCGCAGCGATCGCCGCGTGCTGTTGCTGGAGCTCGGCGTGGGCGAGATGACCCCCGGCATCATCACGCTCCCGTTCTGGAGCATGACCGCGAAGCTGCCGGATGCGCACCTTTTGAGCGTAAACATCTCGGGCGGCTCGGCTCCGCTGCAGCTCGGAAGCAAGGCAGGGGCGATCCAGGCCGATTTGGGCGCCCTGCTCTCGGTGGCGCGGGCAGGTGGCGAGTAACGCGGAGCGGTAGACGCGCAATGAGGTTTTAGCCGCAGCCTCCGAACGAGAGGGCTCGGAGGCTGGTATTCCTGAATCGCAGGTCACGATGGGTTATCGGAATCGCGAAGAGCGGATACCGCCAGTAAGCCCCCTTCGGAATAGGCGTTGAGCAGCTCCTGGGCATGGGCGAACTCGGGGCCTCGTCTCCAGCCGAGCAGGCGGTTGACGGCCAGATCGCCCTGGACGTTGTGGACGAAGAGCAGGAAGGCGTCTTCGCGTGAAAGCCCTGTTTTCTCCATGACCCAGGGAACCATCTGCTCCGCTCCGCGTTCTATGACGCGCTGGGCTACGCGAGCGTATGAGTCGCTGTCCGAATAAAGCAGGCGATAATCGTCGTCTGCCGACGGACGCTGGCAAAGCGTTGCCGATTCAACCCCCTCAAGCGGGGGAGCCGCTGCCAATGCCTCGTCGATAAGCGCATCGAGCAGCGCGTACTTATCCTCGCAATGCAGATAGAACGTTCCCCGGTTGATCTCGGCGCGGCGGCAGATGTCCGCCACCGTCATCTTCGCGAAGCCGACCTCGGCCAGCAGCGCGAAGAACGCCTCCTGTATGACCGAGAGGGTGTAGCGCCGCCGGCGGTCGATCTTGGTTTCTCCCATCGCCTCTCCAATCTGAGTCGTTTGACAATGTCCAGTAGCTGTTCGTTTATCGACAGGTGCACGCGTTTGTTCATTGCCCCTGCGAAAATCAACAAGGATACTGTTTATAGACACCTGTTTTTTATAGCTGAAAGGGAGCACGGATGACCCTGTGCGAGAAGCTCGGCATCGGGCTTGTCAGCCGATCGTTTTCCCATCGGGCCGTCTATCGAAACGGCGGCACGTCATACGATTTGAGCGATTGCGAGCCTGCTGCTTGCAAGCAAGATATCGAGGCTTTTGCCCGCAAGGTGGGGAAGGCTGATTGCGTGTTTACGGGAGAGGCAGGTAGGCAGGCGTTATGAGCATCTGCATCAAAAATCAGATTCAGAATATGAATATCGTCATCGGCTGCACGGTGGGGTGTCCATATTGCTATGCCCGTAACAATGTGAAACGTTGGCATATGATTGACGACTTCGCTGATCCTGCGTTCTTCCCGAGCAAGCTCAAGATGATGGAAAAGAAACGCCCGCAGAACTTTCTCCTTACCGGCATGAGCGATCTCTCCGGGTGGAAGCTGGAATGGCGAGACGAGGTATTTGCAAAGATCCATGAGAATCCACAGCATCAGTTCCTGTTCCTGACCAAGAGACCCGATTTGCTGGATTTAGATACCGACCTGGAAAACGCATGGTTCGGCGTTACGGTGACGAGGAAAGCGGAGCTGTGGCGTATCGACGCCCTTCGGAAAAACGTCAAAGCAAATCACTTCTTCGTTACTTTTGAGCCGCTATTCGACGATCCCGGTACGGTCGACCTTTCCGGAATCAACTGGATCGTCGTCGGTACCATGACCGGGGCGCAGAGCAGGAAGGTTCATACGGAACCGGAGTGGGCATGGTCTTTGACGGACCAGGCGCACGCGCTTGGCATTCCAATGTTTATGAAGGAAGACCTCGTCTCTGTCATAGGGGACGAAAACATGATTCAGGAATTGCCGGAAGAATTCGAAAGAGTGCTGGAGGTGCAGAGAACATGGCGGAAGTGATCGATGGAATCCTCATCAATGAGGTGGAAGCAAAGAACATCATGACCAAGTCCAGCCTGCCGGTAGGCGGCTACTCGGTCAATCCCTATGTAGGCTGCACGCATGCCTGCAAGTATTGCTATGCCTCCTTTATGAAGCGCTTTACCGGACACAAGGAGGAATGGGGCACCTTTCTTGATGTGAAGCATTGGCCGGAAATCAAGAATCCGAAGAAATACGCTGGACAGCGGGTGGTTATCGGTTCTGTGACGGATGGCTACAATCCACAGGAGGAGCGATTCGGGAATACCAGGAAACTCCTGGAGCAGCTGATTGGCAGCGATGCAGATATTCTGATCTGCACAAAGTCCGATCTTGTGGTACGGGATATCGATCTGCTGAAGAGGCTTGGACGAGTGACCGTTTCATGGTCGATCAACACGCTGGATGAGAACTTCAAGAACGATATGGACTCCGCGTCGAGCATCGAGCGTCGTATCGCTGCTATGAAGCAGGTGTATGACGAAGGTATCCGTACGGTCTGCTTCGTGTCCCCGGTATTTCCCGGCATCACGGATTTTGAGATGATTTTTGAGCGAGTAAAAGATCGGTGCGATTTGTTTTGGCTCGAAAATCTCAATCTTCGGGGTGGTTTCAAAAAAGCGATCCTGGATTATATCGCCGAGAAACATCCCAATCTCGTACCGCTTTACGATGAGATCTATAACAAGCGCAACCGTAGCTATTTTGAAGCGCTTGAAGTAAAAGCCGAGGAAATGGCCAAGAAGTACGATTGCCCCTTTGTGGACAACGAAATGCCTTATGGCAGAGTCCCCCAGGGGCATCCGGTGATCGTGGACTACTTCTATCACGAGGAAGTCCGAGGGTCGGATAATAGCGGAAAAAGAAATCGTTAAACGGAAACCGACGACGATTCGCTCGAGCGATTAGCGTCCACGCGTGGCTTCTGCCGATTGGCGCAACGGGCGACGGATTAAGGGATCGCTCGGGCGGATGATCCCGCTGCAGTACAGGCGGTCGCTCAATTTAGCGGCATGAGCGTTTTCGCACGGAAAACCAGTATCCCCTGTGCCGAGTTTAATCGTAGCGAATACAATGGGCACTGAGCATCAATCGAAAGTAGTCAAGAGCCTTTTCGACGGCTTCTACCACCTCTACCCCAGCCTCGAGCAGCAGTGGGCATACTATGCGCGATACATCGACTTCATGCTGCGCGAGCTGGCCTCGCAGCCCTATCTCGACCTACGGTCCCTCATCGGCCATAAGGACTACTTCATCCTGAGCACCAATGTGGACACCCAGGCCGAGAAGACGTTTCCCGACGAGAGAACCTGTAACTATCAGGGAAGCTTCGCGCACCTTCAGTGCAAGCAGCCATGCTGCGACGAGCTCTTCGACGCGAGCCCCTACGTCGAGCGCATGCTCGCGGGCATGGCGGGGTTCGAGGTCCTCAGCGAGGATGTCCCCCGATGCCCGCACTGCGGCTGGCAGCTTGTGCCGTGGGTGCGCGACGACACGTTTCTGCAGGGTGCGGCCTGGCGCGAGAGCCTCGGACGATACGAGCGCTTCGTGCGCGAGCGCAGCGATCGCCGCGTGCTGTTGCTGGAGCTCGGCGTGGGCGAGATGACCCCCGGCATCATCACGCTCCCGTTCTGGAGCATGACCGCGAAGCTGCCGGATGCGCACCTTTTGAGCGTAAACATCTCGGGCGGCTCGGCTCCGCTGCAGCTCGGAAGCAAGGCAGGGGCGATCCAGGCCGATTTGGGCGCCCTGCTCTCGGCGGCGCGGACGGGCGACGGTGCTTAAGCCTCCTTGTTGGTCGCTTTAAGGTATGCATCGTCGCCCACGGGCTCCAGCCACTCGTTGGAGGTCTCCTCGCCCGGAACCTCCAACGCGAGATGCGAGAACCAGCTGTCGGGCGCGGCGCCGTGCCAGTGCTTCACCCCCGGGGCGATGTTGACCACGTCGCCGGGGCGCAGCTCCTGTGCCGGCTTTCCCCACTCCTGGTAAAACCCTCGACCAGCCACGCAGACGAGGATCTGCCCACCGCCGCTTTTGGCGTGATGGACGTGCCAGTTGTTGCGGCAGCCGGGCTCGAACGTCACGTTGTGGACACCGACCTGCTCGGTGGAAAGGGGCGCGAGGTAGCTTTGCCCGATAAAGTACTTCGCGAAGGCGTCGTTGGGGGCACCGATGGGGAAAACCATCTCGTTTTGGTGCTGAGCCCTTGCGTCGGCGGCATCGTCGGCCGCCCAGACCTCCTTCGCCATGCGGAAGGCAGCCCACGCCTTGGGCCAACCCGCATAAAACGCCGCGTGCGTAAGGATTTCCGCTATCTCCGTCCTGGTCACTCCATTGTTCTTTGCGGACATCAGGTGATATTTGAACGAAGAGTCCGTCAGCCCCTGCGACATCAGGGCAACCACCGTCACCACGCTGCGGTCGCGCAGGGAGAGCTCACTCTCTCGGCTCCACACCTCGCCGAACAGCACGTCGTCGTTGAGCTGTGCGAATTTGGGAGCGAACTCCCCCAGGGCGTCTCTGCCTGCCGTCTGTTTAACTGCCATGATCGATTTCCTCCTGTCGATAGTTTTGGCACAAATCTGTTTCCGCGCGGCCAAACAGCCCGGCTAGATTCCCATGCCCATTCGCCGCGCCTGCTCCAGAGCGGGATGCCCGGCGATTTCGCCCACGCCGTTCACGCCGCCGGCGAAAACCGTTCCAGCGAGCGTGCAGCGGGAGAAACAGTCAACCCATCCCTGCATCGCCTTTTTCGCCCCGTCGAAGGTCGAGCGCCCGTTCTCCGCCGCCGTCGCCAACAGATATGCCTCGGTGAATGCATAATCGGAGCCAAAAAGCGGGTTAGCGCGGTCCAGCATGGTTTTGAGCTGGCCGCAGACGCTGTAGTAGTAGACGGGCGTTGCAAACACCAGCACATCCGCATCGTGCATTTTGGCGGCAATTTCCACGGCATCGTCTTGGATGACGCAACGCCCCAACTTTAAGCAGGCAAGGCAGCCCCTGCAGAAGCCCATTTGCTTCTCGCGCAGACGCACGGTCTCAACGCTGTGACCTGCCTCCCGCGCGCCGTTGGCGAAAGCCTCCGCCAGCGTCTCGGAATTGCCATTCTTTCGTGGACTTGAAGAAACTATCAAAACCGTTTTGCCCATTACGGAATACCCCTTGCGCTCCCGATTTACATTGACGAGAATGAAGGTAATACCTAAACCTGACTTTAGGTCAAGGAATGAATTCGACATTGTTTCGGAGGAGCCATGTACACAATCGGACAGGTGGCGGAAATGTTCGGTTTGCCCGCTTCAACGCTGCGATATTACGACAAGCAGGGATTGTTCCCGGGGCTGGAGCGGGCATCCGGCATTCGCCGATTCAGCGATACGGAACTCGAAGCGCTTCGGGTCATCGAATGCCTAAAGAAGGCTGGAATGGAGATCAAGGACATCCGGCTGTTCATGGAATGGTGCGCAGAGGGTCCCTCAACATACCCCAAACGCAAGGCCATGTTCGAGGAGCGCAAGGCCCACATGGAGTCGGAGATCGTGAACATGAACCGCGCGCTCGACATGCTGAAGTTCAAATGCTGGTACTACGAGCAGGCAATCCAAGATGGCAACGAGGATAGAGTGAAGGCGCTGATTCCCGATAATTTGCCAGAAGAAATCAAAGATACCTACGATAACGCCCACACTCAATAATGCCGCCCGATGCTCAAGGGGCTTTGGCAAGGAGTCGTTTTAGGCAGATATGCAAAAAGATAGCCTCCGAACCAGAGGGTCCGGAGGCTTTTATTCCCGTTATTTCGCTGGTGGCTTTACTCTATGGCGGCGCCGAAACAGCATCAGGCGGTACTCGACGGTATCAAAACGCGAGTTCAAAAGCCAGTTCCCGCTATTCCCGCTCAGTGACTAATCCAGGCCGAGTGTTGTCGATGCGTGTCGCGTCGTACCGCCTAAGGGCCAATTCGTGCGCAATTTGGGCGAATCAGGCCCTTAATTCGCGATTTTGTGAATGACTCAATTGATTCGCAAAACCGCAGGTCGCCTTTTTAATCACTCCCTAGTTTCCGCCGGGGTTCGTAGCGGGTGGCGTGAAAAGGGGTGATTCAAAGGGTCGGAGAGATGTCTATAGCGCAATCTTCTGGTATTGGCGCAGTGAGGGACTTCTCACCTCCATCAGTCCAAATCGTCAAGCTCCGAAAGACGTCGAGCTAGAGAAAAGGACCTATTTCCCGTCATGGATTGGGTTTACCTGCATGACTAGGGCCCTGGTGTAATTGGCTGGATCACCGTTCCGGGAACCGGTATCGACCTACCTGTCCGCCGAGCTCTTTCTTCAGCTCCAGCCTAGTATCTGATTCGCGCCGTTATAAGCGAAAACCGAAGAGATGCGTCTTAGCCAAGAAAAGAAGGTTAGCCTCATCTTACTGCATGATTCGTGTGTTATAGTTAGATGACTCTAACTGTTTGGGGGCGACAGCCATGCACGAACGCGAGGGTTTCTGGGACAAGAACGCCGGTCGGTATGACCGTTTCATGCGAAACGACCGGGCGGCGTATGAGAAGATGTATGGGCTGATCCGGCCGGTAGTGAAAGCAAAAACCGTACTGGAGGTCGCCACCGGCACGGGGCTTATCGCAAAGAGCATCGTGAATGCGGCGGCGCACATCGAGGCTACGGACGCCTCTGCAAAGATGATCCTTGAAGCAAAGCGGGACAATCAATCCGCAAAGCTGCACTTTTCCGTGCAGGATATGTTCCGCCTGCCCTATGCGCAGAAGTCCTTCGAAGTGGTGATCGTTTCCAACGCACTTCACATAGCGCCGCATCCGGAAAAGGCCCTGCAAGAAATCAGGCGGGTGCTGAAGGACGACGGCGTGCTCATCGCGCCAACCTTCACCCACGCGGGGAACTCGGTTTCCGGCAAGGCAAAAGCCTTTTTCATGAGCATGGCGGGATTCCCCCTCCACAGCAGGTGGACAAGCGAGGAATACCTACGTTTCCTGCGTCAAAACGGCTGGGCGGTGCAGAAAAGCGCGGTGCTGAAGGCCTCGTTCCCGTTGACCTATGCGGAATGCACGAAATCGGAGGGGCCAGATGTCGTTCTTTGAAAACACCCGCAAGCCCGTGGGCCTCGGCGGAAAACTTATGGTTGCCATGATGAATCTGGGCCACAGCCCTGTGGCGCGGTGGGGACTTCGATTTCTACGACTTGCGCCAAATGCCAAGGTGCTGGATTGCGGCTGCGGCGGCGGGGCGAACATAAAACGGCTGCTGAAAAAATGCCCGCATGGCGTCGTCAAGGGCGTCGACTATTCGCCCGTCAGCGTGGAGAAGACTAGAAAGCTCAACCGAATTGCAATTCAGGAGGGGCGTTGCGCCGTTCTGCAAGGCAGTGTGGCGGATATGGTGTTTGAGGATAGCTACTTCGATGCCGCCACGGCCTTTGAGACCGTCTATTTTTGGCCTGATTTGCCCCGATGCTTCCGTGAGGTCTGGCGGACGCTGAAGCCAGGCGGGACAATTCTTATCTGCAACGAGAGCAATGGCGATACGGACAAGGACGAGAGGTGGACGCAGATCATCGGCGGCATGACCATCTACAAGGACATTGAATTAAAGGCATGTCTGGAGCAGGCGGGTTTTCACGAGGTGCAGATACACAAAAAGAAAAAGTGGCTCTGCGTCACGGCGCGGAAGTAGGGGTATCAAGCACGGGCATTTTTGCATCCATCCTGCACATGGCGATAGGCATGACGGTCATAGCGGCTATGCTGGCGGCAATTATGACAGTTTTTATTCACTGAGGAAGAAACCTATGAAATGTAAAATTGAGAAAAACACCGTGCAGGAGACGCTGATCCTCCCGCTGTATTCCCGGAAGCTGTGTACGGAGTTGTACCCGAACCTTTACAGGGATGAAACAGCGGTTCGTCTGCTCGACCAGATCGACTACGACTTTTCAGAGGCAGAGAAAAACTCCCGCAGCCTGATACAGCGCTTTGGTGCGCTGGAGGTGGCCACACGGCAGAGTGATCTTGCTTTCGAGGTGCGGGATTACCTGAAAGGCCACCCCAATGCGGCGGTGGTCAATCTGGGCTGCGGGCTGGACAACACCGGCAGAACCTGCGACAACGGTAGATGCAAGATCTACAATCTGGACTTCCCGGATGTGATTGCCTTGCGGCAGCAGCTACTGCCCGCCGGGGATCGAGAACAAAATATCCCCTGCGACCTGAAAGACACCGCATGGTTTAGCAAAATCGATGCCTCCCGCGGGGCGGTGTTCTTTGCCTCCGGGGTGTTCTATTACTTTCTGACCCAGCAGGTCCGGGAACTGGTGCGGGGGATGGCGGACGCTTTCCCCGGCAGTGTGCTGGTCTTTGATGCTGCCAATCGGACGGCGGTAAAGATGATCGCAAAAACATGGCTTAAGACTGCAAAAATCAAGGATGTGGGGGCATATTTTGCGGTTTCGGATGCCGCCAAGGAAATCGGCACGTGGGACAGCCGTCTGCAGGTCACAAGTCGCGGCTATATGCTGGGCTACAACGATTTGAGAGACTCTTCTGTCAGCTGCTTTTTCCGGTTTCTCGCAAGGGTCGGTGACAACGGGATGAAAATGCAAATCGTGAAAATAAGATTTTGAGAGGCGAAAACGAAGCGCATTCACTTTGACGTCGAAGAAGACGGCTTTTACGGCGCATATTGGGCGTGCAAGGACACGCATACAGCAGCGGGCACGGATTCAATTGAAACCGTGCCCGCTATCTAATACTATATTATTTTATCGAACGTCTGTTCTACTCCCACTCGATGGTCGCGGGCGGCTTGGACGTGATGTCGTAGCACACGCGGTTGGCACCGGGAACCTCGGCCACGATGCGGCCGGAAATGCGGGCCAGCACATCGTAGGGCAGCTTGGCCCAGTCGGCGGTCATGGCATCACTGGACTCGACGGCGCGCAGGATGATCGGGCGCTGGTAGGTGCGCTCGTCGCCCATAACGCCAACGGACTTAATGTCGGGCAGGACCGCGAAATACTGCCAGCAGCTGTGCTCGGAGTTGCGCTCGCCGGTCTGCTCAAACAGACGCTGGTTGTAGGCGTCGAGCTCCTCACGCACGATGGCGTCGGCGTTCTTGAGGATCTCGAGCTTCTCCTTGTCGACCGCACCGATGATGCGGATGGCCAGACCCGGGCCCGGGAAGGGCTGACGGAACACGATATGACCCGGCAGGCCGAGCGCAAGGCCAAGCGCACGGACCTCGTCCTTAAAGAAGTGGTCGAGCGGCTCGATGAGGTCGAAGTGCACGCCCTCGGGGAACGGGATCAGGTTGTGGTGGCTCTTGATGGTGGCCGTCTTGCCGCCCGTCTTGCGAGCGCCGGACTCGATGATGTCGGGGTAGATGGTGCCCTGAGCCAGGTACTTGACCGGCTTGCCATCGGTCTCGAGCTGCTGCGCCACGGCGAAGAACTCTTTCCAGAACTGCGTACCGATGATGCGGCGCTTCTCCTCGGGCTCGGTCACGCCGGCCAGAAGCTCGGCATAACGGTCCTCGGCGTGGACGTGGATAAAGTCGACATCGAACTGCTTGGTGAAGACCTCCTCCACCTGCTCGGGCTCGCCCTTGCGCAGCAGGCCGTGGTTGATGAACACACAGGTCATCTGCTTGCCCACGGCGCGAGCGCCCAGCGCAGCCACGACGGAGGAGTCGACGCCACCGGACAGGGCCAGAATCACGCGGTCGTCGCCAACCTTCTCGCGGAACTCGGCCGTCATGGTCTCGACCAGGTTGTCCATGCTCCAGTTGGGCTCCAGGCCGCAGATCTCAAACAGGAAGTTGCTCAGCAGCTGCTGACCGTACTCGGAGTGCTTGACCTCGGGGTGGAACTGCGTGGTGAAAATCTTGCGCTCGACGCACTCCATGGCGGCAACCGGGCACACGTCGGTGCTGGCGGTAACGGTAAAGCCCTCGGGCACCTCGGACACGGCGTCGCGGTGGCTCATCCACACGGTCTGCTCCATGGGCGTGGAGTTAAAGAGCTTGGCGCCGGCAGTGCGCGTAATAGTGGCGCGGCCGTACTCGCCCACCTCGGAGTGACCGACCTTGCCGCCGAGCGTCACGGCCGTGATCTGATGGCCGTAGCAAAAGCCCAGGACGGGAAGGCCAAGGTCAAAGATAGCGGGATCGATGGACGGAGCGTCCTCAGCGTACACGGAGGCCGGGCCGCCAGAAAGGATGAGCGCAGAGGCGTTCATCTCGCGAATCTCGTCGGCCGAGATGTCGCAGGGAACGATCTCGGAATACACGTTGAGGTCGCGGACGCGACGGGCAATGAGCTGACCGTACTGCGCACCAAAGTCGAGTACGAGGACCTTTGCGGAAGCCTTTTGATCCATGGTTTCCCCCTCTTGTTGGCGGGGAGCCGGTGCCCACCCGCGTGAATGAACGAAAATAACTTTCATAGTGTACACGTTATATGGGGCTTCTCGTCCCTCGCAGCCATCAGCGCACGGCAAACGCACGACCTGGGCCCCTATTTGACGGCAATTGGAGTGTTACCAAACGTTACAGATGATGTAATACGTTTGAACATTGGACGCCCTGTGCCACAATACTGCCGAACGACTCCGCCTCTGCGGCGGCAAATACGATAGGAATACCAGCATGAAGCGCATCCTTCTCATCGCCACGGGCGGCACCATCGCATCGACCGAGGACGGCAACGGCCTCTCCCCCGCCCTGACCGGTGAGGAACTCGCCCAGAGCGTCCCCGAGATCTCGGGCCTCTGCGAGCTCGACGTCGTGCAGCCCATGAACATCGACAGCACCAATATGCGCCCGAGCGACTGGATGCGTATCCGCGACGTCATCGTCGAGGGTTATGCCGACCACGACGGCTTCGTGATTCTGCACGGCACCGACACCATGAGCTACACCGCGGCAGCGCTTTCCTACCTGATTCAGGACAGCCCCAAGCCCATCGTGCTCACCGGCTCGCAAAAGCCCATGGGCAATCCATTTACCGACGCCAAGCTCAACCTGTACCAGAGCCTGCTCTATGCGCTCGACGAGCACTCGCACGACGTCTCGATCGTGTTTGGCGGCGTAGCCATTGCCGGCACGCGTGCCCGCAAGCAGCGCACCATGAGCTTTAATGCGTTCATTAGCGTCAACTATCCGCCCATTGCCTATATCCGCAACGACCGCATCGTTCGCAACGGACTCCACGGCACTCACCAGAACGAGAACCCGGTTCGTTTCTACGACAGCATCGACCCGCGCGTATTTGTACTCAAGCTTACGCCCGGCGTAAACCCGGGCATCCTCGACGCCCTTGCCGATAGCTACGACGCCGTGATTCTGGAGACCTTTGGCATTGGCGGTATCCCCGAGTTTGGTGAGTCGGGCGAGTCGTTCCAAGAGGCAATTTTCCGCTGGGTCGATTCGGGTCGCACCGTCGTTATGACCACGCAGGTCCCCGAAGAGGGCCTCGATCTGGGCGTTTACGAGGTCGGCCGTGCTTACGCCGATCATCCGGGCATTCTGCGCGGCGACGATATGACAACCGAGACGCTCGTGGCCAAAACCATGTGGGCACTCGGCCAGTCACGTGATGCCGCCGAGATCCAGCGCCTGTTCTACAGCCAAGTCAACCACGACCGCATCCCGATGGCGTAATTCAGTTGTCGACGGGTATCCCCTATTCGATGCCCTCGAGAAGCTCTGATACCGTCATGCCGAGCGCGGGCGCGATCTTAAATAGAACCTTGAGCGTGAAATTTGCCGTTCCATCTTCGATTCGGTCGAGGTAGGGTCGGCTGATTCCTGTCGCAACACAAAAATCAACCTTGGAGATACCAAGGTCCCTGCGTGTCTCTTCGACCCGCCTGCCAAGAATCTGTTTCGCACGTTCGTCCATGCAGCCGAGTTTGAAATGGAGCTGAACAAAAACGTAAACTATAGTTTACGTTTTGCCGAATACACAGGAGTTTTCTATGTCGGGTTCTTCGGTCCGCATGTACCGAGCCACGCTTCGCACAAACAGCGCACCGCCCAAGCTCGTCGTCGTTGAAGCCGAATGCCTTTTGCCCGATGAGCGCACAGCATTTGCATTGCTATCAAGTCGCGTCGCCGCCGTTCTGATCCCTTGCCCGGCGCAAGGTGAACTTGCCATCCAATGCCAAACGCACAGCTGCCCGCTCAATCAGGCTGCCGTAATCGCAACCAGCCAACGCGGCCTGCCGCTCCTTCTAGAAGCCGGCATCGCACTCGCCCTTCGTGGCGCCGGATACGAAAACGAGACCGCCGCCGACATGGTCTTTAAACCACGATCGAGCGGCGGCCTCGCAGCAGCCATTGAATATATGTGCAGACTCGTTGCCTAAAAGGACAAGCTAGAAACCAAGGCCAAAGCCCGTTCCGGTAATCGCCGAGTACATAAAGTAAACGTTGACCACGTTGAGGAACACACCCGTGATGCAACCGTTGCGCAGGTAGCGCTCGCACACGATGCGCGCCATGGCGGCGGAATCATCATTGTTTTTAGCCTGGCGTCCCGCCGTAAAGTACGTCGCCACGCTCAGCAGCAGGTTGAGCACCGGCAGTGCCAGCAACTCGTAGCTCTTGCCCCAGCGCGTCGCCTCGCCGGCGGCATTAAACTTTGTTGCCACCTCGGGACCAATGTTGGGGATAACGCACGCTGCGACCACCAGCGGAATCACCGCAAGCACGAGCAGTGCAATACCCATGTAGCCAGCTTTTTTGCCATATTTAAACATATGCGTCGTCCTTACACGTTAAAGCGGAAGTGCACGACGTCGCCATCGGCCATGACATAGTCCTTGCCCTCAATACGCAGCTTGCCGGCGGCCTTGGCGCCCTGCTCGCCGCCGAGCTCGATGTAGTCGTCGTAGCCAATGACCTCGGCCTTAATAAAGCCGCGCTCAAAGTCGGTGTGGATGACGCCGGCGGCCTGCGGGGCGGTCGCGCCCTGACGAACCGTCCAGGCCTTGACCTCCATCTCGCCGGCCGTAAAGAACGACTGCAGGCCGAGCAGCTTGTAGGCTGCCTGCGCGAGCACGTCCAGACCGGGCTGCTCCAGGCCCAAGCTCTCCAGGTAGTCGGCCGCATCCTCGGGATCGAGCTCAGAAAGCTCAGCCTCGATCTTGGCGCAGATGGGCAAAGGCTTGACGCCATCGATGGGCGCCAGATCGTCGTTGAGCATATCCTCGTCCACGTTTGCCACATACAGGATGGGCTTCATGGTGAGCAGGAACAGGCCCTTGGCGGCGGCACGCTCCTCGTCGGTCATCTCCATGGATGCGGCGCGCTTGCCCTCGTTGAGCCAGGCAAGCAGACGCTTGGCAACCTCAAACTTGGGCATGAGTTCCTTGTCGCGCTTGGCCTCCTTCTCGAGCTTGGGCAGCTGCTTCTCGAGCGTGCCCATGTCGGCCAGGATGAGCTCGGTCATGATGGTGTCGGCATCGCCGGCGGGATCGACGAACTCGCCCGTGCGGCCCACCTCACGCATGACGTTGGGATCCTTAAAGTAGCGCACGACCTCGCAGATGGCGTCGGTCTCGCGAATGTTGGCCAGGAACTGGTTGCCCAAGCCCTCGCCCTCGTTGGCGCCCTTCACCAGACCTGCGATGTCGACGAACTCGACCGTCGCCGGCACAATGCGACCCGGGTTAACGATGTCGGCGAGCTTTTGCAGGCGGCTATCGGGCACATCGACGATACCCACGTTGGGGTCGATCGTGGCGAACGGATAGTTGGCGGCAAGGCCGGTCTTTTTGGTAAGCGCGGTGAACAGCGTCGACTTGCCTACGTTGGGCAGGCCCACGATACCGATGGAAAGGGACACGACAGCTCCTTTTGGTACAAGCATTTCAAACTGCATAAGTATAGCGCCGCCGCAGCATCTGGGCTAACCCGGACGCCACGGCGGCACGAATGAAGCAGAGATAGGGGTCGCTGACTAGTCCGCGAGCTTCTCCACCTGGTCGAGCATCTTATCGAGCTTGGCCTTTGCCTCGGCCTTGACCTTCTGGGCTTCTTCGTGGGCCTTCGCCTTCTGGGCGGCCTTTTCCTCGGCTTCGGGATCGACGACGACCAGATTGGACGCGTCGTGCTCAACCAACTTGAGCGCATGCTCAGGGCACACCTTGACGCAGGCACCGCAGCCCAAGCAATACGTGGACTCCAGTGCAAAGCGGCCGCTTCCCACCAGATCGCAGGCGAACGTGGGGCACACATTGACGCACTCGCCGCACGACGTGCACTTGTCAAAATCGCACTCCGGCGTGCTCACCTGCATGTTCTGGGCAAGCTCGGGATGGTTTTGCAGCGTCGAGAGCACCAGCTGTCGCCCGTGCGTAAGCGTACGGCGACGTTTGGCCGTCGTGGTGCCGCACATGGTGTTGAGCGTACGCTCGAGCTGCGTGATCTGATGGCGATGGGCTTTGAGCTTCTGCGTCACCGAGGCCAGTGCCGCCGTTGCCGGATTGAGCTTTGTCACGGTAAGGCCCGTGGTGCGGGCGATCTTTTCCATGTACTCCTTGCGCTCGTACTCGCGGCGCTTATGGCACTTGAGGCTCTTGGGATCGACCTCCAGACCCATGCCCGTGCCCGCCCACTCCTCGGCGGTAGCAATGGCCTCGCCCAGAATATCCTCGCCACCGGTGTTGCGGCACTTATCGCACACGCCCAACGGCAGGTACACGCTCACGTTGGGATAGTCCGCCAGCACCGAGAACCAGGTCTCGGCCGTAATATCGCCCACGCAGGCAACGACGACCTCGTTTTCGCGCGGCATGCGCTTAAGGGCGCGCGTGCAGGTGACGTAGGCGGTCTCGTGGCTCGTAGCAGCAGAGACGATGTCGTCATACAGGTTTTTGGGCGCCAAGCGCGGCGAGATGATCGCCTCGGTCGGACAGGCAGCGGCGCACAGGCCGCACTTGCGACAGGAGTCGAGGATCTCGATGGCGTCTTCCTCGACCTCGATAGCGTTGACCGGGCACACGTCCATGCACGCGGTGCAGCCGCTCTTTTCGTTTTTGCAGGTCAGACACGGAATGGTGTTGCCACGCGGACGCTCCTTGTAGTCGGCAGGATTCCACTGCGGCGCCGACGGATCGAGCGCATCGGTCACGCCGCCAAGCGGGTTTTTAAGAAAGTCGAAACCCTTGCTGATCTCGATAATGTCATCAAATAGATCGTGTTCCTGCGCCATGCGCGGCCCCTCCCTGAGCAGTGCAAACAAGCAAGAGATAATGATACGCTATCGGCCCGTGCCTCGGGCAAATTACACGCGGAGCACCTTTGCGGCAAATAGCCTATGGCCTATCGCCGCCCCGATTGCACAAGGTCGATCAAGCGCCAAACTATGCCTCGCGCATGAGCTCGACGAGCTTTTGCTTGGTCACCTTGGCCTGCTCGTTGGCCATATTGCGTTCGTTTCTAAAGGCCGCATCCGCAACGCTCATCAGGTCGGCATCGGAAATCTCGCCAAGGCCCAGCTCCTCGAGCGTCGTCGGCAGACCGACGCGCTGAGAAAACTCGAGCACCTGTTCAAGCTCGGGCGCACGCTCCAGACGAAGCTGGACCACCAGACCAAACGCCACGGCCTCGCCGTGCATGGCCTTGCACTCGGGCAGAATCGTCAGACCGTTGGCGATGGCATGCGCCAACGCCAAGCCACCGCTCTCAAAGCCAACGCCCGAAAGCAGGATGTTGCACTCGATCAGGCGCTCAACCGCCGGGGATGTACGCCCCTTTTTGAGATCGCGCTTGGCAGCGACGCCGCATTCCATAAGCGTATCGTAGCAGGCACGAGCCGCAACCAGAGTCAAGTGCCCCGGCGCGCCACCGTGCTCGTTGGCGCCGTGCGCCGCGGCGCACGAACGCGCCTCGAAGTACGTTGCCAGCGCATCGCCCATACCAGCGACCGTCATACGCAGTGGGGCCGCTGCGACCACGTTGGTATCGACCACGACCAGATCTGGATTCTTCTCGAGCATCAGGTAGCGGTCGAACGACCCATCCTCGTGATACAGCACCGAAATCGCGCTGCACGGACCATCCATTGAGGCCGCCGTGGGACATACGCACAACGGCAACTCGGCATAAAACGCTACTGCCTTGGCGATATCGAGCATCTTGCCACCGCCAATACCCACCACCATGTCGCAATACTCAGCCTGGGCTTCCTTGGCCATTTCGGCAACAGCCTCTTCCGTACACGGACCGTTGTAAATTTTAAAGAACGGCTCGCTTAGATCGTCGTCCAGAAATCCATCGACGATCTGCCTGCACAGCCGATCCTCGGTGCCCTGGTCAAACAAGACATAGGCAGCGCAGCCCAACCATGACAAATACCTGCCCTGACGCGAAAGTTCGCCCGGCCCCTGAACATACCGACCGGGACCGCCGTAAACCATAGGAAGCGCCATACGAGAATCCGCCCTTCATCAAACAACGATTGGTGCAAAGTAACCTGACCCCTTTGCACCAACTTGGTGCGATGGGGTCAGGTTGGTTTGCACCATAGCAAAAAGGGGCAAAGCCGTCTGCTGGCTTTGCCCCTTCCTTAGCTTGATTTACTCATCCATAAGGTAGTAGTGACCCAGCGCGTCGGCACCCAGGATGGCGTTTGCGACCATCTCGGGCGTCACCTCAAACGGCATGTTGCACATGGTGTCATCGGGCGCGCAGGCGGCCTCGGCAACAATCATGGCCTGCTCGCGCGTAAGCTCGGCAACGCCAAGTTCCTTCATCGTGACCGGCAGGCCCAGCTCAATGCAGAAGCCCAAGACTTCCTCGAGTTTCTCAGTCGGAGCATCCTCGAGTACCAGCTGAACGATGGTGCCAAAGGCGACCTTCTCGCCGTGATACATGCCGTGGCACTCGGGCAGCATCGTCAGGCCATTGTGGATGGCATGAGCAGCAGCAAGGCCCGAGCTCTCAAAGCCAATGCCCGAAAGCAGCGTATTGGCCTCGATGATATGCTCGACGGCAGGCGTGAGCGCACCCTTCTCCAGCGCGACCTTGGCCTTGACGCCATCGGCCATAAGCGTCTCGTAGCAGAGCTTGGCAAGCGCCAGACCGGCCATGCCGCCTTTGCCGCCAGCGCAGGTGCCACCGTCGGCATCGTGCGTCGCCTGGGCCTCAAAGTAGGTTGCGAGCGCATCGCCCATACCTGCCACCGTCAGGCGTACCGGGCTCGCCGCGATAACCGTCGTATCCATAAGAACGATATTGGGGTTCGCCTTAAGGAACAGGTACTTATCGAACTGGCCGTCATCGGTATAGAGCACGGAGAGCGCCGAGCACGGGGCATCGGTCGAAGCGATGGTGGGGCAAATGATGACCGGGGACTCCAGGTAGTAGGCGACGGCCTTGGCGGTGTCGAGGATCTTGCCGCCACCGACGCCGACGATGATGTCGCAGCCGTTGTCGCGCGCGAGCGCAACCAGGCGATCGACCTCGCTCTTGGAGCACTCGCCGTTAAAGTCCTCAAACAGCAGCTCGGCCTTAGCCTCGGCAAAACCACCCTCGATCTTGGCACCGACGCGCTTCTTGCCCGAAGGCGTCACGATGACGAGGGCCTTAGCGCCGAGCGGCTCGACATAGGAGCCGAGCTTGGCGAGCTCGTCCGGACCCTGGATGTACTTGCTGGGGCTATTGAAAATTGCAGCCATAACTATCCCATTCTCTAAAAGAAAAAAGAAAGGGGCTCCGTACGGATACGTGCGGAGCCCCTCGTTACGATAACAAGAGTCGATTAGAAATCGATGTCGGTGTCGTAGTAGCAGGCCTTGAGGATCTTCTCGAAGTCGGCAGCCTTGGTCTCACGCGGGTTCTCGGGCGTGCAGGCGTCGGTCTCGGCGTTCGCAGCGATCTCGGGCAGCTTGGCGAGGAACTCCTCCTCGGAAACCATCTGCGGGTTCTCGGCGTCGACCTTCACGCCACCATTCGCGTAATCCTTGATGGACTGCGGAATGTTGAGCTGGTCATTGAGGTCGCGAATCTTCTGGACGAGCGCAGCGATGAGCTCCTCGTTGGTCTCGCCGGGAAGGTGCAGGATCTCCTTGGCCACGTAAGCGTAACGCTCAGCAGCACGCGGGTCCTTGGAGTTCCACTGGATAACCTTGCCCAGGTACATGGCGTTAGCGGCACCGTGGATGATGTGGCCGTTCTCGAAGGCAGCACCGGTCTTGTGAGCCATGGAGTGAACGATGCCGAGCAGGCCCGAGGAGAAGGCGATACCGGCGATGCACTGAGCCTCGTGCATGTGCTGACGGGCCTCATGGTCGCCAGCATAGGACTTGGGCAGCCACTCGACGATCTCGCGGATGCCGTGCAGGGCGTTGGCGTCGGTGAACATAGAGGCGCAGGTGGAAACGTAGGCCTCCATGCAGTGGGTCAGAGCATCCATGCCGGTGTGAGCGCACAGCTTGGCGGGCATGGTGTAGGTGAGCTCGGGGTCGACGATGGCGACATCAGGGGTGATGTTGAAGTCGGCCAGCGGGTACTTGATGCCCTTGGCGTAGTCGGTAATGACGGAGAACGCGGTGACCTCGGTAGCGGTGCCGGAGGTAGAGGAGATGGCGCAGAAATGAGCCTTCTGACGCAGCTCCGGGAAGCTGAACGGCTGGATGATGTTATCGAAGGACTCCTCGGGATACTCGTAGAAGACCCACATGGCCTTAGCGGCATCGATGGGCGAGCCGCCACCGATGGCGATAATCCAGTCGGGCTCGAACTCGCGCATGGCCTCGGCGCCCTTCATGACCGTCTCGATGGACGGGTCGGACTCGACGCCCTCGAACAGCTTGACCTCGAAACCGCCTTCCTTAAGGTCGTTCTCGACGTCCTGCAGGAACCCGCCGCGGCGCATAGAGCTGCCGCCAGAAACGATGATGGCCTTCTTGCCCTTGAGGTTCTTCACCTCGTGGCGAGCGCCCTCACCAAAGTACAGATCGCGAGGATTGGTAAAACGTCCCATACTGTGCCTCCTAAACAAGCCCCTCTTAGACTTGCGTATATAACGGAGCACCCAATTGGCTCCGTTAGGACCGGTTTGCGCGTTGCCGGCGATGACAATGCGCGATGTCTAAACGTCTCAACGCTCAGACAAACACTATTTTACCGTTCTGGTTGGTCAGTTATTCACCTAAAGCCGCCAATGATGAAACGTTTTTTCTATCCCTGAAGACCCTTGTGCGGCATTCATACTCCCAAGCTGGGCAAACGTTTTATCAAGGTTGACTACATATCCTGGGCAGGACTGTGCCCCTCCAAAATATGCACCGTTCGCCGCCAAAAATCGACCGTTTGCGGCACCGTGATACCACTCGGCCGTCCAAGGTGCCGACATTTGTGCGACATCCGTCTTCGTGGTGCAAAGGTGCAAGTCCAAGTGCGACACCCCCGGTGTGCCACATGCGGGTAAACTAGAACCTTATATAGAGACATTTGAACCCTAACCGCAGCAAAGGAGGCCCCATGGCATTTGATCCCATTCAAGAGGATTGCCATCGCCTCGTTCTTGAGGCCTTGCGCCGCGACAATATCCCGCTCACCGATGGCACCGCCGTAGAGCGTCTGATGGAACAATTCACCCGCAACCCCGCGCCGCTCATCGTGCATGATCGCGACCGCGCCGGACATCTGATTGCCAAGGTGGTCGAGGCTGTCGACTACCGCATTCCCTTTATCCCCGACGATGCCCAAGCCGAGCAGGAAGAGGCCGCTGCCGAGAACATGCTTCGCGAGGCCGCCGCGCTCGATCCGACCAACTGGGATGCCCAGCGCATGCTGACGGCCCTCACCGCCGACTCCAACGAGGAATACGTACAGTACCTGGTATCCAAGCGCGATGAAGTCGAGCATGACCTGGCGTTCAAGATCGCCTCGGCGCAGGACCCCTATGAGCGCGAGGCCGCGGGCGACCTTATGCGCCGCCCCTACCTGCGCTGGCTTGCCGCCCTTGCATCGCGCGCCCTCATTAGCGGACGCTATCGCATGTCGCTCGAAGCTGCAAACCGCAGCCTCGACTTTGCCCCCAACGATCCGGCCGGCGTCCGCCACACCGCGATGCTCGCCATGGCGAAGCTCGAATACCCTGCCGAGGAGCTCAAGCGCTTTCGCTCTGCCCACTCCGTCCCCTATCTCGCCAACACGCCGCTGCGTCGTCGTCCCAAGGACGCGGAGCGCGACTTGGACCCGTGGACGCTCATCGCACTGATGAGCGCAGCCTGGCGCGAGCTGGACTACGAGGGTGCCGAGCACTACTTGCGCATCCTTGCACGCTCGTGCCCGCACGCGGCCGAGGCACTCTACTTCCAAACCGAGTTTCCCGATGGCGTCTATGCCCGCGTCAACGTGGGTGTGGGCTCTACCGACGAGCTTGTCCTTGCGCTGTCCGAGGCGACGCCGGTACTGCAGGAGGGCTTGGGCGCCCCCGACAACGCCAGCTTCGCCGCCTGGGTCGCCACCAACGATATCGTGCGTTCCCAGATCGACGAGCGCATCCTGCGGGCGGCCGAGCAGGGCCTGCCGTTTAAGGGAGGAGACCTCTAATGGATCCGAGCGTCTACATCCCCGCCTACCTGGAGCGCGCCTACGTTGCGTCGCACCCCGAACTCACCGATGCAGCACGCGAACTTGTCCATAACGACGTGAGCGTTAACCCTCAAAAGTACGCGCAGACCGAGCATGCGCAGGCGCTGCTTTCCTATGCCGGCGTGCATCGTCATTTGCTCGACGAGCTCCATCGCATCGAGGACATGGGCAGCGACGAGGAGTTTGAGCAGACGCGCAACCGCCTGTTCGACGATATGCGCGATGAGCTGCTCAAGATCGTTCGCGTCGATGCGCTGGCGGTCGATGCCCAGCTGCTCGCCATCATTTTGGCGGACACACCCGTCGACGCCTGCCTGGGCGACCTGATGAAGCTCGAAGCGACCACGACCGATTACCTGCGGCAAAGCGTGCCCGGGTTCGACATGGAGGCCCCACACTACTGGGCCAATAATGTTTTGGCCGACGGTGTCACCGCAGCGGACCTTACCGTGAGCGAGCCGGCCCTTATCGGGTGGCTCCACACACTCGAGGCCATCTCGCAGCTGTGCATGGCAAGCGCCCGCTACCGCGCTGCTGCCAACTACGCCCGCCGCGTCCTTAAGGCAGAAGGCTATCCCACCCGAGCTGCCGGCACCGTGTTGCTCGCTCTCGCTCGCCTGGAAAACCAGGACGGCTTTTTTGCCCTAGCCCACCAGCTCGAGGAACAGATGGGGGCCGACGCACTCGAAAACTCTCCTTGGTACCTGCTCGCCCGCACGATTCTGCTGTTCAAAACAAACAAGATGCGCCCGGCGACGCGCGCGCTGCGTGAGTTCGCTAACCGTTGCGAGGGCGGCGCGTTCTTTTTGCTGAACCCCATGTATCAGACACCGTACCTTCCCTGCCGGCCCGAACCGCACGACCCCTGGGACCTTTCGCATCAGGCAGTTTGGGAAGCCGACGGCATCATCTCGGACACCCCCGACTTTGCCCCCTGGGCCAACGCCTGCGAAGATGTATCGCAGCTTGCCCAGGAATTTGCGCGCCGTTACGGCTTTTAACGGCGCAAACGCCACGACCATGTCATTCACGTTAGGAACGGCTTCATGAACTTCCGCTCATCTCTCGCCTGTGCCTCGAGCGATATCGCCCGCTGGGGGCTGCGCTCCGTCCTTAAGCGCCAGGGCGGCGTACTCCCCGGCCGCATCGCCATGAAGATCGACCCCGAGCTGCTAAGCGACCTCGCGAGCCTGGTCGACCGCAGCGTGGTGATCACCGGCACCAACGGCAAGACCACCACCTCCAACCTCATCGCCGACGCCGTTGCTGCCAGCGGTGCTACCGTGGTGTGCAACCGTGCCGGCAACAATATGGAGCCTGGTGTGGTGGGCGCTCTGCTCGAGGCCCGCGGCAACCTTAAGCGAACCGCCAGCAGCAAGCGCGTAGGCGTTTTTGAATGCGATGAGCTCTACACGGTGCGCGTCCTGCCCAAGCTCAAGCCGACGTACTTCGTGCTGCTCAACCTGTTCCGTGACCAGCTAGATCGCTATGGCGAGATCGATCACACCCAGGAGGTCATCGCCCACGCGTTGGAGCTTTCGCCGGCAACGACGCTCATCTACAACGCCGACGACCCGCTGTGCGCCTCGATTGCCGCGCGCGTTCCCAACGCGAGTATTGCCTTTGGCATCGATGGCGCCACGGGCACCGAGTCCGACCGCATTAGCGACTCGCGCTTTTGCTCGCAGTGCAACGCCCCGTTGGAGTACGACTACGTACAGTATGGTCAACTCGGCGCCTACCATTGCCCCTCGTGCGGCTGGGCCCGCCCTGCGCTTGTCCGTCGCGTGACGGGCGTGGAACTCGGCTGCGACGGCTACGGCTTTGACCTTGTCTTTGGACCCGATACCGACGCACCCGCAACGCACATCGCCACGCGCTACAACGGTCTGTACATGGTCTATAACGTTGCCGCCGCCTTCTTTGCCACACACGAGTTGGGCGTGAACACGGCGCTTCTACAGCCTACGCTCGATGCCTATGTGCCTGCCGGCGGTCGTATGGGGCGCTGGGATATCGCCGGCCGCACCGTCGAGGCCAACCTGGCCAAGAATCCCGTAGGCTTCGATCGACAAATCCAGTCCATCAAGACGGCAGGCGGCAGACTCTGCGCTTTCTTCCTCAATGACAACGACGCCGACGGCCACGATGTCTCGTGGATCTACGACGTCGACTTCGAGCGCATCGCCGATACCCCGGGGCTTGTCGCCTTTGCCGGCGGCACGCGTGCACACGATATGCAGGTGCGCCTCAAGTACGCCGGCATCGACGCCGCCATTATCTCGGACGTCGCGCAGGCAATTGGCGCCATGGCAGACGAGGCCGCCGATGACACCTTCTACGCCGTCGCCAACTACACGGCCTTCCCGCCGCTGGTCAAAGAACTCGACGGGCTGAAGGGTGCCGATGCAGCCACGGTTGCCGCCCGCGCCGCAGTCCGCGCCGACGGCAGCGCTCTTCCTGTCGGTATCGCGCCAGTCGAGCTCTCGCGCCCGCTGCGCATCGTCTACCTGTATCCCGATGCCCTCAACCTCTATGGCGACGGCGGCAACGTCATCGCCCTCGAGCGCCGCTGCGCCTGGCGCGGCATCCCCGTTCGCGTGGATGAGGTCCGCATGGGCGAGGTGCTCGACCTGACCGACGCCGATATCGTCATGATGGGCGGCGGCTCCGATCGCGACCAGTTGGCTGTGGCACACGAGCTGCTCGCTCAAAAAGACAAAGTCGCGGCCTATGTTGAGGACAGCGGTTCGCTGCTCGCCATCTGCGGCAGCTATCAGCTGCTCGGTCGTTCGTACTACATGGGTGAGGATCGCATCGAAGGCATGGGCATCATTGCCGCCGAGACCGTGCGCGGCTCCGACCGCCTGATCGGCAACGTCGCCGTCAAGACCGACCTGGCACCCGAGCCCTTTGTGGGATTCGAGAACCACGGCGGCCGCACGCTTTTGGACGCCGATGCCACGCCGCTCGGAATGTCCGTTGTCACGGGCACCGGAAACAACGGCGACGATGGCTTTGAGGGCCTCATCTACAAGGGCGTCATCGGCACGTATCTGCATGGCCCGGCGCTGCCCAAGAACCCCGAGCTCGCCGACTGGCTGATCGCCCACGCTCTCGAGCGCCGCGGCGACGCACAGGCCATGGCGCTGCTGCCACTCAAGCCCCTCGACGACACCTACGAGCACGCCGCCCACGACGCCGCCATGAAGCTCCTCCCCTAGCACCCCACCACCACAAAGGGGACAGGTACCTTTGTGGTGGTTTTCCAGTTTGCCAACGATATACGCGCCGGCAAAAAAGTCTGCTATACTCTTTCCCGCTGTCCCCATCGTCTAGCGGCCAAGGACGCCACCCTTTCAAGGTGGATATCGCGGGTTCGAATCCCGCTGGGGGCACCATTTGAAATGCAAAGCCCGTTACCCTTGTGGTGACGGGCTTTTTTCTTCTCCAACGCCGGGATTCGAACCCGACAGGGTGCGGAGCTGAGGAAGCGCGTAAGCGTTTTCCAGCGCAGCACGCAAGGAGCGGAGCGACGCAGCGAAAGCGGGCGGCGCCAGCCGCACGCGGACATCCCGCTGGGGGCACCACAGAATCTGTGAAGCCCGTTACCAATTCGGTAGCGGGCTTTTTGCTACCCATACGCCGGGATTCGAACCCCGAAGGCATAAAATCACACTGTCATCCAAGGGCCCGTGGACAAAAAATAGCAAATATGAGTACTGTTACCAATTTAGTAACAGCGATTTCATGCCATCAGAAGGCGATTTGGACACAAGGCGTCCTACGGCGGAGGAATTGCAGGCATTTATCAGCTAAGTACTTGGACATATGTTGCGTAACACTGCATATTTTGCAAAAAGATAATGCTACAGGGCTTGTGACAGTACTCATATTTGACGTTTTTTGCCCACGACCCCTTATTGTGTGGGCGAATCAGTTGCAAAGCGGGATCCAAAGCGTCCCTCGCAAAATCAGAACCACCCTTAAAAAGGGTGGTTTGCTCTTAGGGTATAACCCACGGGCCCCGGGCTCGCGTCTAAAGGCGCGGGCCCGGACTTCGTCCAGGCCTAGTGCATCTTGACCCGTGGCGCGCCGGTCGAACCGGCGGCATCACCCCCTCTTGAAGGGGTCCTCGTACTCCTTCACGCTCAGCTTGTCCAGCGCGATGTCGTGGGACTCCTGCTCCCTGATGTACTTGGCGATCGTCGCCTCGTTCAGGCCGACGGTGGACACGTAGTAGCCCTCCGCCCAGAACTTCCTGTTGCCGAACTTGTACTTGAGGCTGGCGTGCCTGTCGAATATCATCAGCGAGCTCTTCCCCTTCAGGCAGCCCATGACGCTCGCGACGCCGTACTTCGGCGGGATCGCCAGCAGCACGTGCACGTGGTCGGGCATCAGGCGCCCCTCGATTATCTCGATCCCCTTGTACTCGCACAGCCTCCTGAGGATCTCCCCTATGTCGCTCCTGATTTGGTTGTAGATCACTTTGCGCCTATACTTCGGCGTGAACACGATGTGGTACTTGCACATCCACTTCGTGTGGGAAAGGCTGTAGGCCTTCTGGGCCATGGCGACCACCCCTTCGACTCGAATTCCTGACGGCCTGAACAATCGTCAATATCGGTCGGAGGGGTGGCTTTGTAAAGCCGTTTGTCTCCACCCGCGTAGCGGGTGGTTTAAAGCTGGCCGCTGCGCGGCCAGCAGACTAAAGTCTTGAACAAAAAGCCGGGGCCCGCGCGATGCGGACCCCGGCTCAAAACCATGACGATATGTCGGTTACGCTCTACACGTAGAACAGGATGTCGTCGTAGGTCGGGACCGGCCAGTAGTCGGCTGCCACGATCTCCTCCATGGCATCCACGGCGGCGCGCAGCGTATCCATAGCGGGAACGACCTCGTGCGCATACACATTGGCCTGCTCCTGGCCATCGAGGGCCTCGGCCTTCTGATGCACGGCGTCGAGCGCCTTGATGGAGTCGTTGATGGCGGTGATGCCGTTGCAGAGCTTGTTGAGCGTGTTCTGCTCGCACTGCATGGCGGCCTCAGCACCGGCGGCACGAATAGTCTCAAGGCCCTTAGCGACCTTGGTGGCGTAGGCGGTAATGACCGGGCGATAGGTACGACGCGCCTCGCGAACCATCGTGGTAGCCTCGATGTTCATGAGCTTGTTGTACTTCTCGAGCTTGCAGTCATAGCGGCACTGAGCCTCGGCGCGGGTCAGGACGCCCGTCTCCTCAAAGAGCGCGATAGCCTTATCGGAAACAAAGGCGGGAAGAGCGTCGGCCGTGGTCTTGTTGTTGGCAAGGCCGCGCTTCTCGGCCTCGACGGGCCACTCATCGGAGTAGCCGTCACCGGAGAAGAGGATGCGCTGGTGGTCGGTCAGGACCTTCTTGCAGTACTCGAGCGCGGCGTCCTGGAACTTATCCTCGGGCGTACCCTCGAGTGCGTCGGCGAAGGACTTGAGCGACTTGGCCACGGCGGCATCGAGCACCAGGTTGGAGTCGGAGACGTTCTGCTCAGAGCCGCAGGCACGGAACTCGAACTTGTTGCCAGTGAAGGCGAACGGGGAGGTGCGGTTGCGGTCGGTGTTGTCTTGCATCAGCTTGGGCAGGGTATCGGCGCCCAGGTCGAGCACGCCGCGCGTGGCATGGACGGAAGCTTTGCCATCGATGATCTTCTCGACGACCTCGGTAAGCTGGTCGCCCAGGAAGATGGACATAATCGCCGGAGGAGCCTCGTTGGCGCCCAGACGATGGTCGTTGCCGGCCGAGGCGACGGAGGCGCGCAGGAGCTCCTGATAGTTATCGACGGCCTCGATCACCGCGGTGAGGAAGACGATGAACTGCAGGTTGTCGAGCGGGGTGTCGCCCGGATCGAGCAGGTTCTCGGACTCGGTGCCAAGCGACCAGTTGTTGTGCTTGCCCGAACCGTTGATGCCCTCGAAGGGCTTCTCGTGCAGCAAACAGACCAAGTCGTGACGGGAGGCGATGAGCTTCATCTTCTCCATCATAACCAGGTTCTGGTCGATGGCCTCGTTGACCTCGCCATAGACGGGGGCGAGCTCATGCTGGCAGGGGGCAACCTCGTTGTGCTTGGTCTTGGCGGGAATGCCGAGCGCCCACAGCTCGTTGTCCAGGTCCTTCATATAGGACGAGACGGTGGGGCGGATTGCGCCAAAGTAGTGCTCCTCGAGCTCCTGGCCCTTGCAGGGAGCGGCGCCAAAGAGCGTGCGGCCGGTGATGACCAGGTCCTTGCGCTTGCGGTAGGCGTCCTTCTTGATCAAGAAGTACTCCTGCTCGTCGCCAACGGAAGGAACGACCTTCTTGGGGGTCTTGCCGAACAGCGCCAGAACACGCTTAGACTCACGCGAGAGCGCAGTCATGGAGCGCAGCAGCGGGGTCTTCTTGTCCAGGGCCTCGCCCGTGTAGGAGCAGAAAGCCGTGGGGATGCACAGGACGTCGTCCTTGATAAAGGCGGGGCTGGTGGGATCCCAAGCGGTGTAGCCACGGGCCTCGAAGGTGGCACGCAGACCGCCGTTGGGGAAGCTGGAGGCGTCCGGCTCGCCCTGGATGAGGTTCTTGCCCGTAAACTTGGTAATGGCGGTGCCGTCGTGGTTGGGCTCGAGGAAGCTGTCGTGCTTCTCGGAAGTAATACCCGAAAGCGGCTGGAACCAGTGCGCGTAGTGCGTCGCGCCCTTGGAGATGGCCCAGACCTTCATGGCGTGGGCAACGGCGTTGGCCACATCCAGGTCGAGCGGCTCACCGTCCTCGAGGGTTGCAGCAAGGCGCTTCCAAATGTCCTTGGGGAGGTAGTCCTTCATGACTTCCTCAGAGAACACCATGGTCCCGAAGCGGTCAGTAAGATCGGCCATACGGAACTCCCTTCGTATCGGCACCGCGTGAGATGCGGTGTTGATTACTAACGAACGAGTCATAGCTTAGACTCGCCGTGTTTCCGCGACATTACCGTTATGTTGCTGTCGCGAAACCAATCAATGAGGTTACCGCATCACAGCGGCGTTGCCGCCCTCAACAGCCAATCAACTGTATAAATTGCAGACCTCTCCCCATGGTTTAAGAGTAGTCAATTTGGGATGGGGCTCTATTAACTGGTATTTCGCATCAGATACCAGTCTTTATAGCCCCATCCTAGATTGACCGCTCTGCTATAGGGAATGTCGATAGCAAGGCATCTTTGATTGGTATCCCCGAATAGCGAGTGAAACTCCACCGTGACACAGTGGTGCTGTAGAATCCTTACAACACATCACACTATTACGTATCTAAAGGAGCACGATATGCGCGTCGACGAGGTTTTTAAGCAGGCAGCATCCCAGGGCACCGCACCCGTTTCGTTTGAGATGTTCCCGCCCAAGGGCGAGCTTACCCTCAACACGGCTCGCGAGGTGGCAGGCAATCTGTGCAAGCTTTCGCCGAGCTTTGTCTCGGTCACCTGCTCTGCCGGCGGCTCGGGCAACGGCGCCACCACCGCCCCCATCGCGCATATGATTACGAGCGAATTCAATACGCCCTCGGTGGCGCACCTCACCTGCGTGGGCCGCTCGCACGCCGATATCGTCGCCAAGATCGACGAATACCGCTCCGCCGGCGTAGAAAACATCCTGGCCCTGCGCGGTGATCTGCCCACTGGCGCGACCGAGGATGACAAGCCCGCCTCGGACTACGCCTACGCCCGTGACCTCATCCCCGAGCTTGTCGACGCCGGCTTTTGTGTGGGCGCCGCGGCCTACCCCGAGGGCCACATTGCCTGTGAGGACCTCAACGCTTCGGTCGAATACCTCAAGCAAAAACAGGACGCCGGCGCGAGCTTCTTTGTGACGCAGCTCTTCTTTGACAACGAGTGCTTCTACCGCTTCCGCGAGCTTGCCGACAAGGCGGGCATCACCGTGCCCATTACCGCGGGCATCATGCCGTTTATGGGCAAGTCGCAAATCAGCCGCATGGTCTTTATGTGCGGTGCGTCGCTGCCCTCCCCCGTCATCAAGATTCTCGCCAAGTACGAGAACGACCCCGAGAGCCTGCAGGCAGCCGGTGTAGATTATGCCGCCCGTCAGCTTTGCGACCTCAAGGAGCACGGTGCCGCCGGTCTGCACCTGTACACTATGAATCATCCTGCGATCGCCGCGACCATTATGGAGCGCCTAGGGTAATGGAAAAACCGCACATCGATACAACCGTTGTTGAAGTGCCGGCCGACCTTGCGTCGCCGGCGCTTTACCGTATCGACGCTGCCCACCACCCTCGTGTCGACCGTGCCGAGATGCTGCGGTATCTGGGCTACGGCGGCCAGCAGATTGAGCCCGAGCTGTCCCGACGAATTGAGCTTGTAGTCGAGCGCCTAGAGCTGGATATCGAGCCCCGCGGCGTGCGACGCGTGTTTGCCGTCGATGCCACGGGCGTCGACGAGCAGGGCGAGCCCTGCATCCGCTTGGTTGGCACCAATGTTAAGCTGCGGGGTCGTGATATCTATCGCCACCTTAAGGACGCCCGCCTTGCCGCACTCATGGCATGCACCCTCGGCATGAACGCCGAGCGTCGCCTGCGCACCACGGGAGCCCAGCAGCCTCTGGAAGGCGCCGTGCTCGACGCCGCATGCTCTGCCTATGTAGAAGCCGCCGTCGAGCAGATGGACCAGCAGGTCAAGGCTGCGGCCGCTGCACACGGGCTCGCCGGTAACTGGCGCTTTAGTCCCGGCTATGGCGACTGCCCGCTCTCGGCCCAGCGCTCAATCGTGGCTGCGCTCAACGCTACGCGGCTCATCGGGCTTACCGTCACGCCGACCAGCCTGCTCATGCCCACCAAGAGCGTGACCGCGGTGATCGGTCTGTTTGACGGCGAGGTCCACGACGCCCAGAGCCGCCCCACCTGCAATATCTGCCGCATGCGTGAGCACTGCCGCTTCCGCGCCGCCCACACCACCTGCTATTCGCATTCTGAATAAAATGTCAATTGATGGCACGGTATCGAGGGAATCTCATCCGTAAGTAAGCGGATGTCCTCACAAACAAGTACCATAAGATGCCAAATAACAACTATCTGAAAGCCAGTACATGCACAACATTCTGCAGTTCTCGCCACAACTAACCGCGCTTGAGTTTTTTTCAGGCATTGGCTTGGCTCGTGCCGGCATGGCAAAAGCCGGAATCAAAACAATCTGGGCAAATGACATAGACCGTACTAAATGCGCCATGTACAGCCAGTGCTGGGGCGATGAGCATCTAGTCGAGCAGGATGTCCACACACTCGACCCCGACCTAATACCCCAAGCCGACATCGCATGGGCGTCAAGCCCTTGCACAAACTTATCTCTCGCGGGAAACAGGGAGGGACTTATCTCTGGCAAAGAGTCCAGTGCGTTCTTTGGCTTTATTAAGGCCATCGAAGGAATGAGCGATCGTGCCCCGCGGGCACTTGTTCTCGAAAACGTCATCGGCCTTGCCACGTCTAATAACAGTGATGACTTTAGACTCGTTTGCCAGGAATTTAATCGTTTAGGCTATTCATGCGACGCTTATTTTATCGATGCACGGCACTGGCTTCCCCAGTCACGCCCCCGCATGTTTATCGTCGGATTAAAAGACCCTCTTCCCAACAGCCGACTCGATTCCTCGCTTCGACCTGAAAAGGTCTCCTGGATTCACTCCGACCCTTCACTCATTACGCACGTCTCTCACCTAAACGAGCCGAGCCCACTTCGCATGACGGGCCTTGCAACGGTTGTTGAAGATATTCCCGAGGGCGACAAGCGTTGGTGGAACAAAAACCAAGTACAAGCATTTATCGACTCGCTTGCACCGCATCAAGCAGAGCGCCTTCAGCGCTTCTTAAATGCCAAAGAAAAAACTGTTCGCACTGCTTACCGTCGCACGCGATCAGGCGTTGTGCGCTGGGAAATCCGTGAAGAAGAAATTGCCGGATGTCTAAGAACGGCTCGCGGCGGCTCATCAAGACAGGCAGTCGTTATATGCGAAAACGGAAAGATAGAAGTTCGCTGGATGACTGGAACCGAATATGCCCGTCTCCAAGGTGCTGACTCATGTCAGTTTAGCGGCTTCTCGGATGCTCAGATTCGCTACGCATTCGGCGATGCAGTTGCCGTGCCAGTTGTCACTTGGCTTATAAAAAATGCAGTCAAACCAGCGCTTATGTCTTCAAGGAACGGAGTGAACAATAATGGAAATGACCAATTGCTCCTTGAACGAGCCCGATAAAGATATCTTGGATGCCATTGAACTCTGGTACGAATCCAAACGCAGCAAGCGAGGCAATGTCAACCGTAACGTCATGGCGGTTGGCATAGGCATAAGCGAGCTGTTGCAAAACCGTTTTCCGCTCACCGACGATTATGTGCAATCGGACAAGGGGAGCCAAGTACGAGGCCTAAGTGGAGCATGCATCAAAACAGTTTTAGCCAGACATGGGGAAACGCGTGCCTTCGCATCAGAGGGCGGCAGAACCTCACGCGGCACACTCCCGATGGCGCTTGAGCTTGCCACAATTATCAACTCTGCCCTACCCAGTGACACTTGCGAAGACGCTCGTCTTGAAGCTGCGAATGCAATCGCCAATTTCTTCGTCGAGCGAATCCAGGTCGATTTCTTTAACCGGCAGAGAATCAAAGTAGAAATCGATCTTCAAAAACCAATTTCTGTCATTGTCGATGATATCCTAGCCGAAGCAAGCCTACGGTCCGATAAGCCAACGGGTACCGTCGCACAGCACCTGGTAGGCGCAAAACTAGAGATGTTATTTCCAACCATAGAAATCGGAAAGGACAACTCAAACGCTGCCGACCAGCAAACAGACCGTTCTGGCGATTTCCAAATCAATGATGCTGCATTTCACGTGACTGTATCGCCAATGGCCAAATTGACCGATCGATGCCGAGATAACATTCGAAATGGCATTCGGCCCATCGTCGTTGTCCCCCACGATAAAGTTTCCTTCGCTTACGGACTGTTCGAAAGTGAGGGACTCGGCAATCGCGTACAGGTTATCGCGCTCGAATCGTTTATCGGCATCAATATTGAAGAATTATCGTTCTACAAGCGAGACCTAATTCGATTAAATGTCGCACGGCTTCTTGCCCACTACAACAAGCGAATCGAAGATATCGAGCCCGACAAATCCCTTCAAATAGAAATTCCTCAGTGGGCTCTAGACGAAATGGACGCACATGGCGAATAGCTCAAACATACTTATCACTCATGATCTGGACGGTGCCGCGCTGGCGGCGCCTGTTGATGCTGCGCGCCGCAACGGAGCTGCATACAAGACGCGCACGATCGACGACCTTCGCATTAAGGACGATCGTCTGCGCGCCGCCATCGAGGGCACGGGACACCTGCTGTTCGACGGCGGCATGGGTACCATGCTGCAGGCGGCCGGCATGAAGGCCGGCGCCCTGCCCGAGCTGCTCAACTTTGAGGAGCCCCAGGTCATTACCGATATTCAGCGTCAGTACGTCGAGGCCGGCTGCGACGTGATCACCGCCAACACCTTTGGCGCCAACGCGCACAAGCTCGATGGCGCCGCCACCGTGGCAGATGTCTTTGCCGCGGCCGTCGCCTGTGCCCGCGCCGCCGGCGCCCGCTACGTCGCCGGTGACATCGGTCCCATCGGCGCGTTGCTTCGCCCTTTGGGTACCCTCAGCTTCGACGAGGCTTATGACCTCTTTGCCGAGGAAGTGCGTGCCGGCGTCGATGCGGGCGTGGACCTCTTTATTATCGAGACTATGACCGACCTGGCCGAGATCAAGGCAGCCGTCCTCGCCTGCCGCGAGAACTCCGACCTGCCCGTCTTTGCCACCATGACCTTCGAGGAAGACGGCCGTACCTTCCTGGGAACGAGCCCCGAGGTCGCCGCCATCACGCTCGACGCTATCGACGCCGACGTTCTGGGCATCAACTGCAGCCAGGGACCGGCCGAGCTCCGAGGGCTCGCCGCACGCATGCTCACCGTTACCGACAAGCCCATCATGGTGCAGGCCAACGCAGGACTGCCCCGCGTGGACGACGACGGCAACACCGTCTTTGATATCCAGGCTCCCGAATACGCCAAGGCCGTCGCCGGCATGATCGCCGACGGCGTGAGCGTCGTGGGCGGTTGCTGCGGCACCACGCCGGCGCACATGGCGGCCTTGCGCACGCTTATCGACAACCACACGTCCAGCCCGCGCCACCGCAAGCCCAGCATGTCGGTCACGAGCGCCCAAACGGTCGTGGACCTTCCCTGCGACGGCCACAAGATCGCTGTCATCGGCGAGCGCATCAACCCCACCGGCAAAAAGCGCCTGCAGCAGGCCCTACGCGACGGCGACCTGGACTACGTCGTAAGCCAGGGCATCAGCCAGCAGGAACAGGGCGCCGACATCCTGGACGTCAACGTGGGCCTGCCCGAGATCGACGAGGTCAAGATCATCCAGCAGGCAACCGAACAGCTCCAAGGCTCCACGCTCCTGCCGCTGCAGATCGACTCCACCGACCCCGCTGCCGTCGAGGCCGCCGTGCGCCGCTACGCCGGCAAGCCCATCATCAACTCGGTTAACGGCAAGCAGCAGATCATGGATGAGATCTTTCCGTTGGTTGCCCACTACGGCACCAACGTCGTCGGCCTTACGCTCGACGAAGGCGGCATCCCCGATACCGCCGAGGCCCGCTTCGCCATCGCCGAGCGCATCGTGGCCGAGGCCGCCCGCTACGGCATCGGCCCGAACCGCATCCTCATCGACTGCCTGGTCATGACCGCCTCGACCAACCAGCGCCAGGCTGAGCAGATCCTGCGCGCCATGTCCCTGTGCAAGGAGCGCCTGGGCGTCAAATGCGCGCTCGGCGTTTCGAACATCAGCTTTGGCCTGCCTGCCCGCCCGCTGCTGGGCTCGGTCTTTTTGGCTGCCGCCTTCGGCGCGGGCCTGGACGCCCCCATCATGAACCCGGGCTCCAAGCGCTTTATGGACACCGTCTACAGCTATCGCGTCCTGAGCGTTGAGGACGAGGGCTCGACCGGATACATCGAGCGCTATGCCGGCTGGACCGATCCGTACAAGATCGCCGCCAACCCGGCAGCAGCTCAGGCCGCATCGACCGACACCGTGCCCGCCGCTGGTGTCACCAGCACCGACGGCAACGACGACCCCATCCGCCACATGGTCGTCTCGGGCCGCAAGGGAGAGATCGCTGCCGAGACCGAGCGTCTGCTGGCAGACCACGACGCCATGGACCTCATCAACAATCACTTTATCCCCGCCCTCGACGAGGTCGGAGTCCTCTTTGACCAGGGCAAGTTCTTCTTGCCGCAGCTCATGGCCTCGGCCGAGGCCGCGCGCGTGGGCTTCGATACCATCAAACGCCTGATGCCCGCCGGCGAGATTGCCGACAAGGGTAAGATCTGCGTGGCCACCGTCAAGGGCGACATCCACGATATCGGCAAGAATATCGTCAAAATGCTGCTCGACAACTACGGCTACACCGTCTTTGACCTGGGCCGCGACGTTGATCCACAGGAGGTGCTCAAGACCGTCAAGGAGCGCGATATCAAACTCGTCGGCCTCTCGGCGCTTATGACCACCACCGTCGTCGCCATGGAGGAGACCATCAAGTTGCTCCATGCCGAGGTGCCGGGCGTCAAGATCATCGTAGGCGGCGCCGTGCTCACCCCCGAATACGCCAAGCAGATCGGCGCGGACTACTACGCCAAGGATGCCGCCGAAAGCGCGCGCATCGCCGAAGAGGTCTTTGGGCAGTAACACAACGGAAACAACCGAGCACCAAAACGTGCCGCATGCGCCACTTGGCACGTGCGGCACGTTAGAATAGAAAAGACTATGCTCGTTTTGGCAGATAGGAGCGCAAGGATGGCGATCACGCCCGCAGAAATCGCGGAAACCCGCGGCATGGTTGAGGAGCAGAACCTCGACATCAGGACCATCACCATGGGTGTTTCGCTCATGGGTTGCGGTGACGAGAACCTCGACCGCATGTGCACGAAGATCTACGACCACGTGATGCACACGGCTGAGCATCTGGTCGAGACCGCCGAGAACCTCGAGCGCGAGTACGGTATCCCCATCGTCAACAAGCGCGTCTCCGTTACCCCGGTGGCGCAGATCGCCGCTTGCTGCAAGGATGAGGACCTCACCCCTATCGCGCACGCCCTCGACCGCGCGGCCGAGACGCTCGGCATCGACTACCTGGGCGGCTTCTCCGCACTCGTCCAGAAGGGCATCGGCGACGCCGATCGCCGCGTTATCCAGTCCATCCCCCAGGCGCTCGCTACCACCAGCCGCGTCTGCTCCAGCGTCAATGTTGCTAGCCTGCGCGCTGGCATCAACATGGACGCCGTGCTTATGGCGGCCCAGACCATCATCGATGCCGCTAGACTCACGGCCGACCAGGATTCCGTCGGCGCTTCCAAGTTTGTCTGCTTTGCCAACATGGTCGAGGACTCCCCGTTTATGGCGGGCGCCGTCCACGGCGGTGGCGAGGCCGACGCCGTCATCAACGTAGGCGTCTCGGGCCCCGGCGTTATGGCCGCAGCCCTGGAGACGCTGCCCGATTCCGCCTCGATGATGGAAGTCGCCGAAAAGATTAAGCAGACCGCCTTTAAGATCACCCGCGCCGGCGAGCTCATGAGCCGCGAGGCCGCCCATCGCCTGGGGGTCGAGAAGGGCATTGTCGACCTGTCGCTGGCCCCCACGCCTGCCATCGGTGACTCCGTTGCCCGCATCCTCGAGATCATCGGCGTGGGCACCTGCGGCGGCCCGGGCACGACCTGCGCGCTCGCCATGCTCAACGATGCCGTCAAGAAGGGCGGCGTCATGGCCAGCTCCAGCGTGGGCGGTCTCTCCGGCGCTTTCATCCCCGTGTCCGAGGACGCCGGCATGATCGCCGCCGTCGAAGCCGGTGCGCTTTCGCTCGAGAAGCTCGAGGCCATGACCTGCGTGTGCTCCGTCGGCCTGGACATGATCGCCATCCCCGGCGACACCCCGGTCGAGACCATCGCCGGCATCATCGCCGACGAGATGGCCATCGGCGTCATCAACAACAAGACCACGGCCGTCCGCGTGATTCCCGCCATCGGCAAGGGCGTGGGTGACTGCGTCGAGTACGGCGGCCTGTTCGGCCGTGCACCCATCATGCCGGTGAACCCCAACGCCGGCACCGTGCTTGCCCATCGCGGTGGACGTTTCCCGGCGCCGCTGAACTCGCTGAAGAACTAGCTGAGGGGGACTGGCGAGGAGCCCCGCCGCCGGGCGGCAGACATATAAGGTCGCCTGCTCGGACAGTCCTGACTCGCACGGAGAGCACATTAAGTGCTCTCCGGCTCGTGCGGAACTCGCGATCGACCTTATATATTTGCCCTCCCCGGGGCTCCCGCACAACGGGACCTCGGTTGGGTTCTATCCCGGTTGCAGTCGCTTCGCTTCTGCCCGCCTTGGTTGGTGTGGCGGTTTGGCGTTGGAACGGTTCTTTTTCTGATATATGCTGGTTGCGGCTCTTCTTTTGGGAGGAGTCGCTTTTTTGTTGCTAGGAGGTTGGCCCGTGGCTGATGGGGAGAATCGTTCTGAGCTGCTTTCCACAGATTGGAATCTGGAGTGGATGCAGATGCAGGCTGATCGGCGGCGGGCTGATGATTCTTTTGAATGGGATAAGCGGGCTCGACATTTTCGGCCGCTTGAGACTGCTCCGTATGCCCGGGACTTTATGAAGCTATTGGCGTTAAAGCCTGGTGAATCGGTGCTCGATATGGGGTGTGGAGCTGGGTCGATTGCTATTCCGCTTGCTCAGGCTGGACATCCTGTGATTGCTGCTGACTTTTCCCCTGCCATGTTGGGCACGCTTGATGCTGGCATTGAGTACCATGGGCTCGAGAATCGCATTACACCGCTTGAGCTTGCTTGGGATGATGATTGGGATTTGGTTGGACCGGTCGCGAAAACGGTGGATGTTGCCTTTGCCAGTCGGTCGGTTACGACGACCGATCTAAAAGGTGCGCTTGCCAAGCTCGACCGTACGGCTCGTCGGCGTTGTGCTGTCACGATGGTCGCCAACTCCAGCCCGCGCTATGATCTGCACTTGATGAACGCTATCGGCGCCTCGGTTACCTGCAGCAATGGCTTTGTGTACGCCTTCAACATCCTCATTCAGATGGGTTCGTTGCCGCAGGTTACATACTTTGAATCGCCTCGTCGCGATACCTTCGACAGCCTTGAGGCAGGCGTGGCGGATTTTTCCCGTATGCTCGAGCATGGCAACGAGGATAAGATTGACTGCCTGCGCGACTACATCGCTCAACACATGATTGAGAACCCCCATGCCGGTGAGCCGGGCTCCAAGGGCGTGCCGCAGGGGCGCTATATGCTCGATCATGTCCGCAAGGTTCGCTGGGCGTTTATTGCATGGGAACCGGTCTCTGAATCCCGCTCGTAGCCCGTTCACAGCCCGAGCTGCCCATCACCTCGGCATCCGCATTCTTTGCGAACTGGGCAAACGCGCTCCACACCGCGCCGTTCCTGCGCTATCGTGGGACAGCTCACGTAGATTAAGGCCCCGTCGCGGGGCACCCCATACATAGAAAGCGAGAACCCATGGCACTGACAGGAGCCCAGGTCAAGCAGCTTCGCAGCATGGCCCATCACCTCAACCCCGCCATCATCATCGGTAAGTCCGATGTCAACGAGGGCACCGTCGAGCAGACGGTCGCCTACCTGGAGAAGCACGAACTCGTTAAGTGCTCCGTGCTCGATGGCTCCAGTCTTTCCGCCCGCGAGGCCGCCGAAGAGCTCTCCGAGCGTTGCCACGCCGAGGTCGTCCAGGTCATCGGCCGCAAGTTCTCGCTGTATCGCGAGTCCTCGCGCAAGGACATCGAGAAGATCAAGCTCGTCTAAGAGCCAATGATCCGGCGAGCCAACACATGGCAAGCTTACGGGTGCCCAAGTACTTCGGGTGCCCGTTTTTTATCGCTCGACCAGCACGCGATTGAGCCGCCCCTCCACCAAGCGCTCGTATAGACGCCGCGTCTCGGGCTCGGGCACGCCATTGACCTGCTCCCTTAGATGGTGCATATGCCCGCTGTACAGCTCGACGATATCGCGCCGCCGCCCCGCCGCACTGTAGACGCGCATGGCGCAGCGCACCATATCCTCACGCGCTGTTTCCTGCCGAAGCCCCGACTCCGCCAGCCAAATCGCCGACTGCAGATCGTTTTCTTCTAGAGCGGCATTTGCTCCCTTAATCATGCAATCGATGTACTTTGACTGCATAATGCGTCGCATACGCAAAAAGTAGGTGGGGTTACAGCCATTGGGAACATACAGCGGTCCGGCATAAAGCTGCTCAATCTTAAGGCACAGTTCAACTAAATGGGGCCCGCGCGCACCCGTGCGATTTCCCAAAACCTCGCGGCTTATCTGGTCAAACAGCCGTACATCGGTCTTGACGTAGTCGCCGTTGAGTCCGATGCATTCATTTTGGATGAGCACACACGACTTGCCATCCGGCGTCGGTCCCAAAGCCGACCGCAAGCGCGATATCGTCGAGTACAGGTTGTTGCGGGCGCTATTGAACTCGGCATGGGGCCACAGCTCCATGGCCAGCGTCTCACGATCGACGAGCGCGTCCATGCCCAGCGCAAGCCGCTCGGCAAGTGTCGCCGCCTTCTTGCGCCGCCACATTTTGTCCGTGATGGGAAACCCATCGCGCTCGGCGCGAAACGCACCAAACATGCGAATCTCGATATGGTCGATGGTATCAACGGCTTCAACCTCGCCGGCCTGGAACAGGCGCTCGCCCTCCCCTTCCAGATCGTCGCGCAGCGAATACCGCGATAACTCGCGCACGGGAAGCTTCTTGCGAATCCTGGTCGCCGGCTCGCCCAGACAATGCATGGCAAGGCGCGCAAAGAGCCGATACGATGGCTCTAGAATCCCCGCGCGATTCATGGACATCCAGGCCGCAAGATCGCTGTCTCGGCCCGCACAGGCCAAATGCAGCGCCACCATCCAGGCCTCCGCTCCACCAACCTGCGTCTGGCTTATATCGAGTAGCTCCGCTTCCTCGCGCACCGAAACCATCGAAGTGTTACGCAGATACGCCGCGCGCTCCAACAGCAATGCGTTATCGCGCATGTACGCAATCGACTCCTCGGCAAGTTTGAGCACTTGGACCGCACGGAACTTTGCATTAACCGGCCGTCCCTCTGCCAGCGACTGCCAGCCTTCTAGCAACAGGCCAAACAGCTGAATCTGATTATCGCGCATGCGCACGGCAAAACGATCGAGCTCGTTGAACGCCGCGTCGTCGGTTACCGGCAGGCCGGAAAGGAGCCGCCGTGCCGCCAGCACCATGCGCACCCAGACAGCCATCGCCTTAAGCCCACGTACGTCGAGCGCCTCCCGCACCACCGTCATCTCGTCGTCGCGCTCGTCGGTTCCCGTAAACGACCCGTCAAAGAGCTCCACCAGCATGCTGTCGGCCCGTATAACAATCCCCGCGATGTCGAGCTCGCAGTCGTAGGCCTTGCTCGTTTTGAGCTGCTGTAGAACGCCGCCGTCATCTCCCCGCTCGGTCAGGCAGCGCTTGACCTCGATATGCGCGGACAGCATGTCGAGTGCGGTGTGGGACGTCTCTATTTCTGGCACGGCCAGGTTCATAGGGAGCCCAAGCCCGTTGTCCCCATAGCAAACAGCCGTCAGTGTCTGGGCCACCCTCCATGAAACAGGGTCTATTTCGCAGACCGCCCGTTCGCCCCCGCGCTCGATGACCGATGCCATATAGCGAGCGAGCTTTGTATTGGACACGCTGACCGCTGCCAGATATACGCCGAGCGCCTCGGCAGGCGTTGGCTCTGGAGCCGGATCGTCGGCATCGATCGTGCCCAGCGCTGCTCGGCAGATATCGGCCCCGTGCCCCGTCAGAGCCAGATCGGCCCCATACTGCCCAGCAAGTTCAAGGACCGCTTCACGGTCCAAAAAGGCGTCCGCCAGGTCCATCGCCGTATCGCATCGGCCCGCCTTAAGCAAAATCCGGGCCGCCCTCGGAACAAGTTCGGGGCGAACCTCGGCCACCAACTTACGCAAACGCAAGCGTCCGTTATCCTCCGTGCCCAGACACGTAAAACTCCGCTCGGCGGGATCCAAGCCAAAGATCGGGTAGTCGCGTACAAAGTAGGACTGGTCGACCATCGACAGCCTCACCCCGCAAGCCTCGAGTTCTGCGATATTGCCCTCGCCCATCAAAACCATGAGACACGCCACGCAAAACAGCGCATTATTGTCGAGCGAAGCCAGATCGACAAGTGCCGCGCCATATACGTTGACAATCTCGTTTTCGAGCAGACCGGCTACGTCGCCTTGGCCATACAGACCCGTCTGCAATGCCGAAACGAGCTCGGGCACGCCCTGCGTGAGCTGATAAAAGTCGAGCGATGTGCTGATCGAAAACGCCGATGCCCACGCCGAATACTCATAGGCATGCACCTTGAGCATCTGCGCATTGATCTTAACCGAATCGCCCAGCCCATGAATCAGTTGACGATTTGAAGGACGGCAGGAGATAAAGACCCCTACCCCCATAGCGCGCAGGCCGCGAATCCTGTCGATGAGGTCTTCGGTATCGTGCTGATCGAGGTTTGGCACATTATCAATCGCGATAAGGGAGTGCGGTTTGTCTTTGAGTTCTTCGGTAACCACCTCGAGCTGCATAAACACCTCGCGCCCAGTGGCGCGATCGGCCTCGATAATCCGCACGGGGCCTCGCGTCGGGTCGCATTTAACCTCATGGGTGTACTGCAGCAGCACCGAGGTCTTCCCAAACCCGTCGGGCGCATAAAGAACCACAATGCCGGCCTTTCGGCCCTTGGCGATAAGCTCATTCATCAAGCGTTCGCGTCGCACCATATAGCCTCCGCCCAGCGGCATCAGCTCGAGGTCGTCCATACTGCCCAAATCGTTTACCATGCCCGCTCCTCAACTCGACCGTATGGACACTGTAACCGCAAGACCATACAAGCCGCGCTATGAATAGAGCGACCTTGTGTTCTAGGTTGTCTTTTGGTACGCAAGCGGCAAGTTTTTGTACAGCGAGGGCCGATTGTTATTAATCCCCCCGACTAATCGGTCTTTAAGCAGGTAAATGAGCTTGTCAGCTTGTCCCATCTAAGCGGCAGTGTAACGCAAATGAACAAGGTTCGGCTATGTCATTCAACTCGCCTAGCACCCGCTACCGTCTACGACCTTTTAGTGGCATTTTTGCATAGAATCTGATATGGAATGAATCAAGCTGTTTGACATCCGGCATTCGTCAAGCTTGCGGCAAGATTTTGGTCAAGCGGGCGGAAAGGGATAGCAAAAAGGCCCCCGCAAAGCGGAGGCCTTAGACAAGGCTATGTCGAGGTGCAGGATTCGCGCTACTCGCAGAGCGAAAGGGCGGCCTCGTCGGCAACGACAACGCAGTTGGTGTGCAGCTGCAGGATCGAAGCCGGGCACGCGGGCGTAACCGGACCATAGCACATGTCATGCACGGCCTGAGCCTTGGCCTCGCCGTTGGCGACGACCAGGATCATGCGGGCATACATGATGGTCTGGGTGCCCATGGTGTAGGCCTGACGGGGAACGTCGTCGATGCTGTCGAACAGGCGGCTGTTGGCCTGAATGGTGCTCTCGGTGAGGTCGACGCAGTGCGTGCCCTTGGAGAAGTGGTCATCGGGCTCGTTGAAGCCGATGTGGCCGTTGTTGCCAATGCCGAGCAGCTGCAGATCCGGGTAACCGGCGGCGGCGACGATCTTGTCGTACTCAGAGCAGGCAGCGGCGGCATCGGGGTTGGAACCGTCGGGCACATGCGTGTTGTTCAGGTCGATGTTGATGTGATCGAAGAAGTTCTCACGCATAAAGTAGTGATAGCTCTGGGGATCGTCGTGCGAAAGGCCGCGATACTCGTCCAGGTTGTAGGTGCTGACCTCGGCAAAGTCGACGTCGCCCTTCTCGTACCAAGCAGCGAGCTGCTTGTAGGCACCGATCGGGGTGGAGCCGGTGGCAAGACCCAGCACACAGTCGGGCTTGAGGATAACCTGCGCCGAGATGATATTGGCGGCCTTGCGGCTCATATCCTCGTAGTCTTTAGCTTTAATGATCTTCATTACGCGTCCTTTCTCGTACAAGAGAGGCAAGGCTCCCCTTACAAGCACTTGCCCGCGGCCCGCGTCGGCCGCAACCAACGTGTGCGGCCACCAGGGCGAGGTCGCGTAATGTATGTGTCTCGTGTCTAGCCGCGTCGAGGCCCCTGCCCGTCCACGGTGACCCAAAGCCGTTTAGCTTCGGACAAATCCCATCTTGCCACGGAGAGCGCCCTCTTTCAAGGGCGCCCTCCATAAACGTGTTTGAATTGTAGGCTAATGGCCACGTGCACTTGCTAGCGTTCGCGAGCAACGATGAGCTGGTCCATCTCCTCGACATGCTCGCCAACGGAGCCCTTGATGCTCGAGAACTCAACGGAGTTGCACACCAAGATGGGGACCGTCACATCGTAGCCCTCGGCAGCAATTGCCTCGCGATCGAACTCGATGAGCACGTCACCCTTATGGACGACATCGCCCACCTGTGCATGCACGCTAAAATGCTTGCCCTCAAGCTGAACAGTGTCCAAGCCAACGTGGATGAGCACGTCCAAGCCATCGACCGTGTTGAGCGCAACGGCGTGTCCCGTGGGAAAAATGGCCTCGACCTTGGCGTCTGCCGGCGCAATCACGCGCGTACCCGTAGGCTGAATCGCCACGCCCTGGCCCAAAAGGCCGGTGGCAAATGTCTGGTCATTGACCTCGGACAACGGAATGACGTCGCCCGAGATGGGAGCATCCAGCGTAAGGACTCGACCACGCATACCAAAAGACCTTAGGACTTTAGTGAACATGATCCCCCTCGGACATACCAATCAACCAAAATAGCTTTAACAGTTTACCACTTGGCACCCATTTTTGACCATTAGGGAAGTTCGCGCTTGACAACCTCGACGATGTCGTCGACAACGCGCTGGGTCAGCTCGTGCGTCTCGGCCTCGGCCATAACGCGGACCAGCGGCTCGGTACCGCTCGGACGCACCAGAATGCGGCCACGGCCGTCAAGCTCCTTCTCGGCAGCAGCGACGGCATCCCAGATGGGCTGGCAATCATCCAGACCAGCCTTGTTGTCGGAATGCACGTTGACGAGTACCTGCGGGTACTTCTTCATGATGCCGGCAAGATCGGTGAGGGTACGACCGGTGCGCTTGAGCACGGCCAGCAGCTGCAGAGCCGTCACCAGGCCGTCACCGGTGGTGTTGTGCTCCAGGAAGATGATGTGGCCGGACTGTTCGCCGCCGATGACGGCACCGTCCGCGAGCATACGCTCAAGAACATAACGGTCGCCCACAGCGGTCTGAACCATCTCGAAGCCCTGCTCCTTCATAGCGATGGAGAAGCCCAGGTTGCACATGACGGTCGAGACGATCTCGGAGTTGGCGAGCTTGCCGCGGGCGGCGAGGTCAGAACCGCAGATAGCCAGGATGTAGTCACCGTCGATCTCATTGCCCTCGCTGTCCACAAAGAGCACGCGATCGGCGTCGCCGTCGTGGGCCAGGCCGATGTCAGCATGGGTGCGCAGCACGAGCTCGCGCAGGGGCTCAAGGTGAGTGGAGCCGCACTCAACGTTAATGTCGGTGCCGCAGTAATCGGTGTTGATGGCATGGACCGTGGCACCCAGGCGCTGCAGCGCGGCGGGCGTAGTCTGGCAGGAAGCACCGTGACCGCAGTCGACGGCAACGACCAGGCCATCGAGCCTCAGGCCATCAAGCGTATCGATGGCGTGGTCGACGTATGCCTTGCGAGCGTCCTTCATCTTGATGATGTGGCCCACGCCGGCACCGGTCGGCAGCGTGTCGGCAGCCATGGCTTCCTCGGACATGACCCAGGCGCTGATCTCTTCCTCGACCGCATCGGGAAGCTTCATGCCCTTGCGGCTAAAGAACTTGATGCCGTTGAACTCCGGCGGATTATGCGAAGCAGAGATGACGATGCCGCCGTCGAGCTCATTCTGGACGGTGAGCAGCGCCACGGCAGGCGTGGGGATGACGCCGCAGCAGTGCGGACGGCCGCCCTCGGCCATGATGCCGGCGGTCAGAGCGCTCTCGAGCATGGTGCCCGAAAGACGCGTGTCGCGGCCGACACAGATATCCGGACCAAGGAACTTGGTCGCCGCGCGGCCCAGGCGAAACGCGAGGTCACACGAGAGGTCGGCATTGGCGACGCCACGGACGCCGTCGGTACCGAAGATGTTCTGGGGCATAGGATCGCTCCTTCCCTAGCAGGCGATATGCAACCGCCCACCCTAGTCGAAAAAGAAAAGCGGGACCCGCCGAGGAATCGGCAGGCCCCGCTTGTACATTGTATCTCGAAAGGAGATAAAACCTTAGCGCTTGGAGAACTGGGGAGCGCGGCGGGCCTTCTTGAGGCCGTACTTCTTGCGCTCGACCACGCGAGCATCGCGCGTAAGGAAACCGGCCTTCTTGAGGTCAGCACGGTAGTCGCCAGCGTTCAGAAGAGCGCGAGCGATGCCCAGGCGCAGAGCGCCGGACTGACCGGAGATGCCGCCGCCATCGCACAGAGCGATAACGTCGAACTGACCGGCGGTGTCGGTCACCTTGAAGGGAGCAAGGGCGTTCTCAACGAGCTGATGACGGCCGAAATACTGCTCGGCGTCACGCTTGTTGATGGTCACCTTGCCGGTGCCGGGGACGAGACGGACGCGGGCGACGGCGTTCTTACGACGGCCGGTACCCTGGTAGACAACGGTGTTCTCAGCCATCTTTAAGCCTCCAGCTCAATCTTCGTGGGGTTCTGGGCAGCGTGCGGATGCTCGGCACCAGCGTAGACCTTAAGCTTGGTCATCTGGGCACGGCCGAGGGTAGTCTTGGGCAGCATACCGCGAACGGCGCGCTCGATAACCTTCTCCGGGTGCTTCTCCATAGCCTGGCGGAAGCTCTCAGCCTTGAGGCCGCCGTTGTAGCCGCTGTGGCGATAATAGGTCTTCGTGTCGGCCTTGTTACCGGTAAGCTGGACCTTATCGGCGTTGATGACGACAACGAAGTCGCCGCAGTCGCTGTTGGGCGTGAACTGGGGCTTGTTCTTACCGCGCAGGATCATTGCGATCTGGGTGGCAAGACGGCCCAGGACAGCACCATCGGCGTCGACGAGAACCCAGTTGCGCTGGACCTCGCCCTGCTTGGCGTAGTGAGTCGATTTCGAAATCACTTAGACTCCTCCATGTACAGTACGTGTTGTTACAGAGATTCACGGGGCTCTGCAAGTAACCCGTCCATATTACCCCGCTCGCCGTACGAGTCAACAGGTATTTTGGCTCCGACCAGAGTTTCTGCACATGTCATCCACGAGCCGTGACGTTGCAGCGCTAGCGCTCGACAAATGTCTCGATATCTCCCAGCAAGCGCTTTGCCTCCTGACAGCCCTGGATATACAGGTCCAAAAGCTTTGCCGGATCGTGCTCGACATGGCCGACCTCGACCGGCTTTTGCGGAGCGATGACCAGCGCGCGGCCCTCGCGCTCATACTGCCACAGGTGCATGCGCTGAATGTTGTAGCGGTCGTGGCGCGTCTCGATAGCCTCGAGCAGGTAGGGGTAGTCGGCATAGCGGGCGCGTGCGGCGGGCATAAACTCGTAGGGCTTTTTCTCGTACGAGCGGTCCTGCGTGACAATGACGACCGCACGGTCAAAACCGGCCTCCTCCAGCACATGCTCGATAGGGACCGAATCGGCTACACCGCCGTCGACGTATTTGTGCCCGTCGATCTCGACCGGCGGCGTCACCAGCGGCAGCGAGGTAGAGGCGCGCACAGCATCGAGGTCGAGCACGGCGCTTTTGACCGGCAGGTATGCGGCAGTTCCAAAGAGCATGTCCGTCGCGACGGCGTACATCTCGATGGGGCTCGCGTCGAACGCCTCGTTGTCAAAGGGATCCAGGCGGTCCTGGATATCGTTGAAGATAAAGTCGTAACCCACGATGGAGCCCGTGGATGCGAAGGATGCGGCACCCATGTAGCGGTTGTCATTGCAGAAGGTCAGGTTGATGCGATTGACGCGACCGATCTGGTGTGACTTGTAGTTGACGCCGTTGAGCGCACCGGCCGATACGCCATATACCGCCGGAATTTCGACACCGGCCTCCATGAGAACGTCGAGCACGCCGGCGGTAAACTGCCCACGAAAACTGCCACCCTCCAAGACGAGCGCGACCTTGCCGGCATTCTTTACCTTATCTTCTGCAGTCATATTGACCTCCTGCGATTGCGTTTTGGCTTTCTTCTACCCAGTTTTGGAATGGAGGGCGCGCAGGTTTTTCGAGGCGGCAGGTGCAGCGGAAAGTGCGTCCCAGTTTGAGGCGGGATTACGGGATGCGCTTTCCGCTTGGACCGCCGTTGGGAAAGCGCGACCCGTTCTGAGCGCGGATTCCGGGATGAACTTTCCGCTTGAGGCGTCTTCCGGAAAATGAATCCTATTCCGAGCGTCGATTCCGGGATGCAGTTTCCGCTTGAAACGTCATCCGGAAACCGCATCCCAGTCTGAGCCGGAATTCTGGGATGGATTTTCCGCCTGGGGCGACGTTGATGCGGGGCATGGCAGGCTGCAGTCCGATCGGCATCGCATCTGCATAGGGTTGAAGCTTTGCGCGGAGAATCCGCGTATTTGCTTCGCAAATCCGCACCGGCTTCGGCCGCCTGCCGGCGTCCTCGCCCGCGGGCTAAAAACGCTTACGCGTTTTCCTAACGCCCGCGCCCTGCATAGAGTTCGATTCTCCGCGGTGCGGACTAGAAATAAAAAGGCAGGTAGATACGAATATCTACCTGCCTGTTACTTATGGTGGAGCTGGCGTTCATTCGGTCGAACACCTCGCCACCTGGACCTATAGCGCCAGGCAGCGACGGATTATCGCCCAAGCCGGCAGAATCGTCAAACGTGAACGCCACGCGCAGGCCGTCGTCATCGTCGGGGCCGCCCAGCACCACGCGCGCCACGAACGTGCGCAGGAGCTGCGCGTCGTCCACCTCGGCGGCGGCCATGCCCTCAAGCCAGAACAGCGCGCGGTCGTAGTCAAGGCGGGCGGCCTCAAGGGCCTCGGCAGTGCGCAGCTCGTCCTTGAGGAGCGCCTGCCGCTGCTTCAGCGCGTCTATGCGCTCCTTGCCGCCCGGCGGCGCGATGCCCGACTCGATGGCCGTCCATATGTTGGAGAACGCCGTCTCGATCTTGGCCAGCTCGCCCTTTATGGTCTCGCTCAAGGGCTTCTCGTCGGCGCGCTCCTCCTCGGCGTCGGCCAGCATGCGAGCGATGCGCTCGCGGCTGTCGGCGCTGCCCAGGGCCTCGCGCACGGCGTCGGCCACGCGCTTCTCCACGACATCGCGGCGCACGGTGCGCCCGCAGCTGCGGCAGCGGTAGTAGTGATAGGGCCTGCCCGACTTGCCCGTTCCGCTGGTGCCGGTCATCAGCCCGCCGTCTCGCCCGTCGTAGAGCTTGCCCGTGAGCGGGAAGTCCCACGCTTCGGTCTTGGCGCGGGGCCTGTGCGAGTCCTCAAGCATCCGTATCACCCTCTCCTCGTCATCCATGGGAACGATGGCGGGCATGCCGCCGGGCACGACCACGCCCGCGTAGCGGTACTCCCCGCCGTTCTCCCGCCGCATCAGTATGCGGCGCACCGTCTGGAAGCGCCACTTGCCGCCGCGCTTGGTGCGGTACGGCTCCCAGGCGCGCACCACGTCGGCCACCGACTTGCCCGACAAGACCATGCGCACGCCCAGGCGGATGGCGGCGGCCTCCTCCTCGTTGACCACGTAGCGCCCGTCCGCTATGTCCCAGCCGTAGCGCACGCAGCCGTTGGCCATGCACCGCTCGGCGTTCTTCTGTATGCCGTCGCGTATGCGCTCGCCGTCGAGCGCGCTCTCGTACTCCGCCAGCACCTCCAGCATGCCCAGCTGCAGCACACCCGCCGAGCCGTCCGAAATGTCCTCGCCCGCGTACAGTATCTCGACGCGGCAGCGGCGCAGCATGATGCGCGCCATGGCCATCTCGTCGCGGTTGCGCATGATTCGGGTAACTTTATATATGACCACGAAATCGAACAGCCCTCGCTTGGCGTCGGCCATCATGCGCTGGAACTCGGCGCGGTCGGTGTTGGTGCCCGTCTGCGCGAAGTCGCAGTACGTGGCCACCACGCGCAGGTCGTTCTCGGCGCAGTAGGCGCGGGACTTCTCCACCTGTATCTCTATGGACTCGCCGCGCTGGTTGTGGCTCGAGAAGCGGGCGTATATCGCCGCGCGCCCGCCCACGGCTACTCCATCTCGTTGGCGGCTTGGAACCACACCACCGTGCCGATCACGCGCACGGGGCCGTCGTCCATGCCGAAGATCATGTCCTCGTAGTCCTCGAAGCTATCCGCCGACAGCATCAGCTTGGTGCTGCCCTTGTACCAGCGGCGCATGACCGCGCGGTAGTCCTCGGTCTCCACCACGGCGATGGACCCGTTGGCGGGCTGGCGGTCGGGGTCGACCAACACGTGACTGCCCTCGGGTATGACGCGGTTCATGCAGTCGCCCTCGACCTCCAGGGCGAACGCGCGCGGGTGCCCGGCGCACACGGAGGCGGGAACCTCAACGCGGTGCGCTACCTCCTCCTCGTCGGCGAGCGAGCCGGCGTGCACCCGGCCGAGCGTGAGCAACGGCACGGTTGCGCTGCTGGCCACCACGGGGATGGCACCGGAGGGCATATACGGGCTGCCCTTGGGCTTTTTGGTCACGGGGTCGATGAACGACATCCCGTTATCTTCAATAATGTTGCTTTTAGAAATGCGGAAGTAGTCCGCAATCTTTTGTATCGAACCCATACGAGGTTCGGAGAAACCGCCCTCCCACTGAGAGACGGCACCACGGGAAACGCCCGCAATCGAGGCAAGCTGCTCTTGCGTAACGCCGAACAGTTCCCGCAGTTGGATGATGTTCTCGCGAATACCCATAGCGACCTCCTGTTAACTTCTCTTGCATTTTATTGCAAAAATAACTTGACATGCAATGCTAGAAAAACTAACCTTTGAGACAGTTCGACAAGCGAAGGAGGTGATAAGGCTTGGCGAAGTTCAAAACTCTTCGCGAAGCGCGCGAAGATGCAGGCTTCACGCAGCAATACATGGCTGATGAACTGGGTGTTTCCCGTCCGACATACATAAAAATCGAGGAAAAGCCCGAGAATGCGAGCGTTTTACAGGCGCGCCGCATCTGTGAAATCCTGAGCCGTAGCTACGAGAGCATTTTTTTCGGTAGAAACGCTAGTTAAACTAACCCTAAGGAGAAACACCATGACGAAGAGCAGCTACTGGGTGGCGATGGTGAACGAGTGCCACGTGGACAGCCCGACGAACGAGGCATTCTCGTTCGAGATGGCCGAGAACGGATGCATGGAGGAGACCGAGGAGAGCATCTGCTGCCGCGCCGCCGCCGTGTTCGGCTTCGATTTCGAGCGCATCGTGCCGCTTGAGTGCTCCATGCGCACGATGTTCGAGATGGGCGGGATTCAGTTCAACCTGTGCGACTCGCTGCAGTTCAGCGTGGCCGGCAAGGGGTGGAGCACCGACTTCGACACCCTGGCCGAGGCCCCGCAGTACGACGAGAAGGAGTAGGCCATGCTGAACGAGGTGACCGTACGGGGGGGGTTCACCGCCCTCAACGTGAAGAGCGGCAAGTGCGTGCTGCAGTTTGAGCTGGACCCGAAGTTCCGTGACTTCATCCCCAAGCTGGTGGAGTTCACGGGGCAGATGCTCAACATCCACGTGTACGACGACCAGGAGGTGATGTTCGTGGATAGGGACACCGGTGAGGTCGCCTACGAGGACGCCCCGCTGCTTCTGCCGGGCGTCGCGGGCGAATGACCCCGATACAGCGCGCCATGTGCGACGAGTGCGCCGCCATGATGCGCGAGTTCTACAAGGACCCAGAGAACGAGAGGAAGTTCCAGGAATGGAAAAGATCAAGGGAAAGAGGGTGCGCGTCGCAGCCGGCAAGCGAAAGACGCGCACCGCAACGGTTCACTTCCGAACCGAGACCAGTGTAACACCCGAGCAGCGCCGCGAGAGGCTGCAGGCCGTTTTCGCCGCCCTGTTCGTCTGCGCGTGCATCGCCGCCACATGGGCGCTGGAGGCAACAGTATGGCCGATGTAGACGCCAAGGCCCAGGCCCTCGTGGCCAAGGCGTGCGGCTGGGTTGCCTCGAACCCCGATACATGGGCGAAGCTGCGCCGCATCTGCTACCGCCTGATGCTGGAGGGCCACGTCATCCAGCGCGACAACGTGTACACCCTGGCGTGCCAGAACGGCATGACCGTGAGCGAGGCCAGCGAGTTCAAGCGCGACCACAACCTGTGGAGCGTGCTGTCCCGCTACATGGTGCTGCAGCGCCCCTCCATGCTGGCCGCCGTGAGCTTCCGCCGCACGCCGGTGGACTCCGTGGACCTGGTGGGCACGTGGGAGGCCATCGTGGGCCCAGCCGTTTTCGCCGCCTCCACGCTGACCGAGGCGCAGGGCATCTACGACAGGGGCGCGCAATGAGGTGCACCGTCACGGTCGAGGGCCGAATGCCGAGCCTGAACGACTACATCAGCGCCGAGCGCGCCAACCGCTACAAGGCGGCGGCCATGAAGAAGCGCGAGACGGCGCGCGTGAGGGCGGCGGCCATGCAGCAGCGCGCGCCGCGCTTCGAGCGCCGGGTGACCGTGCGCACCACGTTCTACGAGCCCGACATGCGCCGCGACGCCGACAACGTGGGCTTCGCGCGCAAGTTCGTGCTCGACGGCCTGGTGGCGGCGGGCGTAATCAAGGACGACTCCCGCAAGTACGTGGAGCAGTGCCCCGACAGGGTGCTCACCGACAGGGCGCGCCCCCGCGTGGTCGTGGAGGTGAGCGACGAGTGACCCGCCGAGACAAGGGCAGGCCGCACAGGGCGTGGCGCAAGGCCGACCTCGACCGCATAGCCGAGCTGGCGGGAAAGGTGCCCGCCCGCGAGATTCGCCGCGAGCTGCGGCTGTCCAAGAACCAGTTGGATAACGCGCGGCGCCTGATCAACGCCAGCGGCGGCCACGTGTCCCTGCGCTGCTACCGCCACCGCCTGGAGCTGTGCCCGTCGTGCGGGTGCCGCAGGGCGACCCTCGGCAAGGACGGCATCTGCGAACCGTGCAGACGCCAGCAGCAGCTTGAGGCCATAGAGGCCCGCATAGCCGAGCTGCTGCCGAGGCTGACCGCAGAGGAGCGCCGCACCTACGAGCGCACCGAGTGCGGCCGAGAGAGCCGCGCCGACCCCATGCCGCAGGCCCCGGACACCTCGGGCATGAGCCGCTACGCCGCCGACAAGGCAGCAGAGGCGCACGACGAGGCCATGGAGCGGTGGCTGTGCCGCTACCTGTACCGCAGGGTCAAGGCGGCGCAGAAGCGCAAGGAGCGCATAGAGAAAAAAGTTCCGAAATCCTGAAAAGTTTTTATCACTTTTAGTTTTCCCAGTTAGGAGACCCAAATGCTCACGGAAATCATCAGCAAGACCGTCGCGGACAAGACGGTGGACAGCATCCTGAAGCGCATCGAGCGCGCCGTCCCCGTGCCCGAGCCGGGCGACGGCGGCTTCGACGCCGCCATGCGCCAGGCGTTCAACATGGGGGCCGCCTGCATGGCCGCGCAAATCAAGAACGGCCCCGCGCCCACCAAGCGCATCGCGCTCATGGGCGAGGTCGCCCGCGTGGCGTGCCGCGCCCGCCTGGTGGGCATGGAGTGCCGCGTGGTCGTAGACGAGGAGGCCCGCGCATGCAATCGCTAGAGGAGGTCGCGATCTGCGACGTGTACCCCTACGAGCGCGCCGACGGCGAGCCGATGAACCCGCGCGACTTCACCACCAGGGAGAGCGCCGAGCACATCGCGGGGCTGGCCGCGCAGTTCAAGGCCAACCGCCTCAACCCGGGCCAGCCCGTCATGAAGCCCATCCTGTACAAGGAGGGCGGCATCTACTGGATCATCGACGGCGAGTGCCGCGTGCGCGCCATGAGGGCCATCGGCACCGAGCGTTTCCTCGCCGAGGTCTACGACGACCTGGACGACGCCGAGCTGGCGCGCGTGGAGGCCGCCAAGGCCATGGTGGAGACCGACGCCAAGCTGGGGCTGACCGCCGAGGAGAAGTCTCGCGGCGTGCAGACCATGCTGGCGCTCGACATTCCCGACGAGGAGGTGGCCGTGGCCGCCCGCACCGACGCGGGCACCGTGGCCAAGGCGCGCCGCGCCGCCCGCAGGGTGCAGGACGCCGCCTACGACATGACGCTCGACCGCCTGGCCGCCATCGCCGAGTTCGAGGGCGACGACGAGGCCGTGGCCGAGCTGCGCGACTGCAAGCAGTCCGAATGGCAGCGCGTGTACGCGGGCCTGAAGGCCAAGGCCGAGCAGAGGCGCAACCGCGCCGAGGTGGTGGCGGTGCTTGCCGACGCGGGCGTCGAGTTCGTCGACGAATGCCCCGAGGGCTTCGCCGCATGCCGCACGTTTTCCGACTACCGCCCCGACCTGGCGGCGCTGGACGCCTACGTGGCCGACAACGCGGGCGCGGGGCTTCTGGCCGAGGAGACGTCGTTCGGCGTGACCCTGCTGGCGCCGGTGGCCGAGGGGGCCGACGAGGCCGCACAGGCCGCAGCCCAGCGCAAGGCCGACTTCCAGGCCGCCTACGAGGACGGCGCGAAGGCCCGCCGCGAGTGGCTTGCCGCCCACGCGGGCGACCTCAAGTCGATGCGCCGCACGGCTCTGGCGCTGACCGCGTTCGTCATGGAGGCCGAGGCCGTGGAATCGTTCGAGGAGCTGCTGGGCCGGCCCATCGACCGCACGCCTACCGAGCTGGCCGTGGCCATGGGCTGGCGGGCAGCGTGGAACATGAGCGGCTGGACGGCCTGGAGCCTCATGGAAGGCGGCAGCTCCGTGTGCTTCAACCGAGCGACGGTCGAGAACGTGACCATCATCTACGAGGCCATGAAGGCCGACGGCTACGAGCCGAACGCGGCCGAGACGGAAACCTACGAGGCGTGCATGGCGCGCCTGGGAAGCGAGGAGTAAATGAGCGAAGCAGTTGAGGCCGAGATCATCGAGCCCGAGGAGGCCTCGGAGCTGACCGTGGCGTACTCCCCCGCCGTGATCGAGGCCAACTTCGACGCCCTGGAGGCGCACGTGCGCAGGCTGGTGGCCGACTACGAGGGCGCGACCTACGACATGGGCAAGGACGAGAACGTGAAGGCCGCCAAGCGCGACCGCGCCTACCTCAACGGCATCGCCAAGGAGATAGACGAGCGCCGCAAGGCCGTGAGCCGCGAGTACACGAAGCCCCTGGCCGCGTTCGAGGACAGGTGCAAGGCCGTGGCGGGCATCGCGAAGCAGGCAGCCGACGGCATCAAGGCGCAGCTTGACGAGGCCGAGGAGGAGCGCCAGCTGCGCGCGTACGCCAAGCTGCGGGAGCACTACGAGGAGTTCGCCGGGCTGCTGGCCCCCGTCGTGCCCTATGAGCGTTTCCACGAGAAGCAGTGGACCAACAAGACCTTCGGCGAGGTGAAGGCATTCAAGGCCCTGGAGGCCAAGGTGGAGCGCCTGGCCCAGGACTGGGAAACCCTCAAGGCGCAGTTCCAGGGCGAGCCGTTCTACGACGAGGCCGAGCGCGAGCTGTTCGCCACCCTGGACCTGGGCGCGGCCATAACGGCGGCGCACAAGGCCGAGGAGGAGCGCCGGCGCATCGCCGAGCTGAAAGCGGCCATGGAGCCGGAACCCGTGGAAGAGCCCGAACCCGAACCCGAAGCGGTGCCCGAGCCCGCGGAATGCCAGCCCGCAGAGTTCCCGCAGCCGCTTGAGCAGATGCCCGAGCCGCAGCCCGCGCCCATGCCCGCCCCGGTGCCGCCAGCGCCGCCCGCACCGGCACCCGTGGCCATGGCGGGCGACCCGTGGACGGTCGTGGTGCCGTGCGCCACGCGCGAGCAGATGCAGGGCGTCGCGGCGGCCCTCAAGGCGCAGGGCGTCGTGGGCACCATCATGCACGGCACGGTGGGCCAGGTTTACGAGCGGATGAACGGAGGCTACTAGCATGACCCAGGAACAGCAGCCCATCGACCTCATGGCGGCCGTTGCCCGCGTGCAGCGCGCCGTGGTGGTGCCCAAGGCCAAGTACAACGCTTTCGGCAAGTTCAGCTACCGCAGCTACGAGGACATAGTGGCCGCGCTGAAGGAGCCGTGCGCCAAGGAGGGCCTGGCGTTCTTCATGACCGACGAGCTGGTGCAGATAGGCGACCGCTACTACGTGAAGTCCACGGCGTGCGTGTTCCCCGCCGAGGGCGGCGAGGGCCTGCTGCAGGTGAGCGCCTACGCCCGCGAGGACGAGCACAAGAAGGGCTCGGACGACGCCCAGGTGACCGGCATGGCGTCGAGCTACGCCCGCAAGTACGCGCTGTGCGGCGCGTTCGCCATCGACGGGCAGAGCGATCCCGACGCCATGGAGGAGCAGCCCGCGCCCGAGGAGAAGCAGCCGCCCGCAGACGGCCCCTTCACGGCCCACTGCCGCAGCTGCGGGGCGCGCTACCAGTTCGCCAGCATGCCGCAGTACATGGAGTTCGTGGCCAACAGCCCGTGCTGCCCGCGCCCCGACTGGCAGGTGGAGTAGATGCAGGCGCTCACCGAGGAGCTGGACGAGCTGACCGACAGGCTGGAGGCCGAGCTGAAGACCTGCAAGGAGTCGGGCTGCCAGTACGCCGAGAACGAGGCCGAGTACCGCAAGGCCCTGCGCATCGCCATCCTGAACGAGCGCCAGAAGGGCACGCCCGTCACCATCATCGGCGACGTGTGCCGGGGCCAGGAGCAGATAGCGGAGGCCAAGCGCCGCCGCGACTGCTCCGAGGCCATCTACAAGGCCTCGCAGGAGGCCATCAACGTAATCAAGCTGCGTATCCGCATGGTAGACGCGCAGATCACCCGCATCTGGAACAGCGGGGACGTAACCCAAGGAGGGTATCTATGAGCATCAACCGCGTGTGCATATCCGGCAACCTGACCCGCGACCCCGTGCTGCGCTCCACGTCTGGCGGCATGTCCGTGCTGTCCATGGGCGTGGCCGTCAACGACCGCCGCAAGAACCAGCAGACCGGGCAGTGGGAGGACTACCCCAACTTCGTGGACTGCACGCTCTTCGGGACGCGCGGCGAGAAGCTGGCGCAGTACCTCGCCAAGGGCTCGAAGGTGGCCATAGAGGGCAAGCTGCGCTACCGCAGCTGGAACGACCAGCAGACCGGGCAGAAGCGCAGCGCGCTGGAGGTCGTGGTCGACGAGCTGGAGTTCATGAGCGGCCAGCAACAGCAGCAGGGCTACGCGCCGCAGCAGTACGCGCCCCAGGCGGCCCCGCAAGCGCCGCAGGCCCGCACGTACGGCCAGGGACGCCCCGCCCCGGCACCTGCGCCGCAGCAGCCCGCCTACGCGCCGCAGCCGGCCACTCAGCAGGCGTACGCGCCGCAGCAGCCCGCGCCGCAGCAGCAGGCCATGCCGCAGCAGCAGGCCATGCCCGATCTGTACGACGAGGATATCCCGTTTTAGGGAAGGCGACGGCGACACTATGGGCATGGTTATACACGACGACTTCTGGGCGGCCGCGCAGGCCATGCCCGAGAAGCAGCGCGCGCCGTTCATCTACGCCATCGTCGAGTACCGGTTCACGGGCAAGGAGCCGCAGGGCAGCCCCGCGTGGCTGCCTACCTTCCTGGTGCTCAAGGGCAGGCTCGACATGGGCGACGAGAAGAGCGAGCGCGCAAGGAAGGCGGCCAACGCCCGCTGGGGCAACAGGCCGGGGAAGGAAGACGCGGTGGACGATGCGGCGGCACGGGCGCAAGCCGATGCGCAAGCACATGCGGGAGCATATGCGGATACAGATGCAGTCGCACATGCGCAAGCAGATGCGGATGCACATGCGGGAGCATATGCGGATACAGATGCAGTCGCACATGCGCAAGCAGATGCGGATGCACATGCAGGCGCATCGAGTTGCGGCAATGCAGAGGTTGAGGTTGAGGTTGAGTATATAGATAACCCCTTAATCCCCTTTGACGAAATCGTGCATGCGCTCAACGAGGCAGCCGGCACCCGCTACCGCTCAAGCAGCGCCAAGACCCGCAGGCTGATACACGCCCGCTGGGCCGAGGGCTACCGCCTCCCCGACTTCCTGGCCGTCATCGACACGATGGCAGCCGAGTGGGCGGGCGACCCGAAGATGGCCAAGTACCTGCGGCCCTCCACGCTGTTCTCGCCGAAGTTCGAGGACTACGTGAACCGCAGCCCGAAGCGGAGGAAGGAGGCCGACGGCTATGCCGAGTACGACTAGCTGCCCGCACTGCGGGGCGCAGCTCGAAGGCAACTACGTGGTGCTGGCTGGCCGCCGCACCTTCTGCGGCTGGAAGCCGTGCGGCTGCCCGGGTGCCGTGGCGGAGCGCGACGAGCGTTCGCGCCTTGAGGCCAGGGCCAAGGCCGAGGAGGCCGCAGCCAAACGCCGCCGGGCCTACGAGCGGGCCGGCATCAAGCCGCGCTTCATGGCCGCCGCCTCCCCCATGGCCTGCGACATAGCCGAGGGGGTGCGCCGGGGGCGCGGGGCGTACATCTGCGGCCCGGTCGGCACCGGCAAGACGCACCTCGCCAGCGCCGTGGCGCGGCTCCTGGTGGACGGCGGCACCAGCGTGAGGGTGACCGACATGCTGGGCGTGCTGGCCGCCATCAAGGGCACCTACGGCGGAGACGGCACCGAGGACGGCGTGCTGTCGCGGCTGTCCCGCGTGGGGTGCCTGGTGCTGGACGACCTCGGCAAGGAGTCCCCCACCGACTGGACGCTGGGCCAGGTGTTCCGCGTCGTGAACGACAGGTACGAGAACATGAGGCCCGTGGTCGTGACCACGCAGTACGGCAAGGGCGACCTCATACGCCGCCTGGCCAAGAACGGCGACGAGGAGACGGCGGTGGCCATCGTGAGCCGCCTGTCGGAGATGTGCGACAAGTACGAGCTGCAAGGCAAGGACAGGAGGCTATCGAATGGCAAACGTTGACACGCTGCCCGAGATCCTGCGCCCCCTCATGGAGGGGCCGAGCATCGAGACGCCCAGGTGCGCCGTGTGCGGCGCGCCGTGGCCGCTCAACCGCCACCACATCGTGAGGCGCGGGGCGGGCAAGCTGTTCCGCGACGGGCGCGAGGTTCCCAAGCCCACGGTGATGCTGTGCGGCAGCGGCAACGGCAGCGGCTGCCACGGGCTGGCGCACGCCAACCGGCTGCACTTCCGCTGGGTCAGGGCCGAGCAGAGGTTCAACCGCCCCGCCCCGCCGGGCTCGGGGCACTGGGAGTACCTGCTGCTGCCGGAACCGACCAAGTACGCGGATGCCCTGGCCATGGACGGCTGGGGTCGGCTGCCGAGGGGCAGGCGGTGCATGTGAGCGGGTACGAGCCTTCAAGCGGGTGGAACCTCCCGCCCGGGTGCTTCGAGTCCGACCCCAGGGCACCGTGGAACCGGCCCGACCCGTGGGAGGGCCGCATGTGCCGGGAGTGCCGCTTCTGCGGCCGCGTGCAGGGCGCTGGCGGCGAGGCCGTGTGCGCCCGCGACGCCATGACGGGCGGCGGCCCCGACGTGGAGGCGGTAGACGAGACAAGCGAGGCATGCGAGTGCTTCGAGTTCGAATAGGAGACGAAACGATGAAGAAGATCTACGCGGTGGCCACGGAGAGCGACGTGGTGCTGGCGTTCGAGAGCAGATCGGACGCAGACGAGTACGCAGGCGAGCACGACGGCATGGCGGTGCTGCCGGTGCCGTGCGTGGGGGCCTACGAGTACCCCAGCGAGAAGCCGGCCACCGACTGGGACCGAATCGCCGACGCTCTGCCGAAGGGAGGCGAGAAGGCATGAGGCTGTACATGTGCGCATGCGAACGCTGCGGCAAGGAGGTGCCGGCGACCCTGGCGGGTTACGCCAAGATGGTGCTGAGGAACAGCGCGCGAATCGACGGTAAGGCGAGGGCCTTGTGCCCGGAGTACGCCGAGAGCCTGCAGGCGCGGTGAAGTCGGAAGGAAGGGAGTAGCCATGGGAATCATCTGCGATACCTGCGGGCGCGATATCGACGCCCTGGGGCAGGACAACATGGGCGTAGACGCGCCGCTGTGCGAGGACTGCTGGGGCGAGCAGCAGAGTCACGCGGCGGCCGTGCTGAAGCGCGAGAACGCCAGCCTGAGCGGCGAGGTTCGCAAGCTGAGGTTCGAGAACGCACGGCTGCGCGAGAAGCTGGACGCCAAGGCCGAAAAGGCTGCCGCGCACCTGAACGTGGAGATAGGCCCCGCGCTCGGGGTCGCCGCCCTGCGCCTGAGCATCGAGAACGTGTACGAAACGAGCCGAGAGCGCGCCCTGGCGCTCACGAAGCTGGATGAGTGCAGGCTGTGGCTGGGATGCTGCGAGCCCAAGGAGACGGCGGCTCCCGCTGCGGGCGGCGCGGCCCAGGAGGCGGCCGCGCCGTGCCTGAAGGAGGAAGGCTTCGCCACGCTGGGGCAGGATGCCATGCACAAGGTCGCCGAGCCTATGCTGCGGATGGCGGTGGAGTAGCCATGGAGCAGGAAGCGAAGCCGAAGCGCCGACCCAGCATCGAGGTGCGCTGCCCAAAGTGCGGCATGCGCGAGATATGGCACCACCTGCCCAAGGGCGGCGACCGCTGCCGCTGGTGCGGGCACCTGTTCGAGGACTTCACCTACCGCAAGGTCGGGCCGAGCGCGAAGGAGGGTGCGCAATGACGAACTGGGGGCACCTTTTCGGCGCGCCCGAGCGGGCCATCCACACGGAGGTGGAGTTCCACTCGTGGCCCTTCTCCATCGCCGTGTATGAGACGAGCCGCATGAGCGAGTGCACCACCAGCAAGCGGCTGCTGGCCAGCTTCTACGAGGAGGCCGACTACCTGGAATGGCTCAAGGCCGAGTACGACGACGGCACCGTCGAGTGGGAGGAGCAATGAACCGCCCGGGGTGCAACTGGGGCTGCCTGGTCGCCATAGCCGCCTGCCTGGCCATAGACGTGGCCGCGTTCTTCGCCATGCGCGCGCTGGCGGCCGGTCTCGTAGCCATGGCAGCGGCGGCGTGCGGGTAGGGACAACCGAATACGGAAACAGACAGAGGGCCGTCCTTCGGGGCGGCCTTTTCCATGCCTGGCGACACGCTTGCGACCATATGAGCCGAGAGATAGGAGACACATGGCGCGAGGCGAGACATACGAGGAGTTCACGGCGAAGTTCGAGCCGAAGAGGACGACGGACGACTGCTACACCCCGCCGGAGGTGTACGAGTGCGTGCTGGGGTGGGCGCATCGCGAGTACGGGTTCGACCTCGCGAAGGTGGCGCGCCCGTTCTACCCGGGCGGCGACTACGAGCGCGAGGAGTACCCGGAGGGCTGCACAGTGGTGGACAACCCGCCGTTCTCCATCCTGAGCAAGATCGTCAAGCACTACCAGGAGCGCGGCGTCGGCTTCTTCCTGTTCGCCCCCACGCTGACGTGCATGGGCATCCGAAACTGCTGCAAGGTCGTGGTGGGCGCGGGCGTTACCTATGGCAACGGCGCGAGCGTCAACACGTCGTTCGTGACCAACCTGGACGCGTACCAGGCGAGGAGCGCGCCCGAGCTGCGGGCGGAACTCGATGCGGCCATAGAGCGCCTGCGCCGCGAGAAGGCCAAGGCGCTGCCCAGGTACGAGTACCCCGACGAGGTGCTGACCGCGCCCATGCTGGCGCGCTACTCCAAGTACGGCATCGACTTCCGTGTGCGGCCGCAGGAGTGCAGCCTCGTGCGCGCGCTCGACGCCCAGCGCGGCCAGGGCAAGGCGATATTCGGCAGCGGCTACCTCATAGGCGAGCGCGCAGCAGCAGAGCGCGCAGCAGCAGAGCGCGCAGCAGCAGAGCGCGCAGCAGCAGAGCGCGCAGCAGCAGAGCGTTTCGCGCTTTCGCCGCGCGAGCGCGATGTGATCGCGTCGCTGGGCTAGCGCGAAACTTACCAGGAAGGAGGCCGCAGGTGCCCAAGAAGGACAAGCCGCTCACGGCGAAGCAGGAGGCGTTCGCCCGCGAGATGGCCAAGCCCCGCGCCAAGCAGCAGGACGCGTACCGCGCGGCCTACGACTGCAAGCGCATGAACTACAACTCGATAAGCTGCGCCGCGTCCAAGCTGATGCGCGACCCACGAATCGCGCACAGAATCCAGGAAATACGCGACGCGGCCGCCAAGGACTGCCGATGGGAGCTGCAGGACGCCGCCGCCCCGCTGTTCGAGGTGCTGGACGGCGCGCTGCCCATCTTCCGCCGCCAGGCGGCCGAGGGCAGCATCAACGGCGACGCGCGCCTGGCCATAACCGAGAGCGTGAAGCTGCTCAACGACATGTTCGGCGTGGACGGCGCGAAGGCCGCCATGGCGGAGGCGGGGGTGACCATCGTTGACGACCTCGGTTAGGCTCTCGGACGTCGTGGCCGCCGTGTTCGCCGGCGTGTGGCGCTCCATCAAGGCGCACGAGTTCACGCACTACTGGTTCAAGGGCGGGCGCAACTCCACCAAGTCGTCGTTCATATCCATCGCCATCGTGCTGCTGGTCATGCTCAACCCGGAGGCCAACGCCGTCGTGCTGCGCAAGGTCGGCAACACGCTGCGCACGTCCGTGTACGAGCAGATAGGCTGGGCGTGCGACGTGCTGGGCGTGGCCCGCCTGTTCGACTTCGGCTTATCCCCCATGGAGGTGACGTACCGCCCCACCGGGCAGGTCATACGCTTCGTGGGGTGCGACAAGCCCAAGAAGCTGAAGTCGGCGAAGTTCCGCACCGGCTACTGCGCCGTGGTGTGGTTCGAGGAGGCCGACGAGTTCGACGGCATGGACGAGGTGCGCAGCGTGCTGGCCACGTTCCTGCGCGGCGGCGACGTGTTCTGGGTCTTCTACAGCTACAACCCCCCGCGCTCGGCGCGCAACTGGGTGAACAAGGAGGCGCGCGACCTGGAGGCCCACCCGGGCGAGGACGGGCGCTTCATATGCCACACCACCTACCTGGACGTGATAGGCGAGCACCCCGAGTGGATAAGCGCCACCGCGCTGGCCGAGGCCGAGCGCAGCCGCCGCAAGACGCCCGAGGCATACCGCTGGCAGTGGCTCGGCGAGGTGACGGGCACGGGCTCCGAGGTGTTCCCCGACAAGCTGCTGGAGATACGCACGATAACCGCAGAGGAGCGCGAGGCCATCGCCCTGCGCTCGTTCGGCGTTGACGCCGGCAGCGTGCACCCGTGGGTGTTCGTGGAGGTCGGCTACGACGAGAACGAGCGCGTGCTGTACCTGCTCGACGAGGAGAGCCGCCAAGGAACTGAGGCCGTCGACGTGAAGACCGCCGAGCTGGTGGCCTCCAAGCTGGTCGATGCCGGCGACCCCGCCGCAGACGTGTGGTGCGACAGCGCGGCGCGCGGCATGATCCTGTACTACCAGCAGGAGGGAATCAGCGCCCAGAAGGCGTTCAAGCAGGGCCTCAACTCTCCCAAGTCGCGCATCCGCTGGATGCAGAACCTCACGCGCATAGTCATCGACCCCGACCGCTGCCCGCTGGCCGCCAAGGAGTTCCCCGAGTACGAGTACGTGGCCAACGGGCAGGGCGACATAACCGAGACACTGCCGAAGGTGAACGACGACGCTATAGACGCGGCGGGCTACGCCGCAGGACTGTGGATAAGGAGCAACCTCTGATGGAGAAGCGAGGCAACACGGGCTACGCCGAGGCGTGGCTGCGCCGCATGGGATACCAGCCGGACACCCGCATGCAGGGCATGGTGGGCGTCTGGTTCGGGTGGTTCGCGGCGAACAACGGCTGGTACCACTACAGCGAGCGGCGAGGCTTCCGCGTGTACAAGCGCGAGCGCGCCAGCCTTCACCCGGCCGCGCTGGTGGCCGACGAATGGGCCAGCCTGCTCATGAACGAGAGCACGATCATCTCCAGCACGAGCGACGAGCGCCGCGCCTGGATGGCGCGCTACTTCGCCAACCCAACGGCGACGGGCGGCGTCGGCGACGAGGGGCGCGAGGACGGCCAGGCCGCGCCGCAGCCGACAGAGGACGGCGACGCGCCCACATCGTTCGCCATGGACAACGCCGACTTCATAGCCCGCGCGTTCGCCATGGGCACGGGCGCGTGGGTCATCGAGCCGCGAGGCGTGACCGACAGCGCCTACACGCCCGACGCCGAGCTGCGCATCGTGCGCTACGACGCCACGCAGATAGTCCCGCTCACGTGGAGCGCCGACGACTGCACGCAGTGCGCGTTCGTGGGCCGCGTGGAGGTCGCCGGGCGCGACTACGACCAGTGCCAGGCCCACGTGCTCAAGGGCGGCACCTACCACATCCTCACGCAGCTGTTCGACACCAAGACGCACAAGCAGGTGGCGGTCGAGGGCATCAGCGCCGACATGGACACGCGCTGCACCCGCCCGCTTTTCGCGCTGGTGCGCCCCGCCGTGTCGAACCGCTTCTACGACTACTGCGCGATGGGCGCGAGCGTGTACTGCAACGCCGTGGGGGCCATGAAGGTGGTCGACGAGGCCGCCACCTCCCTGCTCGACCACATCCGCGTGGGCCGCCCGCGCACGTTCGTGGACAAGACCCTCATAGAGTCCAAGACCGACAAGGGGCCGGACGGCAGCCTCACGAAGACCTACTACGCCTTCGGCGAGGCCGACGACACCATCTTCAGCATGAACCCCGGCGACGAGGGGTCGGCCAAGATTCAGACCGTTCAGAGCGACCTCAAGGCCGACGAGAACGCCAGCGCCATCAACACGGGCCTGCGCCTGCTGTCGGTGGCGTGCGGCTTCGGCAACGGCTACTTCTCCTGGGAGTCGCACACGGGCCTGAAGACCGCCAAGGAGGTGGCGGCCGACAACTCGCAGCTGATGCGATCCATCCACCGGCACGAGAACGCCCTGCGCAAGTCCATCGTGCGCCTCGTGAACGGCATGGCCGACGCGTGCCGCAGCATCAAGGGCGAGGCCGCGCCCTACGGCGACGTCACCGTGGACTTCGACGACTCCATCATCAGCGACACGCAGAGCGCGCGCGAGATGGCCATGAGCGAGGTCGGCGCGGGCATCATGGCCCCGTGGGAGTACCGCCGCCGCTTCTACGGCGAGACCAGCAACGAGGCCAAGGCCAACGTGCCCGAGCAGCAGGGCGGCGCGTTCGACATGCTGGGCGACGGGCTCGCCTGATGCTGGGGCCGGACTACATAGAGCACTTCACCGACGCAGCGCAGGGGGCCATGGACGAATACACCCTGCGCCTGGTGTGCATCTACGCCGCGCTCATAGGCTCCGTCGACTTCGAGGGCGACAGCGCCTACTCGCAGGCCGCCCGCAAGGCGGCGCTTGCCGCCAAGGACGTGCAGAAGGCCATGAACGAGGAGGGCCGCAGAGCCGCGCGCGAGGCCGCCAAGGCTGCGGCCGAGGCCGTGGCCAAGAGCGCCGAGGCCGACCTGGCCACGCTGGGCACGGCCATGGGCGCGCTGTCCAAGACGATGCAGTGGAGGCTGCACAACTCAGCGCGGGCCACGGCGGCGGGAGTGCAGGACGTCGTGAGCCGCGACAACCTGAAGATGCCCGCCAACGTGCAGCGCGCCTACCTCGAAGTCGTGGCGCAGGCCGTGGCTCGGGTGAACTCGGGCATGGCCGGCTACGAGCAGGCCACCCGCGAGGCCGTGCTGAAACTGGCCAGGCGCGGTGTGTCCGTCGTGGACTACAAGAGCGGCGCGTGGGCGCAGGCCGACGTGGCCATGCGCCGCCACGTGCGCACGCAGGTGGTGCAGGCCGGCAGCCGCAACACGCTGGAGCTGCTTGAGGAGACCGGGCACGACCTCGTGCAGACCTCCTCGCACGGCGGCGCGCGAGAGAGCCACGCCAAGTGGCAGGGCCGCGTGTTCAGCCTGTCGGGCAAGTCCAAGAAGTACCCGCCGTTCTACCGCGAGACGGGCTACGGCTCGGTGGACGGGCTGTGCGGCGCGAACTGCAAGCACGACTTCGGCATATACGTCGAGGGCCAGCCGCTTCGGTACGAGCGCGACCCCGACGGTGGCGACGAGAAGCGCGAGGAACGCTACCAGGCCAGCCAGCAGCAGCGCGCCATCGAGCGCGAGGTGCGCGCCACGAGGCGCGAGGCCATGGCGCTCGAAGCCGCCGGCATAGACAACACCAAGGAGCGCATGAAGCTCGGCAGGCTCCAGCAGAAGCGGCGCGACCTCGTGGCGAAGCACCCGCACCTTGCCGCAGAGTACGGGCGCGAGGACCCCTACGAGACCGGCAGCAAGGTGTACGCCCTCACCCGCCAGAAGGTGAGCCGCACGGCCTATATGGCGCACCCGAACACCAAGGCGCTCATAGCCGAGGCGGGAGTCAGCCAGAAGCGCGTGGGCGAGCTGGTCAAGGCCAGCGGAGACGGATTCGAGCTGAAAACGGGCGCGGAACGCCGCGCGGCGCTTGAGAGCGCCATCAAGCAGGCGAAGGCCGAGCAGGAGCGCGACAAGCGCGTCTCGGACGCAGCAGCCATGACGGTGCACGCCGACAAGCAGGCGAAGCACATGGCCGGCAGCCGCCAACACGAGCAATACGTGGCGAACCTAAAGCGCAGGGGCGGCGCGTACAAAGAGCCGAGCGTCGTCACGGTGACGCTCGACGAGGTGCGCGACCTTGTGGCGAAGCACGCGGGAACCGGAACGGCCCAGACGACGAGGGGCGGCAAATGGAGCGGACGCGAAACATGCGACGCCGGGCGCGTGATTGGCTACGTGATAGGCGATAATGGGGAGCACATACAAACGACGCGCTTCACCATCCACTACGCTGGCGGAGACGTGCACATAGTCCCGGCAAACCCAAAGGAGGAGCAGAGATGAAGCTGGAAGAAACGCTGAAATACTGCGGCAAGCAGGTGTGCGTGACGTGCACCGACGGCGAGGAGTACAGGGGCGTGTACGACTGGTACCAAAGCGACGCCGAATCGCTGGACGAGCCCAACGCCATCGGCATAGAGCGCGGCGGCATAATCACCGAGATACCCGTCGCCGAGGTGGCGAGCATCGCCGCCAGTTAGAAGGTGACAACCGAATAGAGAACGGTACCCAGGCCGCCCGCGAAAGGGCGGCCTTTTCTTTTGCCTGGCGACACCTCGGGGAAGATGCGGTCACGCGATGGGGCGGCGACAACATGCCCCGCACGCGACCACGGCGACAACGGTGGGCCATCCAAGCGCGCAGGGAAGCGCGACAACCAAACACGGAAGGAGCAAGCGATGGCTGAAGACAACAAGCCCCAGGGAAACGAGGGCGGCGAAGGCCAGCAGACCGAGCCCCAGAAGGAGGTCGTGTCCTACGCGAAGTACAAGCGCGAGACCGACGAGTACCAGGATCAGGTGAAGGCCCTCAAGGCCGAGCTGGAGCAGCGCGACAAGCAGATCGAGGAGTTCACTTCCAAGGCGGGCAACGCCGAGGAGCTGCAGGCCGCGCTCGACAAGGCCAAGGCCGACAACGAGGCGTACAAGGCCGACGCCGAGAAGCGCGAAGCCGACATGCGCCGCGACTTCGCCATCGACACCAAGCTGGCGCAGATGGGGGTGCGCAACGCCAAGGCGGCGCGCGCGATCATCCCGAACATCGCCGACGCGAAGCTGGACGAGCAGGGCAACCTAACGGGCATCGACTTCGAGGCCCTGAAGAAGGACAACGCCTACATGTTCACCGACCAGCCCCGCGAGAGCGCGGGCGGCGACCCCAAGGGCGGCGCAGGCTCCGACGGCCTGGCCGACTTCCGCGCAGCTTTCGGACTCACCGACGAATCTTCAAAGGAGTAAATCATGCCAAACAACATCGAACTGCCCAAGGGCTACGAGAACGTGCTCATGGAGGCGTACCGCAAGGAATCCCTGACCGCAGTGCTTGAGAGCGCCGCGCCGCAGGGCAACATCGCGCAGATGGAGCAGCTGGGCGAGTTCTACTACCCCGTCTACTCCATGGGCGGCCTGGGCGACGTGCAGGCCAACGGGCGACTGCCGCAGAACAGCGGAGCGTCCCTGACTTGGAAGCCCATCAGCGCCAACTACGACCGCGGCACCATCCTGGAAATCGACCAGAAGGTGGACGCCCAGTCCTTCAACCTGGCGTTCGGCAACGCCGCCGCGCACTTCAACCGCACCAAGGTGGTGCCCGAGGGAGACGCGTTCGTGTTCTCCACGCTGTGCGCAGGCACCGGCATCACCAAGGAGCAGAAGACCTACGCCGACGGCGCGGACATGCTCAAGGGCTTGAACGCCGCCATGTGCGACATGGACGAGAAGGAGGTGCCGGAAGAGGGCCGCGTGCTGTTCATCACCCCCACCCTGCTGGGTATGGTGAAGGACCTGGACACCACCAAGTCCCGCGAGGCGCTGGACGGCTTCTCCTCCATCGTGAAGGTGCCGCAGTCCCGCTTCTACAGCGCCATCGACCTCTTGGACGGCACCACCAAGGACGAGGAGATCGGCCACTACAAGAAGGGCACCGGCGCGGTGGACATGAACTTCCTCATCGTCCACAAGGACGCCGTGGTGCTGCGCTGGAACTTCGCGCACGGCAAGGTCATCGACGCCGAAGACAACCAGCAGGGCTTCGGCCACCTGTTCAAGTACCGCAAGTACGGCGTGTGCGGCGTGCGCGAGAACCTGGCGCACTACATCACCGCAGGCATGAAGGCCGCGTAGGAAGGAGGCGCGACATGCGCACCGTTGGACTGGCCTTCGAGAAGGAGGCCCCGAAGAAGGCCAAGCCCGCCAAGGGCAAGGCGGAAAAGCCCGAGGCGAAGGCCGCAGACGAGCAGCCCGCCAAGGGCAAGGCGGAAAAGCCCGAGGCGGCCGAGGACGATGGAAACTAGAGCCCCGACCCACGAGGACTACCTGGCAGCCGGGCGCGGGGAGCTGTCCGCCGAGGAGTTCAAGGCGGCGCTCCCCCACGCCACGGCAGCCGTGCGCGACCTGATCTTCCCCAACGAGCCGGACGGCTCCGAGGAGTGGGCGCGCGCGGTCATGGCGGCCTGCGAGGTCGACGCCGCGTACGGATGCTCGGGCGGCATCATGGAGGGCGGCGGCTTCACCGTCGGCTCGTTCTCGTGGAACCCCGGTACCGAAGGGGCCAGCACCTACCGCAGCGACATGGAGGCCGCCGTCCGCCGCGAGCTGCTTGGAACGCCGCTGCTCTACGCGGGCATCGGGGGTACCAGATGATGCGGGTGCCGCGCTCGGCGCGGCCCTCCACCATGTCCGTCAAGGTGCCCAGGGAGGGCGGCTACGGCGGCGAGTTCGAGCAGCCCGTCGAGGTGCGCCGCGTGCGCTTCGAGCCCGTCTCGGCGTGGCTCGTGCGCGAGTACGCCCTGGGCGACGGCGCGCAGGGCCTCGTGATAGCGGACGGCGCGGACAGCCCCGGCATGTTCGACGTGCCAGTGGGCAGCCGCGTGAGCATCGACGGGGGCGAGTGGATGAACGTGGCGAGGTGCACGCCCCGCCGCGCGTTCGGCACCCGTCCCCACCACTGGGAACTGGAGGTGAGGTAGCCATGCCCGCAGCAGTTACGGTCGACTTGACCAAGCTCATGAAGCGTTTCAGCGCGAAGGAGCTGGAGGCCAAGCAGGTGAAGTTCGCCATGAGCGTGGCCGAGGACATGAACGCGTTCACGCCAGAGGACACCAAGCGCATGCACAACTCCATGCAGGCCGCCTCCGACTTCAGGCAGGGCCTCGTCATATGGGACGCCGACTACGCCGCCTACGTGCGCGACCTGCCCGACAGCTCCATCAAGCACGGCAAGAACCCGAGGGCCAAGGCCGACTGGCCGAAGGCCGCGAAGGAAGCGCATGGCGAGGACTGGGAGCGCCTGGCCGTCGACCTCCTGACCGAGGGGGCGTGACATGGCCCCGGACGTGATGGAGGCGGCGAAGGCCGCCATAGAGGCCCTGGGCTACGGCCCGGTGCTCCTCACCCGCCTGGCCGCCTCGCGCGGCCACGACGACGCGGTGGTGCTGCGGCCCATGCCCACCACCGACGTGGTGCGCCACATGGACGGCACCCGCCGCGTGGGATACGTGCTGCAGGTCATCGTGAAGGACACCTCCGAGGCCAAGGCCATGGGCGACGCCTACGACCTGGCCGACGCGCTGGACGGGGCCGACCTGTCCTCGCCCACAGGCTCCTACGGCTTCACGAGCGCGTCGCTGTACACCGAGCCGCAGGAGATAACGCCGCCCGAGGGCGGGCCGTACCTGTGGGAGTTCCGAATCAAAGCGACCATAACCATAGAGAAGGGATAACGATGGCAAAGAACCAAGACCTGGGCTTCGCGCCCAACTACATGAGCGCGCTGGAGATCGACACCACGCCAGACGCGGCCAGCCCCACGTGGGCCATCTTCTCGCGCGGCATCACCGAGGTGAAGCCGACCACCAACGAGACCACCGAGACCAAGGACTACTACGACGGCTACGGCACTCCCACCGACAAGGTGAAGAGCGTGCAGCCGCAGTACGAGGTCACAGGCGACCGCTGCTACGGCGACCCCGCGCAGGACTTCGTTGCCAGCCTGGCGCTTGAGACCGGCGAGGGCCGCACGGGCCACTTCCGCCACACCGACCCCAACGGCGACGTGGTGGAGGGCGACTGCACCTACCTGGGCCTGACCGTCGGCTCGCAGCAGGGCGCGGCGTCCGACCCAGGCGCGTTCTCCTGCACAATCTCGGGCGCTGGCGCTATGCGCTACATCCCCGCCAACAAGCTCAAGCAGCCCACGGGCGTCACCTGCACCGCGCCGACCGGCCCGGCCGTGGGCAAGTCCATGAAGCTCGCGCCGACCGTCACGCCCGCCGAGGCGAACGCCAAGTGCTTCTTCGCATCGGGCAACACCGACGTGGCCACCGTCGACAGCGACGGCAACGTGACGGGCGTGGCCGCAGGCGAGGCGGTCATCACCGTGCGCTGCGCGTCCAAGCCGAGCATCTGCACGCAGGTGAAGGTCACCGTGGCGGCGAAGTAGCCGCAGGCGACACCAGACATAACCTCCTGGACATGGGGGCGCGGGCTAGTGAGCGGCCCGCGCCCCTTTTCTATGCCCGACGCTCACCGCTCACGAAAGGGGCAACAAATGGAACTTCTGAAAAACATCCGCGCGTACGAGGACGTGTTCTTCGAGGACCCCGAGGAGAACCCCGACACGCCGCGCTTCCGCGTGTGGTTCGACGACAAGCACATCGAGGAGTACCTGGCCAAGGTCGGCAACGCCATCGACCGCGCGCAGGCCAACGAGCAGATGGCCCGCGAGGCCGACACCCCCGAGAAGGCGGCCGAGGCCAACGCCGCGCAGGCCCGCCTCATGAAGCGCACCATCTCGGCGTTCATCGGCACCGAGGGCTGGGAGCAGCTGCTCGCGTGGATGGGCGGCGACGAGGGCCCCATCGCGCCCGAGGAGAACATTCGCATCCTGGGCGAGGTCTTCGCCACGTTCCTCAACATGTTGGCGCGCCACGCGACCAGCGAGCAGCTGATGGCGTGCGGCCTTGCATACAGCGAGCGCGCCGATCAGGTCCAGGCGCTCAACCGCGCCCAGCGCCGCGCCAAGGCCAAGCGCAAGAAGAAGGGCGGCAAGTGATGCTGCCAGCCGCGCTCACGGCCGAGCGGGTGCGGCTGCCCGATGGCACGAGCGCCACGCGCTACCCGTGGAACGGCGAGGAGGTGCTGGTGCGCGACGACGCGCTCACGATCATCCGCGTCATCGAGGTGCTGACCGACGAGGGCAAGCCCGACGACCTGCGCCGGGACGAGTTCCTGGCGCTGTTCTTCGTGGACTGGACGGACGCGTGGTGCGCATGCGACTACGACGCCGCCGAGTTCGTGCGGATGCGCGACGCGGCGGTATGGGACATGTGCGGACTCGACCTGAGCGGCGACCGCCCGCACGAGACCCCGCTGTGGAACTTGGAGGAGGACGCGGCGCGCATACGCACCAGTTTCCGCCAGGCCTACGGCATCGAGTGGGACGAGGTGCGCGGTCGCATCAGCTTCGCCGAGTTCGTTGCACTCGTGGGCGGCTGCCCGCAGGACACGCCGCTCGGCGCGGCCATCCACTACCGCAACCCGGCGACCAAGCCGAAGCCAACCAAATACAACAGGCAGGAGGTCGAGGCCTGGAACGCCGCCCACAAGGCGTTCGAACTCGGCAAAGGCCGCAGCTCACACGGCTCTGAGGAAGGAAGCGACGCGGCGATGCGCGATGTGTTCGCCGCGCTCAAGAGAGCGACGAGGTGAGCATGGACGGCAACGTCATCATCAAAGCGGTGCTCGACACCGTTGACGTATCCAAGAACATCAAGGCCCTGGAGCGCGACCTCCAGGGCATCTCCTGGAAGAACATAACCGAGGGCGACGAGAAGGCCGCGAAGCTGTCGTCCTCGTTCAAGAAGGCCGGCACGGCCGCCACGGTGACGCTGACCGCGCCCGTGGTGGCCGCCGGCAAGGCCGTATTCGGCGTGGCCAGCGACTACGAGCAGGCCAACGCCCGCATAGCCGCCGCGTTCGGCGTGTCCGGCGAGGAGGCCGAGCGTTTCAGCGGCATAGGCAAGCGCATATACGAGGGTGGCTGGGGCCAGTCCCTGGACGAGGTCAACGATGCTCTGATCCAGTGCAAGTCCACCCTTCGCGACGTGTCCGACGAGGACCTGCAGACCGTCACCACCAACGCACTCATGCTGTCGGACACCTTCGGCGCAGACGTGAACGAGTCCATACGCGGCACCAACGCCCTCATGGAGGGCTTCGGGCTGTCCGCCACCGAGGCCAGCGACCTACTGACGGCGGGCATGCAGCGCGGCCTGAACTACACCGACGAGCTGGGCGACAACCTGAGCGAATACTCCGTGCGATGGGGCGAGGCGGGAATGAGCGCCAGCGAGTACTTCTCGCTGCTAGAAGCGGGCACGTCCAACGGCGCGTACAACCTGGACAAGGTGGGCGACTACCTCAACGAGTTCCTGACGGCGCTGTCCGACGGCCGCATGGAGGAATCCATCGGCTCGTTCAGCGAGGGCACGCAGGAGGTCTTCGAGAACTTCAAGAACGGCAGCGCCACCGCCGAGGACATGCTGCAGGCGGTGCTGGGCGACCTCACGCAGATGCCAAACGAGTACGACAAGGCCGCGCTGGCCTCCACCCTGTGGTCCTCGCTGGGCGAGGACAATGCCATGGGCATGATCGAGTCCCTGGCGGGCGTGCAGGACAGCTTCGGCGACGTGGCGGGCGCGGCGCAGCAGGCCCAGGAGGCCGCATCGGACAGCTTCGCCGTGAAATCGCAGGAGGCCATGCGCGAGCTGCAGGGCTCCATCGAGCCGCTTGGCGAGCCGCTGCTCAACATCGCCACCAACGTGGCGGGCGTCGTCAAGTCGTTCTCCGAGTGGTTCGCCGGCATCGGCGAGGGCGGCCAGACCGCCGTGCTGGCGATCGCCACGATAGCGGCCGCCATAGGCCCCGTGCTGTCGACGGTCGGCACCGTCGTGGACGCCGTGCCGAAAATCGGAGCGGCCTTCCAGGTGGTCGGCAAGGCGGGCACCGCCGCGCTGGGGCTTATAGCCGCGCACCCCGTGATAGCGGCAATAGCGGCCATCATCGCCGCAGTGGTGCTGCTGTGGAACAACTGCGAGGAGTTCCGCGACGCCGTGACCGCCGTGTGGGATGCCGTGTGCGCCGCGTTCCAGGTGGCCGTCGGCGTTGCCGGCGGGGTCGCCGAGTCGATAGGCGCGTTCTTCTCCGGGCTGGGCGCGACGCTCGCGGGCGTGTGGGACGGCATCTGCAACGTTGTGCAGGTGGCCGTGATGCTGCTCGCGGAAATACTCAACCTAGCCATCGAGACGCTGCTCATACCCTGGAACTTCGTCTGGGAGAACTTCGGCGGCGTGATCACGGCGGCGTGGGACCTCATATGCGGCGCGGTCGGCACGTACATCCAATACGTGAGCGACGTGATAAGCGCGGCCCTTGAGGTGATTCAGGGCGTGTGGGACACGGTGTGGGGCGCGGTGAGCTCCACCGCCTCCAGCATATGGGACGCCATCAGCTCGGCGATAGGCGCGGCCATCAATGCCATCAGCTCCACCATATCGGCGGTGCTGTCGGCAATTCAGGCGGTGTGGGACTCCATATGGGGTGCCGTGAGCACCACGGCGTCGAACGTGTGGAACGGCATCAGCTCGACCATATCCGGCATCGTCAACGGCATCCGCGACACCATCTCCAGCGTGTTCAACGCCGCCCGCGACACCGTGGCCGGCATATGGAACTCCATCAAGAGCGCCATCGAGACGCCGATAAACAGCGCCCGCGACACCGTGCGAAACGTAATCGACTCCATCAAGGGGTTCTTCAACTTCTCGTGGTCTCTGCCCCACCTGAAGCTGCCGCACCTGTCCATCTCGGGCGGGTTCAGCATCGACCCGCCGAGCGTTCCGCACTTCGGAATCGACTGGTACGCGAAGGGCGGCGTGTTCAACGGCCCCAGCGTCATCGGCGTCGGCGAGGCCGGCCCCGAGGGCGTGGTGCCGTTCAACGAGCGCGGCGCGCGCCCGCTGGCCGAGGGCATCGCCAAACTGCTCGACGGCAAGGGCGGCGCTGGCCACGGCGACACGAACGTGACAATCAACGTGTACGCGACCGTGCGGGAGGAGGCCGACATAGAGAAAATCTCCCGCCAGATAGCCAAGGAAATCAAACGGCAGGAGTGCTTCGCATGATATACAACGGCTTCGACTTCGCGCCGTGGTTCGACACCCGGCTCATAACCCGCTCGCTGCTGCCCGAGTACGAAATCGCCACGCGCGACGTGCCCGGACAGCCCGGCTCGCGCTTCATGCGCGCAGACCTGAAGCCCCTGACGATAGACGTGGCGGCGGCTTGGAGGGCGCGTCCCACCGACGACATGGCGGCCCTTCGCCGCCTCATGGCCTCGCGCCTGATGTGCCTCAAGGAGGCCGATCTGTGGCTCGACGACGAGAGGCACCTCGGGCTGCGCTACATGGCCGTGCTGACCTCGCCGGGCGCGCTGGACACCCTGTGGCACACCGGCGAGGCCACGCTGACGTTCACGGCCTACGACCCGGTGGCGTACGGGGCCGAGGGGCGCGCATCGGTATCGGGCACGGCGGGGGTGCAGGTCGGAGGAACGTTCCGCACCTACCCCACCGTGGCCATCAAGCCCGGCGGCAGCACGTCGGCGCTGCGGCTGACGAACATGGGCACGGGCGAGTTCGTGCAAATCGACAAGGCGGTGACGGCATCGAGCGCGGTGGCCATCGACATGGCCGCCCCGCAGGCCACGGTGGACGGCAGCCCCGCGCCCGTGACCTTCGAGAGTGACTTCTTCCCGCTGGAGCCGGGGGCCAACAGCCTCAAGCTGTCCAGCGGCACCGCGACGGTACAGTGGACGGAAAGGTACGTGGGCTGATGATTCTGTGGGCATGCGACCGCTGGGAGGCGTACAAGGAACCCATCAAGACGCTGTTCGAGTGCGAGGACACGCGCGAGGTCAACGGCGAGAACGCCCTGAGCATCACAACGCTGGCGCGCCTGGACAAGGGCGACCGCCTGGTGTGGCGCGACCTCAAGGGCCGCTGGCACGAGAACATCGTGGACGGCGTGGAGGAGGAGCGCGCTAGCGCGGGCATCCTCTACACGTACTACTGCCCGACCTCGGCGCAAATCGAGCTCCTGGGCGACTACCTGGAGGACAAGCGCCCCTACGACGTGAGCGCCTACGCCGCGCTGGCCTCGGCGCTGTCCTCCTCGCGCTGGCAGGTCGGAACCGTGGCCGACCTCGGGCAGGCCGGCACGAACTTCTACCACACCAACGCATGGGCGGCCATCCACGACGTGGCAGACACTTGGGGCGGCGAGCTGTCGTTCGAAATCCAGGTGAGCGGCACCAAGGTGACCGCACGCCGCGTGTGCATGGCCAAGCAGGTCGGCGAGGACAACGGCAAGCGTTTCACCTACGCCAAGGACCTCGTGAGCGTCAAGCGCAGCGTGGACGAGGGCAACGTGTGCACCGCCCTGTACGGCTACGGCAAGTCCCTGCAGACCGCCGACGAGGACGGCAACCTGACGGGCGGCTACGATCGCAAGCTGACCTTCGGCGGCGTGAACGGCGGGCAGAACTGGGTGGGGTCGGCCGACGCGCTGGCGCGCTGGGGACGGCCCGACGGCAAGGGCGGCAAGGCGCACGTGTTCGGCGACGCGGAGTTCTCCGACTGCGAGGACGCCGCCGAGCTGAAGAAGCTCACCGAGGCGCAGCTGGCGAAGTCGTGCGTGCCCACCGTGTCCTACACCGTGGACGCCGTGGCGCTTGCGCGCGCCGGCGAGGGCTTCGAGGGCGCGGACGAGGGCGACCTGGTGACCGTGGTGGACAAGGTGTACGACCCGCCGCTGCGCGTGCGCACGCGCATCACCAAGGTGGTGGAGGATCAGCTGCGCCCCGGCGAGGTCACCTACACGTTCGGCAACTACCAGACGGTCGCCGAGCTGATGGCCGCGCAGAAGTCGGCCGCCAAGTCCACCGCCTCGACCATCCGGGCGACCGTGACCGAGGCCGTAAACGCCTCGAACAAGGCATCGACCGGCAAATGGGGCGAGAGCCTGGCGGCCGCCGAGGAGCGCCAGAAGGCGTACGCCAAGGAGGTCGGCGGCGGCGCCCAGGACTACACCGACCAGATAAGGGACGAGCTGGACAAGGCCCTCAAGGAGTACGCCGACAACGGGGACACCACGCTGGAGGAGGCGCTGAAGAAGTACTCCGACGACGGCAACCTGGCCCTGGACGAGGTGCTGCGCCTGTACACCGACACGTCGATAGAGCAAAGCGAGAGCGTGCTCAAGCAGATAGACGAGGCCAACAAGGAGTACCTGGAAGGCGTCACGGGCAAGTTGGACGAACGGCTGACGAGCGCCGAGGGCGAGGTGGATGGGCTGCAGAAACAGCTCGACCAGCTGCCGACGGATATCCGCAAGAAGATCGTTGACATGCTCAACAGCGAGGTGAACACCACGGGCGGCTGGGTGTACGAGGAGCCCGGCCAAGGCATCCTGGTGTACGACAAAAAGCCCGAGAGCGCCACCAAGTGCGTCAAGATAGGCGGCGGAATCATCGGCGTGGCCAACTCCAAGTACTCCAGCGGCGCGTGGAAGTGGCGCACGGCCATAACCGGCGACGGCGTGACCGCCGACGAGCTGACCACGGGCCGCATCAAAGGCGGGAACTCGTACTGGGACCTCGACAGCGGGGCCTTCTACCTGCGCGACGGCTCCATCTTCATGACCGACAGCAACGGCAACAGGGTCTATATCAACGCCACCAACGGCTTCCAGATATACGACAAGAACGGCTCCATCATCGCGGGCACCGTGCTGGTGGGCAGCACCTCCATGTTCCGCTGCAACATGGTCGGCACGTCGTCAACCAACTACATCACCACCGGCACGACGACGAACAACCACCCGGGAGCGTCGTTCGTGAACGGCTCGACCGAGTACTGCACCATCGAGGCCGTCCACGCGAAGGACAGCCCCACGGCGAGCTCGACCGACGGCGTGGGCATATCCGCCTGCGGCTACGGCTTCCTGGCAGTCAACCGCTACTACCGTCAGACGTGGCTGACGACCCCCTACTACGCGGGCTACATGAGCCATCCCGACGAGCAGCTGTACATGAGGAGCGGCAACAGCAACGCGGGCGGCTCGGCGTACGTGAAGCTGCAGGAGAACTCCAACAACTACGTGTACCTGGATAGCAGCCGCGCAGACATTGGGTCGTCGGGCACCGCCAGGATACTCGCCCCGAAGTTCGCCATAGGGACCAGTCCGAGCAGCGGCGGCACCTACGGGTACACGGGCTCCACGCAGTTCATCGGGTGCATCACCAACAACGGCAACAACTGGACGTGGGGCACCATCAACGTGGTGAACGGAATCATCACCGGCATGAGCAGCATCACGGGAAACTAGACCAGCGAGAGAGGAAACGGAATGTTCTACCACCTTGTGCAGCAGCCCGAAGCGCCGCAGGCGCTCGACGGTGCGCCGAAGCCGCCCGAGGCGCTTCCGGTGTTCGAGTGCATCAGCGACCCGGCCACGGCGCGGGCCATCGTGGAATCGGAAGACGTGTTCGAGTTCGACGGCAAGGGCGGCTTCACGCTCGTGTCCAGCCCCGTGGCCGTCATGGACGCGGAAGGCGGCGAGGCTAACGCCGTGGACTTCTCGGCGCTCACCGACGAGGAGATATGCGGGGTCCACAGAGCGCAGCCCGGCGACATATCGCGGACACTTGCGGCCGAAGGAAAGGAATGAGGCATGGCAACGCACGAGCTTACGCTCAACCTCAAGAAGACCAACATAGCGCCGCCCGTCATCACCGTGCACCAGGGCGACAGCGCCGAGGTCCTGAAGGCCGCCATCTACGACGGCGACAAGAAGGCGGCCCTGACGGGCTGCAAGGTGCACCTCATGGCTGCGAAGCCCGACCACACCTACGTTGAGCAGCAGTTCACTGGCATCAGCGACAACGTGGCCACCGTGACGGTCGACCCCGCCGTCTTCGGCGTGGCCGGGCTGCTCAAGGTGTGCTACGTGCGCGTGCGGAACGCGGCAGGGCTGGACGCCACCACCGAGAACGTCCTGGTGAACGTGCTGCCCTCGGCGAGCGCGTCGGGCGAGATATCCGGCCCGTACGTCGATGCGGTGGAGGCGATCATCGCGAACCTCGAAGGGCAGCTAGCCGACGTGAGCGCGCTGAACGCGCAGATGCAGAAGGCCGAGGCCTCCCGCGCGAGCGCGGAAAACCAGCGCGCCACGAACGAGAAGGCACGCCAGACCGCCGAAACCAAGCGCGCAGAGGCCGAGAAGAAGCGAGCCGCGGCGGAAAGCGACCGCGTGACCCAGGCGTCGCAGCTGAAGACGGCCTCGCAAGCCGCCACGGCTGCGGCAAACGGCGCGGCCTCGAACGCCGACGCGGCGGCAAACATCGCCCTGCAGATAGCCAACAGCGTGGCGCAGGGCAGCGCGGGCAGCTCGGACATGGCCAAGCAGAAGCAGCAGATAGCCGACCTGTACGGCAAGCTGGCCGACGCCACGGACGCGTTCATCTACGACGACGGCACCGTGTACTGCCCCGCCTCCAAGGCCAGTGCATCTGGCAGCACCATCACGTTCGGGAGCACCTGCACGGCGTCCGGCACAACCCTCAACCTCAAGTAGAAAGGCAACGAAATGGCACAAGCGAAAACCCTGTCGGTGGGCGGCATCGGCTACGAGGTCATCGACGATACCGCGCGCAGCAACGCGCAGACGGCGCTCAACAACGCCGAGTACAACCGCCAGGGCCAAATCGG
>ENA-UPXC01000032-UPXC01000032.1-human-gut-metagenome-genome-assembly--contig:-NODE-32-length-177104-cov-9.509267_pt1 | contig 177104 bp, 158 predicted proteins | sample MGYA00250047_ERZ773371 | MGnify/ENA primary metagenome ERZ773371 (study PRJEB29103, sample SAMN06111975) | human gut metagenome | biome: human gut; feature: ankylosing spondylitis patient; material... | reverse complement strand
AGAAAAGCAAAACGGGATTCCGCAAGACTTCTTGATAAAGTAGCGAGCAATGCTTAACTAAAAATTTCCCTTATTTCTCTTGAGGATTCCGCATAAGGGCAAAAATAAGGGAAAATACATATCATTTCACTATCTAAGAGGCTGTAAGCCTTGAAAAATAAGGAAAGTTCAGGAAATCTCTCCACAACTTCCGATTTTTCGTTCTCTGCGCCTTCCCAATAAACGGGAAGTTATCGAAGAGCATCCCCTAATTGAAACAAGCTACTACGGATACTTTCTCCAGCTCCACCAATAGCCTGTGCTATAATGATTGCGGCAACTATAATTGCCACTGCGACAATAATTTTTCCAATCAAATATTGATATTCTTTCATTTTGATTACCTCCATCTACAAGTATCGATTTTCTCAATTCTCAAAACAGGAAGTTGTCAGTCCTTCTTGTTCTTTTCAATAGCATTAATAGTGCAAGCAAAACCTGTAATCATTGAAAGTAGTATTGCTCCACCCATTGCTTCGTTCATTCCAGCACCAAAGAAAAAACCGACCAACGCTGCAATTACCATAAGAATGATTGAAATGATTACTCTCATAATATATGCCTCCATAAATTTGAAATTTATCGCAACATTTCATTCTTGGATTATACTCGCTTATAGATAATTGGTTCATCATATCCAAAAGTTTTCTTTCCATTAACTTCCATGCTTTCAGATACCTCCAGACAACTATCAGAAAACTTTTCCCAAAGCTTAAATGTCATTACCGGTGAAAACTGGCTTGTACTGCCTCCTTCCCAGATTCCATCTTTCTCATGATAGAGCGCCGGAGTGAATTTTTCAGATTTTTTCAATTCAGTGTAGTCAGCATTTTTCATAGAATCATATGAAAACGTACTTTTATCTTCTCCTTCTGGTATTTCATAAGAATACAACACAATTCCGTCTTCTTTCTCTGTAATAAGGAAAAGATGTGGGGAAGCATAGCGTTTACCATTTGTCTCATAGTAGCTTTCTTCAACAACAAATTTACCATTAAAATCTTTAGGAAGGTTTAAAATTTTCTCATTACAGATTGTATTAATGTGTTCTGCATAAGGATATGTTTTCCCTTCTCTCTGCATATTATCAAACTGCTCTTTGTTATTAAAGTGTCCCGTCATCATATTAATAAAATTATCGAGCTTCATCATGCTTTTTACCTCCAAATTCCGACTTGTTACTCACATGATATCATATTTTTTCTTCAATTACATCCACCAAATTTTAGTACACTGCCATTCGGCTTGCTTCTGTAACCGGCATCCGTTTAATCTTCTCCTGCATTGTTTCCTTTGCATCTTCATTGAAATGATAACGGACAACATAGACTGTCTGGCAATTTTCTTTGTAAATGTGTTCCCCTCTGTTTTTGTATACACAATATGGATTTGTGAAAACATTCGCTATGATTGTCCGTAGGAGGACGGATCATGGTTGACTATACACCGCTTTGGAAAACGATACATGAACGGGAAAATAACTCAATATGCGATGCTTCAGGATAAAGTCCTCGATAACCATACGCTTGACAGGTTGAAAAACACGCACCGCATTCTCGTTACTTCAGTGATGAGTTAGGTGCGCTATTTATTTACAATAATATCGAACATATGTTTACATGCTTAGTAACATATGGTATAATATTCATATGGAAAAATATATATTTACTATTAAAGAAAATTCTCTTTCGTATGGTAGAGGATATGTGTACTCGCTTCAATATCATCTGGTCTGATGCACGAAATACCGAAAGAAAGTTCTGACCAATGGTGTAGATCAGGAGTGCAAAGAAATGTTGCAGGAAATCGCACAAGAATATCAATTTCGGATCCTTGCGATGGAAGTAATGCCGGACCATATCCACCTGTTGCTGGATTGTAAACCGCAGTTCTTTATTTCGGATATGATCAAGATCATGAAAGGAAATCTTGCGAGACAGTTGTTTCTTGCACATCCGGAACTGAAAAGGGAGCTGTGGGGCGGACATCTCTGGAACCCATCTTACTGCGCTGTGACCGTCAGTGACCGAAGTCGGGAACAGATCATGGCTTATATCGAAGGACAGAAAGAAAAAGAGAACAGAAAGTAGAGGAAACCTATGCAGGTCGTATCCAGCTATGGCGCGGAAATTAAAAACAAGAATATCCCGATCCGCCATACGCTGGCGCTTTACCGGGAGGCGGTCCGCTGTCTGACGGAGATATATGAGACCGTATGGACAGAGTTATCCATGATCGATCAGATAAAACGGAGATTTAACGAGGCGGAACATCTGGTACATGAAACAAAGAAGAATCATGCAAGATTTGACTTCGATGCCCGTTTTCCGAAAATGCCGTCATATCTGAGAAGAGCGGCGATCCAGCATGCGCTCGGGAGTGTTTCCTCGTACCATACAAGATTGGAACAGTGGAAAAATGGAGCGATTTCCGGAAAACCGAAGCTTGTATATGAAAACCATGCGATGCCGGTATTTTATCGGAATGTCATGTACAAACCAGGAGAAGGGAGTGAAGACGCGGCCTGCCTGAAGCTTTATGATGGTCATGACTGGAAATGGTTCCGCGCAGGTCTGCTTCATACGGATATGGAGTACCTGCGCAGGCACTGGTCCGGAAAAAAGTCTTCTGCTCCGGTTTTGGAAAAACGACGTCAGAAATATTTTCTCCGCTTTTCTTATACGGAAGAAGTTACATTATCAAAAACACCTGTAAAGGATCAGATCATCTGCAGTGTGGATCTCGGGATCAATACGGATGCAGTCTGCAGTATCATGCGGTCAGACGGAACTGTCCTGAACCGGAAATTTATCAATTTCCACAGTGAAAAAGACCGGCTGTCCCATGTACTCGGAAGGATCCGGAGATTCCAGAAGGAACACGGTTCCAGGCAGATCGGAAGCCGATGGGCGTATGCGAAACGTCTGAATACGGAACTTGCCAGAAAGACTGCCCGGTCGATCGCAGAATATGCTCATGAGAATCATGCGGATGTGATCGTGTTTGAGTACCTGGAAATGAAGGGAAAGATTTCAGGAAAGAAACGACAGAAACTGCACCTTTGGAAGAAACGGGAGATCCAGACTATGTGTGAACACAAAGCACACCGGTATGGGATCCGTGTGTCCCGTGTCTGCGCATGGAATACCAGCCGTCTGGCGTATGATGGAAGCGGACCGGTCAGCCGAGATCCGAAGAACCACAGCCTGTGTGTTTTCCAATCTGGAAAACAGTATAACTGTGATCTGTCAGCATCCTACAATATCGGAGCGAGATACTGGATTCGGGAAATCATAAAAACCTTACCGGAAACGGAAAGGTCTTCACTGGAGGCAAAAGTACCTGCGGTGAAGCGCAGAACCTCATGCGTTTATGCTGATCTGCTCATCCTTCAGAATGAGTATGGATGTTCGAAAGCTGCATAAATGCAGGCAGATATCCGGAGGACTACCTGTTATGTGGAACCCAGCCGTACCCGGCATGGAGGATGCGCATATCTGCGCAGTTCTAAGTTTCAGGCGTATCCGCCGGTATCCGGTCTTGCCGTTTAAAACGGCTGAGAAGCATGTGACTTTAGTCATGTGAGGTTCACATTTTTGTACTTTATGCTATAATCCTTGTATCTAAGCCATTTATTAACCGCTAACTATAAAGTACAAAATTTTTTACTTTAGATTGACATAATTATATTATGTAAACTATCTAAGTAAAAATTTAATTTATACTAAAATACTAAAAGCCGCTCGTTCCTTTTCATGGATCCGGGCGGCATATAAATTCTATTTGATGGTTTGATATTCCAAAAATGAAATCAATTCATTTAAATTTAATTCTACATTCTTAGGAATCGTTAATTCCAGCATATTCGTCTGATCCTGGAGCCATAAATAGTCTCTCTGCTCCTCTTCTTCCGAATAATAATATTCAAAACCATCCTGTACTTCTTTTGAACCTGCGTCTGGATTGTTTCTGATCATTGTCTCCAAACCACTCTTTCCATCAGAAAGTCTGTGTGTAAATAGGACAAATCCATTGTCATAGTGGCAGGAAAAATATCCCTCCCGGACCTGAATGTCCTTCAAGGATGTCTTCCATGGATTGTTATCATTGATCCAGTAAATCCGCTCGGTTGGAAGTTCTGATCGTATATTAGGCGAGTCTGAAGTCTGATATGCATAGATAAAGCTCTCTAAATTTTTGTATGTATCCGGTGTGCTAAGCACGTATTCCTCTGTCTCTGTTGAGGTGTCTGCACTTTCATTCGTTTGGTTCAGGCAGCCAGAAATGAGCAGTGCGGCAGTCAAACATAATACCATATATTTTCTCATACCCTTACACCTCACTCATGAAATCCATTGCGGCTGCTCCATTTACTTCTCTTCCATCAACAAACGATACAACGTAGGTTCCGTATGAATCTCCTTCAGGATCGCCTCGATCGCCTCCCGGTTCTCCTTCCGTTTCCCCTGCTTCACTGCCCTGATCAAAAGATTCTTAGGCGTGTGCTCCATATCGATAAACTCCAGGATCTGCACCCGGTATCCCATAGCCTCCAGCACTTCCGCACGAAGGGCATCTGTATAAAGCGCTGCCATCCGCTCCTTGATAATTCCATAATGGAACACCGGCGCAAACAACTCGCTCTCCATCTGCTTATTCACCTCATGCTGACAGCAGGGAACTGACAGGATCACCTTCGCATTCCAGCGGACCGCCTTTTCCAGCGCGTAATCCGTCGCAGTATCACACGCATGGAGCGTCACGACCATATCGACCTCATCTGTTCCCTCGTAGGAAGCAATATCCCCATGAAGGAACTCCAGTGAGTCATATCCAAACTTCTTCGCAAGACGGGAACAGTGTTCGATCACGTCTGTCTTCAGGTCCAGACCAGTGATCCGCACCGGATAGCCCTTTAAGACCTTGAGATAATAGTACATCGCAAAGGTCAGATAAGACTTTCCACAGCCAAAATCAATGATCCTGGTCTCCTGATTCTTATCAAGCTTTGGAAGCACATCCTCAATAAACTCCAGAAACCGGTTGATCTGGCGGAATTTGTCATATTTTGCGTGGACAATCGTCCCTTCCTTCGTCTGGACACCAAGTTCCACAAGGAACGGAACCGGAATTCCCTCTTCCAGGATATACCGTTTCTTTCGGTTATGGGAAAGTCCGTTCGCCCATGCAGCCTGAAGAGCCGCATCCGAACCGCCGGTGGACCCGCTATCCTGGCCGGAAGCGGAAGCTGCCACGTTTGCCATAGCAGCCTTCTTCTTCACCTTCACGGTAATCTTCCCCTTCTTGCTCACAAGAACCGTCCCACTCTTATCCTGTGCCTCCAGCTGAAGCTGCCGGAAGCTTGTCTCCATAAGACCTTCCAGATAATCCACTGCTTCCTCCGCGGTGAGATTCTTGTGGAATGCCTGCTTTCCGATAAACTCCTCTGCCTGAAAATGCAGTACACCTTTCGTCAGCACCGGACGGATCTTGGCTTTCAGAAAATCGTTCTTCTCCGCCTGTCCGCTGGCCGTAACCTGCATCAGACGCTCATTTAAAAAATCAGTGAGTACACTGTGAATCTCTCTCTTTTCCATCACTTCTTCTCTCCCCAACCGCCGCGCAAAAGCTCCAACTCATCCATCAGATGGGCGAAATCGTTAAAACGGTTTAACAACATCTCCCCGTCGGACTCCCGGTAATAAAATTCCGTGATCCCGCAGTTTTCCAGATGCTTCGCGAGCAGCGGAACATATGCGCCGTCCATATGGAGATAATGGGTCACAAGACTCCGGATCACGCCCCCATGGGTGACGACAGCTACGGTCTCTGCGCCAGACTTTGCAATCTCATCCATAACCGGAACGGCCCGACGGATCACATCTGCAGCGTTCTCCCCGCCCGGATACGGAAGATCCTCCTTCATGGTAGCTCTGGCGGCAAAAAAATCCGCGTAGCGCTCCATGATCACATCGTCGGAAAGTCCCTCCAGCTCACCGAAGGAGATCTCCCTGAGACCTTCCCGGATGATCCGCGGTGCCTGGATCTTGTCATTGATAATATCGGCTGTCTCACATGCTCGGATCAGATCACTCGACCAGACGGCGTCAATGGATTCTTTTTTCAGCCTCTCCCCGAGAAGCTCAGCCTGCCGCCTTCCAGCATCGGAAAGCGGCACATTTACATTGCAAAGCGGGCTGTTCTGCCTGCCGTGACGGATCAGATAGATTCTCATAGTTTCTCCTGTTTAGTTCTTAAAGCTGTGGATCGGAGCCGGAATCCGTCCGGTTCTGCTTACAAATTTCTCACAGCTGAATGAGTTCACCGGCATGATCGGCGCATGTCCTAAAAGACCACCGAACTCTACCGTCTCGCCCACACCTTTTCCGATTACCGGGATCAGGCGGACCGCCGTTGTCTTCTGGTTTACCATGCCGATCGCCGCCTCGTCCGCGATGATTCCGGCGATGGTCGCGGCACTTGTGTCTCCCGGAACTGCGATCATGTCAAGACCCACGGAGCATACGCAGGTCATAGCCTCTAATTTTTCAATGGTGAGCGCACCCTCATTGACCGCGTCGATCATTCCCTGATCCTCACTGACAGGGATAAATGCGCCGGAAAGACCGCCGACGTAGGAAGATGCCATAACGCCGCCTTTCTTTACCTGGTCATTTAACATAGCGAGGGCAGCCGTTGTACCCGGTGCGCCTGCGCGCTCTAAACCGATCTCCTCTAAGATCTCAGCAACGGAATCGCCCACAGCCGGAGTCGGCGCTAAAGACAGGTCGATAATACCGAACGGGATACCGAGGCGTGCGGATGCCTCTTTCGCAACAAGCTGGCCTACACGGGTGATCTTGAATGCAGTCTTTTTAATCGTCTCACATAACGTCTCGAAATCAGCGCCGCGGACAGACTGCAGCGCTGTTTTTACAACACCAGGTCCGGAAACACCTACATTGATGATCGCGTCAGCCTCTGTGACACCGTGGAATGCACCTGCCATGAACGGGTTGTCATCCGGTGCATTGCAGAAAATAACAAGCTTCGCGCAGCCTAAGCAGTCGTTGTCCTTTGTGTACTCCGCGGTTCTTACGACCATCTCGCCCATTAAACGGACAGCATCCATATTTAAACCTGTTTTTGTGGAGCCGACGTTGATGGAGCTGCAGACGAAATCTGTCTCTTTTAACGCCTGCGGGATGGAACGCATCAGATTTTCATCGGCTGTCGTCATGCCCTTGGATACAAGAGCGGAATATCCGCCGATAAAATTGACGCCCACCGTCTTTGCCGCGCGATCCAGGGTCTTTGCGATAGTCACAAAGTCTTCCGGGCTCTTACATGCGGCACCGCCCACCAGGGCGATCGGTGTCACGGAAATTCTCTTATTTACGATCGGGATTCCGAAATCGCGCTCGATCTGTTTTCCTGTCGGAACCAGATCCTTAGCGAGAGTCGTGATCTTGTTGTAGATCTTTTCATTTAATTTATCGAGATCGGAGTCGCAGCAGTCCAAAAGGCTGATGCCAAGGGTGATGGTACGGACATCCAGGTTCTCGTGCTCGATCATATTGTTAGTCTCATTTACTTCCAGACGTGTAATCATAATCTTTTCCCTCTCCCTAATCAAATACGGTGCATCTTTGTAAAGATTTCTTCACGCTGGCACTTGATGTTGACGCCGATTCCAGCACCGATCTCATCGAGACCGGAAGCCATTTCATCGAATGAAACGCTTGCGCCGCTTCCGTCCACGATCATCATCATGTTGAAATATTCCTGAACAATGGTCTGGGAAATATCAAGGATGTTAATTTTATGGTCCGCAAGATATGTACATACCTTTGCGATGATGCCTACGGTGTCTTTTCCTACTACAGTGATAATAACTTTATCCATGAAAATTTTCCTCCTTGTGTTGTGCCTTCCACGTATCTTAATTTGATCCGGCCCGGCAGATATGTTCTATTGAAAGGCGGGAATCTCGGGAAAGGTAGCATTATACAGTGTTAAAGCATAAAAATTTTCTTAAAATATATCATTACCTCCCATAAGATGCAAGCTTTTTTTGAGATGCACCAGCGTAAAGATGTAAGTGAGTTACTGTACACAGATAGGAATTTTCCGAACTGAAAATTCCGTACAATACGCGGGACGCCCGAATATGCCGGGACATTCTCTCTGACTACAGGCTGATGATCTCCGACATTTCATCCCGCTTCGCCACGGCCAGATGGAAATCGTCTGCATGGTACGGACAATCTCCCATGTCGATCTCCAGACGTACAGTCTCATAGGCCAGCTCCGGAATATTGTTCTCCTTGCTCAGATGGCCGAGTAATATATGTTTCAATCTGCCGCTTAAAATGCAGTTCAAGAGACGCCCTGCGTTTTCGTTGGAAAGATGTCCGAAATCCCCCATGATGCGGCGCTTTAAGTAGTACGGATACGGTCCCGTCTCCAGCATTCTGAGATCATGGTTGGACTCCAGAAGCACCGCGTCCAGATCCAGCAGATGGTCGACGGTATACTGATTAAAATGGCCGAGGTCCGTCGCTACCGCAACGGACTTGTTTCCCGACTGGATCCGGTATGCCACCGGGTCTGCGGCATCGTGATCGATGTGAAATGGCTTGACTGTCAGATCCCCCAGGGCGAACTCCGTGTCCGGAAGGATCGGGTGAAGAAGCTCTTCCGGATACTCTCCAAGACCCTTGATATTCTTAATCTCATTTAACGTCCCTTCCGTCGCGTAGATCGGGACTTCATATTTTCTCGCGAGGACGCCGAGTCCCTTCACATGGTCAGAATGCTCATGAGTGATGCAGATCCCGTCCAGCTCGCTTGTCTTTAATCCAACCTCGTTGAGCCCCTGCTCGATCCGCTTCGCGCTGATACCGGCATCGATCAGGATGTGGCTCTCCTCCGTTCCTGTGTAGATGCAGTTTCCACTGCTGCCGCTGGCGATACTAACAAATCTCATTCCAGAATCTCCTTCAGCTGTCGTTTGATATCGGACTCGTCCCCATTGTTGTCGATGACCCGGTCGCAGAGCGCGCGGTACTCTTCCTCCGATGCCTGTCTTCCGATGATATCCTCGCACTTTTCACGGCTGTAGCCCCGGTTTGCCATAAGGCGGATGATCCGGTTCTCCTTTGTGGTGTAGACATACCACAGCTCATCAAAGAGATCCTTCGGCGCGGTGTCAAAGACTGCCGCCTCGATGATCACAAGCTGCTCCTCAGCCGCTTCTGCTGCCTCTTTCATGGTCTTCCACACAAGCGGATGGATGATGGAGTTCATGGTCCTTAACGCATCCTTATTGCGGAAGATCACATCCGCCAGTGCCTTCCGGTCCACGGACCCGTCCGGGTCGAGAAATGAGGTTCCGAGGGCTTCCGTGACTTTTTTCAGTCCCTCACTTCCCGGCTCCATGAGATCGTGGGCCACAAGATCCGCCAGAATGATCTTCGCTCCAAAATCCTCTTTCAATACCGCCAGCACACTGCTCTTTCCAGCGCCGACACCGCCTGTAATTCCAATAATTTTCTTCTTCTGTTCCATTTATTTCGCCTCAAACCAGTTCTTTCCGTCATGCATGTCAATCTCTAACTCCACCTTTAAGGATGCTGCATGGTGCATCTCCTCGGACAGGATCCTCATAACTGTCTCCTTCTCGTCCTCTGCTGTCTCGATGAGAAGCTCATCGTGTACCTGCAGGATCAGTCTGGAGCGAAGATTCTCTCTTCTCAGTCTCTCGTCCACCCGGATCATGGCAATCTTGATGATATCAGCGGCGGTTCCTTGGATCGGGGAGTTCATCGCCACGCGCTCACCGAAGGATCGCTGCATAAAGTTCGAGGACTTTAATTCCGGTACCGGGCGGCGGCGTCCGAACATGGTGGTGACGTACCCCTGTTCCTTTGCGTGAGCCACAAGGCTGTCAAGAAATGTCTTGACCTGTGGGTAAGTCTCAAAATACCGCTCGATATACTCCATGGCCTCTTTTCTGGAGATGCTCAGGTCCTCGCTGAGCCCAAAGGCACTGATCCCGTACACGATCCCGAAGTTGACCGCCTTCGCGTTGCGGCGCTGCAGTGGTGTCACCTCGTTTAACGGGATATGGAATACCTGGGATGCCGTGATGGCGTGGATATCCTGGGCAGTCTTATATGCCTCGATCAGACGCTCATCGCCGGACATGTGGGCGAGAACGCGCAGCTCGATCTGGGAGTAGTCGGCATCCAGGAACAGGAATCCGTCCCGCGGGACAAAGACCTTCCGGATCTCCCGTCCAAGCTCCATGCGGATCGGAATGTTCTGGAGGTTCGGCTCCGTGCTGGAGATCCGGCCTGTCGCCGTGATCGTCTGGTTAAAGCGGCTGTGGATCCGGCCATCCTCTTTGATATATGTTCCCAGACCGTCCGCGTAGGTGGAATTTAACTTTGTATACTGCCTGTAATCTAAGATCTTCTGGATCACCGGGTAATCCGGGGCGAGCTTTTCAAGGACATCTGCCGCTGTTGAATAGCCGGTCTTTGTCTTTTTTCCGCCCTTGATCTGCATCTTCTCAAACAGGATCTCGCCTAACTGTTTCGGGGAGTTGATATTGAACTCCTGTCCTGTCATCTCCCAGATCTCCTTCTCGAGAACGGCGATCTGTTTCTTCAATTTCCCGCCGTAGGCGGTGAGTTCTTCCCGGCGGACCGCAATTCCCTCATCTTCCATGTGGAATAACGTATAGATCAGCGGAAGCTCGATATTCCGGTACAGGTCCTCCATTCCTTCTGCTGCCAGACGCTCTGAGAGCGGTTTCCCGGCGGCAAAAGCGGTGTATGCCATAAGTCCCGCCATGCGCGTAAAATTATCCTGTTCTTTCGCGCAGGCGTCCTTATAGGACATCTTTTTGATCAGGTCTGTCTTTGACGGGACCGTCATGCCGAGAACATCCCTCGCAATGTCATCGTACCCATAGGTGTCCTTTAACGGATTTAAAAGGTACGCCGCGACACCCGCATCGTAAACGGTATCCCCGTAGGAAAGCTTCGCAAACGGCAAAGAATGCTTGAGATCCAGCACCCAGGCATGGCCTGTGCGGCAGAGCTCTTCGTACTTTCCGGCGATATAGCTCTCCGTCATAAAACCTCCGACCAGGAAAATATAGCTTCCGGTCTCCTCAAAGCTTAAAGCGAGAGCTGTCACGGATCCGTTCTCCGCGAGAAGCTCCATACCGATGTGATCTTCTTTCTTTGCCTTTTCAAAGAGCGCGTCCGCCTCTGAGAAATCTTCCACGAGGACAAACTGCTTCTCCGGTCCGCCCTCATTCCTGATCCCCTCGCCGAATCTCGCTGCGATGGACTTGAACTCCAGACGCTTCATGCATTCGTAAGCTTCCGGCGTGTAGAGATTCTCCAGCTTCGCGTCCGCCATGGAAAACTCAATGGGGGCATCGACACAGATCCTTGCAAGCTTCAGGGAAAGCTCCGCAAGATCTCTGTGCTCCTCCAGCGCCTTTTTCGCGCGGGGCGGTTTCACCTCGTCGAGATGGGCATAGATGTTTTCCAGATTTTGATACTGCACAATGAGGCTTGTCGCCGTCTTCTCACCGATGGACGGAACCCCCGGGATATTGTCAGACTGGTCGCCCATCAGGGCCTTCACCTCGATAAACTGCTCCGGTGTTACCTGGTACTCCCGGATCACGTCCTCCGGGTAATAGTTGTGTACTTCTGTGGTTCCACGGCTTGTCTTCGGAAGACAGATCCGGATATGGGTATCGGAAAGCTGTAAAAGATCCCGGTCTCCGGAGAGGATCGTCACCTCATATCCGTCTTTCTGCTCACGTTTCGCGATGGTTCCAAGGATATCGTCCGCCTCATATCCCTCTTTTGTGAGGATCGGAACACCCATGGCCGTCAGAACTTCCTTCATAAGCGGTACCTGCTCGTGAAGCTCCTCCGGCATCGGTTTTCTTGTTCCCTTGTAGGCGTCGAACATCTTATGTCGGAAGGTCGGCGCTTTTAAGTCAAAGGCCACCGCCAGGTAGTCCGCTTTCTCCTCATCGAGAACCTTGAATAAGATATTTAAAAAACCATAGACCGCGTTCGTGTGGAGACCTTCCGAGTTTGTCAGGTTCGGCACTCCGTAGAACGCGCGGTTTAAGATGCTATGACCGTCGATCAGTACAAGTTTTTCCATGTTCACTCCTGTTTTCGATAATATTTAAAAGGATCTGTGATGATCCGTCAGACATCTCTTTATAGAAATCCAAACGTATTCCAGATCCGAAGCTGCAAAAGGATCATGACGATCAGAGCCATTCCAGTCAGCGTTGAGACTGCATAGGTTGTGATCTGAAACATGGAAATATGGCGCAGCGAACGGTAGGATTCTGCGACCTTTCGTTTCAGATCTCCCACGATATCGTATGTTCCATCCGCTTCATCCAGCTTTTTTAAACCCACATCCACCATATAGTGGATCTCCAGCTCCTCCCGGCAGTTCTCACAGGTATGGATATGGTCAAGAAAGTCTTCCAGTTCAGTCGGGGACAGTTCATCCTTCATATACGGGACCACCATTTTTTCTGCTTCCACACAGGTCATGGAACACGCCTCCTCTTATCAGAATTTCCTTTTATGCAAAAAAGACACGACCATCGTGAGAAAGTCATGTCTTTTCGTTTCTGCCGGCGGCCGGACTTGAACCGGCACGAAGTTACCCCCGTCAGATTTTGAGTCTGATGCGTCTGCCATTCCGCCACGCCGGCATATCTTCGCGGCTGTGTATTTCAACAGCCGCATATAATTCTATCATAAGAACATGAAAATTGCAAGGAGATTTTAGTGGTGGAACAGACGAATACCGGTGAATGCCATCGCCATTCCGTATTTGTTGCACACATCGATCACGTTGTCGTCACGGACAGATCCACCCGGCTGTGCGATATACTTTACGCCGCTCTTGTGGGCACGTTCGATATTGTCGCCGAACGGGAAGAAGGCGTCAGAGCCGAGGGCCACATCCTGCATCTTGTCGAGCCATGCGCGTTTTTCCTCTTTTGTGAATACCGGCGGTTTTTCGGTGAATACTTTCTGCCACTCACCGTCTGCGAGAACATCCATATACTCGTCCCCGATATAAACGTCAATGGCGTTGTCGCGGTCCGCACGTTTGATCTTGTCGATAAACGGAAGGTTTAATACCTGCGGAGCCTGACGGAGAAACCAGTTGTCTGCCTTCTGACCCGCAAGACGTGTACAGTGGACACGGGACTGCTGTCCTGCGCCGATACCGATGGCCTGTCCGCCCTTCACGTAGCATACGGAGTTGGACTGTGTGTATTTTAAGGTGATCAGGGAGATCATAAGGTCGATCTTTGCGGAATCCGGGATCTCCTTGTTCTCTGTCACAACGTTTGATAAGAGATCCTTATCGATCTTTAAGTTGTTTCTTCCCTGCTCGAAGGTCACGCCAAATACCTGTTTGTGCTCGATCGGTGCCGGAACGTAGGACGGATCGATCTGGATCACATTGTATTTGCCGTTCTTTTTCTGTTTTAAGATCTCAAGAGCTTCCGGTTCATATCCCGGAGCGATGACGCCGTCGGATACCTCGCGTTTGATAAGCTTTGCGGTGTCAACATCGCAGACATCGGAAAGGGAAATAAAATCGCCGAAGGAAGACATACGGTCTGCGCCTCTCGCTCTCGCGTAAGCGCTTGCAAGCGGGGAAAGCTCACCGAGATCGTCCACCCAGTAGATCTTTCTTAAAACTTCATCCATCGGAAGACCTACTGCGGCACCTGCCGGGGAAACATGCTTGAAGGAAGTCGCTGCCGGAAGACCTGTCGCTTCCTTTAATTCCTTAACGAGCTGCCAGCCGTTCAACGCGTCAAGAAGGTTGATGTAGCCCGGTTTTCCGTTTAAGACTGTGATCGGAAGATCACTTCCGTCTTCCATGTATACACGGGACGGTTTCTGGTTCGGGTTGCATCCGTATTTTAATTCCATTTCATTCATGATTTGTTTTTCTCCTTTTGATACGACTAGTGATTTTTATTTACGATTCTTGTCTCATACTTTCCTGTCTCGATATCGATGAATCTTACAAAGAGGGAAACCTTGTTGTCCTCATTCAGGCTCTCCCATACATTCTTTGTGAAGCTGTCGATATCGCCCTCGATGGCAATGCGTTTCGGCTCACCCTCAAAGCTCGGCAGCGGATTTCCGTCGTTCATGTAGGTGTGGATGAAACGTCCCTCACCGCTTAATGGCTTCTCATATGCGTATGTAAAGCGGCTGCAGCTATCCGGGTTTCCATCACTGCTCTTTAAGATGGACATCGCAAAATTGTAGTTTCCGTTCTCAATGTGCATGATTCCGGAGATACGCGGAGTATAGTTCGGGCCGTCCGGCTCAAACTCGCGGCAGCGCAGGGACTGCTCGAAGGTCTGCTGGTGGTCCATACCGTCGTAAATCGTATCTGTCTGGTCGCCGTTTGTCACGATGGTCTTATTTCCGAGAACGCGCACCGGGGCGTAGATGATAAGGCTCGGGTCCTCTAATTTTGACGGATCAAACGCCTGAGTACGGATTCCTTCACCATCCTCTACAAAGACACGGTTGCGGCTGTTGCTGCTTCTTCCCATAATAAAATATGCGGTCACGGCTGTCTTTCCATCGGCTGATTTTCCGATCACGATTCCTCTTCCCGGATAAGAATTGTTTTTTAACTCCTCTGAAAGTGATAATAACTTCATGGAAGTACTCCTCCTGTTTTCGTATAAGATCACCGGAATTTGTACCGGCGACGGGTTTTAATTTTATGATAACATACTTCCTGCAGATTGAGTATTTAAAATTACTTATCAACGATCCCGGCGTTTCCTTATGAAATGCTTTCATTTATTTAACAAAATTGTAATGTGGCGTTCATGTACAAGAGGCAGGTTTTCATGGTATAATATAACTGTCTTAGAAAGATAAACCTGGTACCGGACAGGCTTTCTTCCATTCGCCTATTCCGGTGCCGCATTAAAATACGATAAAAGGAGCTGATCTTCTTATGAGAAAAAATATTTATAAATTTGCCGCTTTAACAATGTTTGCCGCATTATCCATCACCGCATGCAAAAAACACGAGGCTGTGGACATCTCTGGAATTCATACGTCCGCTGCGGAGACCATGGTGGAAACTACTTCCAATGAAACAAAGGCCGATCCGGCAGCAGACAATTCAAAAAGTGACTCCTCAAAAACTGATGCTTCAAAAGCCGGATCTTCTGAGGTCGAGACGCAAAAGGATTCCAACGCCTCCGCCGCGTTAAGCGTGAAATCGAAGATCGCGACCGAAAAGACCGGAAAGGTCTCCATCGAATACCCGATCCTCTCCAATCTCCGTGATGCATCCATGACCCAGGCCGTCAATGAGCTTTTAAAGAAAGAGGCGACCTCGATCATCACTGCCTGGGAACTGGACACCGAAAAGGATGAGGTTTCCATCAACTGTGATCTGGTATCCCTCGATAAAAACAAGGCGGTATTTACATTCCACGGAATGGTAAACGTTGCAGAAACAGCCCATCCGTCAAATGTGCGCTATGCCGTCTCTGTGAACTTAAATACAGGATCACCGATCGGTCTGACTGCGTATGCAGATGCGGATTCCATCGCGGAATACCTTTCTTCCGATGACGTTGTGGTGGTAGAACCGGCAGATACAGCAGCTGAAGTAAAGGATTCCATCAAGTCCAGCGGAAAAGACCTCTGGCAGAATGTGTTTGCAGAATGTGATTTTACTTCCGTAAAGGACGGGACATTCCCGCAGGCGTTTTCCTACGAAAAAGACGGAGATATCTACCTGATCGTTCCGGTGAGCCATGCGGCGGGTGATTATGCTCTTGTAAAATATTCACCGGAAACAAAATAACAATAGATGATCTGAGAAACGATCCGGTTGATTTCTATCCTGCGTTTTGGTATGATAAAGGGAAGGAAAAAACATGATCTGCCAATCGGTCTATAGGCTTTGGCAGATCACAGAAAGGCTGGTATCTATTAATGGAAAATGTAACGTATATTGACCACCCGCTGGTTCAGCACAAGATCTCCATGTTAAGAAAGAAGACCACAGGAACAAATGAGTTCCGTACTCTTGTTGAGGAGATCGCAACTCTGATGGGATATGAGGCACTCCGCGATCTTCCGCTTGAGGACGTTGAGGTCGAGACTCCGATCGAGACCTGTATGACTCCGATGCTTGCCGGTAAGAAACTTGCGATCGTTCCGATCCTGCGCGCAGGTCTTGGAATGGTAAACGGTGTCCTTTCCCTCGTTCCGTCCGCAAAGATCGGTCATATCGGTCTCTACCGCGACGAGGAGACTCATGAGCCGCACGAATATTTCTGCAAACTCCCGAATCCGATCGAGCAGAGAACGATCGTTGTCACAGATCCGATGCTCGCAACCGGCGGTTCAGCAGTCGCTGCGATCGACTTTATCAAGCAGCACGGCGGAAAACACATCAAATTTATGTGCATCATCGCTGCTCCGGAAGGAGTAAAGAAGCTTCATGAGGCACATCCGGATGTGCAGATCTATGTCGGCCATCTCGACCGTGAATTAAACGAGAACGCATACATCTGCCCGGGTCTTGGAGATGCCGGTGACCGTATTTTTGGAACGAAATAATTTAGGATTATAGGTTCCCATACTAAAAATAAAACCACGATATTTGTTAAAAACTCAACATATGAGTTTCTAGATAAATATCGTGGTTCTTTTAGTTTAATAATTGCATGGATCCTTCATTTGCAGCATCTTTTTTTCAGTTATCAATTATTCTAGCACCTTCTTAGCGATCTCTCCCTGTTTCTTATAGATGGAATTCCCATCCACGCACCCGCGGACGCTGGATAACGGGTAGATATTGCAGTTCCTTCCAATAACAGTTCCTGGATTCAGAACAGAACCGCAACCGATTTCCACGCAGTCACCGAGCATCGCACCAAATTTCTTGATCCCGGTCTCGATATCGCCGTCCTCCGCATGGACCTTCACGAGAAGTTTGTCGGACTTCACGTTTGAGGTGATGGAACCGGCTCCCATGTGGGCGCGGTAGCCTAAGATGGAATCTCCCACATAGTTGTAGTGCGGAACCTGGACCTTATCGAACAGGATCACATTTTTTAACTCCGTGGAGTTTCCAACGACGGCTCCCTCTCCGACTAAGGCATTTCCCCGGAGGAACGCGCAGTGGCGGACCTCTGTGTCCTTTCCGATAATGATATTCTCGCCGAGAAACGCACTCGGCATCACCCTTGCGGTCTTATGGACCCATACGGTCTCCCCGCGCCTCTCGTACTCACCCTCCGGGAGTGTCTTTCCGAGTTCGAGTATGAACTCTTTAATATGGGCAAGTGCCTCCCACGGGTAGGTAAACTGGCGGAGGAAATCCGCAGCCTGGGTGTGGGAAAGGTCATAAAGATCGACGATCTTAGTCTCTTCTTTTTTCATAATGATTCTCCAATCTGCCATCTTGCCAGACAGCATTTATTTACGGCTGGACCGCCGAAAGCATTTTCGATAAGCTTTTGCAAACGGCTGCAGCATTGAAACAGATCTGTTGCTATTTTTTATAGAACTGAGCCGCAGCGTCAAAATACGGCCGCAGCATATAGGCGTTGTTCGTCTGCTTGACACCGTTTGTCCTGAGCGTCACAAAACGCTCCAGCTTTTCCATGTACTCATCCGGCGTGATGGTTCCCTCCGCCACGTAAGTGAGGCCTTTTTCCCAGCTTGCCGTGAGTTCCGGATTCAGGAGCTGCCGCATGGACGCCTGGCAGACATCGAAGACAATCTCCCCGAGAAGTGTCGGCGTGATGACCTGGGTCTTCTTCGCCAGTGCCAGATACTTGATGTTGAACAGCTTTTTTAAGATCTCCGCCCGGGTGGCGCTCGTTCCGATGCCGCTTCCCTTGATCTGGGCCCGCAGGTCCTCATCCTCGATGAGCTGGCCCGCGTTCTCCATGGCAAGGATCATGGAACCGGAGGTGTAGCGCTTCGGCGGAGATGTCTCGCCTTCCTTGATATCAAATTTTAAAAGCTTTAATTTCTGTCCTTTTTTCAGGCCGGACAGCATGGCAAGAAGATTCTTTGCCTTCTCATCATGACCTGGATCCAATTCTTCCGCCTGGTTTTCCTGTCCTGCACCGGAATTTTCACCCCGGCTGTTTCCAGAATTTTCCATTTTTTTCTTGGACGGGACGTTCGCAACCTCCAGGTATCCCGCCTCCGCAAGGACCTTATATGCCGCGAAGAACTGTTCTCCCTGCTTTTCAATCCGCAGGGAAAACTTCTGGTAGACTGCAGGTGGATAAAAAATGCTTAAAAAACGCCGTCCGATCAGCTCATACACCTTTGCAGCCAGCGGGTTGAGACTTCTCAGTGCTCCAAATCCCTGCCCCGTCGGTATGATGGCGTAGTGGTCGGTGATCTGCTTATCGTTCACATACTTTGTCCGAGCGATCATCTTCCAGGTTCCGCTGTCCAGCGCCTTCGCGGCAAAGTCCGCGAGAGGCCCGAAATTCCGGAGTCCGCCGATATTCCTATAGATCTCCTTCGCCACCGCAGTGGAGAGAACTCTGGCGTCCGTTCGAGGGTAAGTCACCAGCTTTTTCTCATAGAGCTCCTGGATGATCTTTAAGGTCTCATCCGGGCTGATCTTGAACATCTTCGAACAGTCGTTCTGGATCTCCGCAAGGTTATATAAAAGCGGCGGATTTTTCGTCTCTTTTTTCTTATCCAGGGCGATGAGCGTTCCTTCCATCGGGTCGGCGCTTAAAAAGCGGATCAGCTCCTCCGCTGTCCTATGCTCTTTAAATCCGTTTTCCTTATAAAGCGCCGGTGTGCCGAAGTATCTGGAGCCTTCCACCGCTCTCCATTCCGCCTCGATGACCGCGGTCTCATGATCCGGGACATCGAAGGAACCGATGACGCGGTAGAACGGGGTCTTCACGAATTCCCGGATCTCCCGCTCCCTGCGGACCACCATGCCGAGGACACAGGTCATCACACGGCCGACGGACAGTACCGCCCGCTTTTCCCTCAGGTAGGACGCCACCGATGGGCCGTATCTTAAGGTGAGCACCCTGGAAAAATTGATACCCATCAGGTAATCTTCTTTTGCTCTAAGATATGCGGAGGCTGCAAGGTTGTCGTACTCCGCAAGGTCCTTCGCCTCCCGGACGCCCCGGAGTATCTCATCCTCGGTCTGGGAGTCGATCCAGACACGGCGGCGGTTCTTTCCCTTTACCCCGGCCATCTGCTCCACCAGGCGGTAGATGTACTCTCCTTCACGCCCGGAGTCAGTGCAGACATAGATTGTGTCCACGTCCGCCCGGTTTAAGAGCCCGCTCACGATCTTAAATTGTTTTTTTACATCGTCGATCACCTGGTATTTGAATGTCTTCGGGAGAAACGGCAGGGTTTCCATGCTCCAGCGTTTCAGGGCCGGATCGTAGGCATCCGGGTAACTCATGGTCACCAGATGACCCACACACCAGGTCACGATAGCCTGGTCGGACTCAATATATCCGTCTCCTTTTCTCCCGGAAACCTTTAGCGCCTTCGCAAATTCCTGTGCGACGCTGGGCTTCTCGGCGATAAATAGTGCTTTTCCCATGAAACCTCTTTCCTGTTTATATTGACTTCACAGCTGCTATTTTTTCTTCTGCGGGAGTTCCGATAAAAGAACTGCCGCGAACATCAGCGCACATCCGGCCAACATCTTTCCTGTCAGTACATCCTTTAAAAAGATCACGGAAAACAGAGTTCCGAACACCGACTCCATGGAAAGAAGAATCGCCGATGTAGATGCGCTCAGATATTTCTGTCCGCTGTTCTGTAAGAGATAAGCTACTGTTGTGGAGAAGACTGCAAGATACAGCAGTCCTCCAATTAAGCTCTTGTCCATCAGGACCGCAAAATCAAAGGATCCGTCAAGAAACGGTGCGCAGATCCAGTTAAAGATCGCCGCCGCAAGGATCTGGATCACCGTCAGGGCGATGGGATCATTGTGCTCCGTAAACTTATCGATTAACACCATGTGGACCGCGAACATCAGACCGCAGATCAGCGTCAGAAAATCTCCGTAATTGATCGAGAGATCTCCCTGCAGTGACAAAAGCGCAAGACCGATGACCGCAAGAAACGCGGCAGTGATATTCCGTCCAGTCGGTCTCTTTTTGCTGACGATCCAGTAGAGGAACGGCACGATGATAACATATAATGTGGTGATAAAGGCATTCTTGCTGGCTGTCGTGTACTTCAGGCCGTATGTCTGGAACTGATAGGACAGACATAGAAAGATGCCCAGGATCACACCACAGAGAATCGTCTCCCTGTCTGCTTTCATCATATTTTTATAGAACAGCAGAGCAAGCAGCACCGCAGACATGGAAAAGCGGATTGCAAGAAGGTAGGTCGGTGGGATCACGTCCACGGAGTTTTTCATAACCACGAAGGCAAATCCCCATATCATCGTTGTGAGGATCAATCCCAGAGATGCCAGGACCTTGATGCCGCGTTCACTTAAATGATTCATATCAAAAATTCCTTAATAATTTTATGCAAAGTATCGTATATACTCCACAGCAATTCATAATCCGGAAGACAAAAATCCCATCGGCGCAGCAAATCTGGAATGGATTTTGCTTGTAACTATGAAAGGACTGGATAGTTGCCATTATTCTTCATAAATATAAAAATGGTATCCTGTCACAGACTTCCACTCTTTCCCAGCCTTCACGATCGGTGACGGGAAATGCGGCTTGTTGACTGCATCCGGAAAATTCTGGGTCTCAAAGCAGAACGCGGTTCTCGTGTGATAGAACGCCCCTTCTTTTCCGTTCTCCTGCTCCAGCCAGTTAGCCGTGTAAAACTGCACACCTGGCTGATCCGTGTAGACATCCATGGCCCTGCCGCTCTTCTCAGAGAAGATCTGCGCGGAGAGACCGAAATCGCCGCGGATATGGGAGAGGCACCAGTTATGGTCATAACCGTGTCCCTTAACAAGCTGGTCGAAATCATCGTCGATCCGCTCTCCGATCACATGGAAATCCGTGAAATCCATCGGAGTTCCCTTTACTGGGCGAACCTCTCCAGTTGGGATCGATGTTTCATCGGACGGGGTGTAAAAATCAGCAAGAATCCGTGCTTTGTGGTCGAGGATGGAACCTCCGTTATTGCCGAGGAGGTTGAAATATCCATGGTTTGTCAGATTCACCGGCGTGTCGGCATCGGAAAGGACACTGTATGTCAGCGTCAGCATATCCTCGTCTGTCAGCGTATATGTGACGGATACGATGGCGTTTCCCGGATATCCCTGATCTCCGTCCGGGCTTAGAAGTGTGAAGGTGACAGCGTTTTCCGCCTCTTCCTTCGCGTTCCAGAGACGTGCGTCATAATAATCCATACCGCTGTGCAGGTTGTTCGGGCCATTGTTCACCGCCAAGGTATACTCTTTTCCGTTCAGGGAGAATTTTCCCTTCGCGGTGCGGTTTGCGATCCGGCCCACAACGGATCCGAAATGTGGACCATTATTTAAATAACCAGCCGCGTCGTCAAATCCCAGCATCACATCGTCCATAACCCCGTTTTTATCCGGAACGACCATGCGGACCCAGACGGCGCCGAGATCTGTGACGGATGCCTCGAGTCCATTTTTATTTGTGATGATATAGAGATTTACCTCTCTTCCATCCGGCATTTCCCCAAAGTGTTCTTTTTTCACTGACATAAAAATACCTCCTCAGTCTCGATCCTTATGAATAAGTACCGCTGATATGAAACAGCATCAGGTCATATACAGGCATATATACTGATTCGCTGTCCGCGTAAAAAGGACCCGCACAAATAGCGGGCCCATAATTTACGTTCTGATCGACAAATGATAATCAATATCCGCCGATATTATTTTGCAGAAATATATCCCTGCTTTGTGAGAAGTTCTGCGCAGAGAACTGCTCCGCCTGCAGCACCGCGGACGGTGTTGTGGGACAGACCGATAAACTTCCAGCCATAGACGGTGTCTTCTCTTAAGCGACCGATAGATACGCCCATTCCGTTCTCGAAATCAACGTCCAGCTTAACCTGCGGACGGTTGTCCTCTTCCATATACTGGATGAACTGCTTCGGTGCGCTCGGAAGCTCTAGCTCTTGCGGAAGTCCCTTGAAGTTTATAAGTTTTTCAATGAGCTGTTCCTTGGAAGCTTTCTTTCTGAATTTTACGAATACAGCAGCTGTGTGGCCATTTAATACCGGTACGCGGACGCACTGGCATGTGATCACCGGCTCTTTTGCCTTTACGATCACGCCGCCCTCTAAGTGCCCCCAGATTCTAAGCGGCTCCTGCTCGCTCTTCTCTTCCTCGCCGCCGATGTACGGGATCACGTTCTCTACCATTTCCGGCCAGTCCTTGAAGGTCTTTCCTGCTCCGGAAATAGCCTGATATGTAGTAGCGACTACCTCGTACGGCTCGAACTCTCTCCATGCACTGAGTGCCGGAGTGTAGCTCTGGATCGAACAGTTCGGCTTTACTGCGATAAATCCGCGGGTCGTGCCGAGTCTCTGCTTCTGGAACTTGATCACCTCAAAGTGATCCGGGTTGATCTCCGGAATTACCATCGGAACATCCGGCGTCCAGCGATGAGCGCTGTTGTTGGAAACCACCGGAGTCTCTGTCTTCGCGTAAGCTTCCTCGATAGCGCGGATCTCTTCCTTTGTCATATCAACGGCACTGAATACGAAATCAACGGTCTTGGATACCGCATCCACGTCGTTTACATTCATAACAACTAAATTTTTAACTTTTTCCGGCATCGGAGTCGTCATTTTCCAGCGTCCTCCAACTGCCTCCTCATATGTTTTTCCTGCGGAACGCGGGCTGGCTGCCACGGTCGTCACTTCGAACCATGGATGATCCTCAAGGAGAGAGATAAATCTCTGTCCTACCATACCTGTTGCTCCAAGGATACCAACTCTAAGCTTCTTTTCCATCACACATATCTCCTCATCTCAGCCCGTCAGCCGGTATCAGCTGCCAGTCTGCCATTTTCCACCCGCCGCGGACATATGTCTTCATGTACGCAACACCCGTGTTGTTGTCTATCCTAACTCAAAACGGCAAAAAATGCAAGTGGTAAATGGCATGAGTTTATCATACGGAATTTTCAGTTCAGAAAATTCCTACCCATGAAAAGTAACTTTTCAGTTTAGAAAATTTCTAGCATGAAAAGTAACTATTAAACGATTTCCAGCGCCACATGGATCATATCAGCGAAGGATGTCTCGCGCTCCTCGGCTGTCGTCTTCTCACCTGTCACCATGGAATCAGATACAGTCAGAATCGAAAGGGCGCGCGCCTTTGCGAGAGCCGCGTTTGCGTAGAGGGCCGCTGTCTCCATCTCCACTGCCAGTACGCCCATATCCGCGAACTGGAGTCCATCGTGTTTCTTCTTTTCCGGCTCATAGAACAGATCGGAAGTCAGGACGTTTCCAACGTGGTATGGAAGGTTTTCCTGCTCTGCGTGGAAGACAGCTTTAATCAGAAGTCCGAAGTCCGCGATCGGCGCGAAATCTCCCGGGAGTCCGAATTCTCTCACATAATTTGTCTGTGCGCAGGCACCCATGGCGAAAACAAGGTCACGGATATGGACATCCTCGGAGATCGCCCCTGTGGTTCCCACACGGATCAGTGTCTTTACGCCGTAGCCCTCGATGAGCTCGTGGGTGTAGATTCCAATGGACGGGCATCCCATTCCTGTTCCCATGACAGAGACAGGTTTATCACGGTAAAAACCGGTGTAACCAAACATATTTCTTGTAGCGTTGAACTGCTTTGCGCCCGCAAGGAAATTCTCAGCGATAAATTTCGCGCGGAGCGGATCACCCGGAAGTAAAATAGACGGCGCGATCTCACCCTGTTTTGCTGCAATATGAGGTGTTGGTGTATTCATATAGATTCCTCCTTTTCCCGGACAGGATCTGTCCGGATCATGATTTTCATTCAAGTTCAGATTAAAAGGATCGTACGATCCAATTCTATTATAACCGGACTTTCGTTCCTTTTCCATCCCTCTTTGCCGCTTTCAACCGGCCAAGAGCAACTTCTTTTCCTTTATAGACAGCGGTTCCGTCCATATCCGGCAGATATACATGTTCCAGAGTATCTTCCTTTTCAAGCCTGATGCCCCGCACACCTCGGCTGTTCTTCTTGAGCTCTGGAATTTCTTCCAGCTGGAATTTTAAGAACATGCCGTCGACAGTCTGGAGAACCACATCGCGGGTTCCATCGATCTCAGTGCCGATCTCCCGGATCTCCGTGAGCTTATCCTCTCCCGCTAATTTCGTTGCCACAACGGTCTTATTTGCCGTTATAAATTCCTCTCCCGGAACGATCTTCACCGCCGCCTGGGCCGTCGCGAACAGGAATTTCTTACCGGTAAATCCGGATGCCGGAATCATAAAGAGGATCGTCTCCGTCTTCCCATCAAATTTGCTGACGTTCTCGATGGGGATTCCCTTGTCTTTCATCTTCAGTGTCGGGAACTCCGCAACCTTCACCTGGTACATGTTTCCGGTATCTGAGAACATGCAGAGCTTATCGTCCGTCATCACCGGAAGTACCCGGACATTCTCGCTGTCCACGGTCTCCTGGTTTCTCTCGTAGATGGAGCGGTCCATGGTCTTGCAATAGCCGAAGCGGTCCATGACGAAAATCACTTCCTTCGCCTCTTCCTTCGCCTCCACGTAAACCATCTCTTCGCCGTCCTCGATGAGTGTCCTTCTCGGTTCTGCGAACTCTGCCTTGATGGAGTCAAGGTCTTCCTTGATCACCACATCCATATTCTTCTGGTTGGAAAGAATATGCTTATATTCACGGATTTTCCGCAATGTCTCCTTGTATGCTTTCTGGAGCGCGAGGATCTCAAGACCGATGAGCTTGTAGAGACGCATCTCCAGGATCGCTGTCGCCTGGCGTTCGGTAAAATGAAGCTTCTTCGCGTCCGCCTCAAAGCCCGGCACACGGAACTGGATCTTCTCCGTATTTCCGGTCATCAGGCATTCCTTTGCGTCCTTCATGTTCTTTGATCCCCGGAGAACGGCGATAATGAGGTCGATCACATCGCATGCCTCGATGAGCCCTTCCTGAACTTCCTTCTTCTCCATTTCCTTCTGGAGAAGAACATTGTACTTCTTCGTCATGTTCCGGTACTGGAATTCCAGGAATGTATTCAAGATCTGCTTAAGGTTCATGGTCTCCGGGCGTCCATCGTCAATGGCGAGCATGTTGACACCGTAAGTGTCCTCGAGCTTTGTCTTTTTATAGAGGACCGCCTTGATCTTATTGACATCCGCGTCCTTCTTTAACTCCAGGACAATGCGGATCCCCTCTTTATTTGACTGGTTTGAAATGTCCACCACATCGGTGAGCTTCCTCGTCTCAACGAGATCTGCCACATCCATGAGGAACTTGTTGATTCCCGCGCCGACCATTGTGTACGGGATCTCCGTGATCACCAGTTTGTCTCGGTCTGCCTTTCTTCTTCCGAGTTCCACCTCGATCTTTCCGCGGAGCTTGATCTTTCCAGCACCAGTCTCGTAGATCTGTAAAAGATCACTCTTATTTGCGATGATCCCGCCGGTGGGGAAATCCGGTCCCGGCATATACTGCATCAGCTCTTCAACGGTGAGAAGACGGTTATCGATATAGGCCTTTACCGCGTCGATAACTTCCCCTAAATTGTGGGTCGGAATGCTGGTGCTCATGCCGACAGCGATTCCCTCCGCACCGTTTACGAGAAGGTTCGGCACGCGGACCGGGAGGACCTCCGGCTCTTTTTCCGTCTCATCGTAGTTGGCGACGAAATCTACGGTCTTATCGAGATCTTTTAAGTAGACCTCCTCCGCAAATTTCTTTAAGCGTGCCTCAGTGTATCGCATGGCAGCTGCGCCGTCACCCTCTATGGAGCCGAAATTTCCGTGTCCGTCCACCAGAGCCATTCCCTTTTTAAAGTCCTGGGACAGGACAACTAAGGTCTCGTAGATAGAGCTGTCGCCGTGTGGGTGGTATTTACCCATGGTATCGCCCACGATACGTGCCGACTTTCTGTGGGGCTTATCGTGATCTAAGTGAAGCTCACTCATATCGTAGAGAACACGGCGCTGTACCGGCTTTAAACCGTCTCTGGCATCCGGGATCGCACGGGAGGTGATGACGCTCATGGAGTAGTCCAGATAGCTCTTCTGCATTTCCTCCGAATATTCAGTTCGCAATATTTTTTCAGACATGGTAAACTCTCCTTCTATGCGTCGATCTCCGCCTCATCGGCATGATCATAGATAAATTTCTTTCTCGGCGGAACGTCGCTTCCCATCAGAAGCTCCGTCACTTCACTTGCCATCCGGGCATCTTCGATCTCCACCCGTTTTAAGACGCGGTTCTCCGGTTTTAGCGTCGTCTCCCAGAGCTGATCCGCATCCATCTCACCGAGACCTTTGTAGCGCTGCAGCGTAAAGTCCCCGGCGTGGCTCTTCTTATATTCTTCTAGCGCCTTGTCATCGTAGAGATACCGCTCTTCTCCGCGTTTCGGAACTACCTTATAGAGCGGCGGCATCGCGATGTAAACATGTCCGTCGTAGATCAGTTCCGGCATGAAGCGATAGAGAAATGTTAACAGCAATGTGTCGATATGGCTTCCGTCCACATCGGCATCGGTCATCAGGACGATCTTATCGTATTTCAATTTCGTGATATCAAAGTCATTTCCATATCCCTCAGAGAATCCACAGCCGAAGGCATTGATCATAGTCTTGATTTCAGCGTTTGCCAGGACCTTATCCATAGACGCTTTCTCCACGTTTAAGATCTTTCCGCGGATCGGCAGGATCGCCTGGAACTGTCGGTTCCTTCCCATTTTTGCAGAGCCGCCGGCAGAATCTCCCTCGACGATGAAGATCTCACACTTTGACGGGTCACGACTCTCACAGTTTGCAAGCTTTCCGTTGCTGTCGAAGGAGAACTTCGACTTGGAGAGCATATTTGTCTTCGCCTTCTCCTCCGCCTTGCGGATCTTTGCGGATTTCTCCGCACAGGCGATGATTGCCTTTAAGGTGTCGAGATTTCGGTCGAAAAACCTTTCCAGCTCGTCTCCAGTCATGGTGAACACAGCCTTTGTCGCATCGGCGCTGGCAAGCTTTGTCTTTGTCTGTCCCTCGAAGATCGGATCCGGGTGTTTCACCGCCACAACGGCCGTCATGCCGTTTCTTGTGTCAGCGCCGGTAAAGTTGCTGTCCTTCTCTTTTAAAATGCCGAGTTCCCTCGCGTAGGAGTTGATCAGCTGGGTGAATTTCGTCTTGAATCCCACCAGGTGGGTTCCGCCCTCCTGGGTGAAGATATTGTTGCAGAATCCGAGAATATTCTCCTCGAAGGCGTCAACGAACTGGAACGCCACCTCCACCTCGATCTGGTCCACACTGCCTTTAAAATACACCGGCTCATGAACCGGCTCTTTTCCGTTGTTTAACTCGCGGACATAGGCAATGATCCCATCCGGCTCGTGGTAGGTGATCATCTCCTCCTCACCGGCGCGTTTGTTCACATAGTGGAGCGCCAGGTTCGGGTTTAAATAGGCGGACTCATGAAGACGGCTCTTTAACCACTCCGCCTTAAATTTCGTCTTCTCGAAGATCGTCGGATCTGGCAGGAAGTTGATCTCTGTTCCTGTCTCCTTTGATTTTCCGATCACAGGAAGAAGCCCATCCTTCAGTTCGATCACCGGATGTCCCTTTTCATACTCATCATAATATACTTTTCCATCCCTGGAAATTTTTACCTTCATCCGGTCAGACAAGGCGTTTACGACGGAAGAACCGACGCCATGAAGTCCGCCGCTGGTCTTATAGGAATTATTATCGAATTTTCCGCCTGCATGAAGCGTGGAGAGAACCACACGTTCCGCGGACACGCCTTTTTTGTGCATCTCCACCGGGATTCCCCGTCCGTTATCCTTTACGGTACAGGACCCATCCGCCTCCAGCGTTACCGTGATCTCCGTACAGAATCCAGCCAGGTGCTCGTCCACCGCGTTGTCGACGATTTCATATATCAAATGGTTTAAGCCCTTTGTTCCAACGCCACCGATGTACATTCCGGGACGCTTGCGGACTGCCTCCAGTCCTTCCAGTACGGTAATACTGTCAGCATTATACTGTGCTTTCGCCATGTAAAGACCTCCAATACAAGTCATAAACTACGGCAGGAAAGCTTCCCCGCCGCAGCTTTGTTTTATTTTTCATACTGCTGCGTATATGCCGCAGCCACGTTTCTCAGTCAAGCTTTTCCTATTATACACTTAAAACTTCCAGATTTGCAAGCATTTTCTATCGAACATATATTCGAAGCGTGATTTTGCATTGAAAGCAGACTGGATAGTGTCTTTCTGCCCGTCTGCTGGCAACGCAATATGGTCATCGGCAAATACGCCGGCGTCCTCTGAGTAGCGCAAAATGCATTTTTATCAGAACCTTATAAGACAGATCTATCTGAATCGTACTTTCAAAACCATCATCTTTACATATGAAATAAAGTTTTCAACTGACATGTCCAGTCAGTTGTCCCACTTTGGCAAAGAACGATCCGCAGCCCTCATCTAATACCACTTTCCCTGTTCACGATACAAAAACGCATACTTCCCACCAGACTTTATCAGTTCTTCATGCGTTCCCTGCTCGACGATCTTTCCCTTGTCAAACACAAGAATCCGATCGGCAAGTTGGGCCGAGCCAATTCGGTGGGTTACGATAAACGCCGTCTTCCCCTCCGCCATCCTTGCAAACATGCGGTACAAACGGGTTTCCTCCAGCGGGTCGATACTGGCCGTCGGCTCGTCCAGCACAATCATGTCATGCTCCTTATAGAGTCCCCTGGCAATGGCGATCCGTTGCCACTGGCCACCCGAAAGTTCGGCACCACCAAACTCCCGGCCGAGAAGCGTCCCGAATTTCTCCGGATACAGATCGGAGTTCCCGTACTCCACTCCAGCAAGAGACGCAGCCCGTTCCATCTCCTCCGCATCCCGACATTCTAGCTCCTTCAAACAAATATTGTCATCCAGTCGCATCCGGTATTTCTGGAAATTCTGGAAGACTGCAGACTGAGAGACAAAACTGTCCCGTTCCCGCAAAATCCACCCAGAGGAAGGCACATACAGTCCCAGAACAAGCTTTACGAAGGTAGTTTTTCCAGCTCCGTTTTCACCAACGACCGCAACCGTCTCCCCCTTCCGAATCCGAACCGATATTCTATCGAGAGACGGTCGGTCGGCATTGGGATAGGCAAAAGAAACGTCTTCCACAATGACGGCACAGCTTTCCCTGCCGCTTTCACTTTCCTCTGCAATACAGCAGCCGTCAGAAGCTCCTCTGACCTGGCCATCGTCGGCCGCAAACCCATTCTGCCGGCAAAACTCAAAATAATTCCCTACCGACGCCATGTGTCGTGAAATATTTCCGGCGCTTCTCGCCACGATGTTCTCCATGAACCGGAAAATGGAATCAATGGAAGTGAACACCGCCGCAAACGCCCCAGCCGAGATGTTCCCGGAAAGCAACGACCGCACCAGAAGAAAGAGCACTCCGAGATATCCCAGAAGAGTCAAAACACGCATCAAAAGCTCTGTTCGATACAACCTGGAATCTGTCTCCCATAGCTTCTTATCATACTTTGCAAGCACCGCCCGAAATCGTTCCATGAAAAAGCCGACAGCTCCCAGCGTCCGAGTCTCCTTCCAATACCTCTTATCAATCATGCAGTCCGAATAATGCCGGTACTCCCTCTCGAGAGCTGCCGTCTCATCGGTCAGCCGCCGATACGCCTTTCTTTTTATCACCTGGGCACACACCATAGGACTAAAGATAAACAGCAACGAAAGAACCAGGATCGGATCCAGGCGGTACAAATACACCCCCATGAACGCCACATACGGCAGATTGAACATGGCAATCGAAATCACGGCTCTGAGAAGCTGCACGGTCCCGTTGATTCCTTGCCGGGCTTTCTCAATCGTTTCCAGAGTCGTCTCCTTCTCGAACTCATACAGCGGCAACTGCGCCGTCTGTGTGTGAAACTCTCTTGTCAGCGTGTTCACTGCCCTAGGATTGAAAATATGCTGCCCAATAAAATTGCCAGCTCCATTCAGTACCTGCACATAGACCGCGGCCGCTCCTACCCACAGAGCTCCAGAATAAGCGGCCTGGAGTGAGTTTCTCTCCACAGCGCTCTGTAATCCGTCAAAAAACACCTGTCTTGCCAGTGTTTCTAACGCCCACGCCGTACCGTGTAGAACATTCACGACAAGAAACAGTAGAAACACAACAGGCATGGCTCCGGCGATCTTTAGAAATAAGTGAACTACTGCGGAGACCCCGATAAAACATTCTTTTTGTCTCTTCATCCCTGATACCAGCTCCTTTGACTGTCGTACATCTCCCTGTACAACCTGTTTTCTCTGTACAGCGTCTCATGGCTTCCTGAACCGGAAACTCTCCCGTTCTCGATCACAAAGATAACGTCTGTCTGTCTCGCGCTTGCCAGCCGATGACTGATCGTAACAGAGGTATATTTCTGGTTAATGATACGGAATTTTTCGTACAGCGCACTCTCTGCAGCAGGATCCAACGCCGCCGTCGGTTCATCTAAAATCTCCACAGGGCGGTCGCTCACAAGACACCGGGCGATTGCCACCCGTTGCCACTGCCCGCCGGACAGGTCTTCCGAGTCCCTCACGATCTTCCCCAGTTTCGTCTCCATCCCATGCTTTAAGTCAGACACGATCTCGCCTAACTCCATCATATCGACAACATCTTGAAAACGAACCAGATTGATTTCGTCTCCGCACAGTTTTTCCACATCCCCGATGGCAATATTCTCATAGAGCGAAAGTCCATATCTGGCAAAATCCTGATAGACAATAGAGAAAAAACCTGCGATCCGTCCGGGGCCCCACTCCCGAATATCCGTTCCGTTAATCAGAATTTGTCCCTCATAATCATCATATAGCCCAGCGATCAGCTTCGTAATCGTAGTCTTCCCACACCCGTTTGCGCCGACAAATGAATAGCTTTTCCCGGCTGAAATCTGAAACGAGAGATGGTCAAGCACCTTTCGCTTAGTCCCCGGATAGGCAAAAGTAACATCGCGAAACTCCAGCGAAGAGAACTCCGGCAATTCACAGCTCACGCTCTCCGCCTCCCTAAAATCCATTTTGGTAAAGGTTTCAACATCATGAAAAAACTCGTTATATTTCGCGATCTCGCTGACGCTGTGGAGCAGACTCCAGGACATGAGTTGTACCAGTGAGAATATATTCGAAACCAAAGCCATAAATATACCAATCGTAATCTCTCCTGCCACGACGCCAGGAAGCAGCGCAGTCATCACCACGATCGCGATCAACACCAAGGAGATGCTGCCAAGTTTCGCCTTCGCAAAAGATTTCAGATTCACCCTCGCGTTTACTCCGAGCCATTTCTTATAGGCACTCTCCCACTCACCATTGAAATATCCGGCCCAGCCAAACAAAGTCCTCTCTTCCGCCGCATCCCTTCCGGTTAAAAGCCTGGAAATATACTCATACCGCCGCTTTAGCCCCTGGGTCTCGCTGATTCCGGCATAACTGGCTCGCCCTCCGGCCAAAGACAGCATTACCAAAGGCACCGCACAGGCCGTCACAGCCAGAGCCGCTGCTGGCACATATCGAAACATCACCAGAAATAAACCCAGCGCTTTCCATACCAGCGCCAAAAACGCCAGCAACGCCTGAAACGCATTCAAGATACTCTCATCCGTATCAGTGGAAATCTTCGTGATCAGATCCCAACTCTCCGGATTCTCCACATATCGATATCGAAGATCAGCGACCTTCTCCACCATCTCCGTTCCGAACCTCTCTCGCACATCGATCCGTAGCCGCCCCACCAGAAGATCGAGAAGTTGGTTGGAAATCCAATCGAAGCTCACTAGTAGAGACACCGCAGTCAGCGCTCTCCCAACGTCGGCATACTCCCCGGACCGCAAAAGCCCTATCGCCGCATCAATGAAGGCCCCTGTCGCCAGTGTGAGCAGAGCTGGCGTAAGCCCTTGGAACAAATACAGTAACATCACTGCTACCGAGACACCAGCGCTGCATCGAACGCACAGTCCGACCGCACTCAAAATCGAATACCTCTTACCCCGTTTAATCATAATCACACCCCTTTATATTTTGATTACGAATAAATGTTCCAGAATCGTACACAATATTCATCAATCCATTTTTAGCAGATAACGGCAATAATTGATCCACCTTTTTGTCAAGAGCATACATTTTACAAAATGAATATATAATATCCCCGCAGTCCCACCATGCTTTTTCAGACAGTTTTTCGGAAGAAAAAAGCCTGCGGGAACGCTCCCACAGGCACATATTTTCTTAAATTTTAAACTCCTCCGAACCGAAACACAACTCCGATCACTGCGGATGCCGCAATAAACGCAACCGGATGGAGTCCTTTCGTCTTTTTGCAGACTGCCGTGAAATAATAAAGTACTGCAAGAAGAATGATACTGCGGATGCTGATCAGGTCTGTGATCTTTCCGCTTGCCGCAAAAGCGTCCTTGTGAAGAAGAACCAAGGACAGAACGGAAAGTCCTGCTGCCGCGATCAGACCTGTTGATGCCGGGCGGAGTCCGTAGAAAGCGTTCTGAACATACTTGTTTGTCTTGAACGCCTTTAAGAATCCGGCAATGATCAGGATCACGATAATGGACGGTGTGATCAGACCGAGTGTAGCAATTACTGCACCAGCAGGACCGGCTGTTGTAAATCCAACGTAAGTTGCCATGTTGACGCCCATCGGACCTGGTGTGGACTCGGAGATCGCCACCATGTCCGCAAGCTGTCCGTAGGTGAACCAGCCTGTCTTATCGGAGATATTGTAGAGGAACGGGAGTGTCGCCATCCCGCCGCCGATTGCAAAGAGACCAGCTTTAAAAAACTCAAAGAAAAGTCTGACAAAGATCATCATTTGGAAGCAGCCTCCTTATTCTTTAAGATAATTCCTGCAGCAGCCGCAAGGATAACGAACACGATCGGGGAAAACTCCGTAAGTGCGGAGCCGAGGATCACAAGCAGGCAGATCACTAATGTCGGATTATCCACAACTGCCTTTTTCCAGAGTTTGACCACCGCGTTGAAGATCAGGATACAGACGCAGACACGGATACCCGCAAAGGCGTTCTGTACGATCGCGAGATGCGCAAAGTTCTGGATAAATGCCGCGATGACCGTGATAATGATCAGGGACGGGAATACAACGCCCAGAGTCGCGACGATACCGCCAATGGAGCCGGCAAGTCCCTGTCCGACAAAGGTCGCCGTATTTACCGCGATAATGCCCGGGGTACACTGGCCGATCGCGTAATAGTCCATAAGTTCCTCTTCTGTTGCCCAGTGTCTCTTCTCAACGACCTCTCTCTGGAGGATCGGAAGCATCGCGTATCCACCGCCAAAGGTAAGACCGCCGATGCGGGCAAACGTAAGGAAGAGATCCAGTAATTGATTCATGTTTTTTCTCTCCTTTATTCCAAACTTGTGTATTATCATAGCTCAAAAACGAAAAAAAGGCAAGAAAAAGGAATCATGAATTCCCTTTTCCTGCCTTCTGTATAGATTCTTTATTCAAGATCCTTTTCCGGAACCATGCCGTTTAAAAGGTCTAAAACGGCTGTATTATCAACGACCATGATCATATCTGATCCATCAAGCTGCACATAGCGGTATGTCCGGTTCGGATCCGCATAGGTGCCCACATAGATCGTGAGAGATTTCTTCTCACCGTTTACAGTAAGCTCTGCCTGAAATGTAATGCGGGTATCGGTCGTAAGGTCTGTATTGGCAAGATCCTGCTCTGCAAGATGGTAGCTGGCATAATCAAAGGCCTTCAGGTTGTTGATCCCATTTGCGATCGTTGTCAGTGCTTCGCTGTCAGCACTTGTGATCTCTGTCGTCTTTCCGTCCATGGTGATAGAAACCTTCTGAAGATCAGACGGAGCAATCTGAAGTGTCAGGCCGTCCCGGACTACCAGAGTATCATATTCAAAGACAAGGGCATCTACCGTGGACGCTTTGACCAGATATAATTTTTTTCCATCGGAGAGATAATAATTTCCGACGGAATCCTTATTTCCAATGTCAAAAGTAACTTCTCCTTTTTCACTGTCCGTGATCGTTACCTCATACGCCGGTTCATCAAAACCGTAATCAGAAAGATTCTCCGCGTCTCCCACCTCAGAGATCGCATGGAGATTCAGGAAATTCTGGGCCATTGCCTCAAATTTTTCCTGGTTGAGGGGGATTTCCGGCTCCATGGCATCCAGCCATGCCCCGTCTTTTTTCTTAAAGATCATATCGGCATCCGCGCTGGAATAATCAAAATCGATCGGAGCCTTTAAAGCGCAAACCTCAATATCCGCTCCGGAAAAGTCCGGTTCCACTACATCATCGCGGATCTCGGAGATCTCTACCTTCGGAGATCCGGATTCCTTTGTGCCGGAAGAAGAACATCCGGTAAGTCCTGCAGAAAGTGCCGCAGTCAGGAGCAGAGCTCCGAATAATACATGTTTTTTCATATTTGGTAATCCTCTCATGATTGATTTAATTAGTGCAAGCCGTCAAAGGCATGTCCGCATGCATCTGACAGCTTTCGTCCACTATAGCATACCCCTGTGTACATTTTGTGAAATGGATCCATAATTCTTTGAAAATCTCTTCCGTGTGCTGTCAGAGCTCAGCTGCAGCCGGTGCTTCCCCCAAAAAGTGGATCCTGTCTGATACCTGTGTTCCGAATGCCGTTGTATAGATATCAAGATATTCTTCGTAAGGGCAGGGAAGCCCGTTGGAAAGCATCTCCATCTCAGTTCCCCAAAGATCGACGTAGTACGACAGCATTGTAAAGCCATTCCGGAGATAAAAGCTTTTTCTTCGGGTGCGGATCACAAGTTCTTCCTCATCGACGCATTTTGTGCTCTCGATCTCAATAATGATCCGCATCCCCTGATATCGCTCCTTTAGCGCCTGCAGCACCGCGGAACCGGTTCCCTGACCTCTTCTTTCAGACGCGATGGCAAAGTAGTCGAGAAGAACCCGGTCTCCCGATTTTGCCATGATCGCAAGTCCGAGAAATGTATCATTCTCTTCTGCCGACAGAATCTCCACAAGGCCTGTCTCCTGTCCGGATATGATCATGGAGAAAGGCTTCTTCTCACCGGCAGGGAAGGCGGTCTCGTAGAGTGCATGGATCTCCATAAGACGTTCTCCTGAAAATACCTGCTTTAATTTGATTGACATCGCTTGTCTCCTTTCCACTCATCAAACACCTGCAGATCATACCTGCAGCCCTCTGCGCTCACTGGTTGTCCAGTCTGATTCCCGCAAGCGCCTTTGCGAACGCATTATTTACTGGTTCTTCAGCCTCTCTTTTCTGGCGGTTTAGATATCTTGCAACGTCCTTCTTCGAGATACCTGCGCCCTCTTTTTCTCTCCGGCTCTTAAATGCCGAGAGCTTTTCCTTGTGACCGCAGGTGCAGACGAAGATCTGTCCGTCCCCTTTTCCGCGCAGCTCCATCCGTTTATGGCAGACCGGGCAGCGTGCATTGGATGTCCTTGCGACAGTCTCCCTGTATCCGCATTCTCTGTCCTGGCAGACGAGCATTTCGCTGTTCTTTCCTTTTACGGCCAGAAGGAATTTTCCACACTGTGGGCATCGCTTTCCGGTCATATTATCGTGACGGAAGCTTCCCTGTCCCTGTTTGATTTCGGAGATCAGATCTTCGGAGTAGCTTCGGATTTCCTTCATAAAGACAGTCCGGCTCTCCCTTCCTTTCGCGATGGCTGAAAGGCGCATTTCCCACTGAGCTGTCATATCCGGCTTTTTCAGATCTTCCGGCACCAGTTCCAGAAGCTGCTTTGCCTTGGATGTGAGCCAGATCTCCTTCCCCTTTTTTTCAAGAAGAAATGAGGAGAACAGTTTTTCAATGATATCTGCCCTTGTGGCTACGGTTCCAAGACCGCCCGTCTCGCCAAGGGTCTTTGCGAGCATCTTATCATCTGATTCCATAAATGATATCGGATTTTCCATGGCAGATAAGAGAAGACTCTCCGTAAATCTCGCTGGCGGCTTCGTTTTTCCTTCCGTCAGAATATAATGTGTATTTATGAAAGAATCACCCTCAGAAAGCTCCGGAAGGTTCTGGCTGCACTCGGACTCAGACACCAGATCCGTTGTTTCCAGCGGTTCATCCTGCTCCTCATACACCGCTTTCCATCCTGCGGACTTCACGATATTTCCATGGGCAGTAAACCTCTCACCGCCGCTCTCCGCGATGATCGATGTCTGTTCATATTCATACGCCGGATACAGCACCGCAAGAAATCTCCGCACCACAAGATCATAGATCCGTCTCTCGTCGATCGTCATATGGGTGAGATCCACGAACTGTTCCGTCGGGATGATCGCATGATGGTCAGAGACCTTCGCATCATTTACAAATCCCGGTCTTGCCTTGATTTCCTTGTTAAACAGGGTTCCTGAAAGTTTCCGATAAGGCCCCACCGCGCAGGCTTTCAGTCTTTCCCGGATCGTCGGCACGATATCCGCAGTCAGATAACGGGAATCTGTTCTCGGGTATGTTAACACTTTATGATTCTCGTAAAGTCTCTGCATGATATCAAGGGTCTTCTTTGCCGGATAGTCAAACCGACGGTTCGCCTCCCGTTGGAGCTCTGTCAGATCATATAAAAGCGGTGGCTCCGTGTGCTTCGGTGTCTTCTTCACGGAGACGATCTTAAGGGGCGTTCCGGATATTTTCTCCAGGATCGTCTGCATCCGCTCCTTATCAAAAGAGGACGTGTTGTTTGATTTTTTGTCTCTCCAGATAAGCTTTAAAGCTCCTGCCTCCGCCCGGATTCCGTAATATGGCTTCGGCACAAAGTTTCTGATCTGTTCCTCCCTCTTTGCGATCATGGCCAGTGTCGGTGTCTGGACGCGCCCGCAGGATAACTGGGCGTTATATTTACAGGTCAACGCTCTCGTGGCGTTAATCCCCACAAGCCAGTCCGCCTCCGCCCGGCACATGGCGGCAGCGTAGAGCGGTTCATACTCTTTCCCGCTTTTCAGCGACGCGAAGCCTTCCCGGATCGCTTTGTCCGTCACGGAAGAGATCCAGAGACGTTTCAGGGGCTTATCCGTCCCCGCCTTTTTTAAGATCAGTCTCGCTACAAGCTCGCCTTCCCGCCCGGCATCCGTGGCGATCACGATGTCACCCACATCTTTCCTGTGGATCTGGCTCTTTACCGCCTGATACTGTTTCCCGGTCTGCTTTATGACCTCCAGGCTGAAGGTTTCCGGCATCATCGGGAGGTCTTCTATCTTCCATTCTTTATATTTCTTATCGTAATCCTCCGGGTCCGCCAGAGTCACCAGATGCCCTAATGCCCAGGTGACGATATATTTGTCACCTTCCAGACATCCGTTTCCGGAACGGCTGCATTTTAAGACACGAGCGATGTCGCGTCCCACCGAAGGTTTCTCGGCAATGACAAGTGTTTTCACCTGTTTACTCCTCTCCGCTCTCAAACATAAGCCCGAACAGGCGCTTTCCGCCTTCTGTCCGGAAATTTCTGGCAAACACGCTCTTCTGGGTATCCGGCGTCGCTCCATCCTCGAAGAGATTGACGAGGAAATCTGCCTCCACAAGGATCTGGTAATCCATCCCGTCAATATTGTCATAGGTATGGTGATGACCTACCAGATAGCAGACACGGTCAATGACCTCCTCGGGCCAGGAAAGAGCGGTAAGCATGGTCCGCGCCTCGCCCGGTCCCTCCAGCTCCTGATATTTTCCGGTATTCCGTCCATACTTCTCTTCCGCCTTGTGAATTCCGATATCATGAACGATGGCTGCCGCCTCGAGGATTTCCTGAGTATAAGGATCGAGCTTTTCCTCCAGACCGATCAGCCTTGCAAATTCGTGGACCTTTAAAAAATGCTGGATCCGTTTTACATCCCTGTCATCGTAGCGTATCATTTCATATAAGAGTTCATCAAGTCTCGTCATGTTTGTCCATCTCCTCTTTATTAAAAATTTATAGCATCGTTTCGGTTTCTACGCTGTCTGTCCCGTACTATTTTCTTTCTCGTTACAGATTCAGTTTCTCATACTTCTCTTCCATAAAGCGGTCGAGACGTTTTTTCAATTCCTGATTCTCTTCCTCCTCCAGATCCTCATCCCGATCCAGAAGCCGGTTCACATCCTCGGAAACTTTCTTAAGAGTCACCGCGTCTGTGTAGATATCCGCCAGCCGGAACTCCAGATCGCCGCTCTGGCGTATCCCGAAGATATCACCGGGACCACGGAGCTTCAGGTCTTCGGAGGCAATATAGAAACCATCGTTAGACTTATTTAAGACATCAAGACGCCGGTTCTTCTCTTTATTGCCGGAGGCATTCACCATAATGCAGTAGGACTGCCTGTCTCCTCGTCCGACACGACCGCGAAGCTGATGGAGCTGCGCCAGACCGAACCTTTCGGCGTTCTCTATCATCATCACCGTGGCATTCGGCACATTCACCCCGACTTCTATGACCGTGGTGGAGACAAGAACCTGAATCTCCCCCGCAGCAAATTTTTCCATGATCTGATTCTTCTCTTTTCCCTTCATTTTCCCATGAAGATACTCCACTCGTATCCCCGGCAGGTGCTCTCTGAGAATCTTTGTATAATCCAGAACATTCTCAGCCTCGATCATCTCGCTCTCCTCCACCATCGGGCAGATCACATAGGCCTGTCGGCCATTTTTCACCTCATTTTCAATAAATCGGTATGCCCGGGGGCGATAGCTCTTATCCACCACACAGTTCTTTATGGGAAGGCGGTTCGCCGGAAGCTCATCAATAACGGAAATATCGAGATCCCCATACAGGATGATCGCCAGTGTCCTTGGAATCGGGGTAGCACTCATGACCAGCACGTGGGGCATCTGTCCCTTATTTCCGAACATCTCCCTCTGGGCAACACCGAACCGGTGCTGCTCGTCCGTGATGACGAGCGCAAGGTTGTCATAAACGACCTTCTCCTGGATCAGGGCGTGGGTGCCTATGATCATGTCTGCCTCATGGGAGGCAATTTTCCCATAGGCGATGCGTTTTTCCTTTGCCGTCATGGATCCGGTGATGAGAACCACATTTTTATCAACACCATGTTTTTCAAAAAGTTCTGTCACAGATTCGAAATGCTGCCTCGCAAGGACTTCCGTCGGAACCATAAGGGCTCCCTGATATCCATTCTCACAGACGGCCAGAAGCGCCAGTACCGCTATGATCGTCTTACCGGAGCCAACATCCCCCTGGATCAGCCGGTTCATGACAGAACCGCTTCTGAGGTCCTTCAGCACCTCCTCCAGCGTCCTCATCTGGGCATCTGTGAGCTTATACGGCAGCTCATTCAGAAGTCTTCTGCATTCGTCCTGCTTTTTTACAGAGAACAGGCTCTGCACATCCTGACGTTTATCCTTTAAACGGCGTACCGCCAGAAGGAAAAAGAAAAACTCATCATATACGAGGCGTTTTCTGGCAAATGTCAGATCTTCCTTATCCGCCGGGAAATGGATATGTTCGATCGCAAAATTATATTCCGCAAGCTCATTTGCGATCCTGAGACTTGCCGGCAGATAATCCCGTTCCAAAGTGCGGATCGCAAGGGCCTGTTCCACCGCGGAGGTGATCGTCTTATTCCCAAGTCCCTTCGTCTGGGCATATACGGGCCGCAGGCTGGATAAAAGTCCTTCGTATGCCTCCGGCTGAAACATCTGGGGCTGTTCCATCGTGAGTCCGTTCTTTTTACGGGTCACGCGTCCACGGAAAATAAAATGGCTGTCCGCCCGCAGGGTGTTCTTTAAATAAGGCATGTGATACCAGACAAGGCGTAATTTCCCCGTCATATCGCTTATGGTCGCCTGAACGATAGAGAGACCGTTTATATGGACTCCGGTGGCTCCTGTCTTTAAAAAACCTGCCACTGTCCCTGTCTCGCCCTCGGAGAGTTCCCCAATAGCCTGCGGTTTCCCATAGGTATCATATCCCTTTGGATAGTAATGGAGCAGGTCATCGACGGTGCGGATCCCGACTTTTTCAAAGAGTTTTGCGGTTTTTTCCCCGATGCCTTTTAAAGTCTCTATGGACTGGTCGTTTGCCACCTGTTTCACGCTCCTTTTTATCTTATCCTGCGGTGCAGTCCGCAGCACTCTAAGAGAATGCCGGAAATTTCCCGCTTTTTATCTCACTGAAAAAGCTGCCTCATCAGGTCTTTTGACCAAAGGGAGCAGCTTTTCTGTCGTTATTCATTTGCCGGGTATCGAACACCGCTGGCATTTCCCGCTTACTCTACAGAAAGCAGGTAGTAATAGATCGGCTGACCGCCGTCATTTAATTCAACTTCACAGTTCGGGAATGCTGTCTGCACTTTTTCTACAAGAGCCTCGGCATCCTCCTCCGTCACATCTTCACCAAAGTAGACACTGATCAGTTCGGATTCATCCTCCACCATGCGCTTTAAGGTCTCAAGAACGGTCTCATTGACGTTCTGTCCTACGGCAAGCATGCCGGAATCGCCGATTCCCATAATATCGCCCTCATGGATCTCCATTCCGTCAATGTTCGTGTTGCGGACTGCATAAGTGATCTGTCCGGTGTGGATCCGGCCCATCTCGGATGTCATATTCTCAAGGTTCTCCTCCGGGGAAAGATCCGGAAGGAAGTTGATGAGAGCTGCGATCCCCTGCGGTACGGTTTTGGACGGAACAACGAAGATCTTCTTATCTTCCACGAGGCTCTTTGCCTGTTCTGCGGCAAGAATGATATTCTTGTTGTTTGGAAGGATGTAGATCACGTCCGCATTTACCTTCTCGATGGCATTTAGCATATCCTCGGTACTCGGGTTCATCGTCTGTCCGCCCTCGATCAGGTAGTCAGCGCCAATTCCCTTGAAGATCTCACCGAGACCTTTACCGATGGAGACAGCGATGAAGCCGTACGGTTTTCTCGGCTCGTTGGATGCCGGAGCTTCCTCTTTTTTTGCCTCTGCCGGAGTTTCCGGAGTCTGGGCAACATTGGAAGCGTTCTGGATCAGACGCTCGTGGTGCTCCTCGCGCATATTGTCGATCTTCATTCTGGAAAGGGAACCGTAAGTCAGACCTTTCTCAAATGCAAGACCCGGATGGTTCGTGTGGACATGGACTTTGATAATATCGTCATCGGAAACTACAACGACGCAGTCACCGATGGACTCTAAATATCCCTTGAATTTCTGCTCCTCGTCCATATCGTAGGTTTTCTCCACGTTTACGATAAACTCGGTGCAGTAGCCGTACTTAATATCGGAAGTAGAAAGCTCATCACTTCCTGCAGCCACCTTCGGCTTTGTGGACTCTGTGTTTCCGGCTGCCGGCGCAGCGGTATCAAACGGAATCCCTCTTCCTAAAAGACCGTCAAGACCGCCCTTCATGACCTGCATAAGTCCCTGTCCGCCGGAATCGACAACGCCAGCCTGTTTTAATACCGGGAGCATCTCCGGAGTCTGGCTTAATACATAGTCGCCTTCCTCGATGACCTGGGTCAGAAAATCGATCACGTCATCTGTCTGTGTCGCAAGATCAACGGCCTTCTCAGCCATTCCCTTTGCCACAGTGAGGATCGTACCTTCCTTCGGCTTCATAACAGCCTTGTAGGCAGTCTCAGTTGCGCGGGTAAAGGCATTCGCCAGGCTTGTCACTGTAATTTCATTGGATTCCTTGATCTCTTTTGTGAAACCGCGGAATAACTGGGATAAGATAACGCCGGAGTTACCGCGGGCACCTCTTAAGGAACCGGATGAGAGAGCCTTCGCGATGGACTCCATTGTCGGATTCTCGATCGCAGCCACCTCTCTTGCTGCGGCCATGATCGTCATGGTCATATTCGTACCCGTATCACCGTCCGGAACCGGGAATACGTTTAATTCGTTAATCCATTCTTTTTTTGCCTCAAGGCCTTTCGCTGCGGCCAGAACCGCTTTCTGTAAGAGAGCGGCATCTACGGACTTTAATTCCATGGATTTTACTTCCTCCTTAATCTATCACTCGAACGCCTTCAACAAAGATATTGATCTTTTCAACCGGCATTCCCGTGAACTCTTCTACTTTGTATTTCACACTCTCGATCAGGTTATCCGCTACGGTCGAGATGCTGACGCCATAGGATACGATTACGTGGAAGTCGATCTCAATTGCATTGTCATTGATCGTTACATTGATTCCGTGAGTCAGGCTTTCTCTCTTTAAAAGCTTTACCAGACCGTCTTTCATACTTACTGCAGCCATTCCCACGATTCCAAAGCATTCTACCGCTGTCGTGCCGGCATAAAGAGCGATAACATCGGTGTCGATCTGGATCTGTCCCATTTTATTGTTAATACATCCCTTCATACGCTAAGCCTCCATTCCTACTGATTATAAGCGCCGTATCCTGATAAAAAGGCGCAAACGCCAATGATCCAGTCATTTCATAACAGAAACCGCCCGGCTCATTCGCGCAAAAGTTCCTTTATAATTGAACTTTAATAATCCTAATATACCATATCAAGTTTTCTCTGTCCATGGGATTCCACTTATTTTTCAAAAAAATGTGAAATCTCTAAAAATTTTGCTTGCAAAATATTTAATCTTCTGCTATGATATCCATGTTATGGATTTTTGCATCCAACCGTATGAATGATTAAGGAGGTGGAATCATGGCTAAATGTGCTATTTGCGAAAAGGCGGCTCACTTTGGTAATGGAGTAAGCCATTCCCATAGAAGATCCAATAAAATCTGGAACGCGAATGTAAAATCTGTAAAGGTTAAGGTTAACGGCGGCTCCCGCAAGATGTATGTATGCACTTCCTGCTTAAGATCCGGTCTCGTTGAGAGAGCTTAATCCTCCTTTTACAAGATAGGGAATCGAAATAAAGGCATCCTCAAATGAGGGTGCCTTTATTTTTCGTATCTATAAAACTTCTGTGAGCATCTATTATTAGTAGCTCGATCTTTTTATTCATTCTTTACCAGTATTCGCGACTTTCCATCGCAAAACCTATTATATTATCCGAAGGATATATGATATACTCTTGTTTCTGCACTCATATCCGAGTTATTGTCAGGCATTCCCTTACTTTTCTTTTTTTGCTTGGAGCATTAACGGAAATATTTCTATGCAGTATACTAATAACGGAAATATTTCACACATTTTCGTTGGAAATCCTTTATAATATAATAAACATGCTATCGATACACCAAAAGTGAAAAACAGAAGTTTTCTTTGATATTGTAGAAGTTCTATCCATAAAAAAAGCGCTATTAATATTATAGTTGCCATACAACCACTAGGAATATCCTTATCTAAATATAGCATATATGGAATTATTGTACCAAATAATATTAGAAAATACGAAAACCATTGAGTACGATTTGCATATATCCGTTTCCATATCATCGTCTGTATAATTTCTTGAAGCAATACAATTATAATTCTCGTTATTGTGAACTTTGTTTTTGCAAACAAGAAATGGACAATGGGTGTGATTATTAATAAAAAAAGCATGTATCACCTTCTTAATTAGATTTAGAAAAACTGATTTTTGCTTTACCTCCTTTATCTTTTTCATCTATATAACGGTCAAATGAGACTTTAGGGACATGTCAATTACAATAATTTATATTTTCCACAATTTTGAATACTTCATTAAATGGAAGTTCTGTGACAACGCTTATCAGCCATTCCCCTTCCTTAATCACACACATTCGGACTCCATCTTTTTCCCAATATAATACATTTTTCTCTCCGATCATACATGACTTTATTTCTGAATTCTCCGTATTATAATTATTTGACCCATTCCCAGGTGAAAATTGTATTGTAATACTGGTATTTTCTGAATTTTTATATCTGAATTTTTTCATTAATGGGAGATTGCTCTGATATACCAATTGATATCCATCTGGAATATAGTTAATCTGGAAAGAACCTAAATTATTCCCTTCCTCTATGACATGCTTATTTTGTATACCTTCCAACCCGATTTTAGAATACTTCGGATATGTCTCCACGATCCATTCCAAAATTTTTCCACGAAATTCCGCATTTGTGACCATTGCTGTTGAAAATCCGAGAGAAATTGCAAGAAAAACAGCTGCAGCCCGCAAAATTCCACGAAATAAATGATCTGTCGGTTGTTGTGTAATATGGATTTTCCGTAATTGTTTTCTGAAACGTCTAGAATACACATGTTGGATATCCTCTGTTGTATTTATCTCAGCCATTAGCTTTGTCAGTGATATTGTGCATATCTGAGAAATGCTTTCTGGACATGCAAATATTTCTGGAGTACTTGTCCATTTTTGAAGGTAATTCAACATACTAATCCGCATTCCATGAGCATACGGAATCATGAGAATTTCATTAATCTGCGAGTCATCTAAGTGAAAAGCATAATAAAGATGAAATACAGCCTGTTCCGGGAATGGGAGTGCAAGAATTTTATTTGCTGCCTTATCCAAAATGTTTTTTCTAATTTCCCCTTCGTCAATCAATTTACTTTCTTTTGACATCACATTTTTGTAATTATCTAGACTCCTATCAGCTTGTGCCCACTCTTGATTCAATCTTTCTCGACAAACTTCTCTTAAAATACTTGTCACTTTTTACCTCTCAATTTCTTCCAGTTTTTTCTTCAGTTTTTTTATTGCCCGCTGGCTCCTCTTTTTAGCTGTCTCTTCCGAGATTCCCATCAGCACTGCGATATCTTTTAATGACATGTTACGACCAAATCGAAACATAAGAAGTGTTCGATCATTTTCTTCTAAATGTTCTAATGCCACCGCCAACTGCTCCTTCTTGAATTTTTCAAAGAAAGCTTCTTCTACTCCAGAATCCGTCCTTGTTTCATAAAACTCTTCCACCGGAATCATCTTTTTCTTCTTACGAAGAATATCATAGGATGCATTCTTTGCAATAATAACACTATAGGGAATCTGGTCGCGGCGTGGTAACTGGCTGATTTTTCAAAATGTTCCATTATATTTAAAAATGCCTGTGCAACAGCGTCTTCCGCGTCTGTTTCTGATTGAAGCAACTGATAAGAAACTTTATATAAAAGGGTGTGATTTTCATTAAATAATTGTTCGATCCAAACCTGCTCATCTTCTGAAAAGGTGCATAATACTAAGAATAGCATAAATCCATCTCCTGTGCTTCTTGTTATTTATTTAATATATAAGGTGCAGTGCATTCAACAAGGGACAATATTTTGTTTGGTTTTTATGTCGACAAAAATAAGAATCTAATACTAACGGGCTTAATATTTTTACCCACAAAACAGATTATACCCCACGATCATCAGCGCCGCCGCCGTGAGTACAAGGAAAAATGTCGTCGGCAGCACTAACGCCCAGGTCATACCGAAACCTACGCAGAACAGCATAAGACCGCATAATCGCTTCATACCCATTCTCCCAAAAAGGAATGTCTATGACAGATTATGCGGTCTTTTAGATAATGATTCGCAACAGTTCTGTATCTTTCCAGTAATCATGAATTTCACGAGTTCACGAGTGAATTTTCTTTACCAGACAGCGTTTCTTATAGAAAGAAATTCCATAGCAGAGAACCTGATCATAGCTGTCTTCAAACTCTTTTGCATACATGCGTTCATCGATCTGGCGCAATGCCGTTTCACAGCTTTCTTCCATTTTCTCAAGTGCGGCAGAACACTTAACCTCAAAGACAGCGAGCCGTCCGTTTTCCGAATCGCATACGATCACATCACTCCGTCCCTCACCGTGTTCTCGGTTGGATTCCACCATATACCCCGCACCGGCGAAGATTCCAGCAAGGAATGCATGATAAAAATCTTCTTTATAATCATGATAGCTGATGGTCATTCTCAACAGCGTGCTCATCTCACGCGTCAAAAGTTCACTGTCACCATTCCATACTGCATGGAACAGAGTTCTTCGGTCAGTTCCTTTCGCTTTGTCCTGAAACCACTTTACGACAGTCGACTCGAAGATCTCCCGGATCTCCGCGTTCGGAATCATAAGTTTTGTAGTCTGATCTTCTCCGCGAACCCCTGTCAGATAGCCGGTCAGATAAAGAATGCTCCACAAATTTTCTTCTGAGGAGTGCAGAAGATCGTATGTGAGGTTTTCTTCAACCTTCTGTGAGATCGTTCCTCCCGCTAACAATGTTTCCAGTTTTCCGGTAATACTGCTCCCCGAATAATCGATAAAGGAGCGGATGATTGCGTTATCGCTCGTATTCTTCCAGTAACTCGCAGGTCTTGCCTTCGGATCGTTCGAAAGATCAAACAGGTAATTCATCACATCCCACGGACAATATACATCAAAATCGCCAAAATGATATCCGTCATACCAGTATTTCATCGCCTCTGCATGATCTTTGGCATCCGCATCCCGTAAAATCCTGTCTACATCATCTTGCGTAAATCCAAAGTATTCATTCAGCCTGGAAGAAGTGATCGTATCTGACACGAAATTATTTGTTCCGGTGAAAATACTCTCTTTCGCGATCTTCAGGCAGCCGGTAATGATTGCAAATTGAAGGGCATTGTTGTCTTTTAATGCAGTGCTCATCATTGCTTTCACTACTTCTAACATTTCCTGATAATAATGGTGATTGCTCGCCTTGGCCACAGGAACATCATACTCATCCAGCAACAGCACCACTTGTTTTCCATAATGATCACTCAGCATTCGCATGAGAAGAGAGAGACTTTTCTTGATTCCGGTCGTACCGGCTTCGCCTTTTAAGATACGGCGAAAAGCTTCTTTGTCATAATCATTTACATTTTCGCTGTCCAGAAGGTCTGTATATTTTCGAAATAATTCAGCAATCGTTGCTTCCAACATTCCGTAGGCACTATCGAAAGTCAGGCCATCCACATCTTTAAACGAAAGGAAGATCGTCGGACACTGATTCATCCATTTCTGACAGAGCGCCGAAGCATTCATGATCCCCAGTCCCTGAAACAATACCGCACTGTCTTTTCGGATACTAAAGAAATTTTCCAGAGTACTCATCCCCAATGTCTTTCCGAATCTCCTTGGACGGGTAATCAGTGTCACTTTTACTGCCTGAGCTTTTAATACCTCGGCAATAAGGCCTGTCTTATCGACATAATAATATCCGTTCTGCCGGATCTCAGCAAAATCAGAAATTCCTACCGGGATATTTAAATGTGTCACGCTTATTCCCTCCTCTCATACCCCGAAATCGTTAAAACCATTTTATCATAAATGGCGTTCAGATACAACAATTCCCCGGATCGCTCCGAGGAATTGTGTTCATTTCTCTTTCTCCATCTCAGCTGCCATCTTCTCCGCTTTTGCCGCCGCCTCCGGAGTTACATCATTTCCACCAGTGAAGCGGTTTACGATATCCGGAACCATATCGAGGACTTTGGTGACGGCATCCTGATGTTTGATATTCACGAGCTTTGTCATGCCGTTCTGGATCACGAGGATGGCACTGGGGCTCATCTTCGCGCTCATACCGCCGCCGCCATTTGTCTTTGCTGACTGTGCAAAGGAACCGGCAGCCATGCCGCAGGTTACGTCCACGAGCGGGATGATCGTCGTGTTCTCATCCACCTTCACAGGCTCGCCCACAACGGTTTTCGATGTAATGAAATGATCCATCCCCTTAAACAGTGCGTCCACGGTAGATGGAAACTGATTTTCTGCCATACCGATTCCTCCTAAATGTTCTTTGTATTGCGCTCTCTTTTCCTAAAGAATTTGAGAAGGCGCCTGAAATCCTTACTGATAAATAGTCTTGCCGCTGTCCAAAGCGGACACCATAATGCGATCCGGCCTTTAAAATGGAGTTCTCCGTCGAGGGCCGTTCCGGTGAAATCCGGTTCCAGGGTCAGTGTTCTGGCGTACATGCCGTAGAATGGGCTGACTGCTGCGAGGACCTGACCGGTATCATATGGATCGTCAAATCCGAAATGGATCCGGCCCCAAAGTTTTCTAGGCAGTATATAGCGGACAAGCTTTTTCGTGCGCTTCCAGACAAGACGGAACGCTTTCTGGTTCTGCTCGTCATGCCAGAACATCGAAATGCTATCCCACGTCTTTTCCAGGGAGATTTTCTTTTTTGATATTCCATCAACCAGCTTCTGGAACTTTCCAGGCAGCCCCCGAAGTTTGTCAAAGAATGTGCAAAGCTTTTTAATAATCCCAGACAGCTTTTCTTTTATTTTTACGCTGAAACGGATCTTATCCGTGTTTTCATCACTCGAAAAGTCTTCCGTTTCATTTTTCTGCGGCTCATCAAATTTCGAGGAAAGCTCCGTCGCATGTACAGTAAGCTCCTCATCATCTTTGGAATCTGTCCGAACCGTTGGTACATTCGCTTCAGCAATCCGTTCTGGTTCCGGCTTAGCCACCACAACAGGTTCCGGCACATCTTCCTGGTTCACTGTTTCAGTGAGAACCGGCTTCTGGGCAGTCGCCTCGGTTTTTGCGCTTTCCGGCTCAAAATCCAGTCCTTCCGCCTCCCCATCCTCCGGCGGCCACAATCTCACATCAAACAGTTTAAACCACAGCACCCGCCCGGATACATCCGCGTGTTCGTGATAACTCACCCGGATCCGCACGAGATGTAGAAGCCAGCTCACCGCCGCCTCCCCGTCCGGTTTTCCTTCAAATAAGACATCCGCCCGGTACCGGACCGGAACAAACAGGATGAGCAGAACTGCTGTGAGCAGCAGTGCCAGGATCACCAACAGGATGATCCCGATGACCTTTAAGATCATCAGCAATATATGGATCACTCGCAGCACCCCTTTCCGAAAAGAAAGGAGTTCACATCATACCCGCCGGTCTTTTTGTAGGCCTCACAGATGATCCGCCCCGCAAGCGCCGCCGCATCCTCAAAATCCGCAGCGATCCCTACGATCAGAAGATCCTGCTTTTCATAGTAAGGAAGCTTTAATGTCAGCGCCGGATAGATATCTAAAAGGTTCCGCTCCCCAGCCGCCGGAGTCAGGACATAAAAGCCCATTGGTCTTCCATTTCGGACCGCCTGGATCGTTTCGTATCTGTGCTTTTTCGCTTTTTCCCCGACATACAGTTTTTCATACCAGCGCATGATTCACCTGCTCATCCCTTAATATTTATGACCAGGTCACGCCTGGACCCGGTCTACTGTCTGGATCTGATGATCATTCTTCTCAAAAGGTCCAGCGCCGTGACCGCGGCATGTTCCCGGATCTCCTGTCTTGTACCGTTGAAGTGGCATTCCTCCACAATCACTTCGTCCTTCATGCAGCAGGAAACGTATACGAGTCCCACCGGCTTCTCCTCTGTTCCACCGTCCGGACCAGCAAGCCCCGTTACAGCAACACAGGCATCCGCATCAGCCGCGAGAACACCGCCGAGTGCCATCTCCCTTGCAGTCTGCTCACTGACTGCCCCGTATTTTTTTAAAGTTGCCTTGCTGACATCGAGGATCTTTCTCTTTGATTTGTTCGAATATGTGATATAACCCTGATCAAATACGTCAGACGCACCTGGCACGTTGATGATCTTTGCAGCCACCATACCGCCGGTGCAGGACTCCGCCGTTGTCACCGTGAGTCCGTACTTTGTGAGGAGGCGCACAACGGTCTCTTCCATCGTCTCATTCTCTTTCGTGGAATAATACATGTCGCCCAGTGCCTTTTTGATCTCCTTGGCAACAGGTTTTAACGCCGCCTTGGCGGACTCCTCATCCTCCGCCTGTGTCTCCGCGAGAACATGGACGTCTTTTCCGCGGCGTCTCGTGTAGATCACGACAGCGCCGCCGCACTTTAAGAGGTCCTGAAGCTTTTCCTTTACTTCCGTCTCGCTTTTTCCGTAAATTTTAAATATCTGGGCATAACCCTGTTCTGTTCGAATCATCACATTTTTCCTTCCGTAAGAACGCCGGCGTTCTTCACAATGTAGTCAACAAGTGAAATTACTGTCAATGCAAGAGCGATCCAGACAATGATCGTCGTCAAAGTTGACAACGCCGGAATATTAAAGATCAGAAGAACCACCCCGATCATCTGGAATGTGGTCTTAAATTTTCCCCAGTAGCTCGCTGCGATGACAACACCGTTGTCGGATGCCACCAGACGGAAGCCGCTGATAATGAACTCACGGCTGATAATGATGATGACCATCCAGGCCGGAAGCTCACGAAGCTCGATCATACAGATCAGTGCGGAGCAGACAAGCAGTTTATCCGCCAACGGATCCATAAATTTTCCAAAATTTGTTACCAGATTATACTTTCTCGCGATCTTTCCGTCCAGCATATCGGTCAGGCTCGCGATGATAAAGAGCGCCGCCGCCACATAACGCATGTTCTGGTTTGCGCCGCCGTCATAAAGAAGCGCGGCTACGAAAAACGGGATCATGATCACTCGTAATATTGTCAGTTTATTCGGTAAATTCATCCTCTGCCTCCCCAATCAGATCATATTCGGACGCGCCTGTGACGCGTACCTTAAGGAAATCTCCGGACATCAGGGAAAGTCCGGTGTTTACAAAGATAAGTCCATCCACGTTCGGGCTGTCCATATAGGTACGTCCAACGTAGGCATTTTCATCAGCAACCTTGCCCTCGATCATCACTTCCAGAGTACGTCCCTTCATCGCCTCGGACTTCTCGAAAGCGATTTCCTGCTGGAGTTCCATGATCTCATCGCGGCGTTCCTGCTTTACCTCCTCCGGAACCTGATTTTCAAAGCTGAATGCCGGGGTATCTTCCTCCGGGGAATATGCGAATACGCCGAGACGGTCAAATTCCATATCATCGACAAACTGCATCAGGATCTCGTGGTCTTCCTCCGTCTCACCCGGAAATCCGGAGATCAGAGTGGTGCGGAGCGCGATGTCCGGAATCTCTTTTCTGAGTTTCGCAATCAGCCCGCGGATCTCTTTATTGTTGGTTCTTCTTCCCATCCGTTTTAACACGGCATCGCTTGCGTGCTGGATCGGGATGTCCAGATAGTTACAGACTTTTTCTTCAGTTTTGATCGTCTCGATCAGCTCATCGGTGATCTCCTCCGGGTAGCAGTACTGGAGGCGGATCCACTGGATACCGGACACAGCTGCCAGACGTCTTAAAAGCTCCGGAAGTTTCTTCTCACCGTAAAGGTCTTTTCCGTAAAGGGTGGTCTCCTGCGCAACAAGGATCAGCTCTTTCACACCTTTCTCCGCGAGTTCTTCCGCCTCTCTTACAAGCTGTTCCATCGGAACACTGCGATATTTTCCGCGAAGATACGGGATAATACAGTAGGTGCAGCGTTTGTCACAGCCCTCCGCGATCTTTAAGAACGCATAGTGCCCACCTGTTGTGATAAGGCGCTCCGTAGCCGTGCTCACCGGTGCATCGATGCTTTCAAAGATTTCCGGTGTCTCGCCATCCATAACCTCCCTGATCGCTGCTCCTACAGCCTCATAGGATGTCGTTCCGAGTATCGCGTCTACCTCCGGGATCTCATCGATGATCTCCTGCTTGTAGCGCTGCGCGAGACAGCCTGTGACGATCAGTGCCTTTAAACGACCGTTTTTCTTTAATTCCGCCATCTGAAGGATCGTGTTGATGCTCTCCTCTTTTGCATCTCCGATAAAGCAGCAGGTGTTTACAACAACAATATCTGCCTCATTCTCGTCATCGACAAAGGAATATCCCTCTTTTCCGAGAATTCCCAGCATTTTTTCCGTATCCACAAGGTTTTTATCACAGCCCAGTGATATGAAAAGTAAATTCATTCTGTTCGTATTTCCTTTCTGTGCGTAACTGCCGCCAGAACCGACCGGCTCATAAACTCCGGACTGCCAGCGAAAAAAAGAGGAAACTTAAGCCCGATTCAGCCGTTTTCCTCCTTTTCTTTCATATTTCCGGCCATGGCCGGACTGAAAGCCGGACCACAACCGGGAACCTGTTTATTCCTCAGCGTACTCTTCTTCTTTTTTGATCTCTTCCGGAGTTCTGTCTTTTACTTCGAAATCTGTCTCGATCTCCGGCTCCTCATCCTCTGTGAGGATCTTTACCTTCTGCTCATAAAGCTCCTGAACAGCTGTGGAGAGCGGTTTCTTTCCTGCTGCACCTGCAACTAACGGCTCGTCACCTGCGATGAGCTGTCTCGCACGCTTGGAGGCTGCGATAACGATGGAATAACGGCTCTGGACTACCGGCTGCTCGCCCGGCTCAACGTCGCTGTTTACGGCTTCAATTAAGTCTGTATAAGACGGATGTAACATAAAATATGCCCCTTTCAGATCATGAAATTAAAAAGTTCTTAAATATCTGAAGTATCCGGTTTTACACATGGTATTTTTCGGATACATTCTTTATTTTGTCATATCGTGCAGCTCCTGCTTCATTCTCGCCACGAGGTCTGTGTTCGCGGACTCTTTAAAGTGGCTGGAACGGATCAGGCTGTGAAGGTCTTCCACACAGGTGTCCACATCATCGTTGACAACGATATAGTCGTAGGAATCCATTCCATCGGACTCCTCCGCGGCACGGCGGAGACGTTTCTCGATTACTTCCGCACTTTCCGTTCCGCGTCCGATCAGACGTTTTTTTAAGTCTTTTGCGGTCGGAGGTACGATAAATACGAGAAGGGCGTCCGGGAACTTCTTCTTGATATTCAACGCTCCCTGAATCTCGATCTCAAGGATCACGTCTTTTCCCGCAGCCATCTTATCTTCCACATATTTTCTGGGTGTTCCATAATAATGGTCCACATAGCGCGCGTACTCGATCAGCTCATCGTTTCTGATCATATCCTCAAACTGGGATTCTGTGAGGAAGAAATACTCTCTTCCGTTTTCCTCACCCGGTCTCGGGCTTCTTGTTGTGGCCGATACAGAAAGCGCGTAGTTATCATATTTTTCTAAAAGCGCCTTCATCACGGTTCCTTTTCCGGCTCCTGAGAACCCGGAAACTACAACAAGGACTCCTTTTGTCTGCATTACAAATGCCCCCTGATCATTCAATATTCTGGATCTGCTCTCTTACCTTCTCGACCTCAGTCTTTAAGAGGATCGCGCGGTCAGAGATCTCAAGATCCGTGGATTTCGAGAGGATCGTATTTGCCTCCCGGTTCATCTCCTGGGCGATAAAATCGAGCTTTCTTCCGACACTGCCGCCGGCCAAAAGTTCTTTCTTCATTCCCTCGATGTGACTTCTCAAACGGACGGTCTCCTCATCCACACAGATCTTATCGGCAAAGATCGTAACCTCCGTCGCGATCCTGGAATCGTCCACAGAGGCGGAAGCGAGAAGTTCTTTCACCTTGTCCTCTAACTTCTGGCGGTACTCCGCGATCACCTTTGGGGAACGCTCCTCGATAAAATCAACTAATTCCAGCATATGGTCAAGCTTTCCGATCAGGTCGTTCTTTAAATTCTCTCCCTCACGGATCCTGGACTCCACAAAGCCCTCGCAGGCCTTAAGTAAAGCGTCCTTTAAGAGCTCCCACATATGCTCTTCGTCCTCCGGAACCTCCTCCATCGTGAGGACCTCCGGACACCTTGCCAGCATAGACACTTTTACGTCGTTGTCGATGCCGAAATCATCGGACATCTTTTTAAAGCTGTCCATATATTCCTGCGCAAGGGATCTGTTATATTTGAGGAATACCTTCGCATCGGTATAATCCTCGTAGGTTACAAATATATCTACTTTTCCCCTCTGGATATGATCCTTTAAGAGGGTACGCATGGATGCCTCGAAGTAATTGAATTTCTTCGGCATCTTAATTCCCAGATCCAGATACCGGTGGTTTACCGCCTTTATCTCTACTGAAATCTTACACTCGTCCGTCACCATCTCGTGGCGGCCGAATCCGGTCATGCTCTTAATCATCAGACATGCCTCGCTTTCCCATAGATAACTTTTATTATACGGCAAATAAAAAATACAGTCAACCAGATTCTGTAAATCAAAAGATTTATGAACGAGGACCTTATGAACAGGAAAACACCCCGGAGATCCGATCGAAGCTCCGGGGTGTTTGAAAATTGTCGTTTATAACGGAAGGATTCCGATCAGTACTGCAAACAGCATGCAAAGGATCGAGAAGATCCATACATAACCGAAGCTGGCCTTGATGTGATCCTTGATGTCCACATCGGCAAGTCCGATACCAAGCAGAGTTGCCGGTACCATCGGGCTGATGAAGGTTGCGCAGTTACGGCAAACAACCATTGCAACGGCGATCGGGAATGCCTCAACTCCGAAGGAAGCACCGATTGCGATCATGACCGGAAGCATTCCATAGAAATAGGAATCGGTATCAAAGCAAAGTGCAAGCGGAACGGAAAGGATACCAATCACAAGCGGTAAGTGCTGTCCAAGTGCTGCTGGGAGGATCATGGAAATGATGCTGGCCATGTTAGATACAACGGAGGTCTTTATCATCACTACGCCCGGCTTTGCGATCGCAGCGGCACCGCTTGCGTTAAAGCCATATACAAGGACACCCATAAGGACTGCAGCGCCCATCAGAGTGGAACACATCATAAGCGCCGGACCCGCATGGCGGTTGATCATCTTCTTCTGAAGCTTGATCGGTGTATAGTTTACAAGAAGAGCTGCCGCCACACCGAGCATGAACGGGAAATAGCTTGGGAACTGATCCCATACAAGCATAGCGATAACTGCGATGGTCAGGCAGATATTGAAAGCGAAAAGCTTCGGTCTTGCGTACTCATTCTCGTCCTTCTGATGCTGTACTTCTTCTGTAGCGTCCTCAGAAGCTGCTTCCATTGCAAGCTTTCCGTTCAGACCGGCGCCTCTCTTTTTCTCCTGAATACCTGCAAACACCGCATGTGCCAGACAGAGAATGATTCCAAAGATCTGGATCGGGATCAGACCGCCCCAGAGCTGCCCTGCTTCCATACCGAGTACGGATGCTGCACGCATGGTCGGACCGGCCCATGGCATCAGGTTTAACACACCCATTGCAAGAACAGCTACGCGAAGGAGTGTTGTCGGTCTCATGTGCATCTTTTTGTAGACCGGAAGCATGGACGGAACAACGATCAGGAATGTGGATGCTCCGCCGCCGTCAAGATGACCGATCAGGGCAATAACCGCTGTCATGACGGTCACACCGATCACATTGTCACCGACATACTTCATAAGCTTGTCGATGATTACATCAAACATACCGGCATCTGTCATGATTCCGAAGAACAGGACAGAGAACACAAACAGTGCTGCGGTCGGGCCGGTGCTTTTAAATCCCCCTTTGATCAGGTCTCCGATCTCTCCGATGGTATAATATCCACCAAGGACAAGAATGAGACCAAGGATCGAAGGGAAAATGATAAATGCCATACTTGGCATGGTCTTGCTCTTAAAAAGGGTTATAACAATCGCAACGATACAGACAAACCCCAAAATACCTACTGTTAATTCTGACATATATATGATCCTTTATATTATTATTATTATTTGTCCGGCCGGAATCTGAAGCTTCCGGCCGATGTTCCACAGGCTGCAAAGTGTTCCCCCACGCTTTCCAGTCAGAGCAAGCTGACAGATCGCTCTCTGAGTCACTCTACATCTGTTGTAAACTCATAATCCTTGATCTTTCTGACTACATCAATAATGGTGCCGTCACGGGCCTCGATGACACCGACAACACGGTCATCGAACTGTACCGGATCCGGTGTTCCGACCATGGCATATGCCTTGTCACGAAGCTCCTCGATCGTACAGAACGGAAGATCAACATCCTTCATGCACTCGATGAGGTCCTGTCTTCTCGGGTTGATGGCGATTCCGTAGTCTGTGATAACAACGTCAACGGACTCACCAGGGGTCGTTACCGTTGTAACATTTGTACAGATTGCCGGGATTCTTCCCTGAAGCAGCGGAGCAATGACGATCGTACACTTCGCTCCCGCTGCCGTATCCGGATGTCCGCCCTGGGCACCTGTGATCATGCCATCGGAACCGACAACGACGTTACAGTTAAAGTTTACGTCAACCTCAAGAGACGCAAGGATCACGAAATCCAGCTTATTGACATAAGCGCCCTTGTTGAACGGGTTCGCGTACTCGGACGCAGAGATCTCGAAGTGGTTCGGATTTGTCTTGATGGACTCGATGGCACCCTGATCGAAATCCTGGGTATCAACGAGCTTGTTTACGAGGCCTTTCGCCAACAGCTCACACATCGGAGTTGTGATTCCGCCGAGGCCAAGTCCCATATGGATGCCTCTATCTTCCATGATCTTTCCGAGGGAGATCGTGGAGGCGATGGAAGCTCCGCCGACACCTGTCTGGTAGGAGAAACCTTCCTTAAAATATGGGGTGTTGATAACAAACTTTGTGCAGTAATCCGCCATCATGATCTTTCTGACATCCGTTGTCGGTTTTGCAGCACCTGTCGCGATCTTTGCCGGATTTCCAATCTCATCTACGACACAAACGTAATCCACATCTACCATGGAGATGCTTGCCGGAATGTTCGGGAACGGAACGAGACAGTCTGTCACGGCAACAACCTTATCTGCATACCGGGCATCGACCATCGCGTAGGATAATACGCCGCAGTCGCTCTTTCCGCCGTTTGCGCGCATGTTTCCGTACTCATCACATGTTGGAGCGCCGATGAAGGCGATATCGATATGGACTTCGCCAGACTCGATGGCGCGGACACGTCCGCCGTGGGAGCGCATGATCGCAAGGTTTTTTAACCGTCCTGTGGAGATCGCCTCACCGATCTTTCCGCGGACACCGGAGGACTGGATGCCGGTGATGGTGCCATCCTCGATGTACGGAACGATCGGATCGTGAGCTTTTCCTAAAGAGCTTGCACAGATCGTGATGTCCTTGATGCCCATCTTATGAACCTCTTCCATGACCATGTTTACCACATAGTCACCCTCGCGGAAATGATGATGGAAGGAAAGGACCATGCCGTCCTTAATGCCGCATTTTACAAGGGCATCATGGATGTTCTCGACAAGCTTGCTTCTTGTCGGATCGTTTAATGTACGGACGGTCGGAGCCGCCTTTGTATATTCGTAATTATCGTAGGCATAGACGCCCTTAAACGGCTCCTTGCCTGTTGCTTTTAAGATCTCTTCGGAAATTTCTCTTCCAACTGCATTGATCATCTTATAAATCCCCCTTATAAACGCCTGCTGCTTTCGCCATGGCGAGTGTTCTCTTTGCTCCGTCGTAGAATGCGATGTCGATCATCTTTCCGTCAACAGTGAAGACTCCGATTCCCTTTGCCTTCTTGTCATCGATCTCGCGGACAACCTTCTCCGCGAAGATGATCTCTTTTTCCGACGGTGTGAAGACCTTATGGACGATGGCGATCTGTCTCGGGTTTACGAGAGACTTTCCGTCGAAGCCCATCATCTTGATCATTCTTGTCTCATTCTCGAAGCCTTCCATATCGTCAAGGTTTGTGAACACCGTATCCCAGCACTGGACACCTGCCGCTCTCGCCGCCATGATCATGTGCTGTCTCGCTCCCATGAGCTCCACTCCGGTTCCTGTGATCGTTGTCTGGAGGTCCTTTGTGTAATCTCCGCCGGATAAAGCGATTCCGATAAGTCTGTCAGAAGACTGACATACCTCCAAGGCATTTAAAACACCTTTGCAGGACTCTAAGGCTGCCATTAAGAGCGTGCTTCCCTCCGGGCGTCCAAACTCTTTCTCTGCCGCAAGGACATGCTCCTCAACGGTCTTAACATCCTGTGCTGTCTCGGTCTTTGCGATACGGATCGTATCAGCACCTCCGGCAACACAGACACGGATATCCTCTTTCCAGTGCGGGGTATCAAGACCATTGATTCTTACGACTCTCTCAACACCGCGGTAATCGATCTCCTGAAGTGCATGATATAAGGAATATCTCGCTGCGTCCTTCTGGTTCTCGGCAACTGCGTCCTCAAGGTCCAACATGATGGAGTCCGGTTTATAGATATACGGATCCTTGATGAGACCCGGTTTCTGGCAGTTTAAAAACATCATGGATCTTCTTAAGCGTTTTTTATTCGGATGCATTATTTGATGACACCTCCCCACGGAAGATTTTCGGTGATGCCGTTGGAACGGTAGACCGCACACTCAACTCTCGCCTTTAAGGTACAGTCGAGAGCTCCCTTATCGAAGATCGTGACCTTCGCGTTGTCAACACCGAGACGGTCCAGCGTCTCTAATGTGACTTTTCTGATCTGTCTGCCGTACTGATGGATCACGCTGCTCTCGATGGTGAGCTCGATCGTTCCATCGCCCGGTTCAACAGTGACCTGGGCATCGCTGGATTCCAGTGTGCCGGCCATGGCTGTCTTCTTGATTTCCATTTAATCCCCTCCTGTGATCATTCACGGTCGGCAGCCATTTTTCAGGCGGCCGCATGGTCCGCTGTTGTCATTCCTATGTATATCCCGCTGCCGGACCTTCCGTTTTTCTTTTTATGCAGGATACACAAAATCACTTTTGTTTCCTGCCTTAGTTCTATAACTTTCAATGGCTTTACTATATCACTTGTATTTTTTTTAATCCAATACATATCCGTCTATGGGGAATATAGGAGAATTCTTATGGGGAGATACGTGTCTTTTTCCGTGCGTTGAATTTTTAAGGAAGATATGTTAAAATATAGGGACGCAAACGATCCCGTATCGTTCCGGTTCTGGAAAGGAGTGCCCCACATGAATGAAAAACATATGCAGTACGTACTGACCGTCTTAAAAGAAGGCAGCTTTACGAATGCGGCAAAGAAGCTCTATGTCTCCCAGCCCTCTTTGAGCCAGATCATAAAGACGGCGGAAAGCAATCTCGGCGCTCCGATCTTTAACCGTTCTACCGATCCGATCACCCTGACGCCCGCGGGACAGCTCTATGTGGAAGCAGCAAGACAGGTCACAACGATCTCCACGAATCTTGTAAAGCAGGTGGAAGAACTCAGCAATGAGGAATTCGGAAAGATCCGTCTTGGTATCTCTGTTCAGCGCGGCATGGAGCTTTTACCGGAATTATATCCGCGTTTTAAAAAACGATTCCCCCATGTGGAGATCGAGCTTCACGAGCAGGGGTCCGCGACGATGGAAAAAAGTGTTCTGGAGGGGGAGGTCGGAATCGCACTCCTGACCACGTTTCCGAAGCATGCGGATCTATATTATGACCTGATCCAGGAGGAACAGCTCGTTCTCATCGTGAACAGAGACTGCGCACTCGCAAAACGGATCCGGCCCGGAACGCCTATCGATATTTTAGAGGCAAAGGATGAGACCTTTGTCTCCAGCCGCCCCGGACACTCCGTCCGGTCGATTCAGGACGCTCTCTTCATCACAAGAGATATGAAGCCGAAGATCGATCTTGAGACGATCAGCATTGAGATCGGAAAACATGTAGTAGCGTCGAGTCCCGTTGTTATGGCATGTCCCGACGCCTATGTGGATACCTCCAACTCCGCGGAATCCCCTTACTTTTCCTATCCGATCCTCGGTGTAGAGAATCCGCGGCACTTCTATGCCTGCTACCGGAAGGACATGTATCTGACAAAATATATGAAGGGATTTCTCGAGGTCCTGCACGCGCTCCGCAATCCGGCAAAAAACACTTAACGGATCCTGCACGGAGTCTCCGTATTTTCAGAATTTGAGGTTTATATGGAACATTTTTTATTGAGTGATACAGAAAAAGAAGAATTAAAACAGTTTATCGGTGCGGAGGCAGAACTGCCAGATATGCTCAATGCCAGAGAGCGGCGTGTCTGGGTACAGGAGAAACTTCTCGCGGAATATTCAGGAGTTCTCGTCTCCTTCACCCTGAATATTCCGGGTCCTGTGAAGGTCCTTCCCTATGTGCCGGAGACCTTTGAACTTGCGTTGAAGGAGATCCTTCAGGCGTTATCCGATTCCGGTATCCCGGTCTTAAAGCGCAGTCTGATCCTGGATCGGACAGGTCCGGAGGCCTTCCTATGCGTGGACGCGGATGCCCTTGATGTAAAGCGTCTGCTGGTGCCGTTGGAGGACGCGTCAAAGCTTGGACGTCTTTACGATATCGACATCATCGGACGGGATGGGAAAAAGATCTCCCGAAGTGATATCGGAAAACCGGGACGGACCTGTCTGCTCTGCGAACGCCCTGCGAGGGAGTGTTCCAGAAGCCGGACACATTCCGTGTCGGAACTGACAGCCGCGATCGAGAAGATTTTTAAGGAAAACTTTGCCGGATAATGTTCCACCGGAAATCGGTTAAGGCCTTATCTCCTTCCTTGTCCGGCATTCCATATTTTGTACAAAATCGTAACTATTCAGTACCTTCATAGTTACACGCAAAAATCCATTCCAGATCAGCTTCGCTGATGGGATTTTTGCCCTCCAGCCTATGTTTTCTTACGGTCAGCGCAGCAAGTGCGCAGACCTACTGAACAGTTACACAAAATCTATATAGAGACAGCAGATTCCACAGTCACGGTTTTTGACATTTCAGACGGAGCTGTTGTCAGAAAGGAACCACCACAACAATGGCATTTGACGGAATTGTGATCGCGAATCTGGTCCGCGATCTGAACGATAAGATCGTCTCCGGCAGGATCTCAAAGATCGCCCAGCCGGAAAAGGACGAATTACTTTTTACGATAAAAGGAAACCGGGAGAACGTGCGGCTGCTCGTCTCAGCCAACGCCAGTCTCCCGCTTCTCTATTTTACGGCAAACAATAAACCGAGCCCGATGACGGCCCCGAACTTCTGTATGCTCTTAAGAAAGCATATCGCCAATGGCAGGATTATCTCTGTCACCCAGCCAGGGCTGGAGCGGATCGTCCGGATCGAGGTGGAGCATCTTGATGAGATGGGCGACCTCAGAAGAAAGTTCATCGTGATCGAGCTCATGGGAAAACACAGCAATATCATCTTCTGCGATGAGAATAACGTGATCTTAGACAGCATCAAACATATCTCGGCTCAGGTAAGCTCTGTCCGGGAAGTCCTCCCGGGAAGAGATTATTTTATCCCCCACTCCGGTGAGAAGAAGAACCCGCTTACGATCACGGAAACGGAATTTAAAGAGCTTCTGCACAGCACACCGCAGAATCTTTCCAAAGCGCTCTACATGGATCTTACCGGCTTAAGTCCCGTGGTTGCCGCTGAGATCTGCCATCTGGCATCCTTAGACGGTGATATCTCCGCAAAAGAATTTTCCGACGCGGAACTCACCCACCTCTTCCACGCGTTCAACTGGATCATGGACGATATCCGCGAGGGCAATTTCACCCCGAATATTATCTACGAGGGAGAAAAACCCATCGAATTTGCCGCTGTCCCTCTGACGATGATGGAAGGCGGAAATTACAGGACTGTGAAGTTTGATTCCATCAGTGAGCTCCTCGAGCGGTACTACGCGGAAAAGAATACGGTATCACGGATCCACCAGAAGTCCACGGATCTTAGAAAGATCATCTCCAATGCACTGGAGCGCAGTGTAAGAAAGCTGGATCTTCAGACAAAGCAGCTCAAGGATACTGAAAAACGGGAAAAATACCGGATCTACGGAGAACTATTGAATACCTACGGATATGGTCTCTCCGGCGGTGAAAAAAGTTTAAAATGTTTAAATTATTACGACAATACGGAAATTACGATCCCTCTGGATCCGACGATGACAGCCCAGGAGAACGCAAAGCGGTATTTCGATAAGTACAATAAACAGAAACGGACCTACGAGGCCGTCACGGAACAGCTCGCGCAGACAAAGGCGGAGATCGACCATCTGGAATCCATCAGTACCTCCATGGATATCGCAAGACTGGAGGAGGATCTTGTACAGATCAAGGAAGAGCTTACGGAGTACGGCTATATCAAACGCCATTATACCGGCGGAAAAAAGGTAAAGATCACAAGCCGCCCGTTCCACTACCTTTCCAGCGACGGATTCCATATCTATGTCGGAAAAAACAACTACCAGAATGAAGAACTCGACTTCAAGTTTGCCAACGGCGGCGACTGGTGGTTTCACGCGAAGGGAATCCCCGGCTCCCATGTGATCGTAAAGACCGAGGGAAAGGAGCTGCCGGACCGCGTTTTTGAGGAAGCCGGAGCGCTGGCTGCCTATTACTCCAAGGGACGGGGAAACGAGAAGGTGGAAGTCGATTATATCCAGAGAAAGAATCTGAAAAAAGTTCCCGGCGCTGCTCCCGGTTTCGTTGTGTATCACACGAACTACTCCTTGATGGCTGTACCGGGGATCACGGTGCAGGAAGTATAATTTTATCGTACAAATAGAAAATGCCCCAGAGCAGCACAGAATGTGCAAAGCTCTGAGGCATTTTTCTATATCTGTATTCCATCGTATATTCTTTTATCTTCCACCAGCTTCATATAATAACGCATTGCAGATCGCCGCCGCGATATTACTGCCGCCTTTCCGTCCTCTTGCGACGATGGCCGGAACATCTGTCCTTAAGATCAACTCTTTTGCTTCCACCACATTTACAAATCCCACCGGGACTCCGATAATAAGCGCCGGGCGGATCTTTTTCTCTTCGATCAGCTCATAAAGGCGCATCAGGGCTGTCGGTGCGTTGCCCACCGCGTAGATGCATTCCGGATAACATCCTGCGGCTTTTTCGACACTGACCGCAGATCTTGTCATGCCGCTCTCCTTCGCTTTTACCTTCACATCCTCATCTCCGATAAAACAGTGCACCTCGATCCCAAATTTTCCTGCCGCCGTTTTATTGATCCCGGATGCAGCCATCGTGGTGTCCGTGATGATCGGAAGTCCGCGTCGGATCGCTTCCTTTGCCTTTTCGACAGCTCCGTCGGTGATCGTCAGGGTGTCCCTGTAGGAAAAATCCGCCGTCGTGTGGATCACCCTGCAGAGGAGCGGCAGTGCATCCGCCGGATAAGAGGAAACGAACTCGTCCCCCAGCTCTCCCTTTATGATCTCAAAGCTCTTCTTTTCGATCTCCATCGGGCGGGTCGTCAAAAAATCGATGCCCGTCCGCTTCTTTAATTCTTCTGTCCAGTCGAGTCCGCTCATCCTCTCACATCCTTTCGCTCTAAGATCCGGTAGATCATATCCATATCGAGATTTTCCCGGATGATCTTTGCCATTTTATCGTACTGTTCCTCTTTGTATTTCGCCATGGAAAAGGTCACTCCGCTCTCATATTCTTCCGGACAGACACCTTTCTGTTTTGCAAGGAAGTTACGAACTGCCGTCTGCATCTCCTCCGTATCGAAAACGCCGTGGACGTAGGTTCCGAACACATTTTTGTATATGCAGCCATCCTCTTTTGTATCGGCTGTGTGTCCGCCAGTTCCATCACTGCAACAGATTTCCGAGAAATTCCTTCCACCATCCCGGATCGTCTCACCCATATGGATCTCGTAGCCGGAGATTTTAACCGGTTCGCCGTCCTCCGAAAATCTCGCCGTGCCGGTTACTCTCGTTCTCGTTTTCTTCTCCGCGAAGATCGTCCGAATCGGTAAGAGCTCCATTCCCCGCATGGTCCCGCCCTCCTCGACCCCATGAGGATCGTCGAGACTCGTTCCGAGCATCTGGAATCCACCACACACACCGATAACAGGAGTTCCCTTTCCTGCCATCCGTGTGATCACTGCCTCCAGCCCGTTCTGGCGGATCCATTTGAGATCACCCATCGTATTCTTTGTTCCGGGTATGATAATGAGATCGGATCCTGTCAGTTCTTCCGGCCGGCTCACATAGGAAAGAGCGATTCCCGGAAGGCGTTCAAGGGAATTGAAGTCCGTGAAGTTAGAGATCCGCGGAAGTCTTACCACCGTAACCTTTGCAAACGCCTCATGTCCGGATCGGTCGAGCAGTGGCCCTGAACCATGTTTTCCGGTCAGTCGCTCCGAGAGACTGTCCTCATCGTCCACATCCACATCCATATATGGGATCACACCCGCGAACGGGATCCGGATCCGCTCATAGAGCATGGCAAGGCCCGGTTTTAAGATCTCCTTATCGCCGCGGAATTTGTTGATCACAAAGGCCCGGATCCGCCTTCTCTCCTCCTCTGTCAAAAGTGCCGCGGTTCCGTAAAGCTGGGCGAAGACCCCGCCCCGGTCGATATCTCCCGCAAGAAGGACCGGTGCGTCGAGCATCTCTGCCAGTCCCATGTTCACGATATCGTTCTCCCTGAGATTGATCTCTGCCGGACTTCCGGCACCCTCCACGACGATCACATCGTACCTGGATGCCAGAGTGTTGTAAGCGTCCATGATGTCCGGAATCAGGCTCTTTTTCATCTTAAAATATTCCGCCGCCGGATAATTTCCCCTGACTTCTCCGTTTACGATGAGCTGGGAGCCCATGTTGGAGGTGGGCTTTAGGAGGATCGGATTCATCGCCGCCTCCGGTTCGATTCCCGCCGCCTCCGCCTGCATGACCTGAGCACGGCCCATCTCAAGACCGTCCTTTGTGATGTAGGAATTTAATGCCATATTCTGGGATTTGAACGGGGCGGTCCTGAGTCCGTCCTGTTTAAAGATCCGGCAGAGCCCCGCCGCGAGAAAGCTTTTCCCAGCATTCGACATCGTTCCCTGGATCATGATTACTTTTGCCAATTTGATTCCTCCGTAGTGCTGCAGCCGTTTTAACACAATTTATAATCGTATATACTCTGCATTACGACTGCTGCCATATCCTGTTTTTATGCCTCAAAACCATCTTTACAATAAATTGAGAACCGTTTCTACCACCGCACAGAGTCCCATAAGGGTCCATGATGTCCGGTAAAGAAGCTTATTCGCCCGCGGAATATCCTCGATCTCTACCGGCCGCAGATCATCCCCAATATATTTCTTCTTCACAAGTTTTCCGAAATACCAGGCATCTCCCGCAAGGCGGATCCTGAGTGATCCGGCGCAGACCGATTCCGTCTGGGCGGAATTTGGGCTCGCGTGGTTGAAACGGTCCCTTAAAAAGATCTCCTTTGCATGGTAACCGTCAAATTCATGATCTTTTGATGGCAGATAGGAGGCGAAAATCATGACCCAGGCGCAGAGTCTCGCAGGTATGAAGTTCAGGAGATCGTCAAGCTTTGCCGCCGCCCTTCCAAGATAAAGATACTTGTCGTTCTTGTATCCCACCATGGAATCCATGGTGTTAACTGCCTTATATATCCAGCCGAGGACCGGGCCGCCGAGAGTCATATAAAAAAGCGGGGCTGCGACACCGTCCGAAGTATTTTCCGCTACAGTTTCCACCGCCGCTTTCGTGACTCCCGTCATGTCGAGACGTTCCGTATCACGGCCCACGATCATGGAGACCGCGTACCGGGCTGCCGGTAGATCATCTTTTTTCAATTCCCGGTAGACCTTCATGCTCTCATCTTTTAAGGATCTCACCGCAAATAGCTGATAGCAGAGGATCACCGAGACCAGAAATTTAAGCCCTGGGGAAATCCGACCGCAGGCATAAAGAATGCCGCCGGATACGACCGCCGTCGTTCCCGTCACAAAAAGGACAAGAACGACGCCGCCCGCAAGCAGCGCCCGTTCCCCGTCTCCGAAGATCTTCCGTATTCCTTTTTCCAGAAAACTGATATATGTCCCGATCAGCCGCACCGGATGATACAGCCAGTGCGGATCGCCGAGGACCTGATCTAGCAGAAAACCAAGTACGATCACCGCCAGAAGTTCCATTCTGTCTATCATGTAAATTCTTCCTTATCTGCCGTAATTTTCCTGTTTTCAGCTGCACAAACGAAACTATGTTTCCATACGCATGTGAGCCTGTCGTCCTTTTCCCCGCGGACAAAAAATTCAGGAATCCTTTACGGACTCTATTTCAAATATTTTCCGTTATTCTTATATGCCATGATGATAATAACCACCGTCAGTACAAGAAATGCCGCCAGCCATAAAACTGCCGGAAATACGCTGCATCGGTACATGACAAAGAATGCCAGATCCAGCCCCCAGAGCATCTTTGTGACTCCCTCTGTGTGGCACCATTTTGCCCGCTCTTCGTCCTCCACAAGGATCTTTGAGCTGATCGGCGTGTAGATGCCGCTTACAACCAGCGCACCGTAGATCAGAAATCCGATGCTGCATACAGATAATAAAAGTATCATGTTTTTGTTCTCCCTTCATCTTTTCCTTTACACGTTTCGTTATCGGTTATTTAGCTTTAATGATCCGCGCGTTGCGGATCTGTCCATCTGACGCATCCATTTTTCCCAAAACGCCTTCCCCGTTCCCAACCTGCCAATCATAGTAACTTTTCTTTTCCTCCGAAAACGCCTCCATGACTGCCATGATCGTTCCTCCATGAACGACAAAAACGAGTGTCCGGTCAGCCCCCTGTTCAGTCTGAGAAAAAATTTCCTTCCATACTTCCTGAAATGCCTCCACTGTCCGGGCTTTAAACGCCTCCGTGGTCTCCCCGCCGGGAAATCCCTCTCTCCCCAGCGTGTCGATAAAATACTGATACTCCGCATCCCCGGAAAGTTCCAGATAATTCTTATACTCAAAGGTTCCGAAATCACACTCGGAGAGTCCGGCTTTCTGGATTCTCGGAACATGTTCATATAGCTTCTCCGGGAACAGAATTTCTGCCGTCTCAAGACACCGCTTCATCGGGCTTGTGATGATCGCTGCCACATTTCCTGAAATCTCCCGAAGCTTCAGCGCTTCTTCCTTCAGATCCGACACTGCCTGTTCCGTCAGTCCCTCATCAGTCCGGCCCACATACCGTTTTTCCAGATTCCCGGCCGTTGCCCCATGCCGGATCATGAAAAGTTTCATCCGATCACCGCCTTCCCGATCACGGCCGCAAGGAGGATCCCAAGCTCACAGATCTGCAGGAAAAATCCCGCCAGATCTCCCGTGACCCCACCGAACTCCTTCACTGCCATATGCCGGTAGTAGAAAAAGATCAGGATCGATGCTGATAGAATGATTCCCCCAATTCTGCCACCCAGAAAAAGTTCCAGAACTGCTGCCGCAAGGAACAGGATGACCATCCAGACCGCTACCGTCTTCTTTTTCGCGTCCTTCATAAAATCTGCCAGCATCCCATGTTTTCTCGCCTCCGGGAATGTCACCGTGGAGAGTCCGCTTAAGGATCTTGAAATCACAAAACCGATCGAGACAAGCACCGCCGTCTCCCGGTCAAGCTCCATGCATGCCGCCGTATAAAGGATCAGATACAGTGCGCCGAAGATCACAGCGAACGCCCCCGTGTGGGTATCCTTTAAGATCGCGAGTTTCTTCTCCCTGTCTCCGTAGGACGCCCTTGCATCACACGTGTCCATAAATCCATCCATGTGGATTCCGCCTGTGATGAAGATCGGAATTGCGAGAAGGATTCCCGCTGCCAGAAAGCTTCCCGGAAGAAGCCATGAGAGCAGCAGGAACATCCCGTAAAATACTGTCCCGATCACCATGCCGATGGCCGGGAAGAAACACATGGCATATTTCATGTCCTCCTCTTTCCACTCAAACATCGGCATCGGGATCCTGGAATACATGGAAAAAGCGATAATTGCCGCCCTCATGGCCGCTCTCCTTTCTCCTGATAGTCCACATACTGTTCCACAGAGATATCAGAAAATGTGCTCATCTCCTCGTACACTTTCGCCCCCATCCTGAGAAGCGGGATCATGGCAACCGCCCCGCTTCCCTCGCCGAGATGCATTCCCATGTGAAGAGGTGCCGGAAGATCCAGCATCTGAAGGATCGCCGCCCCGGCAGGTTCTGTGGAAATATGGGACGCGAGCATATAGTCCTTCGCCTCTTTCCTGATGAGAACCGCCAGAAGGCCAGAGACGGTTGAGAGGAATCCATCCATCAAAACCGGGATCTTTGCCGCCGCTCCGCCGAGGAATAGCCCCGTCATTCCAGCGAGATCGAAACCGCCAAGCTCTGCAAGCACCGTCGCAGCGGACAGCTCTCCGCTCTCATATTGTTCTTTTGTTCCATTCCGGTATTCCGGATATTTCTCATAGAAACGGGAAACTGCCATCTCCACTGCCTTTTTTTTCTTCTCAAGTCCCGCGTCAGAGAGTCCGGCGCCCCGGCCGGTCGCCTCTTCAGGTGAGAGCCCCGTGAGCACTGCGCTCATGGCGGCAGCAGGAGTCGTATTTCCGATTCCCATCTCCCCGGCGGCAAGCATTTCGTATCCCATCTCTTTCAACCGGAATGCGAGATCTATGCCGGAAAGAAGTGCCTGAAGACACCCGGTTCTGCTCATCGCCGGTTCCCTCGCGATATTTCCGGATCCTCTTGCCACTTTCCGGTCCAAAATCCGGTGCATGTCAGGCTCTTTCTGCCCGGTCGGCTCACAATCCATTCCCATATCCACCGGATAGAGGTCAGTTCCAGAGATCCGGCACATCTTGGAGGTGGATGTCTCGCCTTTCGTGAAGTTTTCCGCAACGATCCTCGTCACATCTTTACCTGTCTGGGAAACCCCTTCCGCAACGACACCATGATCCGCGCACATGACTGCCAGTGCGGACCGGTCCAGTTTCATTCCCGATGCGTTCCCGCGGATCCCCGCGATCTTTATAATATCCTCCTCCAGAATTCCGAGACTTCCGATGGGTTTTGCCACAGAATTCCAACGCTTTTTCGCAAGCTCCATGGCAGTTCGGTCTGCCGGTTCAATCTTATTCAGATATGCTTTCCAGGTCTTTTCTACTGAAGTTTTTTCTGTCATATTTATTTTCATTCTGCTGTCATATTTCATTTCACTATTCATCTTTTTGATTATGTCATATCAGTAAGAATCTTTTTCTACTGCAATTTTTGTCAATGCAAAAAATTTGCTAAAATTCAAATTTATCGAACCTTCAAAGTGCTATACTTTTCTGGATTTGTAACTATTCAGTACCTTCATAGTTACGTGCAAAAATCCATTCCAGACCAGCTTCGCTGATGGGATTTTTCTTTTTCCACGTTTCTGCACATTTAATAAAGTTCTCAGCAATTTTCACATTACTGTAAAAATACAAGTGCGGAAAGCCTGCATAAAAGCTCTCCGTCGTATATCCGCAGTCCCAGCCCCGTGTTCCCACCGGCTTTTTTGCTGCGAAATCCGTCCCGTTCTCCTCCGAATCCCAGTGGTGGAATTCATGGGCGCGGAATTCAGTTCCCGCAGGTCCTAACAGTCCCTCTTTCTTTGAGGTAACAGTAATATACCCAAATCTACCAAGCTTCCCCGTGTCACGGCTGCTGCCCGGCAGCACACCTGCCATTGGCCATTCCACGCCGTCCGGATCCACGATCGAATCCTTCAGGTACAGATATCCGCCACACTCCGCGATACACGGCATCTCTTCCATCACCGCCTGACGGATCGCATTCCGCATACTGATATTTTCTGAAAGTGCTTTCGCGTGAAGCTCCGGATAACCGCCGCCAAGATAGACTGCGCAGGTTTCCACCGGAAGGTTTCTGTCGTGGATCGGGGAAAAATACTGTATTTCCGCTCCAAGTTTTCTCAGAATATCCAGATTATCCTCGTAATAAAAGCAAAAAGCTTCATCTTTGGCGACTGCAACTACTGTTTTCTTAATACCTGTCCCGCAATCCACATTACAAAACTGCCTTACAGCTTCTGGCAATTTCACTTCTATCTCTGCCGCTCTCCCAGCCTCCTCAATAATCCCATCCAGATTGATTTCCACTCGAACCTTTTCTTTGATCAGATCCAGCCGTTCCCGGATCCCTGGAATCTCTTCCGGCATCACAAGCCCCAGATGGCGGGACTCCAGCGTCATATCCTTTAATTCCGGCACATACCCGAATACCCGGATTCCAAGCTCCCGCTCTGCCCGCTCTTTTAATCTCGGATACAACATCGGTGACAGCCGGTTAAAGACTACCCCTGTCACATGGCTCTTCTCCTTGTAATCAAGAAATCCCTTGATCGACGCTAAAGCAGAAAGACTCCGCCCCATCATATCCACCAGAAGGATCACCGGCGTATCCGTGAGATCCGCCACCTCCCAGGCACTGGACCGCTCCGAGACACCGCCAAGTCCATCGTAAAAGCCCATGACGCCCTCCAGTACAGCGATTCGGCTTTCCGGGAATTTCTCCATTTCGAGGACTTCCCTGCCGAGTAGATATCTCAGCGTATCCCCGTCCGCAAAAAAGCTGTCCAGATTTCTCGACGGGATCTCCAGCACCGTCCGGTGAAACATCGGATCGATATAATCCGGCCCGCACTTAAACGCGCGAACCTCCTGAATTTTCTCTTTCAAAAGAGAAAGCAGCGCACAGGTAAACAACGTCTTCCCCCCACCGCTCTTCTCCGCGGCAATCATGATCCGGGGAAAGCGGACGGAAACTGCCTGAGAATCCTGAACCAAACACTTCATCCGCTCCTTATCCATATTTCCAGCTCCTTCATAATCATTAAATTCCGCTGATGCAGGTTTTTCCCTCAAACGTCACGATCCATACCGGATTCTGCCCCATCATCAGATGGCTGGAACCGACTTTTTTGGACCTTGCGGCAGTAAGCGTCACAAGATCCGGTTCTGTCACCGGGAGAGTCTTTGCGGCTTCAAGGACTGCTGCCAGAGACTCAGGAGTGATGAGGTTTACAACAAATCGTGTTTTAGGATTTTTCTTAAGGCATAATGCGATAACCTCTTCCATCTGTCCTCCGCTTCCGCCAATGAAGACATGGGTTGGCGCCGGAAGATCTTCTAACGCTTCCGGCGCTGTTCCCGCTATGATCTCCAGATTTGTGAGGGCGAATTTTTTCCGGTTTTCATAGAGAAGCTCCACGGCCTCCGAATTCTTCTCGATAGCATAGACTTTCACCGAATCGGAAAGGCCTGCGCACTCCACAGAGACGGATCCTGTTCCGGCTCCGACATCGTAGAGAACGGAATTTTCCGTGAGTTCCAGCTTTGCCACGGACACGGTGCGGACTTCCATCTTCGTCATCGGAACCTTCCCGCGGGTGAACGCCTCATCGGAAATACCGTGGGATAAAGGTCTTCGGGGCCCGGTCCATTCCGCATAGAGGACGGCCAGTGAAGGGGCTTTCCTGCCCTTTATTTCCTCTGGAGTGGAGGTGAAGATCTGTTCGTCTTCAAGTGTCAGGTTTTCCCCGGCAAAGAGCTTTGTCTCCTGCATCCCAAGATCGATGAGCTGTCCGCAGATCGTTTCATAGAAATCCGAGCCGCCGCCAAGGATAAAGGCACTGCCGGAGCGCTTTAATTCCAAAGCGAAGTTTGCCGCCTGCCCGTGCATGCTGAAGAGTTTCGCGTGATCCCAGGGACGCCGGATCTTCGCGAAAAAATATCCAACGGAAGAGATCCCCGGAATTACTTCCACGGTATAGTTTCCGCGGCGTTCCAGCACTGCACCGAGTTTTTCCGCTGCGCTGTAAAATCCGGTATCACCGGACATGGCTCCACAGATCACCTGTACCTCCGGGTGGGCATCCAGATAGTCCGCAATTTTTTCCGGCTGGTATGCCTCAAATACAGGTTTGTGGAAACTTTCCAGCTGTCTCACACAGCGGCTTGCGCCGACGATCAGATCACATTTGTCGAGGCGTTTTTTTGCCTCACCGGTTAGATAGGATTCGCTTCCGGGTCCTGTGCCGATAAGGAATACCTGGCGTTTCCCGGAATTTTTAACTGACCTTCCCAGAGCAAAATGCTCCTCCAGATAAGCAATTCCTTCTTCTAACGAGATTCCTTCTTCCACCGGTCTTCCGATCACGACAAGACCGACACCTGCTTTTTTCGCCGCACTGACCTTTTCCTCGAATCCGCCCGCCTTCCCGGACTCCTTCGTCACCATCCACTTCGCATGGACCGCTTTCATCATTGCAACATTTAAGTCTTCCGCAAAGGGCCCCTGCATTGCGATCAGATGGCTGCCGTAAAAGCCCATATCGGCACAGGTCTTTACCACCTCCGGCATGGAAAGGACTCTCGCGTAGACTCTCGTCTCCCAGTCCGGGAGAGCTAAAAATGCGGAGAGCTCCTTACTTCCCGTCGTGACGAATACCGGACCTTCCGTGGTCTTTAAAAAGTCCACTGCCGCCTGAATATTCTCCACCGTGATGATCCGGCAGTCTGAACCGTCTGAAATGCCTTCCGTTTCTGTCCAAGCACTTTCTCCGGGCATTTCCATATCTGTTTTTGTGTTCTTTTTTTTCTGGTTGTCATCTTCAAAAGTACGGGGTCCGTTTTCAGAAGTGAAAACATTTGTTCTCTCACCGTTTTTATCCCGCAGGATCCTTAAAAGCGGGGTCCCTGTCTTTTCTGCCGCCTCCCTGATATTTGCCGTGACCACCACCGCAAAAGGATGGGTTGCATCAAGGATCAAGTCATACTTCTTTTCCTGAAACAGTTTCTCCATCTGGATCTCATCGACACGCCCGTCATGGACCTGAAGATTCTCAGCCTTCGGGATCTCCTCTTTTCCATATTCCGTCGCAACAAACACATCAGCCGCTACCTGACTTCCGGCAAGGCGGGATGCCAGAACCCGTCCTTCCGTTGTCCCCGCAAAAACCGCAATTTTCCCTTCCGCTATCTTCATATCCGGTATCCTCTCGGTGTGACCATCCAGTTCTGCCCGCCAAGGACGGACTTTTCGGTCCGGCTGTTTCCAATAAACACGGTGGTGAACATGTCCGCCTCGTAATCTTTCAATTCCGCTAACGTCATGACCTTCTTCGTCTCCCCGTCTCTTCCGATGTTCTTTACAATGCCGCAGACGGTATTCGAGCTCTTGTACCGTAAAAAGATCTCACACGCACGCTTTAAATAGTCCGCCCGCTTCCTGCTGGACGGATTATAGAGGCAGATGGAAAAATCAGTCTTCGCCGCCGCGTCCAGGCGATTCTCAATGGTCTCCCAGGGTGTTAAAAGATCACTTAAGCTGATCACCGCAAAATCATGCATCAGCGGTGCCCCGAGGACAGCGCCGCCGGAGAGAGCCGCCGTGATCCCCGGGATCACCTCGATCTCCACCTCCGGGTGCTTCTCCCCGAGTTCCAGGATCGGTCCCGCCATTCCGTAGATTCCTGCGTCCCCGCTGCAGATCATCACGACAGATCTTCCTTTTTCCGCCTCCGCAAAAGCCATCTCGCAGCGCTCGATCTCCCGTTTCATGGGGGTCGTCAGAAATTCCTTATCTGGAAAGTACGGCTTCGCGAGATCCACATAGACCGTGTATCCCACGATCACATCGCAGGTGTTAAGCGCCTTTACGGCACGGAGCGTCATGGATTCATATTCTCCAGGTCCCATGCCGACCACTGTCAGCTTCTTCATATGTCCGTCCCCTTTCTGAATTCCGTGGAGAAGTCCGGCGCATAGAGTCTTGACTCCTCGTAGCCGTTTGCCTCTCTCGTGCCGAATACATCACCGATAAAGATCATTGCCGTCTTCTTAATTCCGTTCTCCTCTGCGGACTTCGCCAGCGTAGAGACGGTGCAGCGGACGATCTTCTCCTCCGGCCATGTCGCCTTGTAGATGATCACCGCCGGAGTGTCCGACTCATATCCTGCTTCCGCAAGTTCCTTTTCCATCTGTGACAACAGTCCCGTGCTTAAGAACACCGCCATGGTCGCATGGTGAGCCGCCAGGGAACGGAAACTCTCCCGCTCCGGGACTCCGGTCCGCCCCGCCATTCTCGTGATGATCACGGACTGGGACACGCCAGGCAGCGTGAGTTCCGCATGGAGACTCGATGCAGCGCCGCAGAAGGAGCTGACCCCCGGGCATACATCGTAAGCAATCTTTTTCTCATCCAGCCGGTCCATCTGCTCCCGGATCGCGCCGTAGATCGCCGGATCACCGGTATGAAGCCGCACCGTCATTTTTCCCTCACGCTCCGCTTTCTCCATGGCACGGATCACCTCGTCAAGAGTCATGTAGGCACTGTTTAAGATCTCACACCCCGGCTTCGTCTCCTTTAAAAGCTCCGGATTCACAAGGGATCCCGCATAGATCACCACGTCCGCCTCCCGAAGGAATTTCTGTCCCCGGACCGTGATCAAGTCCGGCGCTCCGCTTCCGGCTCCCACAAAATGTATCATGATGGTTTTCCTCCTGTTTTTCGAATCTTCATGACCGTCCATGCATGGTCTCTCATGTCATACTCCCGCTTGCAGTACGGGCAGTGACGGATCTTCATCGCGTCAAAGCTTGCCCCGCAGCTTTCACAGGAGACCTGATGGATCGAGTATCCCGGGTCCTGCGGGATCTGGATATTCTTTCCGACGATCATCCGGATCCTGTCGTTTTTCTCCTTCATCGAACTTCCCCTGTCATATGTATCGCAGAAGTACAGATCGATATCCGCATACACATACGGGCCTTCCTGCCAGCAGTTCCCCACCGACATAGCTCCCCTGTATACAATGTCCGTGATGTTCTGGAAACTTTCCCCATCCCAGGGACCGCGGATAATAGAAAGGTCCTCTCCCGGCTCGGAAAAGATAATATTTTTTGCCAGAGCAATGACCTGGTTTGCAAAGTTTTCATAGCCAAAATCCGGCTCGTAATTCTTCATGAACCGGATCAGCCTGTTTTTGCTGCCAGAAGTGGCAAACAGAAGTCCAAGGCTCTGCATCGCCCGCCAGAAAATATACCCAAGTGTTTTTAAGGCAAACAGCATATATCCGCCGAAGGCTCCGATTACTGGATACCCGATCAGCGGGCAGATCATGGAATATAGTGTCAGAGGATCACCGGTCTTTGCCCTCTCCCATGCCAGGTATGCCAGCATGAACACCGTGAAGATGACTGCCCCTCCGCCGCACCAGGGAGTTAATGTTCTTTTGATCTCTTCCTTGGAATAGCTGAGGTCTTCAATGGAATAAAAATTCGCGACCTTCGGATACAGATCCTGCATCAGAAATCTTGTGTGGCAGTATGGGCAGCCTTCAAACAGCGCCTTGATCTGGCTCACCGCTCCGCAGGACGGGCAGGTACATGGCTCCGTTCCGTCTACCGTCGCCTCATTCGCGAAGGTGATCGTCTGGTATAAGATCTCTTTCTTCCGGAATTTTCCGATGATCCGTCCACCCCTGGAATATGTCGTATTTCTCTGCGCCGTGCGGAATTCTGTCACATTCGTATATTTCTTTCCGACCTTCGGCGGGATCGCGCCGGCTGAGGCCAGAAGACCCCGGAGTTCTATGGATGAATCTCTGTGAAGTCCGCGTTTTTCCAACCGCTTCCGCTGCTGGCCCAGAAAATACTTTGTATCCTGATTCCCGGTATCCGGGATCGGTCCGCCGGAAAGCCACTCGTTGTATTGTTTCAGGAAGCGGTTATACATCATGGATGCCTTTGTGTCATGGACGCTCCCGTAATTTTTCTGCCTGTTTTCCATAGTGTTTCCTTTAATTTCGATGAATGATCAGAGACCGTAACTTTCATGCGTTGTTCCAAAACTTATTGTTTCAGTTCTTTCAGCGCTAAGTGGAAGCTTATTGATCCAGCTCTTTCAACGCTGACCGCAGAATCGCATCCGCGCCTTCCGTCTCTCCCAGATACTCCCCCTTTGTCCCGAAGACGATCATTCCCGTCCTCACCTCGTCCCTGGATCGATGGGTAAGGTGCCAATCGGCACGCTTTAAGAATACGTTTATCGTGTCCTCTATGATTCCCGCCTGTTTTAAGTGATCCATCGCCTCATCCGTCGTGTTGGATCTCTGGATCTTTCTAAGGAGTTCCAGGTCCTCGGTTCCGGCAGATAACGCGCAGGACAGCATCGTGTCCATGCGACCATCCGCCTCCCTGGAGTGGGTGTTCATGATCCCGTTTCCGATCTTCACGAGTTTTCCCATGTGACCGGCGATCAGGATACCGGAAAAGCCCAGTTCCGCGGCAAGGTCAATGGTCTTGCCGACGAAGTTGCTCATGGTGACGAGGGAATTCATAAATCCTTCCAGAAGTGATGGTTCTGTTCCCGTTGATAATTCTCCATAAGCCATCTGTTCTGCCTCAACAGCAGCATCCGTGTCCGCCGCGTTACTCCCTTGATGAGCATCGGTACAGAATTTACCATGTTCTACGAGATACCTCTCTAAAAATCCCGCGCCCATATTTCCAGGCACTGCGATCACCCATTTTCTGCCCTCTGCCTTTAAGACATTTAGATGGGTGCGGATCGTCTCGACAAGCGCTTCCTCGCTCATGGGCTCCACAATCCCGCTGGTCCCGAGAACGGAGATCCCGCCCTCGATTCCCAGGACCGGGTTGAAGGTCTTCTTCGCGGCTTCTACGCCTGCAGGAACCGATATTGTGATCGATACCAGGCGAAGCTCTCCGGCTTCCTCCAAAAGCTCGTAGACAGCGTCCCGGATCATCTTACGCGGCACAGAATTGATCGCTGCAGCGCCTACTGGCTGATCCAGACCGGATTTTGTGATGCGACCGATGCCGATGCCGCCGTCGATTCTGACAAGCGACTCAGGAAGTGCCTCTTTCTGATGAGCGGCATTCGCTTTTTTCTGCTGTTTCTGGTTTTCTGGACTCAGACCAGGTTTTTCTCCTGCAGCTCCGAACCCGGAACTTTCCAGATGTGACATCTGAACCTTTTCATAAAAGTTTTTATCTTTCACAAACTCCGCCCGCGCATACACCAGGATCCCGTTCGTCACATCATAATCGTCCCCTGCGTCCTTCCTGACCGCGCACTCCGCCCAACTATCCCCGGAAGTTTTCTCTTCCAGCGATACGCACACCGGAATCCCCTTCGGGGTCATGATCTCCTCCGTCTCCTTCCAGGATCCTGTGAGCAGAAATCGCACCGCCCCCTGAGCCGCCAGAGCCGCGCAGGTTCCTGTGGTGTATCCGCATCTTAACTTTTTATGGTCTTTGTATACAAAGGTATCCATGTTTACCTCGTGATCTCGTTTCTGTCCGTCAGCAGCACCTCTAAAATTCCGTCCGCTGTATAGTCGGAAGCTGTCAGGGCATTCTTCACTCCGTATTCCGCAAGGACTGCCGCTGTCACCTTTCCGATGCAGACTGGTCTCACCGTCTCAAACAGAGATGCCGCTTCCGCCTCACGTCCCGCGAAGAATCCTCGGACGCCGGAGCCGCTCTCAAACGTGATATAGTCGGCAGTTTTAAGTCTCGCAAGCTCCGTCTGCTCCACCAGGATATCATAGATTGGAATATCATCAAACGCATATCCCTGTTCCGCCAGTGTCTCCGTGAGGACCTTCGAGCCCTGCTTTGCCCGCGGGATCAGAAATTTTCCTGCCTCAGCACACGGACAGACATTTTCTGAACTGGAAATGCTGTAGGCTACATTGGCGGCAGCAGTTTTTGCCCCAGAAGTCTCTCCATTCTCCTTCAAATATTTTACAAGTCCATCCGCCAGCGCTTTCGTCGTGTATTCCTCCGGGATAAAGTCCGGCGTGATTCCGACACTCTCCAGATACTCTCCTGTTCCGCGCCCGACGACAGCAAACTTAAGTGAGCCGAGTTTTCTGAGATCCACACGTCTCTCTCGCATCCGTTCAAAGAAGATCCGGACTGCATTCCGGCTCGTAAAAATCACCCATCTGTAACGGGAAAGGTCCGCAAACGCCTGATCCAGCCGTTCCATGGACTCCCGTACCACAAGGGATTCCCCCGCGCGGACCGTCTTCGCACCCTCATCGGACAGGCGGCTTATGATCCGTCCTCTAACGGCCTCTGTTCCGGTGACTCCCACCGTGATTCCGGTAAGCACGCCCGGCACCATAGATGTAAAGTGGAAGGCACAGACCTCACCCACAGTGATGATTCCGGGAGGCGTAAGTCCCGCTTTTCTTACAGCCTCAGGCAGATCCTTTAAGGATGCCCGGACAACGCGCATTCGGGACAGTGTTCCGTCCGTCACAACGGCTGCAGGCGTCTCCCCGTCTTTTCCGCCATCTATGAGACGTTTCACGATCTCCTCAAGGTTCGAGAGTCCCATAAGGAAGATCAGGGTTCCCGGAAGCTTCGCGTACAGGCTGTAATCCCCGGAGAGTCCCTCACCGCCTTCGTGGGAGATATGTCCCGTAAAGACATGGAAATCTCTCGCGATATTCCGGTGGGTAACAGGGATTCCAGCCGCCTCCAGTGCCCCGATGGCTGAGGTAACGCCGGGGATCACTTCATAGGGGATTCCTGCTTCTGTGAGCGCCTGGATCTCCTCTCCGCCGCGCCCGAACACAAAGGGATCTCCACCCTTTAACCGGATGACGCGCTTTCCTTCCAGTGCCTTCTCCACCAGGATCCGGTTGATCTCCGACTGCTTTTTGATGTGGTGTCCTGCCTCTTTTCCCACATAGATCCGCTCGCAGTCCTCCGGCACCAGGGAGAGCAGTTCCTCGGAGCCAAGCCGATCATAGACAAGGACCTCCGCTGCCTTTAATGTCTGCTGTCCCTTCACCGTGATGAGACCGCCGTTTCCAGGACCGGCTCCCACAAGATAAGCTTTCCCTGCCGGAAGCTCCCCTTCGGTCCCCTTCTTTACGAGAAGCTCCGCGAGTTTCATGGAATCCTCCGGCGCTCCGGAGATCTTCCTGCGGATAAGTCCATTTTTTGTCTCCCGCATGAGTCCCATCCAAAATGTTCCATTCTCTTCCTTCGCGTACACGCCTACCGCTGCGGTACAGCCTGCACCTAAAAGGCGCAGCACTTTTCTCTCCGCGAACAATGCCCGCTCCGCTTCTTTATCATTCAGTTTTTTGAGGATCTTTAATACCTCACTGCCCTTTTTCGCTTCCACTGCGATGATCCCCTGACCTCCTGCCGGGATAAACATTTCCGGTTCCAGAAACTCAAAGGAAAATCTCGGATCATTAAAAAGGCCCAGACGATTAAGACCCGCCGCAGCCAGGATGATCCCGTCGTACTCCTTCTGGTACAGTTTTTCCAGTCTCGTGTCGACATTTCCGCGAAGCAGACGGCATTCCACATCCCCGCGCTCCATGATCTGCACCTGGCGTCTCGGACTTCCCGTTCCGATAATCCTGGGACTCCGCTCCGGAGTACGACCCTTTACCGTCACAAAGACATCCCTCGGATCTTCCCGCTTTAAGACGGCCCCAATACAGAGCCCGTCGCTCAAGTCCATTGGCATGTCCTTCGCGCTGTGGACCGCAAGATCAATGTCCCCGTTTAAGAGGGACTGCTCAAACTCCTCCACGAAAGCTCCTTTTCCTCCGAATGCCACCAGGGATGTCTTTAAGATCTTGTCGCCCTTTGTCATTAGGGGAACCAGCTCACACTTCACCTCCGGACATACGGCCTCGATTGCCTCCGCCACCATGTTTGTCTGCACAAGCGCCAGCCTGCTCTTTCGTGTTCCGATCCGGACCGTTCGGCGTTTTATTGCTCCCATCCTTTACTGTTCCTCCCTGTCTTTTGCGATAATAAGGGAATAATATCCCGCGTCCTCCGGGATGTCGGCTGCACTTCGTATCAGCCGCTCACCCTCCATCCCGCAGTTTTCCACCATCCAGGCAGGACACTCCGTGAGAAGAAGCTCCCGCTTCACATCCGCGATCTTTTTCCCGGATTTCATCAAGATCTTTGTCCCTGAAAGCTTCAGCCCATCCTTCACCGGATAGGAGCCCGGCAGGATATGGATGGACTCCGCCTTCTCCCCAAGGGAGATCCCGAGCTTTGCCGCCGCCGCGCAGAAAGACGGGACTCCGTTAATCAGGACAGACTCGTATCCCAGAGCCAGAAGCTTTTTATGGACATAGCCATATGTGGAATAGACCGTCACATCCCCCAGTGTCAAAAACGCCACGGTCTTTCCCTGATCCATGAGGGCAGCCAGACTCTTCACCGCTGCCTCATGGCTCTCCTTCAGCACCGCCTCGTCCTTCGTCATCGGGAACACCACAGGGATGATCTCCTTCTCCTCGATCTCCGGAACCGCCCCCAGAGCGATCTGATATGCGGTACATGTCTCTTTTTCTTTTCCCGGAATCGCGATCGCATCCGCCTCCCGGATCAGGCGCAGCGCCTTCAATGTCATGAGTTCCGGATCCCCCGGTCCCACTCCGATTCCATAGATCTTTCCCTGCATGTTGTTCTCCTTTATGTTCTATTTCTTCAATTCTGTGCAACCTTTCCAGTCTTTCCGGCTGACATGCAATCTGCCTTCAATTTCTGCCACATCTCTATTCGCCGTTAAAATTCCCCTGAAAGATTTCCGGCATCGGTCCTTTTCCCCTCAGGTATGTAAGCAGATCGCTTAAAAGTTCTGCTCCTTTAGGGACTGCCTCATTAAATTCACGCTCCAGGTGGTCTGTGATGGCCTCACAGCCCGGCGTTGGCTGTTTCCTCATAAACATGCCGTGAATGACCCCATAGCTTCCCGTAAAACGCAGGAGGAAGCAGCAGAACCGTTTCGTCCACTCGCTGGAGTTGATGAACAGTCGGTTCATAGTACGGAAGCTCATGATCGCCTTTGCCACCTTGATGGGATCCTCATCGAAAAGCCTCGATGATGCCCGCACGGTCTGGGCTGTGATCTTCAAATGGCAGGTGAGGTTCGAATGCAGCGGACGCATATGTTCCCGCTCCAAAAGTCTCCGTTCTAACTCCGTCTCGATCTCCGCGTGGGTGATTCCGGTCCGCTTCTCCTCTGCGTTCACGTAAGCGTGGACGCGATTGTCGAGACAGAAATGGCAGGCAACACCCATGAGATACGCAATCATCTCGTCTCTCTCGTCCTTTGTCTCAGCCTCACGTACCAACATCCGGCCACGTTCCATGAGCTTTGCAGCGGGTTCGCCGTGCATCCGAACGCCTTTCTGGTTTACCTTGTTTTTTCCAAGTGCCTTGTAAAAGAACAGGATATCCGGCCCGTGAACCCCTAAAAGAAAGCAGTACCGCTCCTTCTTTATGATCCGTTTAATGACCGGATCGGCCTCCATATATACTTTTCTCCCGTATAGATCATGCGCAAATGCTGCCGGCATGGATCTCATCTCCTTCGTAATATGCTCTGCATAACAAAAAATCCCGGTTATTCTGACAGTTCCCGGAGCTGTCCTGCAACTGAAAAAGCTGTGACAAAATGAATCGCCACAGCTTTATAAATCCTTATTTATTTGATTTCTGTCTTTCCGCCCATATACGGTCTTAAAACTTCCGGAATTCTTACAGAACCATCTGCCTGTAAGTTGTTCTCAAGGAAGGCGATCAGCATTCTCGGCGGAGCTACAACTGTGTTATTTAAGGTATGTGCGAAATATTTCTTTCCGTCCGGTCCGTTTACACGGATTCTTAAACGTCTAGCCTGAGCGTCACCAAGGTTGGAACAGCTTCCTACCTCGAAGTACTTTTTCTGTCTCGGGGACCATGCCTCAACATCGACAGATTTTACCTTCAGGTCAGCAAGGTCACCGGAGCAGCACTCTAAGGTACGAACCGGGATGTCCATGGAACGGAACAGATCTACGGTGTTCTGCCATAACTTGTCGAACCACATCTTGGATTCTTCCGGCTTGCAGACAACGATCATCTCCTGCTTCTCGAACTGATGGATACGGTATACGCCGCGCTCCTCGATGCCGTGTGCGCCTTTCTCCTTACGGAAGCACGGAGAATAGCTTGTTAAGGTCTTCGGAAGCTCCTCTTCCGGAATGATCTGGTCGATGAATTTGCCGATCATGGAATGCTCACTTGTACCGATCAGGTAGAGATCCTCACCCTCGATCTTGTACATCATAGCGTCCATCTCAGCGAAGCTCATAACGCCTGTGACAACGTCACTGCGGATCATAAACGGCGGTACGCAGTATGTGAATCCACGGTCGATCATGAAATCTCTTGCGTATGCGATCACTGCGGAGTGAAGTCTCGCGATATCACCCATTAAATAGTAGAAACCATTGCCGGCAACTCTTCTTGCGGAATCAAGATCGATGCCGTTAAATTTCTCCATGATCTCTGTGTGGTACGGGATCTCAAAATCCGGAACGACCGGATCACCGTACTTCTGGACTTCTACGTTCTCGCTGTCATCTTTACCGATCGGTACGGACGGGTCGATGATATTCGGGATCGTCATCATGATCTTCTTGATGCGCTCATCGAGATCTTTTTCCTTCTCCTCCAACTCAGCAAGGTGGTCGGAAGCTGCTGTAACCTGTTTCTTAACTTCCTCAGCTTCTTCCTTCTTGCCCTGTCCCATCAACGCGCCGATCTGCTTGGAGATCTTATTTCTGCTCGCGCGGAGGTCATCAGCCTCCTTCTTTACTTTTCTGTTCTCCTCGTCCAGTTCGATCACTTCGTCTACTAACGGAAGCTTCGCGTCCTGGAATTTATTCCGGATATTCTGCTTTACGATTTCCGGATTTTCTCTTACAAATCTTAAATCTAACATGAGCTTTTCTCCTTATTGCCGTGTAAAAACACGCTTTGGTAAAAATATATCATATTTTGCTGAGAAAAGGAAGGGGATTTCTCCTACTTTTTTATCAGTTTACCAAGAATCTTCTCAAAACAAACACCGTTCGCGTGAGGGATCTGCTCCTCATCGGAGACTTTTATGCACTCTTTTACGAATCCTGCTGCCTGGCTCACCGCCTCCGGGAGGGACTTCCCGTTTAATAACGCGCCCGCCACAACAGAGGAAAATACATCTCCGGTTCCCGGACGCTCTCCACCGGAGGACCTTGTCCGGATAAATTTTGCATCGTACTGTCCCTGCTCCAGAACCACATTGGTGTAGCAGCTTCCCTCCCGCACTCCTGTGATGACCACAGATTTCGCGCCCATGAGCCGCAGCATCATCGCCATATTTAAGAGTTCTTTTCTCGTCCAGTTTTCCTCCCTGTATGGAGTATCCGTGAGGATACAGCATTCCGTCACATTCGGGAGAACAACATCCGCCATGCAGACAAGTTCCTTCATCTGCTCGCACATCTCCGGTGTATAAGTCTCATAGGCATGTCCATGGTCTCCCATCACCGGATCCACAACAACAAACGTTTTCTCTGCCTTTAATTTCTGAACGATCTCCATGACGATCCCGATCTGGGCCTCCGACCCAAGAAATCCCGTTGCGATCGCGTCAAAGGAAAGTCCAAGTTCTTTCCATTTGTCCGTATATGTGGTCATTTTTTCCGTATAGTCATCGAAAAAGTAAACCGGAAATTCCGTATGGTTTGAAAGGATCGCCGTCGGTATCGGACAGCACTGATGACCCATCGCGGATAAAACAGGAATAGCCACTGTTAATGAACAGCGGCCATAACCTGAAAGATCATTGATCACAGCAATTTTCTTCTGCATGAATTTATCTTCCAATCTTCCTGCTTCCGCAGTATATTTGCTGCTCACAAGTAGAATTTTTTATTGTCCACATCCGATACAGCAACATCTATGTTACACTGCAGAATTTATTTTTCTTAGTTTTAAAATCCATCCCAAATCGACTGCGTCGATGGGATTTTTGACTTCCAGCCTATTCTTTTTTACAGTCAGCGCAACAAGTGTGCAGACCTACTGAGCAGCTAAAAAGCCAGCTCGTTTTAACGCCGGGCGAAGCGCCGCATAAAGGACGACTGCGATCACGGAGTTGATCACCGCGTTGATGATCGTGGTGTACGTTGTGATCGCTATCAACGCTTTGATCGCAGATGCTGCTTTATCAGCGTTCGGGAATAATAAGGTATACCATACATACTTTAATGCCGGCTCAAAGAAGCAGTTAAAACCGAGACCACAGACAGCCGCGATCGCAGACCAGCGGATCACATAGGCATGGTCATGTTCATCGGAAAGCTTTGCGATCCTGTGGGCAACGAAGCCTACGATGAGACCGATCACAAGCTTTGTGATAAAAGTTCTCGGTGCAGATGCCGCATAGCCGCCAACGATATCAGCAATGGATAAGCCAACAGCACCGGAAAGTCCACCGTAAACGCCGCCGAGAAGGTATGCGGAAAGCACGACAAATGCGTTTCCGATATGAATCTTCGTTCCGCTGGCTGAGATCGCCGGGAACACAGCATATCCGATATAGCAGAGCGCCGCCATCAGGCCAGCCTGCGCAATTTTCATTAACTGCCCATTCTTTTCTTTCATAAGTAAAATCTCCCCTCGTGTGTTATTGACAGGCAGAACCGTTCATATTTTCATAATCGGTTCAAGGATTTCTGAATGGATCATCCGGAAAGCCTTTCTGTCATCCTGATACCCATGGTAGCATGCGAGTGGATTGTATGAAATGTCCAGTTTTGTTTTTTTTATACAGTCCAGTCTGTTTTCCTCGCCGCAACATTGCAGACTGCAACGTATATTATCCTTCTTTTTTGCTTTTTCACGCTGAAATTTTCACGCGGTGTTCTCTTTAATCTCTTGACTCCACGCAGATCAGGATCCCTTTCCGGAACGTGATCTTTGCCCGCTCCCCTGGAATCTCATTGCTGACACAGAGACTGGGATCCTCTAAGATCGAGATGTCCTTATTGTGCAGCAGATATTTAAATCCATCCAGCGTGATTCCAAGAACGGTCTCCGTAAGCGGAAGAAAGGAGACATATTTCCCGTAGATCCGGTCTTTCAAAAAAACGGAATGTTCCTCATCATCCGGTGTCAGGAGAAAGATACGGTTTTTTGCATCATAGATCTCCATGAAAAGTCCTGCATCCTTCGCCGCCCGCATCAGATGGATATTGGAAAGCTCATGATCCAGCCTGCCCCCTGTGGCCCCCAGAACATGGGCGGTATGAAACCCTGCCCGGAGTGCGGAGCGGACCGCAAGATCCGTGTCCGTCTCATCCTTCTCCGGCTTATGGACATCCGTCGCCCATCCCTCTTTCTTTCTGAGTTCTTCCATCCGTTCCAGCCCGAAGGTATCAAAATCGCCCACCGCAAGGTCCGGCACAAGCCCCAGTTCCTCGCAGACGGCAAGACCCGCGTCCACTGCGATCACATAGGGATATTTCCGATTTTTCACGAATTCCGCAGCAAATTTCCGGTCCGTCGGTCCGCCCGACACGATCAGGCAGGTATCCGTCATTTCTCTTCTGTCTGCATTCATATTATCTGCCTCTCCCCTATCCATGGCACATCCTCACGCCGGGTGCGGCCCCTTATCTTGCGGAATACTCCTCAAAGATCTTCAGGAACTCCTTTGTATTCGCTGCCGCATCGTTCTTAAACACCGCGGAACCCGCAACGATCACGTTCGCGCCTGCATCGAGAACCTCTCTGACATTTGCCGCATTCACGCCGCCGTCCACCTCAATATCGGTGGTGAGTCCGGCCTCATCTAACATGCCGCGGAGCTTTTTGATCTTCTCTAACGTATACGGGATAAACTTCTGTCCTCCGAATCCCGGATTTACGGACATAATCAGAAACATATCTGCTTCTTTTAAGATACAGGAAAGTGTCTCGACCGGAGTTGCCGGGTTTAACGCAACAGCTGCTCTGGCACCGGTCTCCTTGATCTGGTTGATGGTACGGTCCAGATGAAGACAGGCTTCCTGATGGACACAGATGATATCCGCGCCGGCCTTTCTGACATCATTTACATATCTTCCCGGCTCCTCCACCATCATATGGACATCAAACACACGGTCTGTTGTCTTTCTGAGGGATGAGATCACCGGCATACCGAAGGAAATGCTCGGGACAAACGCTCCATCCATCACATCCAGATGGATGTACTGCGCTCCCGCGTCAGAAACTGTCTTTACATCTTCACCAAGTTTTGAAAAGTCTGCTGAAAGAATCGATGGCGCTAATATATACATGATCTTAATATCTCCTTTTACTCTTCAGTTCTTCATAGATCAGCCGGTAATTTTCATACCGGGAATCCGCAATCTTTCCTGCTTTTACGGCCTCCTTGACGCCGCACTCCCGTTCTCCCACATGGACACAGCCCAAAAACCGGCATTCCGGCTCGTAGGCCTCAAATTCCGGAAAGAAATCCTTTAACTCTTCCGGCTTCATATTGTCGACAAAGATGGAGCTGAAGCCCGGCGTGTCCATCACGAAGGTCTCCTTCTCGACGAAGAACAGCTCCGAATGTCTTGTGGTATGGCGACCCCTGCGGATCTTCTCACTGACGGCCCCCGTCTCCATCTCCGCCTCCGGCTGGATCCTGTTTGTCAGGGATGATTTTCCAACACCGGACGGGCCGGCAAGTGCCGTTGTCTTCCCCCTTAAGAGGTCATGGATCGCCTCGATCCCTTCCCCCGCCAGAGCACAGGACAGATGGACATCATATCCGGCATCCCGATAGATTCCAGCAAGTCGTTCTGCCTCACCCTCTTTTCCGAGATCTGTCTTATTAAAGCAGATCACCACCGGAACATTCTGGGCTTCCATCGTAACCAGAAAGCGGTCCAGAAGGTTTAAATTCGGTTCCGGGTCAGCGACGGCAAACACGATCATTGCCTGATCGATGTTCGCCACTGCCGGACGGATCAGGGAGTTCTCCCTCGGAAGGATCTCCACGATGTTTCCGAGGCTCTGCTCCTCAGAAAGCACGTCGAACTCCACATTGTCGCCCACAAGAGGCTTGATCTTCCGGTTCCGGAATACGCCCTTTGCCTTACACTCGTATACTTTGGAAACGCCGTCATGTACGTAATAGAATCCGGCAATTCCCTTTATGATCTTTCCAGTCAACCGTCAACCTCCGTAAATGTCACATTATAGGATGTCAGTACCACGTTGTTCGTGAGGTCCACGATCTCCACCTCACCGGTCTGTACGCCGTCGGCGCCGCGGATCCTGTCTAACTTGATATTCAGGGTTGTGTCCGCGCTGTAAGACTTTGGCTCCGCAAGCTTCGTATAGGTCACTTTGCCGTTCACCGTCTGCTTTAAACGGATCAGGATCTGGATCTCGGAGGACGCTGCCCCCGGTCCATAGGAGACCTGAAGCGGATAGCTTGCATCCAGAGATGCAATAAACTGTTTTTTCGGAGCTTCCGGCCCAAGACTCAGAGTGTAATCCACGGTATCCCCAGGTGCTACCTGAGTTCCTGCCTCAACGCCCTGACTGATGACGTGACCGGCCGAGATCGTGCTGTCGTACTCCTTTGAAACCTCTCCGGTCACAAGTCCTGCCGCGGAAAGAAGTGCTGCCGCCTCCGCGTCCGTCTTTCCATAAAGATTCGGTACAGGAACGAATTCCTCCTCCGGTCCCGTACTCACATATAAGGTTACGGTACTTCCGAGGGCCACTTTTTCCTCCGGTTCATAGCGGATGATCGTTCCGGAAGCCACCTCCTCGCTGGCTTCCTCCCGAACATCTGCTTTTAAATTCTTTCCCTCCAACAGGCGGACCGCCGTTTCCAGTGTCATTCCGGAAAGGCCAAGTTCTGAGAGATCAACCTTATCAGAACCCGCGCTGATGACAACGGTTACCTTGGAGAAACGCGGAATCACGGTATCGGGCTCTTCCTTCTGTGAGATGACGATGCCTTTTTCCACTTCATCCGAGTTTTTCTGCTCTGCCTGCATGGTGAGATCGAGTCCCTGTAAGATCTTCTCGGCTTCCTCCTCGGAGTGGCCCACAAGCTTCGGCATATAGACTTCCTTCTGGCTGATAACAGTCTCCGATGCCGCAGTTGTCTTCGCTTCTTCCGTCATAGCTTCCTCAGAAACGGTTTTTGTCGGATCCTCCGGAGTGCTGCTTCTGAACAGACCGCCAAGCTTCAGAACAAACACGATCACAACCGCGACAATGACGATGGCTGCCGCCACGCCCAGGCCTGTCAGGATCTTTTCCAGTCCTGTGGCTTCATCATCCACTTTATTCTTTTTCGGTTCCTTCTTCGCGTTGTCTGTCTGATCATATCGCTTTTCCAGATCCCGCCGTTCCCTGCGCTCACGGATCTCTTTTACCGGCTTTGACTCCCGGATCCGTTCCCCACTTCTCGTCTTGATCAGATTCAGTTCTTTTGGGCTGATGACGATGGTATCGGAGCTGTGGTCTTCCTCTTTAACGGCGCCGATAGTCGGGTCATCATCATTTAAAAGTGCTCTTCTCAGGTCACTGATCACGGCCGCCGCGTTCGGGTATCGGCGCTCCGGTCTCTTTTCCGTACATTTTAAGATGATCCTCGCAAGACTTGGGGACACATCCGGATTCAACATTCTGGGATCCGGCATTGGTTCTTCCAGATGTGCCAGCGCGACCGTCACCGTGTTGTCCCCCTCAAACGGAACATGGCCGGTGACCATCTCAAACATGGTGATACCTAAGGAATACAGGTCGCTCCGCTCATCGCTGTATCCGCCTCTCGCCTGTTCGGGGGAGATATAGTGGACAGATCCCACAACTGTCGCCGCATTCATGGTCTGGGACGACACAGCTCTCGCAATTCCGAAGTCCGCTACCTTCACCTTTCCATCCATGGAGATCAGCATATTCTGAGGCTTGATATCACGGTGAATGATATGCTGTTCATGGGCTGCTTCGATTCCGGAGGCTACCTGGATCGCGATCCCGATGGCTTCCTTTACATCCAGATGACCTTTTTTCGTGATATAGCTCTTTAAGGTGATTCCCTCTACGAGCTCCATAACGATAAAGTGGATATCTCCCTCATCCACGACATCATATATATTGACAATATTCGGGTGTGAAAGTCCGGCCGCTGCCTGAGCTTCCATCTTAAATTTACTGACAAAGGTCGCGTCGGAAGTAAACTCCGATTTCAGTACCTTGATTGCGACCAGACGGTTTAATTTATGGCATTTTGCTTTATAGACCTCTGACATTCCGCCGGAACCTATCTTTTCCAGAATCTCATATCGGTCCTGCAGCATCGTTCCAGGGTATAAAATCATAGCTTCACCTCACTTATCTGAGGTTCTACAAGGACAATCGCAATGTTGTCCTTTCCTCCGTTCCGGTTTGCCTCGTCAACCAGCGCTTCCGTCTTCTCTTTCAGCGTATCCGTTGTCTTTAAGACCCGGCTGATCTCGGCATCATCCACCATGTTCGTCAATCCGTCAGAGCAGAGCAGAATACAGTCACACTCAAGAAGCGGCACTTCAAAGAAATCCGCCTCCACCCGGTTCCCGATTCCCATGGCGCGGGTAATAATGTTCTTCTGACTTCGGTAGGACTCGCTGTCCCGCTCCATTTTTCCTCTCGCGACCATCTCTTCCACAAGGGAATGGTCTCTCGTGATCTGTGCAAGACTGTCCCGCAAAAGATAAAGTCTGCTGTCCCCCACATTTGCCACGTACATCATGTCGTCCTCGATCGTAGCGGCAACCAGAGTGGACCCCATTCCTTCCCGGTCCGGGTTTCCCTGAGCTTCCTCAAAGAGCCCCTGATTCGTCTTCTCCAGAGCTTTTCTGAGGATCATCACAGGACTGGCCAGATCAGAATTTTCAATATATTCTTTCATATGTTCCACGACATACCGGGACGCGAAATCCCCGGCCTTATGTCCGCCCATTCCGTCTGCCACGATGAACAGATTCGGAAGCGGTCCCACCGGCTGATCCGCTGCAAACAGGAAATCCTGATTGGATCTTCTCACAAGACCGGTGTCTGTCTTCGCGTAAGAGATCATGACGATTCCTCCTCACTCAGATAGCTCTTTCTAAGCTGTCCGCAGGCACCGCCGATATCGCGGCCCATCTCCCTGCGGATCGTAACGTTGATGCCGTGTTTTTCAAGATAACCCCTGAACGCGTCAATGGCATCCCGATTGGACTGTTTGAAGTCGCGTTCCTTGATCGGGTTTACCGGAATCAGGTTCACGTGCCCCTGCATATCCTTTAAAAGCGCAGTCAGGCGCTTTGCCTCGTCAAGGTTATCATTGACGCCCTGTACAAGACTGTACTCAAAGGTCAGGCGTCTTCCTGTCTTTTTATAATATTCCTTACATGCCGGAAGCACCTCCGATAAGGAGTAGCTGTTGGCGATGGGCATCAGAGTCTTTCTCGTCTCATCGTCCGGCGCATGAAGGGAAAGTGCCAGAGTAATGGAAAGACCTTCCTCCGCAAGCTTTAAGATCTTTGGTACGATCCCGCAGGTGGATACTGTGATGTTTCTCTGACTGATATTCAGACCGTTTTCATCGGAAAGAAGCCTGATAAACCGGATCAGGTTATCATAGTTATCCATCGGCTCACCACTTCCCATGACCACAACGTTGGAGACACGCTCTCCCGTGGATCTCTGGATCCGGTAGATCTGATCCAGCATCTCCGAAGGACGTAAGTTTCTTGTGAGTCCGTCCAGAGTGGACGCACAGAACCGGCAGCCCATGCGGCAGCCCACCTGAGAGGAAATACACACAGAATTTCCGTGGTGATATTTCATCAGGACGCTCTCGATCACGTTTCCGTCATCGAGACCGAACAGATACTTTCTTGTCCCGTCGATCCCCGATTCCAGCATCTTTACGGTCTTAAGGGACGTGTATGTACTGTATTCCGAAAGCTTTTCCTTAAGCGACTTCGGAAGGTTCGTACATTCGTCTAAAGACTCGGCTAATTTTACATGCATCCACTGGTATAACTGTTTTGCCCGGAACGGTTTTTCACCCAGCTCCTTCACGAACTCTGTCAGTTCTTCCAGTGTCATTGATTTCAGGTCTTTCTTTTCCATTCTCGATTCTCCAAAAGCCTTGGTTCTGTCATGTTTCCACATAAATCCGTTTTTAACGGATCCGCAGGCAGTCATGTCCGCGGATTCAGAACCTGCGCAGTATTATTTCTTCTTTTTGAACACAGCGATAAAGAAGCCGTCGCAGGGATGGAGTCCCGGAAGAAGCTGGATCCTGTTCTCCTCGCAGGAACTCTTAAGAGCCTCCGGCAGGAGATCTGCGATCCTCTTCTTTTCAAACGCCAGATGCTTCTCGATCCAGTCCGCGTTTTCTTCATTCTCTTCCTCAGTGATCGTACAGGTACTGTAAACAAGCGTTCCACCAGGTTTTATATACTGAGTCACCACAGAAAGGATCTCCCTCTGCAGCTTTGCGAGATTTTTGATCTCATCTCTCGTCATCCGCTCTTTGATATCCGGTTTCTTTCCGATAATTCCGAGACCGGAACATGGGAGATCTGCCAGAACCACATCTGCCTGCTCCACCATAGACGGATCCAGAACTGTCGCGTCCCAAACGTTCGTGCGAATGTTCCGGAAGCCGCAGCGCATGATGTTCTCCTCAATAAGATCCGTCTTTCTCCCGCTCACATCTCTCGCTTCCACCATACCGGTACCTTTTAAAAGATCTGCTGCATGCATGGCCTTTCCTCCCGGAGCTCCGCACACGTCAAGAACGAAATCTCCCGGGGCAATAGATGCCATCTGTGCCGCAAGGGAGGAGCTTGGATCCTGAACTGTGATCTTTCCTTCCGTGAACGCGCACACCCGGTCTAAGTAGTCGAAGCCACGGATCGAAGCGATCCCCGGAAATATCCCGGACTCCTCCACCGTAATGCCATGATCTCTCAACTCTCCGATCGTTTTCTCCGCCGGGGAGATGCTCTCATTAAAGCGCACCGTAAGGGGGCGTTCTTCTAAAAATGACGCAGCAATGGTTTCAGAAGTCTCTTTTCCATACATCTCCTCCCACATGGATAACATCCACCGGGGGATCGAATAGCGCTCCGAAGCGTCCTTCCAGACAAGTTTCCCTTTTTCTCTGGAGACCGTCCGCAGGACACCGTTCACAAAGCCGGAAAGCCCCTGGAATTTTCGTTTCTTTGCAAGCTTTACCGCCTCATTGCAGACCGCGGAGTCCGGTACACGCTCCATATACAGAATCTGGTAGACCGACATTCTGAGGATCTCCCGGATCACCGGCTTCATTTTTGCGGTCTTCACCTTCGAAAAGCGGTCAAGCACTGCATCGATCTGGATCCGGTACTCCAGAGTTCCCTCCACGCATCTTGTGATAAACGCGCGGTCCTGACGTTCCAGAAACAGGTACTTTTCCAGTGCCTGTTTTAAAACAATATGGCTCAAATTATGGTTTTCGAGGACTTCCAGAAGGACGTCAAGGACGACCTCCCGGATATTTGTCGTATTATCTGTCACGTCTGTTTCTTCCTCCAAAGAGAATTATGAGACGGAGAAGCTGCAGGATCGAAGTCGCTGCTGCCGCCACATAGGTCAGTGCCGCCGCGTTCAGTACTTTTCTCGTCCCGTTTACTTCCTCGCCCGCGAGAATGCCCTGTGCATCCAGAAGTCTTACCGCACGGGCAGACGCATTGTACTCTACCGGAAGTGTCACAAGCTGGAACAGCACCGCCAGAGAGAACATTAAGATTCCGATCTCCACCAGCGGAGAACCAAGTCCGCCGAACACAAGTCCTAAAAGGATCAGCGGCCAGGAAAGACTGGAGCCGAAGTTTGCCACCGGAACGAGAGCACTTCTGAACCGTAACGGCGCATATCCCTCATTGTCCTGCATCGCGTGGCCGCATTCGTGGGCGGCAACACCGATAGCCGCAACGGAAGTCTCTCCGTAAACGGACTGGGACAGGTTTACGGTCTTCGTCCGCGGATCATAGTGATCGGTAAGTTCACCGGCGATCTGCTGGACCGTCACATCGTAGATTCCCTGCGCATTTAAAAGGCGTCTCGCCGCCTCTGCCCCTGTCATGCCAGTCATGCTGCGGACTCTGGAATATCTCGAGAACGTGGAATTTACACGTCCCTGAGCCCAGAGAGAAAGGGCAACTCCGATCAATACAAGGATGATCGTCGGATCAAGGCCATAACCATAACCGTAACCATACATTCCGTACATAAAACATCTCTCCTTTCGATCTCGTTTCTGTCGTCCCGGCAGCCGGCTTTTCAGCCGGATTTTTCAGGACCGCCCGCGGCATCACCCGCGAAGCTTACCCGCAGAAACTTCCGTCTTCCATCTGGAAACCGCGCAGGAAGGAAGCTGTATCCATCCGCTTCTTTCCCTCAAGCTGAAGCTCCTTTACATCAAGGACACCCTCTCCGGTCTCAAAAAAAAGCCGGTCCTTTGTCACATGAATCTTTCCCGGAGCTCTTTCTCCCGGAAGATCCGTAACCTCTGCTGACCAGATTTTCATCGTCTTTCCGGCATATGATGTATATGCGCTTGGCCACGGATTTAAGCCGCGGACAAGACGCTCAATGGACACCGCGTCCTTCGTCCAGTCGATATGTCCCATTTCTTTCGTGAGCATCTTCGCGTAGGAAGTACCGGACTCTCCCTGCGGAGTTCTCGTGATCGTTCCGTTTTCCAGTCCCTTTAGAGTGGATAAGATCATGGATCCACCGAGAGCAGAGAGCTTGTCAAACAGGCTTCCGCCAGTCTCTTTCTCATCTAACGGGATCGCTTTCTGTTCCAGCATATCGCCGGTATCCAGCCCCACATCCATCATCATGGTCGTCACTCCGCTCTCCTTCTCACCGTCAATGACCGCCCACTGGATCGGGGCAGCCCCGCGGTATTTCGGAAGCAGGGACGCGTGTACATTCACGCAGCCGTATTTCGGAAGATCCAGAATGGACTTCGGAAGGATCTGGCCAAATGCGACGACAACGATGGCATCCGGTGCCATCGTTTTTAAAAGCTCCACAAATTCCGGATCCCGCACCTTTACCGGCTGGTATACCGGGATTTCATACTCGATCGCTTTTTCCTTTACAGGAGTCATAAGGACGGCTTTTCCGCGCCCCTTCGGCTTATCCGGCTGTGTCACCACAGCCACAACTTCATGTCCGCCCTCAATGAGAGCAGTCAGCGTCGGAACCGCAAAGTCCGGCGTTCCCATAAAAACAATACGCATACTATTCCTCATCCTCTCCGGCTGTATCCTGAAGTTCGCCTTCTACGAGATCGACGTAAAGTTTTCCATCCAGATGGTCGCACTCGTGGAGAATGCATCTCGCGAGAAGTCCGTCTGCCTCGATCTCATACTCTTCCATATTCTCATTGAGAGCTTTTGCCTTTACATGATCCGCGCGGGTCACCTGTCCGCATTTTCCCGGAACACTTAAGCAGCCTTCCTGACCGGTCTGGCTTCCGCTCGTCTCGAGGATCTCCGGATTGATCAGCACATACTGGTTTCCGTCCTCCACATCGATAACCACGACGCGCTTGCGGACACCCACCTGCGGTGCGGCAAGGCCGACACCGTTATTCTCATACATTGTCTCAAACATATCTTCGATGAGCTCAAGGGTCCTCTCATTCATTTCCTTTACCGGCTTACACTCTTTTGTAAGGATCTCATCTCCGATGGTTCTGATCTGTCTGATTGCCATTTTATCTTATTTCCTCTCAATTTTTTATCGAAAACTACTAAGTCAGATCGTACTGGACGAACACATTCCGAAAAAGATCCGGGATGTTCTCCCGCTTCCGGGCACAATTTCTGACTTTTAATAGTATATCATAACTTTCATGTTTCATATATAAAATTTTTCTGTAATTATCATTAAGTTTGTAGGGAGAATCCTCCACCGGACCGATGACCTTCAGTCCATCCAGTGCATATTCCCTCAGAATGACCCGTTTCATATCCTCTGACGCACGGATCACATCCGCCTCCCTCTTTGAGGAAAGTCCGATGGTCAAAAGTCTTACAAGGGGCGGATATCCCATCATCTTCCGGTACAGAAGCTCCTGCCGGTAAAACTGCAGATAGTCCTGCTCTGCCGCGGAGGATACTGCATAATGGTCCGGCGCATATGTCTGGATCACCACATCTCCCTGAAGCTCCCCGCGCCCGGCCCGCCCGGATGCCTGAGTCAGGAGCTCAAAGGTACGCTCTGCGCTCTTATAGTCCGGTGCATAGAGGGAGAGATCCGCCGCCATGACACCCACAAGGGTCACATTCGCGAAGTCATGGCCCTTTACGATCATCTGGGTCCCAATGAGAATATCCGCCCCGCCCTCTGCGAAGGTGGCGAGGATTTCTTCATGAGCTCCTTTTTTTGCCGTGGTGTCCGCATCCATTCTTAAGATCCGGGCCTTTGGAAATTCCCTTTTTGTAAATTCTTCCAGTTTCTGGGTCCCCGTCCCAAAGGGCGCGATAAACGGGGAACCGCAGGACGGACATCGATCCGGCAGCGGCTGTTCAAATCCGCAGTAGTGGCATTTTAACCGTCCGTTTTTGTGGTATGTAAGACTCACATCACAGTGTGGGCATTTCATCGCCTTTCCGCAGGAGCGGCAGGACACAAAGCCCGCATATCCCCGCCGGTTCATGAACAGCATCACCTGCTGCCTGTTCGCCAGCCGGTCCTCGATCAGCCCTTTTAATCTCCGGCTGAAGATCGAGCGGTTTCCCTCTGCGAGTTCTTCTCTCAGATCCACAATATGGACCCCCGCCAGACGGCTGTTCTCCTTTGCCCTCTTTGTGAGGGTCAAAAGCTTATACTCGCCCTGTTCTGCCAGATAATAGCTCTCCACGGACGGTGTCGCAGAGCCTAAGACTACGGCTGCCCGGCTCATATCTGCCCGGACCTTTGCAACCTCCCTGGCATCGTACCGCGGTGCTGTCTCACTCTTGTAAGCTCCCTCATGTTCCTCGTCGATGATGATGAGCCCCAGATCCGGAAACGGTGTGAAAAGAGCGGAACGCGGACCGATCATAATATCGATCTCCCCGTTTGCCGCCCTCTCCGACTGCTCATAGCGCTCTCCCGCCGAAAGTCTGGAATTCATGATACCAACCCGGTTTCCAAATCGCCGGTAAAAACGCATCACGGTCTGGTAAGTCAGGGAGATCTCCGGGATCAGGACGATGGCCTGTCGGCCTTTCCGAAGGACGTAGTCGATGAGCTCCATGTAGACCTCCGTCTTACCGCTTCCCGTGATTCCGTAGAGCAGATAGGTATTACGCTGTCCGGAATCATAGTCCCGGATCACGGTCTCCGCCGCGTTCTTCTGTTCCTGATTCAGGGCAACAGGTCCGGTCTCTGGAAATCTGTTTCCTGCTCCCGGTTCTTTTTTGACTGTTTTCAGGTCCACGATCTCTTTTTCTACTAACGGTTTCAGCATCGCAGCCGTGATGCCGAGCTTTTCGGAAGTCAGCTTCAAAGGCAGCTCCCCGTTTTCAAGAAGTGCCCGGTAAAGCCTTATCCGTGCCCGGTATTTCTTCTTTTCCGCTTCTATAAGCAGCGTTTCGATCTCATTCTTCGGTTTTAAGGAAACGATCACACGTTCTTCCCTCGGCATCACCTTCGCCTTTACGGGAAGAACCGTCTTCAGTGCCTGATTCATCGTGGTGGAATAGCGGTCCTTCATCCAGAAGGCGAGGCAGATCATCTGAGTACGGATCGGGACAGCGCCTGTCTCCACATCCAGGAGCTCTTTCATTTTTTCAGGGTCATAATCTGTCTCTTTTGAGAGACCTACCACGATCCCTTTCCGTTCGGTATTTCCCTTTCCGAAAGGGATATTCACCTGAACTCCGGGCTTTACAAGCTCTTTCAGATGGTCAGGGATCCGGTATTGGAAGATCCGGTCCACATTTTTTACGGAAAGATCAATGATGACATCTGCATACGGTTCCATTTCGGATCCCTCCCTTCTCAAAACTTCCGGCCATTCCTACCTTCCGGCCATCTCCACGAATTGATCTGCCACAGCAGACAATCCCATGGAGTTGGATCCCTTAAAGAGAACGCAGTCTCCGTCCCGGATCTCCGCTTCCAGATATTTCACCATCTCCCCGCAGTCTGAAAATTCCACCACCGGAATCTCATTTACCGCACGGACGCCTTCTGCCAGACTCCTGCATGCCTCTCCCAGCGTCACAACAAGATCCACGCCGGAATTGGCCGCGTACTCGCCCACCTCCCTGTGGTAGGCCAGATAATTCCCGCCAAGCTCCTTCATATCCGCAAGGACAGCAATATGGCGTTTTCCCGTGAGTCCCTGAAACACATCGAGAGCCGCCTTCATGGATGCCGGACTCGCGTTGTAAGAGTCATCCATCACCGTAAATCTTCCGTCGGCATAGACCTGCTGGCGGTGTTTGAATCCATGGAAAGTCAGAAGACCCTCCGCGGCTTCTTCCATCGTCATACCGCGTTCACAGCAGACCGCAATGGCTGCCAGAGCGTTCATCACATTGTGTGTGCCCATGACGTTCAAGAGGACTTTCTGGGTTTTTCCCGCATGAACAGCCGTAAACTCCGTTTTTCCGTCCATGAGGACGATGTCCACTGCGCGGTAATCACAGGTTTCCCCGGTGCCATAGTAGACTGTCTTCACACCGGCCTTTCCCCTGGTCCTGCAAAGCATATCATCGTCGCCGTTTAAGATGAGGATGCCGCCATCGGAAAGTCCGTTCTGGATCGTCAGCTTCTCCCTGTAAATATTCTCGCGGGATCCAAGCTGCTCGATGTGGGTGATCCCGATGTTTGTGATCACTGCCACATCCGGCTTCGCGATCCGTGCGATCACGGTAAGTTCACCCGGCTCGCTCATTCCAAGCTCCAGAACACCCACTTCATCTTCTTTTGTGATCTCGGACACGGTAATCGGAACTCCTACCTGACTGTTGCTGTTGCCCGGAGTCTTGTATACATGAAACCGCGCGGAGAGTGCCGCCGCGATCATTTCCCTCGTTGTGGTCTTTCCGACGCTCCCTGTGACACCGACAATGGGCAGTGTCAGACGTTTTCTGAGGTAACGGCCTACGGCCTGAAGTGCCTTTTTCGTGTCATCCACAGCGATCCAGGCACAGGAGGTCTCCGCCATTTCTTCCGTTTTTTCCTTATGCTCACTTGTAAGCACCGCACCGGCTCCTTTTTCGGCAACCTGTTCCAGAAATTTATGTGCATCTACTTTCTCGCCGATGATCGGCACGAAAAGATCTCCGGTCTCAACCTGTCTGGAATCCAGGCGGATCTTGTTTAACATGACACCGTCATCTCCGGAGAGCAGTACGCCTCCGGTGGCAAGGACGATATCCTGAACGCTTACGTTCTCCATTCCTTTCCAATCTCCTTTACTGCTGCAGTCTGCGTCCCTCTGCGGACGATCATACATTATTTACCGCCTCTTCCACGACTTCCCGATCCAGAAAATGATGTTTCACACCTTCGATCTCCTGATAATCCTCATGGCCTTTTCCGATAATGGCGATCATGTCACCCTCCTCGGCGTTCCTGATCGCGTAAAAGATTGCTTCCCGTCTGTCCGGGATCACAAGATATGTTCCGTCCGTCTTCGCAAGGCCCACCTCGATGTCCTTGATGATGTCCTCGTTTTTCTCAAAACGCGGATTGTCGGCCGTAATGATGCAGAGATCCGCCATCTTTCCACCGATCTCCCCCATTGAATATCTGCGATCTCTGGCGCGGTTTCCACCGCAGCCGAATACACATACGAGACGCTTCGGATGATAATCCCGGAGTGTTGTGAGCAGACTTTCCATGCTGACCGCATTGTGGGCGTAATCCACGATCACACTGCACTTTTTCGATACGTGCGCGATCTCCATGCGACCATCCACGCGGACCTTCACGAGGGATCCAAGGATTGCCTGTTTTGTATGATCATCAAGCACCCCGCTTCCACCGGAAAGCGCCAGAGTGCAGACCGCCAACGCCGCCAGAGCATTATCCGCGTTGAATTTTCCCGGCATCCCTACGCGGACTCTTCCGTCAAGCATGCCGTGGATTGAGAATTCAATTCCCACAAAATCGTGATTTGATGCATAGTGAATGTCATCACCCATGAAATCCGCGTTTCCATTCAGGGCATATGTAAGAAGTCTGCAGGTCGCATCCTTTACGACCTCATCGTAGTGGTCTGTCAGACGATTCACGATCCCCGTTTTGCAGACAGTAAGAAGCCTTGACTTATAAAAAAGATACTCTTCAAAGCTCTTGTGTTCCTTCGGCCCGATATGGTCCGGAGAAATATTTGTGAACAGACCGTAGTCGAACATGATCCCGCCGACCCTGTGAAGCATTAAGGCCTGAGAGGAGACCTCCATCACACAGCACTCACAGCCAGCTTCCACCATTTTATGGAAATAATCCTGCACCACATAGGATTCCGGTGTCGTATTGGAGGTCGGGAATTTCACATCCCCGATGACTGCGCCATTCGTTCCGATGAGACCAGTCTTCTTTCCGGCTGCCTCAAGGACCGCCTTGATCATATAGCTCGTCGTGGTCTTTCCCTTCGTGCCGGTGATCCCGATGGTGATCAGTTTCTCTGCCGGATAACCGAATCTCGCCGCAGAAAGCTCCGCCAGCGCGAGTCGTCCGCTCTCGACCCGGATCACAGTCACATCCGCCGGTACTTCCACTTCTTTTTCTACCACAAGAACTTTACAGCCAGCCCTTAATACGTCCGGAATAAACTCGTGGGAATCCCTGGTGCTGCCCTGAATGCACACGAATACGGAATCCGGTCTTGCCTTTCTCGAATCATAGATCACTTCATCTACGTTCTGGTCCAGACTGCCGCAAACCAGATCGTATTTCATGCGTTTTAACCAATCTCCAATTACCACTGTCGTCATCCTTTCTCATAACCCACACAGGCGGGAACATATGCGCCCGCCTGTGAGTTTTCTTACTGCTTTTTTAGAATAATCCTATGATCTTTCCGTTCTCGTCCACGTCAATATTGTCCGCTGCCGGTTTCTTCGGAAGTCCCGGCATAGTCATGATGGAACCGGTAAGCGCAACCACAAAGCCTGCGCCCGCGCACACATACGCATCGCGCACAGTCAGGTCAAATCCTTCCGGACGGCCAAGCTTCTTCTGGTCATCGGATAAGGAATACTGGGTCTTCGCCATGCAGACCGGAAGATCGCCAAAGCCCATCTCTGTGATCTTCGCGATCGCCTTTTTTGCCGCCGGTGAGTAGCTTACGCTGCCCGCGCCGTAGATCTCCTTCGCAATGGTCTCGATCTTATCGGAGATTCCCATCTCATCCGGATATAACGGAGCGAAATCACTCGTCTTTTTCTCCAGGGTGTTTATTACCTTCTCTGCGAGTTCAATTCCGCCGTCTCCGCCTTTTGCCCATACCTCGGACAGCGCAAACTCACAGCCTCTCTCCTCACAGAAGTTCCGGATAAATTCATACTCTGCCTCTGTGTCCGTGAGGAAGGAGTTTAAAGTAACAACAACCGGCACATGGTATTTCTGGATGTTCTCGATGTGTTTCTCAAGGTTTACGATACCTTTCTTCAATGCCTCAAGATTCTCCTCGGAAAGCTGGTCCTTCGGAACACCGCCGTTGTACTTTAACGCGCGGACAGTAGCCACGAGAACAACGGCATCCGGATGGATCCCCGCCTTGCGGCACTTAATATCAAAGAATTTCTCTGCGCCGAGATCTGCGCCGAATCCTGCCTCTGTGATCGCCACATCCGCAAGCTTTAATGCGGTTCTTGTCGCCATAACGCTGTTGCAGCCGTGGGCGATATTCGCAAACGGTCCGCCATGTACAAGAGCTCCCGTGTGCTCTAAGGTCTGTACCAGATTCGGTTTGATGGCATCCTTTAAGAGAGCTGCCATGGAGCCGACCGCGTTGAGATCCTTCGCTGTCACCGGCTCACCCGCAAAATTATACGCTACAATGATCCTTCCGAGGCGCTCCTTCAAGTCTTTCATATCCGTTGCCAGACAGAGGATCGCCATGATCTCGGAGGCAACCGTGATTACGAAATGGTCTTCGCGGACGAAACCGTCTGCCTTTGCGCCGAGTCCCACTACAATGTTTCTCAGCACACGGTCGTTCATGTCAAGACATCTCTTCCAGAGGATCTGTCTCGGGTCGATTCCAAGGGTATTTCCCTGCTGAATATGGTTGTCAAGAAGTGCTGCCAACAGGTTGTTCGCTGTCGTGATCGCATGGAAATCACCGGTAAAATGAAGGTTTAAGTCCTCCATCGGAACGACCTGGGCATATCCGCCGCCGGCTGCTCCGCCCTTGATTCCAAAGCACGGTCCGAGGGATGGCTCACGGAGAGCAAGCATTGCTTTCTTTCCGCACTTTGTCATCGCCTGTGCAAGTCCGATACTGGTTGTGGTCTTTCCCTCTCCTGCCGGAGTCGGGTTGATCGCTGTCACCAGAACGAGTTTTCCATCCGGTCTGTCCTTGATCTCCTGCCAGAGCTCATTGGAGATCTTTGCCTTGTACTTTCCGTAAAGTTCCAGATCGTCCTCAGTAATTCCATACTGGGACGCAACGGTGGTAATCGGGAGCATCTTCGTCTCCTGTGCAATCTCGATATCGGTCTTCATAATCGGTATCCTCCTTTTGTAGTAGCATATCATTTCTGTGGATTCCGCAGCCGGCAGCCATTTCAATTTCAACAGCCGCAGGCTTTAGTACCCCGCTTCCAGGAATTCTTCGAACTCTTCCATGGACATCAGGATCTTCCTTGGCTTCGTTCCTTCCTCTTCCCCTACAACACCGGCCTCGGCAAGCTGATCCATGATTCGGGCAGCACGGTTAAAGCCGATCTTGAACATTCTCTGAAGCATGCCGATCGACGCTTTATCCTTCTCGATAATGAACTTGCCCGCATCGGTAAACAATGCGTCCCGCTCATTCTGTCCGCCCGCTCCTCCGGCTAAGGAGGACTGGGTCAGTTTTTTCTCGATTTCCGTGTTATATCCTGTATCCTCGTTCTGTTCTTTTAAGAACTCGGTTACATTTGACACCTCGCCGTCCGATACAAAAGCGCCCTGCACGCGGAGCGGCTTCGGATAACCGGACGGGTAAAACAGCATATCGCCGTTTCCTAACAGTTTCTCTGCGCCGTTCATGTCGAGGATCGTTCTCGAATCCACACCGGACGCAACAGAGAACGCGATCCGTGACGGCACGTTCGCTTTGATCACACCTGTGATGACATTGACGGACGGACGCTGGGTCGCGATAACAAGATGAATTCCCGCTGCCCGGGCAAGCTGTGCCAGACGGCAGATCGCGTCCTCCACCTCGTTTGAGGCAACCATCATGAGATCCGCCAGCTCGTCGATAATGATCACGAGCTGCGGCAGTTTCTTCGGAATCTGGTCCGCAGGGATATCCCCGCTCTCCGCCAGAGTCTGTACCTTCGCGTTATACCCTTTCAGGTCGCGAACATTCGAGGAAGCGAACTTATTGTATCGTTCCATCATCTCCGCAACTGCCCAGTTGAGGGCACCGGCCGCCTTCTTCGGGTCAGTGACTACCGGGATCAGCAGATGTGGGATTCCGTTATAGACGGAAAGTTCAACCACCTTCGGATCGATCATAATGAGCTTCACATCATCCGGGGATGAGCGGTAGATCAGGCTCATGATCATCGTGTTGATCCCTACTGATTTACCGGAACCAGTCTGCCCGGCGATCAGAAGGTGCGGCATCTTTGCGAGGTCTGCAATGACTACCTGTCCGCCGATGTCCTTACCCACCGCAAAAGCCAGTGTCGATTTATGATTTTTAAATTCCGGGCTCTCTAAAAGGTCACGCAGATAGACCATGCTATTGACCTTGTTCGGCACCTCGATTCCCACGGCTGCTTTTCCGGGGATCGGCGCCTCAATACGGATATCTGCCGCCGCAAGGTTTAACTTGATATCGTCCGCCAGCGACAGGATCCGGCTCACTTTTACACCCTGCTCCGGGTGAAGTTCGTACCGGGTAACGGTCGGCCCACAGCTGATATTCGTCACGGTGACTCCGACACCAAAGTTTCTTAATGTCTGCTGGAGCTTGATTGCCGTATCCTTAAATTCCTGTTCCGACTGCCCCGTCACGGGAGCGCCTTTCTTTAAGAGATCAAGCGGTGGGATCATATAAGGTTTCTTCGGTTTTTCTTCCGTCTGCCGGATCTCCTTTAATACCTCGTTTCCTGCCTCTTCCCTCTCGGCTGCTTCCCGCTTTCTTACTTCCGCCTTTTTCTTTATGATCTCTTCTGTATCCGTTTCAATGACTTTTCCGGACGCGGTCACGACCTGACGGTGTTCTTCGGACGGTTCCTTAGCGGCCGGGCGTTCAGGGGATTTCTCGCTGCTGCCGTGTGCTGCCACATATGCACGGCTTCCCGGCTCTGCTGCCTGAATCCAGTAGTCCTCATTTTCCACATAAGGCTCTGTGTCGAGAAATTCGTCATCTGAAAGAACGCTCATGGATTCTTCTTCGGAGGCAGGAATTCCGGCCGTCTTTTCATTTTCTTCCGTCTCCGGGAACTCGTTTTTTTCCTCCTCTGCCGTCTTCGAAGTCTCTGCAGTTTCGTCTGGCTCTGCAATTTTGCCTGGTTTGGCATTCTCTGCACGGAGTCCGTCCGCTTTTCTCTCCGTGTTTCTTCTCATGGACGCAAAGATCTCGTCATCATCCGCCGCGGGCTCATCCAACGGGATATCCGGGAGATTGGATAGGACGGACACCTTCGGTTTTTTCTCCCAGGCCTTTGTCTCCCTTTTCTTTTCGTCCGGGAACATATCCTCATCATCAAAGGCACTCTCCCCATGACTGATAAACACGTCCTCATCCTCATGGATTCCAGCCGGGACAGCATCTTCCTCAAACGGAACGCGTTCCACATCCTTCATCGCGTCTTCTCCGGACCGGCCTTCCTTACTCTGATCCTCACTGGAAGACTCCGGATTTTCTACCGGCCTGCCTCCCATCGTGATCTTTCCTTTAAAGATATCTGCAGGATCCGGCTGCATACTTCCTGTCTCCGCCTTCGGATCCGCCGTTTCTTCTTTATATGTATCGGAAACATTTATTTCCTGTTTCGTCTCATCTGCCTCGGACACAGCCTCAGCATCCACAACGCCCATATAGCCACCGGCAATTCCACCGAAATCCGGAGTTCTCGAGAGATCTGTCGCAGCAAGATCCACGCCCTGAACGCGCTGCTCTTCCCGGAGTCTGCGTTTTTCCTCCTGACGTTCCTCGTGGAGCTCTTTTCTTCTGCTGTAGTCTTCCTTTGCATACCGATATGCCTTTCCACTTCCGCTCTTAACAGCGGACACGAAGGATTTTTCCGTGATGCACACCAGTGAGATGATCATAAATACGAGAAGGACCACATAGGCCCCGATGGTTCCCACCGCTGTGTGGAGAACCATAACAAGGACACCGCCGATCACGCCGCCGCCAAGTCCACTTACTCCGGCGGACTTATAGATGTCGAGGATCGTCTGACCTTCCCGGTATCCGCCGCCGAACACAAGCTGCGCAAGACCACAGAGCACGATCAGAAGGACTTCCACCGCGATCATCTTGTAGACTGCCCGGATATTTCCCTTATTCGAAGCGTAGAATAACAGTTCTGCGAACAACAATAACGGAGCCAGATAACCGATACAGCCAAACACGCCCAGCATGATCCGGCTGAAAAAGTCACCGAGGAATCCGCAGATATGAAAGTTGCTCAAGAATAACAGCACACATACCGCGAAGGTGCCGAGGATCACTGCCTCAGACTGTAAGAATCCGGTATCTTCCTCATACTGCGGTTTCGTTTCTCTTCTCTTTTCGGAAGCTCTCGCCCCTGTCCTTGTTGTCTTATTCTTAGGCGTCTGTGCAGATTTCTGCGTTGTCTTTGATGTGGTTTTTGTTCTTGCAGACGCCTGTGATTGTTTTGTCGTTTCTTTTTGTTTTCTGGTTCCAGCCAAGTGCTTTTCCCCCTTTAATGTCTGCATCTGTCAAAAAATGTCAATGTATCTGAAAAAATGTCAAAGCAGTCGTGAAACTTATACAATGCCAGAAGCAGATTTCGCCTTTCAATAGATCTCTGCGTCTGGAGCAGTCATTAACTGCATCTAATTTTAAACATACACGAATCCCAATATTGCTTCATAATCTACTTTATCGTTTTCTTTTCGGCCTTTATTTGCCTTTTTTTATCTCTTTCAGATGCAGTTCAGTGACAGATCAGTGCAGCAGCAGTTTATAATAAAAAAGATTCTAAGCTATTTTTCTATATTTAACTCGATTATTTGTGTATAATATTCATATTTATGTATTATTATTCATTTCAGTTTCCTTGTTTAACCTGTTTTTCTACAAAATCTATTTATATACTATATTTAGTATTCTGGCATATTTAACTTTTTCTATTTTCATGTTTTATAGGTAATCATAGCAGTATTTCTCTCTTATTTCAAGTATTTTAATATTTAAGGATGCAAATGCGGCTGGATTTTAACTGCAATTGCTTTAAATTATAGAGTTCAAATGCAGAAACATTTCAGGCAGTTTGTACTGTCATTCAAACCTATGAGCTCCTGCTGCTTCTGTGGCTGTCGCTTCTTCTGAGCTGCAGATCAGCTCTTAATCATGATTTTAGTCCTACTGCCATCAGTGGCCGTGGCATTCAGAGGCAGATGCAGAAAAATCTCTAATCTCCATCTCTATTTTTCGTAAAACTCACATAATAAATAAAAAGGAGTTTTTGCATGAAAAGTTTTATTCATAAATTCAATATTAAATATAAAAAAATTTTAGATTCATCTAATGTCCTTTTTTATTCAATTTTAGGTTTATTTTTAATAATAAATCCCATGTTTGTTTTTATATATCCCTATTTTCCCAATAAAGCTCTATGGATAGTATTGTTCTTGATAATAGATCCATTTCTAATTTACTCATTGGGTCTCTCGCTAACCAAACCTAATTAAACGTTTACTTTACCTTCAACAAATCGTATAGAAGAGTTATTCCTATGGCACTGAGAGTCAACGTATTTCCAATATTTTCATTATTAAGCTGGGTTATTCTTTCTAAATATGAATTTTCGTAAGTCATAACGGTTAATGCACATCCACCAGCAAATGAAATAAACCATGTTATTATCTTAGTCAAATCAGATCTTGATGCTATGCTGCTTAATGGTCCAAAAGCGATAGATGCAATGAACGAAACAAATGATGCTATTAATATAACTTGTTTTATTGAAAAAAGTATACCCACTGTTAAAGCTGTCAAATAAATACACAAGATAATCTTTGTTACAATTCTTTCTTTTGTAGTATATGATTTGTCTTTAACAGTATCTGTAATTTCTTCAACTGTAACGAAATATGTTTTTTTCATAGATAATCTCCTTTGCACCTATAATTTTACTTCTGCTTCTGATTATATCATAAAGAAAAAATATTTCATTACAATCCTAAAACTATAAAACGGATTTTTATAAAAATTCAGTTATAGATTTGGTTTTCTAATGAGTTATAGATAGAAAATCAATTCATTTCACCTGTAATTAACGGGTTTTCAATAAAATCATTTTTGCAATTTTGATGTATATCATATGCAATTCCGATATTAGTTACAGAATGCTCTCTCCTGCTTCTGCCGCTTGCTCTGTCATCTGTTATGTCTGCGACATGCAGCTATTCTTATTTTGATCTTCATTGCTTTAGCTTCTCTGGCTATTTCAGCTTCTGCTTTCCGTTTTATAAGAGTTTTAATGCCTCTGCGGCCGTTTCTGTGTTTCTTAATCTAAAACCTCGCAAATCTCTTTCAGAGGCTTTTCATGGGCAGATCAGTGGCAGCAGCAGTTTATAATAAAAAAAGATTCTAAGTTTCCTTAGAATCTTTGACACTTTTTATGATAACAGCGACATTTTTCAACTGATCAGCACATTTAACTTTACGGGGCAAGTACCCCAAAATATAGTATACAAAAAAAAATGCCAAAATGCAACCGTAAGAAATTATAAATCGAACATATTTTCGGTCAGTCGTTTTTTATCAGCACATTCAGCTTTTCGATGGCGTCCCTGATTCCGCCTTCTCCGTCGATCAGTCCGCACTCCACCGCCTCTTTTCCGACCAGAACCGTCCCGAGATCCTTCGTCAGCATCTTCGTATTGTGCATGAGCCGTTTCATTTTTTCCCGATCGATCCTGCTGTGCTCTGATACAAAGCTTATGATCCGTTCCTCGATCATTTCAAAATATTCGTAGGTCTGTGCCGTCCCGATCACCATCCCGCTCATGCGCACCGGGTGCACCAGCATGGTCCCGGTCGGCACGATAAAGGAATAATCTGACGCCACCGCCAATGGCACACCGATGGAGTGGCTGTCCCCGATGACTAAGGAAACCGTCGGCTTGCTGAGGGAGGCGATCATCTCCGCCAGTGCAAGCCCGCAGCTCACATCCCCTCCGATGGTATTCACAAGGATCAGGACCCCTCCGATCTTCTCATCGCTCTCCACCTTCGCAAGTTCCGGCAGAATATGTTCATACTTTGTAGTCTTCGTACTCCCGGATAGATTGTCATGCCCTTCGATCTCCCCGATGATAGATAAGAGATGGATCCTCTTACCGTTCTCTTCCAGCGTCACCTGTCCGTTCTCCCGGATCCGCTCCTCCTCCGCCTTTGTCTCCTTCTGTTCCTTTTCATTCATAACAAAAAACTCCTTTCTGACATGCCAGGTACACCCAGTATGTCCAGAAAGGAGTTCTCATATCCATTTTTATCACAATTTACCCGATCAGGACCTGTTTCCAATTACATCCACGATACACACCGGAGTTCTGTAGTTCCAGGTAGAGATCTTGATTCCGCTTCTTCGGCTCGCTGCGTGGATGATCTGTCCATTGCCGATGTACATGGCAACATGGTTGATCCTTCCGCGGCTGCTTCCGTAGAAGATCAGGTCGCCCGGCTTCATCTGGCTCGACTTGATCCGTTTTCCGCTGTTCGCCTGGGAACCGGAGTAATGCGGAAGAGAAATCCCGAAGTTTTTCATAACCGACATGGTAAATCCGGAACAGTCAGCGCCTCTTGTAAGGCTCGTACCACCCCAGACATATGGATTGCCCAGGAACTTCATCGCGTAGTTTACGATCCGGCTTCTTAAGGAAGCACTCTCCTCCGTCGGCGAGAACTTGATCGCCTCGGAGAGCGCGTAGCGCACCTCCACGAACTCTGAGGATACATAGGCAGAAGAAACCTCATCACTTCCATCGCCTTCGCCGCCCTCATCAAATTCGATCTTTACCCATCCGTCAAGCTGCTCCGCGACATGATACCGCTCATTCTCGGAGATCTGGGTCCAGATTTTCGCGTCGGTGGACGGCTCTGTTCTCGCGTTTAAGCGGTCCGCATGGACGATCGCCATAAGCTCCGCATGGCTCATGGCTGCTTCCTTCGCTGCGTCACCGGTCAGGATATATTCACTCTTTACATATCCGGTAATTCCACCGGAACTGATCTTATACCAGCCGTTGGCGTCCTCTAAGATCTCACATCCGGCATAGCTCGGGAGCTTTCCGATGATCTTTTCGCTCTCACCGGCGCCCGCACGGATATTTAAATAATTGGAAACATTGGATACGCCCGGGCGGTCATAGAAATTTAAGACCATCGCCTTCATATCCAGCTTGTTTGCCTCGTTCATACAGAACCGTTTTTCCGCGTAATCCGCAGAGATATAACCGCCGGAGATCTGATACCATCCATCCGTCTCCCCAAGAAGTTCATGAAGCTCGCCCTGAAGGCACTTTCCAACGATGTTTCCGTCCATAGAAGGTGTCTCACGGATATTTAAATTGTCTGCGGTAATATATACACGTTCCTTTACAAGGTCTTTCGCCGCGGTCTTTGCTTCATCCCCGGTCAGGATATATTCCGCGCTGGCATATCCCTCGACCTCGCCGGAGCTGATCTTATACCAGCCCTCCAGGGTCTCCAGGATCTCGCAGGCACTTCCATCGGAAAGTGTTCCGATCACATTCGCTGCCTCATTCGGGTCTTTCCGGATATTTAAGTAGCCTGTGACCTTCGCGATACCAAGATTCGAGTAGGAATCGATCACTTCCTGAATCTTTGCATCCGTTTCCGCCGATTCGGATTCGATCTTGGCACGGCTCTCCTCCTCTGCCTGAAGGGAAGCTTCCTCCGCGCTCTCGCTTTCCGAGGCGGACTCAGATGCAGCCTGCGCTGCCGCCATTTTTCCTTTTACGGCATTCACGGCCTTTCCGCCAAATACCACCGCCACAACGATCACTGCAAGGACAGCCGCCCCGATCACAAGGATCCCGTACTGTTCCCAGAAAGACGGTTTTCTTCTCCGTTTTCTGCTTGCCTTGTTGATAGAGTCCATAAAGTTTACTGTATCTTTATCATCATTCATGTGTTTATCTCCATTACTCTTTTCCGTCTTTCTGTACGATACATACGAACAATAGTGTAACATATTTGTAATAAAAAATCAAAATTTTTTCTATTAAAAAAGTATGAACGGATTCGGGGCGGCTTTGTATTTTATTTGACACAATTTCAATTCATAATTGATAATATTGCCGGTTTTCTGTATAATATTTTTAAATATTTGTCCATATTGCTGTAGTTTTCCACCACCTGCAGTACATTCCAAGGCAAAACAGCAACCCGTCCACCTCTGCATAAGTCACCAAGACTTCTCTATACCCCGGGAGGTACCAGCTCATGAAGCACTACACAAGTCCCCGCATCCAGAGAGCGCAGCTATTCCTTATGAAAGTCTCCTCCTATCTGGAGATTGTCTGCGCCCTGATCCTGATCGTCGCGATCCTGATCGCCTTTGTGCCGGTTCCCCACAACCTGTACAGCCTGTATCTCGACAATGGCTTCGATCTTTCCGATTTCATGAAGAAAAGCTTCGATCTCGTCATTGGCGTAGAGCTTTTAAAAATGTTCTGCCGCCATGACATCGACTCCATCGTCGAAGTCCTTCTCTTCTCCGTGGCAAGACAGATGGTCATCGACCACCTTGCCATCAAAGAAGCTCTTATCGGCTGTGTTGCCGTTGCGATCCTCTTCGCTGTCCGCAGGTTTCTCTTCGTACCCATTCTGGATAATCCGGATGAGCAGGAAAGAAAATTAGAAAAAGACCAGTACATCAAAGAACGGATCGCGGACGCGATCGCAGCCTACAAAAAGGAGATTGGCGCAACCTCTTTACGGGAACGCGCAGAATCATCCATCAACACAGCCGCTGCCGACCCGCTGAACGAGAAGGAAGGAAGCGAGTAGAGGAAATTCTCCTCTGCCCGCTTCCTTTTCTTTTTCTGTATGATGCCATCCGGTTCTTTCCCCGCAAGGCCGTTTTTCTCCTGCGTTCTCCCTACATCAACGGTGCGATCAGCCGCATCGCCTTTCCGCAGAACTTATGCAGTGCCGGAAGCGCCTCTACGCTCTCTTTTGTCATCCGCACGCATTTCGGCAGTGTCTCATCAAAATCTTTTTTGATCTGCTCTACCACCGGATTCTCATAAATATAAACCCCGCACTCAAAATTCAGATACTGGCTTCTGAAATCCATATTGACGGATCCAACCACAGCTTTCTCCCCATCGCTGACAAACGTCTTTGAGTGGACAAACCCCGGCAGGTACTCGTAAATCTTTACCCCCGCCTCTATCAGCTCCGTATAGTAAGAATGGGCCAGCATGAACGCTGACTTTTTATCGGGAATATGAGGCATGATGATGACCGTGTCCACCCCGCGCTTTGCCGCATAGGTCAGGGCTGTGATCATATCATCATCGAGCACCAGATAAGGGGTCATAATGTACACATATTTCTTTGCCTGATAGATAATATCCAGATAAAGCTGGTGTCCCACCGGTTCCCCGTCGATCGGGCTGTCAGAAAACGGGATCGAAAATCCGTCCATGTCAAGCTCCGGAGAATGGAAATAATCCCCGGTATCAAGATATGGGCTGTAATCAAAATCCGAATCCAGCTTTTTTGAGCAGACATCCCACATCTGGAGGAACATCACCGTAAAGTTCTTCACGGCTTCTCCCTTCAGGCGGATCGCATTGTCTTTCCAGTGGCCAAACCGGACTTTCCGGTTGATATACTCATCCGCGAGGTTCACGCCGCCGGTGTAGGCGGTATGACCATCGATCACAAGGATCTTTCTGTGATCACGGTTATTCTGGCTTGTAGAGATCGCCGGGCGGATCGGATTGAAGATCCGGCAGCGGATTCCCTTTGCCTCCAGCTCCTTCGGATAGTCGTGGGGCAGGTTGGAAAAGGAGTTCATGCCATCATAGAGGATTCTTACCTCTACGCCCTCTTTCGCCTTCTGCTCAAGGATCTTCAGGATCGAATCCCACAGGATCCCTTTTGAAATAATGAAATATTCGACAAAAATATATCTTCTGGCCTTTTGGAGCTCCTGAAGGACATCCGTATAGAACTCATCTCCCAGCGGAAAATATTTGAAGTTCGTGCGGTCCCAGGTAGGATAGCCGCCGCTTTTCTTCATATAATGGCTGAGATTCGCATTTCTCCGGCTCCTGCGGCTAAGCCGTTCATAGACAGCCGTGTCCTGCTCCAGAAAGTGGTCCGTCCTCTTCTGAACCTCGGCGATCCGTTTGGCGAAGATCTTCGTCTCCATCTGAAGCTGGACAAACACGTAGAACAAGGTTCCGAATACCGGAAACAACAGGACAGGGATCAGCCACGCCATTTTAAAGCTGGCGTTCTGCTTTTCGTTCAGAATATGGATCGTGAGGATCGCACTGATCAAAGCGAAAGAACCGTATCCCCAGGCCTGATATTTGTTATCCAGCCATACATAGATCCAGAAGAAAAACGCCAGCTGCAGCGCGATAAACAGCAGGAAGAACATGGTTCGTCCGAATACGACTCTTAAAAGACCACGCTTTCCTCTTCCCTTCATTTCATCCATTTCGATCATAAATTATGCCTCATATCTTCTGTTAGGCCTCCAGAGACTGTTTCCCCGGCGGCTTCTTGTCATCTGGTCCTCAACACAGCCTGCACATCAGGAGCATTTAATCTTCCAGTGCCTGTCTTAAATCTTCAATAATGTCATCCGCATCCTCAATTCCAACGCTGAGCCGGATCAGGGACGGATCAACTCCCGCCTCCACGAGCTGCTCATCGGTAAGCTGACGGTGGGTATGGCTTGCCGGATGGAGAATACAGGTTCTCGCATCGGCAACATGTGTGACGATGGCAACGAATTTCAATTTATCCATGAACTCTCCTGCCGCCCGTCTTCCTCCCTTTAATCCAAAAGAGATCACGCCGCAGCTTCCGTCCGGCATATATTTTTCAGCCAGAGCATGGTACTTATTCTCCTTTAAGCCCGGATAGTTGACCCAGGCCACGTCCTCTCTCGCAAGCAGCCACTCCGCAACCTTCTGGGCGTTCTCGCAGTGCTTCGGCATTCTGAGGTGCAGGGTCTCAAGACCAACATTTAAAAGGAAGGAGTTCATCGGGGACGGGATCGAACCCAGATCACGCATAAGCTGCGCGGTCACCTTTGTGATATAGGCTTTCTTACCGAAACGCTCGGTATACACGATTCCGTGATAGGAGTCATCCGGTGTGGTAAGTCCCGGGAATTTATCCGCATGAGCATTCCAGTCGAAGTTTCCGCTGTCAACGATGCAGCCGCCGACAGTCATCGCATGTCCGTCCATATATTTTGTGGTAGAATGGGTCACGATATCCGCGCCCCACTCGAACGGCCGGCAGTTGATCGGTGTCGCAAACGTGTTATCCACGATAAGCGGCACCCCATGTCTGTGGGCAAGCCGCGCAAATTTCTCAATATCGAGAACGACAAGAGCCGGGTTCGCGATCGTCTCACCGAATACCATTTTTGTATTCGGACGGAACGCCTTCTCGATCTCCTCCTCCGGTGCGTCCGGATCCACCAGAGTCACATCAATCCCCTGTTTTTTCATTGTCACTGTAAACAGGTTGGATGTTCCGCCGTAGATCGTCGCTGCGCTGATAATATGGTCACCCGCATTGCAGATATTGAAGGCCGCATAGTAGTTCGCCGCCTGTCCGGAAGATGTGAGCATCGCAGCCACTCCGCCTTCCAGCTCACAGATCTTTTCCGCTACCGCATCATTCGTCGGGTTCGCAAGTCTTGTATAGAAATACCCATCTTCCTCCAGATCGAACAGTCTTCCCATCTGTTCGCTCGTCTCATATTTAAAAGTTGTGCTCTGATAAATCGGAAGAACTCTCGGCTCTCCGTTCTTTGGTTTCCATCCGCTCTGGATGCAGATCGTTGCCGGTTTTCTCTTTTCTCCCATGATCGTTTCCTCCATTATGTCTGACATATGGACTGCGCAGGAAGCGCAGACCTGCTGAATGCTTCTATCATAGCACACTTTATCTTTCGCATCAACCTACTAAAGTCCTATAATTGTTCTGCGTTTACTGTACGCGGGCAGGAATTTTCTGAACTGAAAATTCCGTATGATACCGTTATGAACTTTGTTTTTTCCGCTGTTTCATGAATCTGGTGTTAGAAATTGACTTTTCCTTCTAAAAAGATTAAAATAAAGATAATATATCGCCGCCTTTTAAGGCGGTCATACCAATCTACTTTTGAAAGGAGTCTATTGCTATGGCATTTTTTACAGATATGAAACGCAGCCTCACCGAAACCGGGAAACAGGTTGCCCAGAAGACAAAGGAGCTTTCTGACACGGTCCAGTTAAAGACGCAGCTCTCAAGGGAGAAGGAGGCGCTGAACCGCCAGTATGCACAGATCGGCAAAAAGGTATTTGAAGCCGCAAATGGAGCGGACGAGGAGACCTACACCGCAGAATTCACCCTGATCCGTGAAAGTTTAAAGACCATCGACGAACTTCAGGACAAGCTCTCTACCTTAGAAGGATTTATCCACTGTCCGGAATGCGGTGCAAAGATTGAAAAAGCTTCTGCCTTCTGCAGCAAGTGCGGCGCAAAGATCGCGGAGACAAAACCGGAGGATGACGATATCGATGTTGTCGATACAGCCGAAGCGTCCGAAACCACCGGAGAAGAAAAAGCTGATGGGACCTGCACTTGCGAGGCCGTACCGGATGAGAGCTTTGAGACCGGATCTGCTGAGACGACCGGGAACATTACAGAGGACCGGGAATAAGCCATTTTCGCAATGGCGGAATCAGTCCTGTGGGACCGAAACTAAATAAGCAATGCAAAAAGACCGTCTGTGGGCATACGATATCTTTCCTATCGTTTCCCGCAGACGGTCTTTTTTATTTACCGCTCGCCCACAAATACCGTAATGAAAGCCCCGGCAGCCATGAGGACGATTCCAAATAAGATCTCCCACAGTGACAGGGAGCCGAGCTTCGATACAAGTCCCGTGTTGATAAAGATTGCGATCGGGGACGAGATCACGAGGCCTAAGATCGCGCAGAATGTCTGCACGCCGTACTTTTCAAAGAGGAACGTGATCAGCTTTGCGATCAGAAAGATTCCCAAAACCACGCCGATCCCGAACGGCGCCAGGAGCAGGATCCCCTCCTTCATGCCCGCAAGGTCAAAGGCGCGGAGATTGTCAAGGAATGTCTTGATCGTATTAATGATCGCGTAATAATAGCCGAAGATCATCAGCATCATGGAGCCGGAAACACCCGGAATTACCATTGTGGCAGAAGCCACAATACCGAGGATAAATAAGATCACCATATTCCCCGGAGTCACCGCGATCACCGTGAGGGCGTCCTTGCTTTCCTTCAAAAGTGGCATGCCGCCGGAGATCGCAAAGGCGATCACAAAGGCAAGGATTCCAAAGACACCGATCCCGCCCGAAGATACCTTTGCCCTCATGGACGAAAAGATCGCCGGAAGTCCGCCGAGGATCAGGCCCACAAATGCCATACAGGTAACGAAGGTATGCTTATCGAGCAGGTATTCGATGGCGTAGGTAAAACCCACAATGCCGATTCCGGCGCCGATAATGATCGGGATCAGAAACAGGATACTCTTTTTGAATTCCCGAAACAGGCCGGAGATCGAGCCGATGAGCCGGTCATAGATACCGAGAGACACCGCCATTGTTCCTCCGGAAACGCCCGGAATGATGTTCGCAATGCCGATCATGATCCCCTTTATGATATTTCCAAAAAATTCCATGATAAACCTCCGATTTCTCTATCCATATTTCAGATTCAGGAAACGGCAAAACCCGGCAGTTCCCTGCCAGGTTTTTCCTCTCCTATTCAGACTTGTTCGATTATACATGATATTCGTTGATCTATCAATCGTTTTTCATCACTCCGATGCCTTTTCTAACATATTTTGTACTGATTTTACTGTAATTTAACGCTTTCTCAATACACTCCGGAACCGTATCTCCCATGATCCGGTAGACCCGTTCATCCACAGTTCCATTTCCGAAGGAAAAGGCGCTGTCGGGTTTTATGGACACATCGATCTCGATTCCCATCTCATAGGTGCAGAGGCGGTTTCTGTCAAGCATGATCTCCGGCGCACTGGCGGAAAGAATCTCCTCGATCTTCCTTCGGTTCTCCTCCGACCCGTCATTTACGATGGTGAGCATCTTCTGACCGCCATAAGAAACAGCCTTCAATTCCGTTTCTGCCGTCACTCCCCCGCTTTTTTCGCTGATCGGGACGTCCTCTCCTGTGACCGCATTCTCCCCGGCTGCAGTACTCTCATACTCCGTCGGATACAGGATCTTTACCTGTGTGACATCATCCGCAGAGAGCTTCGCTGTCACATCCGTGCCCGCCTGCTTTAAGAGGGCAATCGTCTTTGTAAAGGACGGATAGACCGGAACAAAGTTCACTATCTGCATATCTTCCATCTGGAATCCCTGGGAAGTATAGCCTCTCTGGCTGCTGATCGCGCCGAGATACTCATTCTCCGCCTTTGTGAGAAATCTCAGTGCTGCCACCGGAACCTCGACGGCTCTCTCATTGATGGTGAGCCCTGCCAATTCCTCCTGATACGCCGCGAGGATCTCCGCGCGAAGTGTGTCATCCGCACTCACTTCAAGGATACCACGGTCTGACAGCCAGTAGATCCCCGTGATATTCTCCGGCTGATAGGACATCACCGGATATGTGCCGTCCTTGTACTCCTTCGTCGCATAGATCTCATCCAGGGTACTGCCAAGAACGGAACGGGTGATCCGGTAAGAACGATAAACCGTCTTTCCGTTTTTCTGCCGGTAGCCTGCCTTAACATAGATCATATAGCCGCCGTCATCGCGGTAGCTGTAGGAGCCGTCGCCTTTTATCTGCTGGTTTCTCTGCTGCTTCGCGTTCTCTACCGCCTTTTCCGCAAAGGCACGGACAACAGCGTAATCGGTAAGCTTCATATTTGCGTCCGCGTAATCACTTGAATTCATATAGCGCCAATTATAAGAATCACCGCTCCGGTACGGAAGCCCGCAGTCCGGCTCATTGTCAAGGTTCAGGTCGATGGATGCGGATACGAAGTCCTTTTCGTCCGGAATATAGGAATCATATCCAAAAACGTCCATCCAGAAGGCCCCCACCACCAGAATAGCTATGGCACCTCCGATCACCGTCTGGACCGGATTTGCAAAAAGCTTCGTGAAATCAAAATGATAAATGATCTCGATGAGGCAGCTCGTAAGTACAAGTCCAAGTACAAAGCCGACCGCTGCCCATACGCCGCTGTAGTAGATGCTCCATAAGAATACTGTCGTGGTCACGGTCATCGGAATGAGAAGCAGAATCTTGATCGGCGCCTGAGTCTTCTTAAATGACATGGCCTTTCCCGCCGCCTCCGACGGTCGGATCCTATAGAGGACCAGTGCGATCCCGGTGAGGATCACCGCCGCAAAGATCCCGAGCCCGCAAAGCTTTAAGAGCTCTGCGCCGCTGTCAGCGGTACTCTGCAGCTCCATCTGGATCCTGGAAAATCCATAGTCGATATCGTCATAAAACTGGTCTGAGTGGAACGCATCAAGCCCCGCGCCTGCCAGTTTTGTGAAATAGCCGATGGGGGAACCGTATTTTGCAAGCCAATACACATCGCCTTCTCTTCCCCGTGTCACAAAGAACAGGGATTTTAAGCCCTCGATCAGCAGGGAGACCGCCGGCAAATATCCGTACAGGACGCCTGCGCCGAGGATCGAGATAAAGAGATTCCCTGTGAGAAGCACCGCGATCACCATCACCACATAGATCAGGAGAAATCCGATCATATTGACCGCGAAGGAAGCAAACATCACCTTGAAAAGATCGCCCGCCGCGATCCCGTTTCCGCAGAAAACTCCAAACGCCGCAAACATATTGATCAGGTAAGCGGCCAGGATGATCAGAAATCCGTCAAAGAATTTCACGGTAAACAGCATCTCCCTCTTCACAGGGAGGCTGTTGTAAAAATCGATCTGTTTCTTTGAGTGGAGATACAAAAATCCTGTGAGTCCGAGAATCATCGCCGCGGCTCCGACCACCATGAAGAGGGCATAATTTTCAAAACCCAGGATCTCACCGGCAAGCCGCAGGATCTTCGTCTGACGCAGTGCCTCCGGCACCATATTCTCGTATCCGGTTCCGGAGATCAGCCATTGCTTGTACTGGTTTCCGATCTCTCCGATCCCCATGGCTGCCGCCATCGGCATCGCAAAAAACAGCGCCAGAACCGAAAAACCAATGGCCCAGAGTCGCCGCTTCAGGTCCTCCTTCATAAGTTTAAAAAATAAGTTTCTTGATGTCATATCCTGCCACCTCCGTTTCACTGATAAAGATCTCCTCCAAAGACAGCGGGATCAGCTCGAAGAACAGCGGTTCGCACGCCGCCATCTGCCGTTCTACATTCTCCCTCGAACCGCGGACGGTGATCGTCGCAAGACTTCCCCTGTATTCTGTCTTTAAGATATCAAGCTCCGTAAGATCTTCCACTTTTATGCCGGGTTTTAAGACACACTGGATCTTGTGAATGTTTAACTTCATATCGTCCAGATCCTTAGAGAGCAGGATCCCGCCTTTGTGTAAAAGGCCGACATGATCACAGATATCCTCCAGCTCTCTCAGGTTGTGGGAGGCGATGATCGGAGTCAGATTCCGCTCCGCCATATCGCTCGCGAACAGGCTCTTTACCGCCTGACGCATCACCGGATCCAGACCGTCAAAGGTCTCGTCGCAGAAGATATAGTCCGTTCCCGCGCAGATTCCGTAAATGATGGAAAGCTGTTTTTTCATTCCCTTTGAGAATGTGGAGATCTTTCTCTTTTTGTCCAGATCAAAGGACTGTAAGAGATGGAAAAATCTTGGCTCATCAAAAGCCGGGTAGATAGACTTATAAAATTTCATAAGCTCCAACGGGGTTCCGTTGGCGAAAAAATACTGGTCATCTGAGATATAAAAGAATCTCGATTTCACCGCCGGGTTCTCGTACACGTTTTCACCATCGATCAGCACTGCTCCCTCATCCGGTTTTAAGATTCCGCTGACCATGCGCAGAAATGTACTTTTTCCGGCACCGTTCGTTCCGATCAGTCCGAACACACTGCCGTCCCTGATCTTCGCGCTGATGTGATCGACCGCCAGAATATCATCAAACCGTTTTGTCAATCCACTTGTCTCAATCATGCTTCTCCACCTCCGTTCCTCTTTGCCGCTTTATACTGGATCTCTACCATATTTTTGATCTCATCGCCGGGAATTCCCACCCGGATCGCCTCATCGATCATGTCACTCACCTGAAGGAGAACTTCCTTCTTCCTGTTTTCCTTCATCACTGTATTATCTGCCACAAAACTTCCCTTCCCCTTCACTGTGTAAATATACCCCTGCCGCTCCAGTTCCACATAGGCGCGCTGGATCGTATTCGGGTTGATGGACAGGTCCATCGCAAGAGCCCGCACCGATGGCAGCGGTTCATTCTCTTTCATGACACCGAGCAGCATCAGCTCCTCGAGCTTTGAAACCACCTGTTCGTAGATCGGGCGGCGGTCTTTGTAATCTAATAGAATCATAGGCATCCTCCTTTCTATGCAGCTTGCGACTTTGATGTGCAGCCCTGTACAAAAAGCGCTTATGCAAGCAAGCTTACAGCACACTTTTTCGCACATGTCCGTTCATGTCTCAACTGTATGAATACTCTTAATACACTTAATATAGTAAAAAAGACCCGTAATGTCAATGAACATCACCGGTCTTTTCTCTTACGGAATTCTTACGATACAGTACAGTCTCGTACATGCACAAATTTTCACCAGCTGCCCACCGGCAGTTTCTTCCGGGCACACCGCAGCGCAAAAAGACCCCGGCCACAGCTGAAGCTGTTCCGGGGTCTTTCATGATTCTGTTAATTATTTCTCATCGTAGAGTGTAACTAACTTCTCAAGGTAAGCGTACTTATCCTTAGCATTCTGCTCTGCCTTAGCAAACAGCTTCTCAGCTCTTGCCGGGTTCTTAAGTGCGAGGGATGTGTAACGAACCTCACCCTTGATGAACTCCTGGTAGTCAACGGTAGCCGGCTTGCAGTCAAGGCTGAACTTCTTGCCCTCAGCTGCCGGGTTGAATCTGAAGAGGTTCCAGTAACCGGACTGAACAGCAAGCTTCTCCTCTGTCTGAGCCTTTGCCATACCCTTCTTGATACCATGGTTGATACACGGAGCGTATGCAATGATCAGGGACGGTCCCGGATATGCCTCAGCCTCAGCGATTGCCTTGATGGTCTGGTTCATATCAGCGCCCATGGAGATCTGTGCAACGTATACATAGCCGTAGCTCATAGCGATTGCAGCAAGGTCTTTCTGCTTAACTTCTTTACCGCCTGCAGCGAACTGAGCAACAGCACCTGTCGGAGTAGCCTTGGAGGACTGTCCGCCTGTGTTGGAGTAAACCTCAGTGTTGAATACCATGATGTTGATATCCTTGCCGCTTGCAAGTACGTGGTCAACGCCGTTGAATCCGATATCGTAAGCCCAACCGTCACCACCGAAGATCCACTGGGACTTCTTAGCCAGGAAATCTTTGTTCTTGACGATGTCCTTGCATGTCGGGCAGTCAACGTTCTCAAGAGCAGCTACGAGTTTGTCAGTTGCAGCACCGTTTGTAGCACCGACACCGAATGTGTCTAACCACTCCTGGCATGCAGCTTTTACTTCTGCTGTTGCGTTCTCGTTTGCAGCAACTTCCTCAACTTTAGCCTTTAAGCCATCGCGGATTGCCTGCTGAGCGAGTAACATACCATAACCGAACTCAGCGTTATCCTCGAACAGGGAGTTAGACCAAGCCGGTCCTTTGCCTGCCTTGTTTGCTGTGTAAGGTGTAGACGGTGAAGAGTTACCCCAGATAGAAGTACATCCTGTTGCGTTTGCGATGTACATTCTGTCACCGAATAACTGTGTGATCAGTTTTGCGTACGGCGGCTCACCACAGCCTGCGCATGCGCCGGAGAACTCAAGGAGCGGCTGTTTGAACTGGCTGCCCTTTACAGTTGTCTCTTTGAATTTATCGATTACATCCTGCTTGATGTCAAGTGTCTGGCCGTAGTTGAATACTTCCTGCTCTGCAGCGTTTCCTTCAAGCGGAACCATGGTAAGAGCCTTCTCACCCTTCTTGCCCGGGCATACGTTCGCACAGGAACCACAACCGGTACAGTCAAGAGCGGAAATTGTCATAGCGAACTTGTACTCCGGCATACCAGTCATCGGGATTGTCTTTGTGCCAGCCGGTGCCTTAGCAGCCTCTTCCTCTGTCATAGCTACCGGACGGATAACTGCGTGCGGGCAGACATAGGAACAGAAGTTACACTGGATACAGTTGTCCGGATTCCAAACCGGTACGTTAACTGCGATACCACGTTTCTCGTATGCAGCGGAACCGGACGGAGTTGTACCGTCAACGTAATCCTTGAACGCGGATACCGGGAGGTTGTTACCTTCCTGAGCGTTTACAGCAGCCTGGATGTTGTTAACGAAGTTGATAACATCCTCGCGGCCCTCTGTAGCGTGAACCATGTCAAGGCCTTCGTCTTCACAGTTCTTCCAGCTCTCCGGAACCTGAACCTCTACGAGTCCCTTAGCGCCGGCATCGATCGCTGCCCAGTTCTTCATAACAACGTCTTCACCCTTACGGCCGTAAGTAGCCTTTGCAGCTGCTTTCATAAGCTCGTTAGCCTTATCAGCCGGGATGATCTTTGTTAACTCGAAGAATGCGGACTGAAGGATCGTGTTGATACGGGTCGGACCCATACCTGTCTCGATACCAAGTTTAACACCGTCGATGGTGTAGAATTTGATGTTGTGATCAGCGATGAACTTCTTAACCTGTCCCGGTAAGTGTTTCTCAAGGCCCTCAGCATCCCACGGGCAGTTGAGAAGGAATGTACCGCCGTCAACAAGCTCCTGAACCATGTTGTACTTGCGGATGTATGCCGGGTTGTGGCATGCAACGAAGTTTGCTTTGTGGATCAGGTATGTGGACTTGATCGGAGTATGTCCGAAACGTAAATGGGACATTGTAACACCGCCGGACTTCTTGGAGTCATAATCGAAGTAAGCCTGAGCGTACATGTCTGTGTTGTCACCGATGATCTTGATGGAGTTCTTGTTAGCACCTACAGTACCGTCTGCGCCAAGACCCCAGAACTTACAGTTTGTAGTTCCTTCCGGAGTTGTAACAAGCGGAGCGCCTAACTGTAAGGAAAGGTATGTCACATCATCGTTGATACCGATTGTGAATCTCTTCTTCTCTGTGTTCTCGTATACAGCAACGATCTGTGCCGGTGTTGTATCCTTGGAACCAAGACCATAACGGCCTGTGAATACCGGAACCTTATCGAACTTGGAGCCCTTTAATGCTGCAACAACATCAAGGTATAACGGCTCGCCGATGGAACCCGGCTCTTTTGTTCTGTCGAGTACGGAAATCTGCTTAACAGTATCCGGAATTGCCTCGATCAGGGCTTCTGTGCAGAACGGTCTGTACAGACGAACTTTGACAACGCCGACCTTCTTGCCCTGTTTTGCAAGGTAGTCGATTGTCTCCTCGATTGTATCGTTAACGGAACCCATAGCGATGATAACATGCTCAGCGTCAGCAGCTCCGTAGTAGTTGAACAGCTTGTAATCTGTGCCGATCTTAGCATTTACTTTATCCATGTACTCCTGTACGATTGCCGGAAGAGCATCGTAGTACGGGTTACATGCCTCTCTTGCCTGGAAGAAGATATCCGGGTTCTGAGCGGAACCTCTCTGTACCGGATGGTTCGGGTTCAGAGCGTTCTTACGGAATGCATCAATGGCGTCCATATCAGCCATTTCTTTTAAATCCTCGTAATCCCATGTCTCGATCTTCTGGATCTCGTGGGAAGTACGGAAACCGTCGAAGAAGTTGATGAACGGAACTTTACCCTTTAATGCTGCAAGGTGTGCAACCGGTGTTAAGTCCATAACCTCCTGTACGCTGGATTCGCAGAGCATTGCGCATCCGGTCTGACGACAGGCGTAAACGTCGGAGTGGTCACCGAAGATATTTAAAGCGTGAGTTGCTACACAACGAGCGGATACGTTGAATACGCCCGGAAGCTGCTCACCAGCGATCTTATAGAGATCCGGGATCATAAGAAGAAGACCCTGAGAAGCTGTATAAGTTGTTGTTAATGCACCTGCTGCAAGGGAGCCATGTACGGCGCCGGCAGCACCTGCCTCGGACTGCATCTCGGTGATCTGTACCGGCTGTCCGAACATGTTTGTTCTTCCATCAGTTGCCCATTCATCGGTAGCTTCCGCCATCGGAGAAGAAGGGGTAATCGGGTAGATGGCTGCTACATCCGTAAATGCATAGGAAGCATGAGCGGCTGCATGGTTACCATCCATGGTTTTCATTTTTCTTGCCATAGTTGATTTCCTCCTGTAAAGTGTATAAATATGTAAATATTTATTTAACTAGCTTGTGTCCTGCATACACAGAACATCTATAGATTATTATAGCAATTTTTCCCTAAAATGCAAATCAAAAACACTGGAATCATGTACCAAATCATAAACAATATTAAAATTTCCGTATCATCTTTCCACATTATGGAATATTATCCGCATTGTGAGAATAGTTATTTGGTTAGTTCTAAGAAACTAATATTTCAGCTCCGAGTTAGCTTTGGCAAACCAATACATCAATAAAGACCTTTCATTTTGATATGTATTTCCTTTAAATAAAAAGTGGCGATCCAGGAAATGTATTTTATTCCTGTTCACCACTTTTTTATATAAAGTAAGGATTTAATTTTCCATGCACTCAGCTGACCAGTTTTTTCAGCCACGGATAATCCGTTCTATGTGACAGACTCGATCTCTTACCGGCAAGTGAAATCCTCTTCTGTCTCTTACTGCCCATTCGGAGAAATCAGCCCCATGTCAGATGGTGCCTGGTTCGTCTCCGCCGCAGCCGCCGTCGTGGCCTCGTTCACATATCCTGGACCATAATTCTCGCCCAGGGATGGCACTGCCGTTGTCGGCGGAGCTGTTGTCTCCAGTGCCGTCGTCGCCGCTGCTGTTGTCTCTGCAGGTGCTGCTGCCGTTGTCTCTCCCGCTGCCTCAGAGGACGCAGCCGATGCATCGGCAGATGCAGATTCTGTCGCTGCCACAGTACCGGAAGTGTTGCGCTTGATGGTCGCCGCCTTTCCGGTGTAGGTGCTGTTGTGGAGAAGCACATCGCTCACAACCTGTCCGTTCTTCTTCGTGATCAGCTTTGTCTGCCATCTGCTGCCCGGAGTTGCCGCTTTCGCAACGACCTCTACACCCGGCTCCAGTGTTGGATCCTCGACGTAGGTCGGTGTCGGCGGATCCAGCTCCTTAATCTTCTCAGAATGCATGGAAACAGTCACGCCGTCCTCCAGAATCGGATTTCCATAGATGGATACCGTCAGTGTCTGGTTGGAGTATGCCGCCTTGATTCCCACTGCAGTCTTTGAGTTGTTTACAAACCGCAGATCCGGACCGGCATAGCCGTCGTAGCTGACCATTGCATCCTCACCGGGAGTTACATAGGACGGCTCGTAGGTATGGGCATGGCGCTCAGTGGTCTTGAGACCTGCGAATACGACCGCATTGTAAAGAGTCGAGGACACCTGGCAGACACCGCCGCCCGGTTCCTGTACCACAACGCCGTTTGAGTAGGCGCCCGCCGGTTTGTAACCTTTTTCCGTTGTACGGTTTCCCGTCATCTTATTGAAGGAGAATTCCTCGCCAGGCTTAATGATCGTTCCGTTGATCGCCACGCAGGCAAGACGGATATTCTCATTTCTGTCCTTGTTTGTCGTTGTCTTTGTCGTGTAGGTTCCGATGCGCTTAAAATTTTCCCGCGCCTGGGCCTCCGTGATCTCCGGCTGGACCTCGTCTGCTGTCGCCGTGATCGTCTTATTGTACTCTCCCGCCTTCATAGCAGAGAGAATATCGGATGTGAGTTTCTCCTGATCGATCTTCTTTCCGGTCTGGGCACCGGCAAATGTGAATTTATCGGATGCCTTATCATAAGTAGAGATCGATCCATTCTTCGGCTCCACATCCCATTTTGCGGCAAGCGCTTTTACTTCCACCTGAACCGCGTCATCGAGACCGTCAGTCTCCACGGTATAATCCCCGGATTCCTTCTTCGCAAATGCTTTTTCGATTACAGCGTCCACATTCGCTTCCATCAGGTTCGGGAGATCCGCGGTCTCATCGCCGAAGGAGACCTTCATCTCCCAGCCCATATCTTCCAGGACCTTCTTGATCGCCTCTGTTTTTGTCAGACCATGGACCTGGACTCCGTTCACAGTGATCTCCGCTGCCATCTCTGTCTCAGGCTCTGTCGTCTCTGTCTCCGATTCACTTTCCACGCTGGTTTTATCGTCTTCGGACCGCGCGCAGCTCTGAAAGCCCACCGCCGCACAGATCAGTAAGATCAGAACTCCGGTCACGATCAGTACGATCTTTGCCATATCCGGTCCCTGGCGTCTTCCGCGCCGTCTTCCGGAACCTCCTCTTCTGGATCCGGTTCCCCGGCTTCTCGCATTCTGGACTGCCATGATGCGGTCCGCGCTGCTTGACTGGCGGGAACGTCTTCCGCCCGCTCTGCTGTTTCTGTATGTGTCACTCATTTCTTCTCACCTTTTATCTTAAACCATTGATGTTCTCTGCTCCGTCAGTTCAGTATTTCAAGGGTGCAGATATGCAGGTACTAGTATAGCATAATTTATAGAAAATGGAATAACAGAAATCTTAAATTTTATTCACAATTTTGTCTCAAATATGTTAAACTAGGTAACAGTTGGAAATTATTTCGGAAAGGATATTATTATGAAATTAATAGATCTTCACATACACTCCACTGCCTCCGACGGCTCCTTAACTCCCACGGAGGTCGTAAACCGCGCCAACGATCTCGGTCTCACCGCAATGGCCCTCACGGACCATGATACCGTCGCAGGAATCGACGAGGCCCTTGAGGCCGCAAAAGATCTTGACATGGAGGTCATCCCGGGAATTGAGGTCTCCTGTATCTATAAAGGAAAAGAGATCCATATCCTGGGGCTCTACATTGATCATAAGGATCCGAAGCTGCTCTCCTTTCTAAAGGAAGCGTCCAGAAAACGCTATGACCGCAATATGGAAATGTTGGCCGCATTTAATAAGGATGGATTTGAGATCACTGAGGAAGATCTCCTCTGCGGAAATCCCGGAACCGTCATCACCCGTGCTCATTTTGCGAGAGCGCTCTTAAAGAACGGATATGTAACTTCCGTTGACCAGGCTTTTAAAAAATATTTAAACCCGGACCGCCCATATTACCGCTCCAGGGAACTTATCACCCCGGAGGAAGTTCTCGCGACACTTCTCGGCTCCGGCGGTTTCCCGGTTCTCGCCCATCCGCTCCAGTATAAGCTCGGCTGGGCCGGCACGGAGGAACTCGTCTCCATGCTCACTGACCATGGTCTCCGCGGTCTCGAGTGTTTCCACTCTTCCAATAACCAGGATGAGAGCGGAAAGCTCCGCAAACTCGCAAAAAAATACTCCCTCGCCCTCACTGGCGGCTCTGACTTTCACGGTGCCGCAAAACCCGATATCGAGATCGGTTCCGGCCGCGGTGGGCTTCGGGTTTCGGCGCTTTACCTAGATGATATCAAACTTTCTATGTTCATGGCTGGAATGGGCAGAAGCTAAACAGCTATTGTTCTCAATATTTGCCGTACCGCCGCAGAGATCTTCGCCGCCAGCCTATGATCTCCCCCGCCGGAAGTTATTCCGACAACCGTATCGCCGTCTTTCGCGATTCCCGGAAAATAAAAATCACATTGATCCCGGTTTGACGCATTGTTTACCGGGATCTTTTTTTTGCGGCAGTCACAGACTATCTTTTCATTTACCTCCGGGGCTGTTGCTGCAAGAACAAATATAAATCGAGAAGCTTCTCCCACATTTCCCAGACTTTCAAGGTCCGTCTCATCATATCGTTTTTTCTTCCAGAGAACCTTTTCCCGCAGTTCCTCACATACTTCCGGAGATACAACAGTGATCTCGCACCCGAACTCCAAAAGCGTCCGCACCCTCCTCATCGCGATCTTTCCGCCGCCGACTACAAGCACTTGCCGCCCCTCAAGGTCCACAAACAATGGAAAATATGCCATTTTTTTCGATCCTTTCCCAGTTTTTGGTACATTTTCGACAGTCCTCCCTGCCTCCGCCAGATCTTTCCCATAAATTCCATAAAAATCCAGTTTAGATTGTTAAAATTTTATCTATTCCGTCGATTGTTTTTTCCTTACCCATCTGGTAGAATTCAAATCGTTAAAAGAAAAACGAAGTGACAAAGCAAAACAAGCGTAACTGGAATGAAAACAGGATTCGTAACAGCTGCCATGTATCCGCCCGGAGAACTGTCGGAGACAGCTTTCACAGGCAATGGCACTAAGAAGTTACAGCCAGTTACAATCACCTTTTAAGGAGGTAACGAATTATGAAATTAAAAATGAGAAACATTTCCAATCTTGATACATTTTTCAAAGTCATCAACCAGTGTGACGGCGCTGTTGAGTTAAGTCTTCCGGAGGGCGGAAGCGTAAACTTAAAATCCAAGCTCAGCCAGTACTTCTCAATGGCTACCGTATTTTCTAACGGCAGTATCAAGGAGTTAAGCCTCACCACTCACAACGATGAAGATTCCAAGCGCCTGATCCAGTACATGGTTCAGGGCTGCTAAGCAGATCACAATAAAGCTGTCCCCACCGCGCCAAAAGGCAGCGGCAGGTTTAGCCCGCCGCTAGTCGGCCATAACAAACCCTCTGGCGGCCAGACTGGAGAGCAATTCTTCCTTCCTTGCGAAGAAAGTTCCCTGTGCCATCTGGCTGCTGCCCCCGCCTCTCCCGGAGAGTTCCCCATTTAATTCCTTCGAGAGAGTGCGCATATCCTCGCTCTGGCTCCCCAGAACATAAGAGAATCCCCCATTCACACTTTCTGACAGAGCGAGGACAATCCCCCCCTTCTTACCTTCCAGCGCGAAATTCACAAAATGGCGGAGTTCCGTCATATCGAGTCCGTCTTCTATCCAGCAGATCTTGCTATTTCCACCGTTTAACTGATCCGCATAGATCTTCATGAGTTTTCTTGACATCTCCGAGCACTTTGCCTGCGTCATCGTCAGCTCATTTTTTACCTTTTCCACAGCATCCGCAGTCTTTCCAGCCTTTGCGGATAAAAGAACAGAGATCTTCTGAAGCTCTTCTCTCTTTTTCTCATAATCCATAACTGCAGCCTCACCACAGAGCAGGGAAATTCTCACGCCGCCCTTGTAGTGGATCATGGTCAGGAACTTTACAAGTCCGATCTCCCCCGTCGTCTTCACATGGGTACCACAGCAGGCACAGGTATCACCGCCAGGGATGCTGACAATACGGATAGCACCGGTGAGTTCTTTTTTGCTCCGGTAATCCATATGGGCAAGTTCCTCAGCAGACGGGAATCCCGCATAGATCTCCCGGTCCTCCCAGATAATTCTGTTTGCCTTCTTCTCAATCTCCATGAGATCTTCCCACTCTAACAGGCCATTGAGATCGATGGTGATCTCCTCAGTCCCCATATGGAATCCCACATTGTCATACCCATACTTCGCGTGAATCAGCCCGGACACAAGATGTTCGCCGGAATGTCCCTGCATATTCTGGAATCTTCTGTCCCAGTTGATCTCACCTGTCACAGTCTCACCGACCGCAAGCGGCGCATCCGTATAGTGGACGATCTCTCCCTTTACATCATGGACTGCCGTTACATGCGCTCCGCCAAGAATTCCTGTATCATATGGCTGTCCGCCGCCTTCCGGATAGAATGCGGTCTGGTCCAGAGCCACCTCATATCCTTTTTTCCCTTTTTCGCAGGAAAGTACTTTCGCCTCGAATGTGCGGATATATGCGGAATCATAGAATAGTTTTTTCATAATTCGTTTCTCCTCTTATATTTCTGCTAGTGTACCCAGGCGCCGCTGCCGTCCACACGATATCCATCTGGAGCCACCGTGTTGGTCAGCAGGCTGCCATTTTCATCTGAAAAGTACCACTGGTCTCCAATTTCAAACCATCCTGTCGCCGCATAGCCGTCCGCGTTCTGATAGCTCCAGCCGGCACTGTCCGATCCTTTCCATTTATATAGACAGAAAGCTGCTGGATCTTCGCGGCCGCCAGTGACGGAAACGCAGAAGCTCCAATGCCAAGAAGTGCAGCTGCACCGATCATTCGTATCTTCATCGTGTTTTTCATACTTTCTTCCCATCTCTTATAAAAATTGCTGCGGGTATCTTTGCTGACTTTTCACTTTCCCATCATACCACATGAAGCAGCAAAAGTACACTCACGTTCGGTCCATATAGAATTTTTCCTTCAGCAACTGCTTCTGCCGGGAATGAACTGCAACATTTTTCATCTTCAGAGTGAAAGTCTGACATGCCATGATGCATATACTGGAAGTGTAAAGATAATTCCGGAGGAATTAACATGAGTGATTTAGCTGCTACAAACTGTGGATGTGGATGCGATGCTCCGGCATCAGGATGCGGCGGATGCGGCAACAACATGATCTGGATCATCCTGCTCCTGTGCTGCTGCGGCGGATACGGACATAACGGCGGTGGATGCGGATGCGGCAACGGCTGCGACAACAGCTGTATCTGGATCATTCTCCTTCTCTGCTGCTGCGGCGGATGGGGAAATGGATGCGGTTTCGGCTGCTGACCGAACCGGCATCTCAAAAGACTGCGGGGCGGCTAACGGCCGCCCTTTCTGTTCGTTCTCTCTGCATTTTCTCCTTTCTGAGGTCTGTTTTCCTTTTTTCTCCTCTCGCACTCCTCATCGATCTCGTAGACAGCATTTCCATCTATGACAAGTCTTCCCACGTTTTCTCCTCCCTGGGCTGGAGCCCCTTTCCCTATATTTTATTCCCCTGTCCTCTTTTCCGTGCATTTTTCGCATGAATCCGCCGGTCCTCTCATATATTGTCACATGCAGGAGGTCCCAATATGAGTGAAAAAGATTTAAAGCTGACCGACCTGGACTATGCCACAGGTGATCATCACTTACAGATGATGAAGGCCGCTCTTCCCTATCTGGATATCAGACGGCAGCGGTCTCTCTCCATGTTCATCCGTGCCAGGGAGATGATGCACACCATGGAATTTTTCCGGGAGAACGATGACGGGATGATGAGCGTATGTTCCCTGGAGTCCCCGAACCCATCCGTCGAAGATATGCTGAGTGCAGTCCGCCCATATGCAAATAAGGCGGAACAGGATACCATCGATATGATCTCTCGCTTTCTTGCCAGCCGCCGCGGACGATCCGGTTCCGGGCTCACTCCGGAACAGCTGTTTTCCATTCTTCCCCCGGATATGCAGGCACAATACGAAACCCTGCAGTTAGTCATGCAGAGTTTTGCCCCAGGAGGATCTGCCCATGGAACAACATGATCAGGAAAGATCCTGGAAATCAGATCCGCGGCTCCATCACATGGATGCGAAAAAGATCGCTTTACTGGCTTCCTTCGCCGATGAACTGGCCGCAGCCCCAGAAGCTCAAAGAATGAATCTATTTTTAGATCTGCACAGGAAGATGCGGCAGTCCAATCTGGTTTTTTCCAGCGAGGAGCGGGATCTGCTCTTTTCCATCCTGACAGAAAATCTGTCGCCGGATGGCAGAAAGAAGGCAGAAATGATCCGTCGCCTTGCCGGACAGTTCCCGCCAAAATAAGGTGTATTCTGTCCTGCAAGATTTAGAGATGTCTGCTGCAGGCAAAACCATCAGGTGCGTATAGTCAAAAAGATCCCTGGAATTTCGCCACCAGTGTGAGCGATTCCAGGGATCTCTTTACTTTTACATTCCTTCCAGTTCTTCCACCTCACCGGCGATCATGATTCTCGTTCCGGAATCCATAGACTGAATCAGCATTCTCACATAGGACTGGGCAAGCTGAATCCCGCAGAAAGACTTATTCTTTGCGCCGGATTGCTGGCAGTTGACCACAAGAGCCGGGTATCCTTCAGAACCTTCCTCCGGTTTCAGGATCATGCCAAAGTTTGAGAACGCTCGCATCTCCTCCAGATTCACATACTGGTTCGACAACAAGCCAGACGGCTTCTTTGCGGTGATAACACCGAATCCATCCGCTTCCGGATCTGTGATCCAGTAATCGTCCGATGTCAGTTTATGATACGGGACGAGACTTCCCGGATCATTTTCGTTTCCAAAGGTGCTCTCCAGGCGGTAAACGCCGTAAATATCGGAATCTTCTCCCTGTGCGCCGGAAATATAACAGTTGACAGAGAAATTCTCCTGCCAAACCCCGTTTTCCGTTCTGGAGAGGTAGAGCATTCTCGAATTCCCCGGCAGCTGTTTTCTTTTCACTTTTACAACTTTATCGCTGGAACCATTTCCTGTATTTGTCTTTACCGTGTCAGTATCATTTTCTATATTATTTATGATCAGAACCAGGCTGTTCACATCATCTGCGATTCCCATCTTGTCGATCCAGCGTCCCTTGTCCTGCTGAGTCTTCCATCCAAGATCCACCGCAACCTCGTCATCTGCCGTCTGTGTCTCCAATGTGATTGTATCTACCTGGGTAGTTTTTGCCGCACCAAACACCGTTCCGCCGGAAATTCCGATCGCCGCTGTCAGCGCAAGAAATATCGCATATAAGCGTTTTCGCATGCAAAAATCTCCTTTTAAAATCAAATTCCGCACATAGGTCAAAAAGACCCACGCTTATATGTATAGTACCATACTTTACACCGCTTGTCACCGAAAAATGCATACTGACGAAATTTTGCCACAAAAATCCCCCGGTCAGCCGCATTTCTGCTGCCAGCCGGGGAACTTCTTATATCTTCAGTCTGCAGGTGCTGCCGCGCCCTGCCTTCTCTTTACTTCAAATACTTCTCAAACCACTCCATCATCTCCGTCATTCTGCGGATCCTGTGTTTCGGCTTGCCGCTTCTTGAAAGTTCGTGGTTCTCGCCATGGAAGAGGCACATGCGGGCTTCAACGCCGAAGTATTTTAACGCGGAGAACATCTGGATCGCATCGCCCATCCAGCAGCGGTAGTCTTCGTCCGACTGGATAAAGAGGGTCGGAGTCTTTGCCATGTTAACGTATTTTAACGGGGAGTGCTGCCACATCTTTTCCGGGCTGTTCCACGGATCCGCCTTGATCTGGTCCATATTGAAGTAATATCCGATATCGGTGGTCATGCACTTGGATACCCAGTTGGAGATACTTCTCTGGGAGCAGGCCGCCGCGAATCGTGTGGTGTTTCCGATCACCCAGTTTGTCATAAATCCGCCGTAGCTTCCACCCATAACACCCAGGTGCTTCTCATCAACCTGCGGATAGCGCTTCAATACCTCGTCTGTGAGTGCCATACAGCATTCAAAGTCGATTCCGCCATGCTTTCCTGTAATATCCGCGAACTCATTTCCACGTCCGTCACTTCCAAGCGGGTTTGTGAAGAATACGAAATATCCGGCATTTGCGAATACCTCGCTCTCGTGGAAAAAGGTCGGACCGAAGGTCGCGCGCGGACCGCCGTGGATCGTTAAGATACCAGGGTACGTCTTATCAGGATCAAAGTTTACCGGTTTGATCACATATCCGTCCAGTTCAAGGTCCTTGTATGTAAAGGTAAACTCCTCTACCGGGCATACGCTTCTCTCTGCCATCACTGCGTCGTTAAAGGAAGTGAGCTTCGTCTCCCCGTTTCCGTCAAACGCGTAGCACTCGGTGAGTCCCATATCGCGCATACCGGTAAAGTATACGGTATTGCCGGACTTCGCCAGTGTGTGGACACTGCCCTGGCGGTCCAGAATCGTCTCCATATTGCCCTCAGCGTCGAAGGTCCGGATCACGCTCTGTTTTCTTAAAGTCGCGATAAAGTAGATCTTATCCTCATCATGGATCGCAGAAGCTCCGTCTGCAAACTTGCAGTCACAGCAGATCGTGTTGCGGATGCTGTCATCGTAATCGGAAAGAAGCTCCACTTTGCCGTCCTCTACTGTATACAGTTTGTCATTCTCGTTGAAGCCGTATTCCTTCATGTAGGAACCGAAGAAGGTCACTTTTCCTTTCAGGATGCACGCATAGTCAATGCTCATGTCCTTCTGCTCCACAAGGGTCTTGAGCTCTCCAGTGGAGATCGTATACTGCTTTAAGCCCTGATATACGTCCTTTTTATCGGTATAAAGGCTGGAGACATAGAGGATCGTATCATCTCCCTCTACCCAGGAATTCTCCACATTTTCATAATCCGGTGTCACGATCTCGCAGGAACCATTCTCCGGATCGTAAACCGCCAGTCTCGTTCTCTTCTTGTTTACGATTCCCTGACCGTTCGCCCAGAACGGAAGCTCATCGAATACTTCGTAATCTTTCTCTTCCTTCCAGGCCTTGAGAGCGGCCTTCTTCTCCTCGCCCTCTTCCATATGGGAGAGATCCGGCTTATTGTAATCATATTTTACCGTGAGGACAAGTTTCTTTCCGGCCTTTTTCATCTTCACTGCCTTATATGGAACAGCGAACGCAAACTGCGCCTCACCGCCGTGGATATTTAAGGTATAGAAGCAGGTCCAGTCTTCCTCATTCTTCGCTTTTTCCTGATATGTCTTCTCGCGGTCCGCAATAAAAAGGACCGTCTCGGAATCCATCCAGATAAACGTGCGCTCTTTCTTTCCGCTCGTCAGTCTGGACGTTTTCTTTGTCTCCATATCATAGAGCCATAAGCAGGACTCATAGCAGTTGTCCTTCTCGTTGGCATCCACCACCGCCATCACCGCGTGCTTTCCATCCGGTGCCGGGGTAAAGATCGTGGGATAATGATAATTTGTAAAGTCTCTGATATCGATCTGTTTCATGGTTCCAGGTCCTCTCTTTCCTTTTTATATATGTAGTTTTATCGCAGGATCATTTCCCTGTCAAATTTATTATACTTACAAAAGAAGCTGCCCTCACAGCCCTGCACAGCATCCACTGCATCCATTTCTGTCGGCATTTCCTATTACACAAAATACCCCCGCCAGAATACCGGCGGGGGCATACGAATGTCTCCTTATTTGCCTTCCGTCAGATGGCATGCCACGAAATGATTCGGTTCGATCTCGCGGAGCACCGGTTCCTCGCTTCTGCAGCGGTCTGTCGCATACGGACAGCGGGCAGCAAAACGGCAACCGGGCTTCGGGTTGATCGGGGAAGTGATCTCGCCCTTTAAGATGATGCGCTCTCTCTTCTTTTTCAGGCTTGGTACCGGAATTGCGGAGAGCAGAGCCTGTGTATACGGATGGGTCGGCTTATCGAAAAGCAGCTCAGACGGAGCTTTCTCGATGAGCTGTCCAAGATACATAACTGCAATATCATCCGCAAAGTGGTTGACAACGGAAAGGTCGTGTGTGATAAAGATATAGGTTAATCCCATCTGTTCCTGAAGATCCTGCATCAGGTTTAAGATCTGCGCCTGAATGGATACGTCAAGGGCAGAAACCGGCTCGTCGCAGACGATCAGCTTCGGTTTCATCGCAAGCGCTCTCGCGATACCGATACGCTGGCGGCGGCCACCGTCAAGCTCATGCGGGTATGTATTGATCAGGCGGTCTGCAAGACCTACGACCTGCATCAGCTCACGCACTCGGTCCATACGGGCTTTCGGGTCCGTAATAAGCTTCTGGAGCTTTAACGGCTCAGCAATGATCTCACTGACTGTCTTTCTCGGGTCAAGGGACGCGTACGGGTCCTGGAAGATCAACTGCATGTCACGTCTTAAGAGACGGAGCTCATTTTTATTCTTTTTACATACATCCTCACCATCGAAGATGACCTCACCGGAGGTCGGCTCGATGAGACGTAAAATCGAACGTCCTGTGGTGGACTTACCGCATCCGGACTCACCTACGATACCGAGGGTTTTTCCACGTTCCAGAGTGAAGTTCACGTCATCGACCGCATGGAGCAGTCCCTTTGGAGTGTTGAAATATTTTTTCAAGTGTTTTACTTCAAGGATCGTATCTGCCATTACTGCTCACTCCTTTCAATGGAAAATCCCGGCTCTTCGTAGCGGACGCAGCGCACATAGTGCGTATCGCTCGCCCACTTCTTTTCCGGTCTGTCTTTTTTGCACGCTTCTGTGCAGTACTTACATCTCGGGGAGAACGGGCAGCCCTTCGGAAGGTTTGTCGGATCCGGCATCAGGCCCGGAATCGGCTGAAGTCTCGCCTTGCGGTCCTCAATGTTCGGAAGAGAACCGAAAAGACCTTCTGTGTATGGGTGCATGGTGTGGTTGAAGATATCTTCCAGAGTTCCATGCTCAACGATCTGTCCAGCATATACAACGGAGACCTCATCACAGACCTCTGCGATAATTCCCAGATCATGGGTGATCATGATCATCGCGGATCCAAATTTCTTTCTTAAATCCTTCATCGTCTCGAGAACCTGTGCCTGAATTGTCACATCGAGAGCGGTTGTCGGCTCATCGGCAAGAAGGAGCTTCGGGTTGCAGGCAAGAGCCATAGCGATAACGACACGCTGCTTCATACCACCGGAGAACTGGTGCGGATACTCACCGAAACGTTCTCTCGGGATACCCACGACTTCCAGCATATCGCCAGCCTTCTGCTCAGCCTCTTTCTCACTGATCTTATCATGGAGCTTGATAACCTCGGCGATCTGGTCACCGACAGTGAGCACCGGGTTTAAGGATGTCATCGGATCCTGGAAGATCATGGAAACGGTATTTCCACGGATCGCCTCCAGCTCCTTCTGCGGCATATTTAAGATATCTTTTCCGTCAAGAAGGATGGAACCGTTTTTAATAACTCCCGGCGGGTCCGGAACAAGACGCAGGATCGAAAGAGCGGTTGTTGTCTTTCCGGATCCGGTCTCTCCTACCAGTCCTAAGGTTTTTCCGTGCTCTAACTGGATATCGATGCCGTTTACCGCCTCTACAACGCCGTCATCGGTCTCATAATGGATCACAAGATCCTTAATATCAAGAATTAAGTTTTTGTTATCTTCCAATATTTTGTCCTCCCTACTTCTTCAGTTTCGGGTCTAATGCATCACGAAGACCATCGCCTAACAGGTTCAGGGAAAGGATCGTAATGATAATCGCAATACCCGGGAATATGGTCAGGTGTGGAGCGTTTCTTAAGTAAGCACGTCCGCCGGAAAGCATTGCGCCCCACTCCGGTGTCGGAGCCTTTACGCCGAGGCCCAGGAAGCTTAAGCCGGATGTGGAAAGGATCGCGGATGCAACCTTTAAAGATACCTGAACGATGATCGGTGCCATACAGTTCGGGAGAATATGGGAGGAAATGATCTCGAAGTTGTTTGCTCCGATGCATTTCGCCGCCTCTACGAATTCCTGATCCTTTACGGTAAGGACGGAAGCCCGGACGATTCGCGCGTAGCCAGGCACGGAAGAGATCGCGATGGCGAGCATTAAGTTGAAGATGCTCGGTCCAAGTGCGGATACGATCGTGATGGAAAGAAGAAGGCTCGGCACTGCAAGGAAGATATCCATGATACGCATGATCACGTTATCGATCTTTCCGCCGTAGAAGCCTGCGATCGCTCCTAAGGATCCGCCGATCAGAAGTGCGATGGATACGGCTACAACGCCGACGCTTAAGGATACTCTTGATCCGTGAACGAGACGTGCCAGAATATCACGTCCGAACTCATCTGTTCCGAGCCAGTGAGCCGCGCTCGGGGTCTGGAGACGGATAGCTGTGTTCTGTTTGATAACAACGGTATTGTAATCGAACAGGAAATCCGCAAAGATAGAGATCAGTACGAGGAGAGCGACGATTCCAAGACCGATCATTGCCATTTTATTCTTTTTTAAGCGGCGCCAGATCTCTTTAAACTGACCGCGCTTCTTTACAGCCGCGCCGGATGCCGCTTCCTGATTCTTTGATGTTCCCATACGCTTTCCTCCTTATTTTTTCTTATACTGCGCTTTGATACGCGGATCAATGAAAGCGTAGAGAATGTCCACGCAAAGGTTTACGATACTGAAGGTAATGGTCATCATGATAACGCCGCCGAGGACTAACGGGGCATCTTTACTCTTGATGGAGTCTACCAGGAGACGGCCAACGCCAGGCCATGCAAATACGGTCTCGGTAAGAGTCGCGCCGCCAAGAAGGGAACCGAACTGAAGGCCGATAACGGTAACGACCGGGATCAGTGCATTCTTTAATGCGTGTTTCCGGATCACCATTTTCTCCGGCACACCCTTCGCTCTCGCGGTACGGATATAATCCTGACGGATGACCTCAAGCATGGAGGAACGCGTCATACGGCAGATCAGCGCTGCGTCGCCGGTACCAAGGGTGATCGCCGGCATAATGTAGTTCTTCCAGGATCCCATACCGCCGGATGGAAGCCATCCAAGGTTTAAGGAGAATACGATAATGAGCATCAGGCCCAGCCAGAAGTTTGGCGTCGCGACACCCAATAGGGCGGCGACCATTCCGACATTATCGATCGCGCTGTACTGCCTCGTCGCACTGATGATACCGATTGGGAGTGCGATCGCTACTGCTACCAGGATCGACCAGAATGCAAGCTTTGCTGTGTTCGGGAAAGCTGCCATGATCGTCGGGAAAACGTCACGTTTTGTCTTGTAGGATTTACCCATATCGCCGTGAAGAAGGTTCAACATATATTTTCCGTACTGAACGATAACCGGCTGGTCAAGTCCGAGGTCTTTTCTTGTCGCTTCGATCGTCTCTGCGTCTGCCGACTCACCTGCGATCATCGCTGCTGTATCACCTGGCGAAAGGCTTAAGATGAAATAAACCATGAATGTCACGCCGATCAATACCGGGATCAGCATCGCAAGTCTCTTTAACACATATTTGCTCATGCACACCATCCAATCTACCGCATCCCGCGGCTGTTTTTTTGTGTTTCCGAAACCCGTCTGTCGGGGCCGAAGTTCCGGATCCTTGTCTCAGGGTTTCTGGAATGTTTTCCGGGCTTTCACCGGATTCTGGAAATAGGTACGGATCCCTTTCGTGATCCGTACCCTGTCTTTGCATGGACTCTGTCCTTTTTGGGGATCAGATATTATTTTTCGTAATGGCAGTTGCCAAGGTAATGCTGTGCGCCTTTGTGAAGCTTGAAGCCCTTTAAGTCTGCGCGGACACCGACGTTATCGTATTTGTAGTATAACGGGCACCACGGGGAGATCTCGTGGAGACGATCCTGAAGCTCCTTGTAGAGTCCCATACGCTTGGTATCATCGCTTTCCTCCTGAGCGGCGATAATGAGTTCGTCGACCTTCTCATCTGTTAAGAATGCACGGTTGCCGGTTGCACCATGGTTCTCAGAGTAGAATAACTGGTAGGTGCTTCCGTCTGCGTCAAAGCTTGTGTTGGACCATCCGAGGATGAACATCTCGTGATCACCTGCATTTAAGGAATCCAGCAATGCGCCCCACTCATATGTAGAAATATCAACGGTGATTCCAACTTCAGCGAGCTGTGCCTGAACGATCTGCGCGGAACGTGTACGAACGTCACCGTTTACATAGAGGCTGCACTCAAATCCATTCGGATAACCTGCTTCCGCAAGGAGCTCTTTTGCCTTTTCCGGATCGTACGGATAAGCTTCCTCCTCTTCAGACCAGCCCGGGATCGTGGAGTTGATATAGCTGTTTGCCACAGTACCGCGTCCCTCAATGATCGTATCAACGAAGGTCTGTTTATCCAGCGCGTAGTTGACTGCCTGACGGACTCTCTCATCGGAGAACTTCTCTTTTGTCGTATTCATTCCAAGGTACTCGATGGAAGAAGACGGCTGGGAAAGAAGCGCTACGTCGGAGTTTGCTTCCACGTTCGCACAGTCTGTCGGGTCAACGTTCCATACAAGATCGACCTCTCCTGCCTCAAGAGCGATCGTTCTTGCACTTCCCTCCGGGATTACGCGGACGGTGATGGAAGTTGCGATCGGTTCTGTACCCCAGTATTTTTCGTTCTTTGTCAGGGTGTAGTGATCGTTCGGAACCCACTCCGTAACCGTGAACTCACCGGATCCGAGTACATTCTCCACATCGCCGTAAGCATCGCCTGCTGCTGTAACAGCTGCCTCAGAAACGATACTTAAGTTTGTCTGGGTAGTGATCGTCTTGAACGCTGCGTATGGCTGTGTGAGCTTGAAGGTTACGTGGTAATCATCGTCCGCGATAACCTCTGCGATCTTTGAGGTGTTGGACTTTGTCTTCGGCATATCCTTCGCGCGGTCATACGTAAACTTGACATCCTTCGCTGTTACCGGTGTTCCGTCTGAGAAGCATGCATCCTCACGGAGCTTGAAGGTATACTCTGTATCACTCTTCATCTCATAGCTCTCAGCGAGGTCCGGAACAAGGTTTCCTTCCTCATCGATATCCATCAGAGTGCTGTATACGTGATGGATCAGTACTCCGGATGTGGTATCCTGCTGTCCTGCCGGATCCAGTGTGACAACGTCTGCGCCCATAGCCACAACGATATCTGTCTTTGTGATCTCGCCGCTTCCGCCGTTATCGGTAGCTGTCTGTGCGCTGCCGCCCGCCGGTGCGTTTGTAGACTGATCAGTGTTTCCACCTCCGCAGGCTGTAAGGATCATAGCTGCTGCCATTGCCATTGCTGTTGTTCTTGCAATACCCCTTCTTTTCATTCACAAATTCCTCCTGTTATTTTCTTCCGCTCCCCACAGCGGTCGCACTTCATAACGGTAATATGTGTCAGTATTCACTATACCCGTCATGCAGTACTTAGTTCGATCTCATGAACCAATGATAACAGTTTTGAACAAATTTGTCAATAATTTTCAATTTGCACGGGGTTATTTTAGCAATTTTCATAAATTATTGTGATCTTTTTTGTATTGTATTTACTATACTCCTATCACACTGATGGGTTGACCCCTTTCCGAAGATCCGCCCTATAAACCGTCTTTAACGAAGTCGGTGCTGCCGATTGCACTTCTCACTTCCGAGAGGCGTCCACGGCGTTTATTCGTCTCCTCCGGATTATCCATGGCAGAGAAATATATCAGGGCGTTCGCCACAGACATATATCCCATCACGGAATTATAAAAGAACAGGTCGTGGTTATTGCAGGTAAAGACGGTCGTTCCGTAGGACGTGATCGGTGAAGTTCTCTGATCCGTGATGGCAATCTGTGGGATCTTCTTCTTATCGAGATATCTTGCGGTATTCACGATATGTTTCGCGTATCCGGGTGCGGAAAAGATGATCGCGCAGTCCTCCGGTGTAGCGTGGGCCAGGTAATTATTGTAGAGAGCCCGGCTCAGATTCGAGAGATCGAGCGCCTCCAGCCCCAATGTCAGGAGTCTTCTCGTCGTGTAGGCACAGAGTCCGGTCACCAGCTCGCTTCCCACCACATAGATCGTCCGGGACTGTCTGATGATCGCCACTGCGGAGAGGATATCCTTTAAGGAGACCTGTTCAAAGGTCTTCGCGATCACATTTTTCTCGTTCGCGACGAACTCCTGGAACATTTTTTCCTTATCGTGGTCACCGAACCGGATCCCACCCACATGATCCGCGATCCTGTTTAAACCGTCCCCATGGACCAGTCTCGTCTGCAGATGCTCCCGAAGACGGTTCTTCATCTCCACGAAGCTCTGGGCCCCAATCTTCTTTGTGAACCTTAATATGGTCACCTCCGTCACACCCAGTGTCTCTGAAAGCTCTTTCAAGGAGTAAAAGCAGACCTGATCCGGATATTTGAAGATAAAATCCGCGATCCTCTTCTGAACCGGGCTGAGTTTTTCATAGCTCGCATTTACTTCTTCGAGAATTCCCATGCTCATCTCCTCCTGTTTTACTATTCAGCCCTATCCCTATTTTATCAGCGAATTCTCTGAATAGTTATAATTCACTATACATCGCACTATACATGATAGTGACATTATAACCGAATATCTCATGCAATTCCAGTATTTTTTGTGTAATTTTCAAAAATGTATCCTGACACCTTCAGGCGGCCAGCGCGGCCGCTTGCGGCGATCTGCATCTTCGCACGGTTGCGTGTCGTTGAAAAGGGGGCAGACACCTTCATGTCTGCCCCCGTCTTTCACATTTTAAATATTATCAATCTTCATAGTGGCAGTTGCCAAGGTAGTGCGTTGCGCCCTTGTGAAGCTTGAATCCCTTTAAGTCTGCGCGGACACCGACATTGTCATTTTTGTAGTATAACGGACACCATGGGGAGATCTCGTGGAGATATACCTGAAGCTCTTTGTAGAACTCCATACGCTTGGTATCGTCACTCTCTTTCTGTGCGTTGATGATCAGCTCATCGACTTTGTCATCGGTTAAGAAAGCACGGTTACCGGTCGCTCCATGGTTTCCGGAATAGAATAACTGGTAAGTACTTCCATCCGCGTCAAAGCTTGAATTCGACCATCCGAGGAGGAACATCTCATGCTCACCTGCATTTAAGGAATCGAGAAGAGCGCCCCACTCATAGGTAGAGATATCAACCGTGATTCCAACCTCCGCGAGCTGAGCCTGAATGATCTGGGCGGAACGGGTACGAACGTCGCCGTTTACATAGATCTTGCATTCAAATCCGTTCGGATAACCGGCTTCCGCAAGAAGCTCTTTCGCCTTCTCCGGATCATACGGATAAGCTTCCACTTCGTCGGTCCAGCCCGGGATCATCGAGTTGATGTAGCTGTTTGCTACACTTCCCCGGCCCTCAATGATCGTATCAACAAATGTCTGTTTATCCAGCGCGTAATTGATCGCCTGTCTGACTCTCACATCCGCGAATTTCTCTTTTGTCGTATTCATACCGAGATATTCGATGGAAGAGGACGTCTGGCTCAACAGCGTCACATCCGGATTTGCCTCGATGTTCGCACAGTCTGTCGCGTCAACGTTCCATACAAGATCGACCTCTCCTGCCTCAAGGGCAATGGCGCGGGCGCTTCCCTCCGGGATCACGCGGCAGGTGATCGTTGTAGCGATCGGCATCTCACCCCAGTATTTTTCGTTTCTTGCAAGGGTGTAGTGGTCGTTCGGAACCCACTCGGTAACCGTGAACCCTCCGGATCCGAGAATATTACCAACATCACCGTAGGACTCTCCCGCCGCTGTGACCGCCGCCTCGGAGACGATGCTTAAGTTGCTGTTTGTAATGATCGTCTTAAAAGCTGCATACGGCTGCGTCAGCTTGAAGGTAACATGGTGATCGTCATCCGCGATAACCTCCTCGATCTTGGAGGTATTGGATTTCGTCTTCGGCATATCCTTCGCGCGGTCAAATGTAAACTTTACATCCTTCGCTGTAACCGGCGTGCCATCGGAGAAGCATGCGTCCTGTCTCAGGGTGAAGGTATATTCCGTATCACTCTTCATCTCGTAGCTCTCTGCCAGATCCGGAACAAGGTTGCCATCATCATCGATATCCATCAAGGTACTGTACACATGTTTCATAAGTACAGATGATGTGGTATCCTGCTGTCCTGCCGGATCCAGGGTCACGACGTCAGAGGCCTGGGCAAAGACGATATCTGTCTTTGTGATATTTCCGCCGCCGGAGCTTTCCGCTGTCGCCTGAGTCTCACTGCCGCCTGCCGCCGCGGTCGTTGCCGCCGCATTGTTTCCGCCTCCGCATGCTGTCAGCACCATCGCTGCTCCGACAACGGCTGCCATCGATCTCGCTGCTGTTCTTTTTCTCATTCACATGCCCTCCTTCAAATTATTTCTGTTTCGTCAGAGTGTTGTTGGTAATCGTTGAATGTAAATATTTACTATACCCATATATACACTCTTTTCTGAATTTCATGATTAAAGAATATCATTTTCTAACATTTTTGTCAATAAAGTTTTCCTTTCTGCGCATTTTTTGTTTATTTTGTTTATTTTATTTGGTTTCAGCAATTCTATAGCCATAATCTGTTTACAATTTGTTCAAAATTAACAAAGAGGGATTTCTGCTATGTATAGTAAACGCTAACACTTTCCGGTTTTCAGATCTCCAGATGGATCATTTTCCCCTCTATTTTCTCAAAAGGGCGGGATCAAAAAGATCCCGCCCCAAATTTCTCCGAATATTTATATTATCAGAAATTTATTAAACGATTTGAATGCTCCTGATTTCGCTGTATCTATTCTTCGTAATGGCAGTTACCAAGATAATGCTGTGCGCCTGCATGAAGAGTAAATCCCTTTAAGTCTGCGCGCACACCAACGTTATTCTCTTTGTAGTATAACGGACACCACGGAGATTCATCATGAAGTACAAACTGGAGTTCTTTGTAAAGTTCCATACGTTTTGACTCTTCACTCTCCCGCTGTGCAGAAAGGATCAGTTCATCAACCTTGTCATTTGAGAAGAATGCGCGGTTTCCGGTTGCACCATGATTTCCGGAATAGAATAACTGATAGGTACTTCCGTCCGGATCAAAGCTCGTGTTGGACCAGCCAAGAAGAAACATTTCGTGTTCGCCTGCATTTAAAGTATCAAGAAGGGCACCCCACTCATATGTGGAAATGTCAACCTTGATTCCTACATCCGCAAGCTGAGCCTGTAGAATCTGTGCAGAACGAGTACGGAGATCGCCATTTACAAAAATCGAGCATTCAAATCCATCCGGATATCCGGCTTCCGCCAACAATTCTTTCGCTTTTTCCGGATCATACGGATAAGCTTCCACTTCATCGGTCCATCCCGGGATTGCTGCATTGATATAGCTGTTTGCTACAAGACCGCGTCCTTCAATGATCGTGTCAACGAAGGTCTGCTTATCAAGGGCGTAGTTGATAGCCTGACGGACTCTCTTATCAGAAAACTTTTCTTTCTGGGTGTTCATTCCCACGTAGTCAATACCTGTTGACGGCTGCGAAAGAAGTTTTACGTCAGGATTTGACTCTACATTTGCGCAGTCTGTCGGATCTACGCTCCAGACAACATCAATCTCTCCTGCTTCAAGAGCGATCGTGCGGGCACTTCCCTCCGGGATCACACGACAGGTAATAGAGGTTGCGATCGGCATCTCCCCCCAATAATTATCGTTTCTTACAAGAGTATAATGATCGTTTGGCACCCACTCTGTTACCTTAAATGGCCCTGATCCGAGAAGATTATCCACATCACCATATGAATCTCCCGCTTCCGTCACGGCTTTCTCTGAAAGGATACTCAGGTTGTGCTGTGTTACGATTGTTTTAAATGCTGCATACGGCTCTGTCAGTTTAATCGTTACCTCATGATCCCCATTTACGGTAACCTCCTCGATCTTTGAGGTATTCGACTTTGTCTTCGGCATTCCCTTCGCGCGATCCAGAGAAAATTTAACATCCTGAGCTGTCACCGGAGTGCCGTCCCAGAAGCAGGCATCTTCGCGGAGTTTAAACACATACTCCGTGTCGCTCTTCATCTCTGTTGTCCTGTGAGTAAAATGTAACTATTCCCTTAGTCTTTGGGTGATTCATGAACCCTTAAAAAACCTTAAAAGACTTTAAAAATCCCAAAAAATCCTTATTTTATGCGGCTTTCTCCTTAAAAGCATTTAAAACAACGTAATTGTTGACTAAGGGAACAAAACGCAACTAACCATTCAAAAATAACTGACTAAGGGAATTCATAGCAATTTAAACAAAGTCCGAAAAATACGTTTAAATCAGTATTTTTCGGACTTTTTAAGTATGATTTTATAAGAAATGGACTAAGGGAAAATAAAGGAAATCAGCACTGTATAAATATACATATAGACACATAAAAATGCAACACTATATATTTTCAGTAATATTTTTTAATTGTTCCAATTCATTACCGATTGCTTTAATAAAATCGTCCTGTCTTCCCAAATCCTTAATTTGATGATTGCTGTACTCTACATTTATTTTTGCTATTTGTGCGAGATAGCTAACTATGTTATAAGTCATATGGATAATTCCTTCCGAACGCAGATCACTTAATTCAGAAGATTTTTTTGCTATATCAATAAGCAATCTTATGGATTGAGTAGTATCATACATTATACCAATAGGTAATTTATATAAAAGCTCATAAAAACGTAATGAATTTTTTCTGTATATTGCTAAAAGTGCGTCTTCTAAATCTTCCGGTTCTTTTCTCGATTCCCCTATACCAGATTTTAACCACTCAATGCTACAACCGTACATCGAGCATATAAATAGTAGTAGCATTTCAGAAGGATGTTCTACACCCTTTTCTATTTTACTAATATGTGTCTGGCTGATTCCAAGTTCCCTTGCAAATTGAACCTGTGTTCTATTATTTGATTTTCTAACAAATTTAATACGTTCGCCTATTGTTTCCATATATCCTCCTTTTATATGTGCCACACATAATTATGTTGACAAATATGTGTGGCACATATTATAATGTTTATGTTACCAAATAAATATAACAGAAATGTATCATTGATACAACGGCTAAAGGGGTGAAAAAAATGCCGAGACCAATAAGCATGAGAGCAAAGTCACATTTTGGGATGATTATTTATAAACGCCTTACTCAGATGGGCAAAAATCAAAAGTATCTTGCTGAAAAGACGGGATTTTCACAGCTATATATAAGTGAAATCTTAAACGGAAAGCATAACCCATCAATCAAAGCAATCTATAACATCTCAAAAGTAACTGGAATCAGCATTGAAGAACTCACTAAAGCTCTACTTGATGAGAATTAGGTGGTGAGAACTTTGACATGGCTAAAAGTAAAAGAAGTTGCTAAAATTTTAAATTTAACAGACAGTGCTATTAAAAAGGCTATCAAAAAAAATAAATATGAGTACCGCCATGTCGAAGGGATCGGCCGGGGCGGTGTTCGGATTGAGATTGCTTTGGAAAGTCTGCCACAGGAAGCACAGGACAAATACAACAACGTACAAAAGGAACAAGCTCATAATGACATGATGCAGTTCACAGGGAAGCAGCGAGAGGAAGCCAACTTTAAGGCATTAATTGTGGAAAACTATCAGAAGTCGCAACGGTCCCCTGATGATTACATTAAAGATTTTAATGAACGAAATCCTGACAGCATGATTACAAAGTCCCAGCTCTTTCGCTGGCAACGCAAGTATAAAAACGGGGATATTGCTGTATTGGTTGACATGCGCGGCGGACATAACAGGGGTAAGACGGATATTCCACAGGATGCATGGGAATTTTTCTATAGCCTGTACATGACCTTACAAAAACGCAGTATTGAAATTTGCTGGGAATATACAAAAACGGAATATCCAGAGATTCCTTCCGTATCGGCCTTTGAACGAAAAGTCAAAACAATTCCGGAACCCGTAATCATCTTTTACAGGGAAGGCGAAAAAGCGTTCAATGATTCCCTTGTATGTATGGAACGAAGCAAGGAAGACATCCACTCCAATGACATCTGGTTTTCTGACCACCATTTAATGGATGTAGCAGTTTTAAACAATCGCGGCCGGGTGTTCCGCCCATGGCTCACTGCTTTCTTTGATGCGCGTTCCAACAAGGTTATTGCTTTCATTATCCGGGATAAATCCGCAGACGCAACCGTGATAAAGCAGTGCCTCCGGAAAGGAATGGAAGAATTTGGAGTTCCTAAAGAACTTTATTTCGATAACGGAAAAGATTACCGCGAGAAATCATTCAATAAAGATTTCCCTCTTTCCCTTACCAAACAGTTGGGAATCAATCAGATTTACGCGACACCATACCATGGACAGGCAAAGCCCATCGAGCGGTTCTGGGAAACCCTGGAAGACCGTTTCTGTAAGTTTTTCCCCACCTATCTGGGAAAAGACGCGAAGAAACGACCGGAGGATATGCGGGTAACCTTTGAGAAGCTGAAAGATAAATGTCCTACCATGGAGCAGTTCACAGATCTGCTTGGGAAACACATGAACAAGTACAATAATACACCATCTGGCGGAATCGACATGGACGGAAAATGTCCGGATCAGGTATATTTTGAAAACCTGGCCGTAAAGAATGAAGTCCATGACAAGTCAATCCTGCGGATCCTCTGCGGAACCTTTGACGAAAGAACCGTACAGAAAAACGGCGTACAGTACCAGGGAAGATTTTACTACCATACGGATCTTATCGCCCACCAGGGAGAGAAAGTTATCATCAATTATGACCCGTCCAACATGGATGAATTAAATGTTTTTGATGAAAACATGCGTGCGATCTGCAAGGCAGCCGCAAAGGTAAGAACCCCGTTCCGTCACACTACCCAGGAACAGATCCGGGAAGCAATGAAAGAAAAAAAGAATGCCAGAAAGCTGGTCGAACAGTATGCACCGACCAGGGAGCTGGACGTTATGGCAATCGTTGCCCGCAACCAGCTTGTAGAAAAGCAGTTCACAGAAGGCGAACATACAAAGACTATTGAGAACATTAACCCTGTTCTTTCAGAAAACAGCAAGATCCTGGAGGAATCAACAAAGCAGAGACGCACGAGCCGCGAGGAGAACCTTTTAGGAAAACTTATGGAAGCAAGCAACCAGTGAGGAGGAACACATGGAAAAGAAAGAATTTCGGGAAGAATTTTCCCAGTTTATGAAGCAGACAGGGAAGTCACAGAAACAGGTCAGCAAAGAGACCGGGCTTTCTACTTCTGTCATCTCCCAGTTCCTGGATGGGAAATACACCGGGGATAACGGGAAGGTACAGGACATTTTAAACAAGTTTTTAAGCATCAGTAAAGACCGTTTAAACAGCGTTTCAGGAACAACGTACTATCCTGATCTTTACAACACAAAAGAAGTTTTATATGCCTGCTGGTATGCCCATAAATATAACGATATTGCCCTTGTTGCAGGGGATGCCGGAGCCGGGAAAACCACCGCGCTGGAACACTACAGGGACAGCAACGCAGGCGTGACCATGGTAACAGTAAATACCTGCACCACATCCGCAACGTCTGTATTAAAGCTGATCGCGGATAAGATCGGACAGGCAACAGACGGAAGGCGCAGCGCGGTAATGCAGGAACTTATCTCTCAGCTTTCCGGAAGCAACCGTCTGATCATCATTGATGAGGCCGACCGCTTGTCTTTACAGGCTTTACAGGCAATCCGGGACTTAAACGACCAGGCACATGTGGGGATCATTCTTTCTGGCAATGATAAGATCTATAAGCAAATGCTTACAGGCCAGAAAGGCCGGGAATTTGACCAGATCCGGACGAGAATCATTGTCAGGAAGCGTGTAGAAAACAACTATACCGTTGAGGAGATGCAGCATATTTTTCCAGGAGTGCCGGAAAGCTGCCTTGCCTTTCTGATCCAGATGGCAAATCTTGAAAGTCTGCGTACAGCGATCAAGCTTTATGAGATTGCCCTGGAATATGCCCGTATCAGTAAGGAAGCCGTCACATTAAAGATGCTGAAAGATACACAGAAGCAGCTCTTTGGGAGGATGTACTGATGAAGGGCAAAAAAGAAATAGCCAGCCCTGCAAGACTGACTATTCCATCCGGCATAAGCCGGAACACAAGTGTTCACAGATAGTATAGCAGACCGTTCCCGGTGTTGCAATCATTTTTTGCAGCCGTTCCCAAACCATGAGACGCAGATGGGCGCAGGAATCCGTTTTCAGCGATATATAAAGACTTCCTTATCACGAATGCTTTAAACGGTTTTAAAAGGGATATGAACGGTTTTAAAAGGGATATAAAGCCAAAGGAGGATATGAACATGAAGAAAAATACAGAAACTGCTAAGATCCCCATGATTAACCAGGTGCTGAAAGATGCCGCGCTTGGACATCTGGCAGAATGCGGGCTTCCCCAGAGTCTGATCTCTGGCGTGGACTGCTCCAGCTATGAGCGGATGGAGGAGACGCTGCTGGAAGTGAAGAACTGCTTCTATTCTTCCGTAAGAAAGAATATCGAAGACACTTACGGCCCATCCTGCCGGGTCTATACTCCGGATGACGAGTATAAGCATTTGATGGAATATAAAGAACGGGATTACTGGAAAATGTTCGACAACATGGACTGCCACACAGAAAGCAACAAGTATATTGCAAACCTTTACTGCATCATCGGAGACCATGTAAAGCTGGGTGAATTTGGAAAAGAGAACGCGAAGCTCTTTGAAAAGGAGCGGCTTTTAGAGAAGATCCTGGAAACAGGCGTGGATGAGGAGCTGCTGGAAAAATTAAAAGCCTACTGGGAACTGCAGGGAGAGATCCGCGGCGAAGTTGAACGTGAAGGGTTTATTTGTGGATTCCGCACCGCTTACCACCTCTTAAATGAATGCAGGTCATAAAGCGGCGCGAAAAGTAAGGGGAACTGTTTTGTCTGTCAAAGCGGTTCCCCATTGTTATATTATCCAGAATGGAGGGATGGACAGATGGGCGCTTCTATTAGGGAATCACAGATCCGCCTTTTAACACCGGATCAGAAGGAAATAGCGGAATGCATTGGGTTTGAAGCATACAGCAAGCTGGCCGCCTACTATGGCGGAAGCCGTGTTTATGTTGCAAAACTGGCATCATTGGAGCTTGCGGAACGTGACAGCCGGATCATCAGAGATTACAAAGCCGGGAAAACGTCAACGGCAGAACTTGCGGCAAGGTACGGCGTAAGCCCCAGGCGTATCCGGGAAATCATCAAAAAGCAGCAGTAAAACAAGGATGTGGAGGAACTACACAATGGGAAAAACACCGGAGGAATTATTAAATGAACTTAGTGAAGCGGATGCAGCCCTTTTGGGTGAAGACTGCCAGGCACTGATCCGAGCCATCGGGCTGGAAGGTTTCAAAAAGCTGATACAGGAATTTTCTGGAGTACAGCTGTATATCCCCAAACAGGAAAAAGTATGCCGCTATCTCAGGGATAAGAAGATCCGCCAGGAGTTTGACGGAAGCAACCACAAGACACTGGCGAAAAAGTATGGTGTTACAGAAGCCTGGTGCCGCAAGATCATTGCAAGCGAGTTTTAGAGCCATGAGCCTGTTTTTAATGATTCAGCAGTACGAAAACGAATTAGCCAGGATCCGGGGACAGATCAGAAGCATGGAACAAACCGGAGAAGCGGACACAGATCGGAGAAAGTACCGTCAGTTAAAGCAGATCCGTTCAGAATTACAGTCCAGTATCCGCCAAATGAAGCAGTATACAAAGAAAGGATGATGAGCATGGGATTTATTGATCAGATCATGGGAGCCATGGGCATGGAAGCAGCCCAGACAGTAACAGAGGAACCTACGAGCAACGCGGATCCGCAACGCACAGAGGAAACCAAGACAGATGAGGTAAAAGAAAAAGCTGAAAAAATCCAGGGTTTGGATGATGGAACCGATCAGGGTGAAGGAGCTTCCAGCGAGGAGAAAACTTATTCCTGGGATGAGTTAAACGACATTCTGGACGAAAAGAGAAAAGAATGGGAAGAGGAACGCCTCGCCAATCTCTCGAAGGATGAACAGATCAGCCAGTTGAAAAAGGAACTTTTCAAGGCAAATATGAAAGACCAGATCAATAACCGCCTGACGGAGGAAGGCATCCCCGTAAAGGCTGCGGAGCTGATCCAGTATACAGATGAAGCCGGTACACTTAAAAGCCTGGAAACGGTCATTTCCACCATTAAGGAACTGGTATCCGATGGAATCACGGAAAGACTTCGTGGAAAGACCCCGGAAGGGCTTGGAAAATCAGTTTCTACCGGGTTCTGGGGAAAACCGGAAAATGATTTTGAAACTGCATTTGTCAAAGCGATGAAAAACTAACAGGGAGGTAAAACGATGGCAGTAAACTACGCAGAGAAATTTTCTCAGACAATCGACGAACAGTTAAGTAAGGATTCTCTTACAGATAAAGCGGTCAACAAAGATTATGATTTTGATGGAGTAAACAAGGTCAATGTCTATTCTGTTGAAACAGTGCCTTTAAATGATTATGATATCAATGCAAAAAGCAACCGATACGGAACCCCGGTGGAGCTTGGGAATGATGTGCAGACACTGGAACTGACACAGGACAAGTCTTTCACTTTCAGCATTGACCGTAAAAACGCAACAGACACCATGATGGCAATGAGCGCAGCCAAAGCACTGGCGCGGGAATTAAAAGAGGTGGTAACTCCTACGATCGACCGCTACAGGATCGCGAAATACACGGCCGAAGCGTTAGTAGCACATACCAAAGAGGAGACACTTACCACAGAAACAGCATACAGTGCATTTCTGGAAGGCTCCATGGTGCTGTTTGATGCTAAAGTGCCCACCGAAGGCCGTATCGCCTTTGTAACGTCCGCCTACTACAAAGCAATCAAGTTAGACAAGAATTTCGTATCCTCCGGGGATAAAGGCCAGGAAATTGCCGTTACTGGGGCTGTGGGAACTATTGATAAGACTACGATCATTGTAGCCCCGGCAGATTACTTTGTAAAAGGTACAAACTTTATAATCTGCCATCCAATGGCTATGACTTCCCCGGTAAAGCTTGCGGATTACAAGATCCACGAGAATCCACAGGGAATTAACGGCTGGCTTGTAGAGGGCAGAATTTACTATGATGCTTTTGTGCTGAATAATAAAAAAGCAGCTATTTACCTGTCAAAGCAGGCAGCAAAATAGCCGTTAAATATGGATTAAACACGATTTAAACCGCCTTTCAAATTCGTTTGAGGGCGGTTTAAATCTTTTAAAAAGTAAATCTTTTTTCGTGCCAAATGCAAAAAAATGTATAAAACTTTGCATAAAAAACAGGGCTCTGTAACGGTTCAGTTACGTTTTGCGCGAAGCTCAGTTACGTTTTGCGCGAAGCGCGACAATCTCATAGCTTTCTGCCAGATCCGGAACCACCTTTCCTTCATTATCAACGTCCAAAAGCGTACTGTACGCATGTTTCATCAGCACACCCGAAGTCGTATCCTGTTGTCCCGCAGGATCAAGCGTAACAATATCCGACGCCTGACCGACAACGATATCTGTTTTTGTGATCTTCCCGCTTTCTGCACTCTCAGAAGCTGTCTGAGTCTCTCCTCCGGAAGAAGCACCTGTCGTAGGAGCTGTAGTGTTTCCACCTCCACAGGCTGTGAGCACCATTGCTGCTCCCATAAGTGCCGCCATCGACCTCGCTGCTGTTCTTTTTTTCATTCGCATATCCTCCCTCTTATTTTCAGACAGGTATCTCATTTACACTGTCCTTCTCAAAATTTATGAAATAAGAATATCACCATTTGTTACTTATTGTCAATTAAATTCGTTATTTCACGATTGTTTTGGTGATTTTGTATATTTTGCTTCCTGTTTTTCGACATTATGCACACGTGCGAGGAACATATGTCTTTATTGACTCGCAGAAGCAAAAAAGACACTGAAAGCCGTTTCTGCTTAGGAAGCGACTTTCAATGCCTCAATCTGACGCAGCAGATGCGCAGACCTGCTGAATCATTACTTTTTATTTTACAACAAGATTTACGATCTTCTTCGGAACATAGATCTCCTTCACGATGTTTCCGGTGATCTTTCCTTCTACCGCAACTTTACCCGCAGCGATCGCGTCCTCTTTTGCGATGTCAGCCGGAACCATGATGACCGCTTTGACCTTACCGTTTACCTGTACGGCAACCTCGATCTCATCGTCCTTCATGGCTTCCTCATCGCACTCCGGCCAGGTCGCGTGGAATACGCTGTCTGTACCGCCAAGCTCTCTCCAGAGCTCCTCGCCAAGATGCGGAGTGAACGGAGCCAGTAAGATCACGAAGGTCTTTAAGGTCTCCTTATCGATTCCGCCCTCTTTCTTCGCAACATCTGTCAGCTTATTGCAGTACTCCATGAATCCGGATACGACCGTATTCAAGCTGAACTGGTTGAAACGTGTCTCGATATCGTAGACAAGCTTGTGGCGAAGCTTCACCATCTCCTTTGTCTCCTTGATATCCTTGTCCTTGCTGTCCATCACAAGGTTGTAGAAACGATTTAAGAATCTGGCAACGCCCTCGATTCCTCTGTCGTCCCACTCGGCATCGAGTTCCGGCGGACCAACGAAGAGCTCGTACATTCTCAACGCGTCACAGCCGTAATCTCTTACGAGATCATCCGGGGAAACGACATTTCCTTTGGACTTACTCATCTTGATACCGTTCTTACCGGTGATCATTCCCTGATTGAAGAGCTTCTTGAACGGCTCATCAAAGTCAACCACTCCGATATCATATAAAAACTTCGTGTAGAATCTGGAGTACAGGAGGTGAAGAACGGCATGCTCAACACCGCCGATATACATATCTACCGGAAGGTACTTGTCTGCTTTCTCTTTGGATACGAGTTCCTGATCGTTCTTGTTATCGACATAACGTAAGAAGTACCAGGAGGAACCGGCCCACTGAGGCATTGTGTTTGTCTCACGTTTTGCCGGAGCGCCACAGCACGGGCAGGTGGTGTTTACCCAGGAGTCGATCGCCGCAAGCGGGGACTCACCGGTACCGGTCGGCTGATAGCTCTCAACCTCCGGAAGTTTTAACGGAAGCTGGTCTTCCGGAACCGGAACATTGCCGCACTTCGGGCAGTGAACGATCGGGATCGGCTCGCCCCAGTAACGCTGACGGGAGAATACCCAGTCACGGAGCTTGTAGTTGACAGTCTTTTTACCGATACCCATCTTCTCGATGATGTGCGGAGCTTCTTTCTTTAATACGGAGGATTCCATGCCGTTCCACTCGCCGGAGTTGATCATGGTTCCCTTCGCGTCTGTGTAAGCTTCTGTCATATTCTCGATCTCTTTGCCATCCTGAGCGATAACCTGGATGATCGGGAGACCGAATTTCTTTGCGAACTCGAAGTCACGGTCATCATGGGCCGGTACGCACATGATGGCACCGGTACCGTAGTCAGCAAGTACATAGTCGGAGAGCCAGATCGGAACCTCTTTTCCGTTTAACGGGTTGATTGCGTAGGAACCTGTAAATACGCCTGTCTTTTCCTTGCCCTGGAGACGGTCTACGTTGGACTTCATGGAAGCGTCGAAGATGTACTTCTCAACAGCCTCTCTCGTCTCATCCGTTGCAAGCTCTTTCGCAAGCTTATGCTCCGGGGAGAGTACCATGAAGGTTGCGCCGTGAAGCGTATCCGGTCTTGTCGTGTAGACAGTGATCTTCTCGTCGCGTCCCTTTACCGGGAACTCAACTTCTGCACCGTAGGATTTACCGATCCAGTCTGTCTGCATCTTTTTAACCTTCTCCGGCCAGTCAAGCTTGTCAAGATCATCCAGAAGACGGTCTGCGTATGCTGTGATCTTTAACATCCACTGACGGAGATTCTTCTTTGTAACCGGTGTGCCGCAGCGCTCGCAGCAGCCGTTTACAACTTCCTCGTTCGCGAGGCCTGTCTTACAGGACGGACACCAGTTGATCGGGAATTCCTTCTCATATGCGAGTCCTTTTTTGAACATCTGTACGAAGATCCACTGGGTCCATTTGTAGAAGGACGGATCTGTCGTGTTTACTTCCATATCCCAGTCATAGAGTGCTGCGATCTGGTTGATCTGGCGTTTGATATTTTTGATATTTGACGCTGTGGAGATCGCCGGATGAACCCCCATCTTGATCGCGTAGTTCTCAGCCGGAAGGCCGAACGCGTCCCAGCCCATCGGGTGGATCACATATTTTCCCTTTAATAACTGATAACGGCTCCATACATCGGAGATTACATAACCTCTCCAGTGACCTACATGAAGTCCACTGCCGGACGGATACGGGAACATATCCAGACAGTAATACTTCTCTTTCTTTCCATCATTGACATTGATCGGATTCTTTTCCCAGTTCTCACGCCACTTGCTCTCAATGGCGGTGTGGTTGTACTGTGCCATGACGCTTTTCTCCTCCATTTCATATCGTTGAAGGCGGTGCAAAAATACGCTCCGCGGATTTCGCCTGCCGCCGCTGCATTTACCGGAATCCGGGAACTCCCAGACCCTGTTCGATTGCCTGACCGCTTTTCTGGTTTCTGGGCAACAAAAAAGTCCCTCTATCTCTATCATAATTTTATAGAGACGTGGGGGACTTAGATTCTCACGCGGTACCACTCTATTTCATACAGGGCTTCACCCGTATGCACTCATTTTCCGATAACGGCGGAAACCGGCAATGCCTATCTGAGGATATCCGCAGACAGCGTTTCGTTTTCCCGCTGCTCTGCCTGCTCTTTCAGCATGCTGCTCCGAGGCGAGTTCGGAAAGCTTCTGGACTCTGCCTCGCACCGCCCGGCAGTTCTCTGTACCCCGTCTTCTCTCTTACTGTTCCTCTTCGACGCATTTTAACTCAATAAATTTACCATAGAATCCCGGTTCTGTCAAGGTGTCTTGTACGGTTCAATTCTGCCAGAAATGCGTTCATCGCACCGACAGGCAGGCTGCAGTGTGCAGCGCAAAGAAGCGCTCCTGCCGGAAAACCGGTTGACTTTTTGAGAGTTCTTATATAGTATGGAAGGACAGGTCTCAACCTGAATTTTATCAGAAAAAGCGGCATTGCAGCATTTTTTCATCTGCCCGCCGCAAAAATACAAGGGGGATATCCATGGAATACATCCATAATCTGATCTGGCTCTGCCCGCTCCTCTTCATTGCGGGATTTATCGACTCTATCGCCGGAGGAGGCGGCCTGATCGCGCTTCCGGCTTATATGATGTGCGGAATGCCGATCTACTATGTTTACGGCTGCAACAAGTTCCAGTGCGCCTTCGGAAGCACCGTGGCGGCATGGAAATACTTTAAAAATGGCTGTCTCGACCTTAAGATCACACTGATCAGCGCAGTGACCTCGTTCCTCTGCTCCATGCTCGGAACAAGGATCATCTTTTACCTCAAAGAGGAACAGATCCGCTCGATGTTAATGGTACTGCTTCCACTCACCGCGGTCCTCGTGATCTTTATGAAGAACGCCTGGAACTATACCGATACAAAAAAGCCGCTGATCCTGCCGAATGTACTCCGCGCCCTCTTTATCGGAATGACCATCGGCCTTTACGACAGCCTCTACGGACCAGGCGGCGGCACAATCGCCATGCTGCTCTTCACGTTTCTTTTAAAATATGATGTCCGCACTGCCTCCGGAAACGCGAAGCTCACGTTGATCGTTTCCAACTACACAGCGCTTCTCTCCTATATCCTTTCCGGAAATGTGTTCTACATGATCGCGATCCCGTGTGCCGTAAGCAACGTTCTCGGAAACTATATCGGTGCCGGCTTCGCCATCAAAAACGGCGCGAAGATCATCCGGCCGGTGATGATCTGCGTAGTGACGGTGCTGATCGTGAAAATTGTTCTTGGAAAGTAAAACAAGTGAAAACACGTTTCGCGAGTTTCCCCTTGTCATCGCAATAGTCGCCACGGTCTCACGCATGCGCGGACTTTGGATCGTTCTTCGCGTAAATTATACGAGCGTGCTTATTTTACATAGGCACGCTCGTTTACTATCATCAATTCAGCCGTATCTTTTTCCCCTCTGTTTCCTTCTTACCACACCGGAAACTACCTGCTCTTTCCGTACCGGTTTCCGTCCTCTGTCACAAACCAGCCGTCCGGAGTCCTGCGGTTTGCGTAGAGGATGCCTTTTGTTCCGTCCGGGATCGGGTTGAAGTAGTACCACTTTCCATTGATCTCGATCCATCTCCCGGCATTTAGTTAAATCCGAAAAACTTCTGCGCGATCTTATATCCCGCGATGGAGAGGGATCTTCCGCCTTTTCCCGGAAGGTTCATGCCCTGTCCCAGGAAGCCCCAGCGGAGTCGCAGATAGAGCGCCGGATTGGATTTTTTCAGTTCTTCCCACAACGCTTTTTTCTTTGCCATATTCTCCTCGCTGCCGGACTTGATCGCAAGGATCGAGCAGATGACCATCATAATCTCCAGATAGCGGACCATATAGTGGCGGAGCTTCCGGTTCTGGATCTTTGTCACATCGTAGTAGCCAAGCATCAGCTTCGTCACACGGATCTGCTGGTCGATCCTTCCGATCATGACCTGTTCGTTGACAGACTGGTCCGAGCGGCCGATAAAGTAGCGGTAGAAGTTCACATCAAGATAGTACATCGTATGTACATGCGGGAGCGGCTCGTAGACAAAGATATTGTCCACATAGAACGTGTGCTCCGGGAGTTCCAGCTTACAGTCCCTTAAGAGCTCGGTGCGGTAGATCACGGAATGCATCAGGATATACTGTCCTGCTACGAACACCTTCACATCGTTCCAGCTAAAGAGCTCATCTTTCGGAAGCGCTAACTTGTAGCTCATGACCTTCTTGTGTCTTGCGCCCTGTTTCTCATAGACAAAGTTTGTGATCAGCATATCGAGGGTGTCTTTTCCGTAGACGAAGCGGCGCAGGGTGTCAAGCACCTGTCTGTATGCCTGCTCATTGACCCAGTCATCACTGTCCACGACCTTGAAATAGATCCCGGTAGCGGCCTTTAATCCCGCGTTTACCGCAGCGCCATGTCCGCCGTTCTCCTGATGGATCGCTTTGCAGATCCCCGGATATTCTTTCTCGTAGCGGTCAGCGATCTCGGCCGTATTGTCTTTTGTGGAACCGTCGTCCACGATCAGGATCTCCACCTCATTTCCGCCCGGAAGCAGAGACTTGATACAATTTTCCATATACGCCGCTGAATTGTAGCACGGAATTGCTATCGATAACAGCTTCAAAATTGTTTCCTCCTTACGTTCCCCAGATGGGAAGTTTTTCGTTACCGGCTGTGTGGAACACGGACAGCAGCGATTTTCGACTCAGTTGTACTCATTTTATCATAAATTATCTGAAAAAGCAAAAAATTATTTCTTTCGATTCTCTTTCATTCAGGTACAGAGGTTACTGTACACGCATGCGTGTACAGTAACGTGATTTTGCCGATGCTTCGCATTCCAAATCGGCAAAATCTGCTACCAGAAGTGTATCGTACGGAATTTTCAGTGCAGAAAATTCCTACCCGTGTACAGTAACGTACAGAGTACATTCGGCTGCTGCCACCGTGGTGTCATGCAAAATTTTCAGTTCAGAAAATTTTTATATGTGTCAAACCATAAAACTTTGAGTTTTTTCTTCCCTAATTCCTCAATATATGGTAAAATATCTGAAAATACGTGGGCGCAGACCGTTTTGTACCGGTCCGCGGAGAAAACTTATCCGCGGCTTCCGTTTAAGCAGATCTGCCCCAACGATATCGGTATGTAATAGAAATGAGGGATTCGATATGGCAAAGAAAAGACTTGTTTTAGCACTTGGACATGATGCTCTCGGAACAAACCTTCCGGAGCAGAAAAACGCCGTTACAAAGACGGCGAAAGCCATCGCCGATTTTATTCAGGACGGCTGGCAGGTAGTGATCACCCACGGAAATACTCCGCAGCTCGGTATGATCCACACCGCGTTAAATGAATTTGCGAAAAATCATGAAGGTTACACTCCGGCTCCGATGTCCGTCTGCTCCGCAATGAGCCAGGGATATATCGGCTACGATCTCCAGAACGCTCTCCGCTCCGAGCTTATCAAACGTGGCATTTACAAAGCTGTATCTACGATCTTAACACAGGTTACAGTTGACCCGTACGATGAGTCCTCCTACACTCCGCTGAAGGTGGTTGGACGTGTGATGAACGCCGAGGAAGCAAAAGAGGAAGAGGCAAAGGGTAACTTCGTTGTGAAGGAAGGCGACGGCTACCGCCGTATCGTTGCGGCTCCGAAGCCGGTCGCAATCGTTGAGATCGACGCGATCCGCGCTCTCGCTGATGCTGACCAGCCGGTGATCGCCGCAGGCGGCGGCGGAATTCCGGTTATGGAACAGGGCTCCCACTTAAAGGGTGCCAGCGCTGTCATCGAGAAAGACCGTGCGGCAGGACTTCTTGCGAAGGAGCTTGACGCTGATGTCCTGATGTTCATCACAGGTGTTCCGAATGTCGTATTAAACTACGGCAGTGACCATCCGATCAACATCGATAAGATGACAACGGCTGACGCTGCACGCTATGCCGGAGAAGGCCACTTTAAGACAGGGTCGATGCTGCCGAAGGTTGAAAGCTCCATCGACTTCATCAACGCAGGAAAAGGACGGCGCGCGATCATCACTTCCCTTGACGGTGCAAAGAGCGCTTTAGCCGGTAAAGGCGGCACAACGATCCAGTAGGCAATATATTCTGATTTGACCCCGGTCAATCTGATTTAAACCCAGAACAAACAAAAGCATAATCCCAGGGAATTCTATATGAGAACTTCTCTGGGATCTTTTTTCAAATACTCCTCTCCTAACTGTCCTGATCATACAAATCTCTTTAGCGAAAATAATAAAGAATGCGCCAAGGTGCAGTCTCCTACGACAATCTACATCTTCGCGCGAGTGTGTATCATTGGCTCGTTAGTGCCTTTTGTGTAATAGGAAATTCCGCGTAATCTCCTATTACACAAAAAAAGACCCGCCGGAAAGCATTTCTGCCTTCCACGGGTCTTTTCTTTTTCTATATGTTGTTACCCAATCAGATAATAACATGTGCCGGGCACTTCGCCGCGCACTTGCCGCAGCCGGTACACTTTGTGTAATCGATCACAGCAACGTTGTTATCCATATGAATCGCATCGAATTCACACTGCTTTGTGCAGAGCGTACATCCGATACAGCCTGCCTCGCAGACCTTCTTGACAGCCGGTCCTTTGTCGTGGGAGCTGCACTGTACAAGGTGGTTTGCCTTATACGGAACGAGCTCGATCAGGTGACGCGGACAAGCCTCTGCGCACTTACCACAGGCAACGCACTTCTCCTTGTCGACAACGGCAACACCGTTTACAACATGGATCGCGTCAAACTGACATGCCTTTACACAGCTTCCGGAACCGAGACATCCAAAGGTACATCCCTTGGAGCCGCCGCCCGGAACTGCATCTGCGATTTTATGGCAGTCGTCAATACCATAGTAGTTGTATTTCACAGTTGCCTTATCGCAGGTACCTTTACATTTTACGAATGCAACCTTCTTCTCAGCGGAACCAGCTTCAACGCCCATGATCGCAGCGATCTTTTCTCCTACCGGAGCGCCGCCGACCGGACACTGGTCAACCTTTGCCTTGCCCTCTGCAATTGCTTTTGCAAGAGCGTCACAGCCTGCGTAACCGCAGCCGCCGCAGTTGTTGCCCGGAAGCTCTGCACGAACCAGAATTTCCTTCTCGTCTACTTCTACTTTAAACTTCTCGCTGGCGATTCCAAGGAGTACGCCGATGACGATACCGACGATACCGACAACCGCAGCAGCGATGATAATGCCTGTCATGTTCATCTCTCGTTCCTCCTTAAATCATTCCGGAAAATCCGAAGAGAGCGATCGACATTAAGCTTGCTGTGATCAGAACGATCGGAGATCCCTGAAAAGCGTGCGGCACATCATTGTGCTCGATCTTCTCACGGATACCTGCAAGCAGGACGATGGCGATCAGGAATCCAACGGAAATACCGATACCGTTTACGACACTCTGAATGAAGTTGTAGCTCTTCTGTACGTTTGTCAGCGCAACACCGAGAACCGCACAGTTTGTTGTAATTAACGGAAGGTATACGCCGAGTGCCTCATAAAGGCTCACCATGTTCTTCTTTAAGAACATCTCAACGAACTGAACCAGAGCCGCGATTACAAGGATAAATACGATCGTCTGTAAATACTCGATATGGAGCTTTACGAGAACGAAATCATAAACAAGGCTTGTGCAGGCAGACGCGATCGTAATAACGAATACGACTGCAGCGCCCATACCAGCTGCTGTCTCTGTTTTCTTGGATACACCAAGGAACGGGCAAAGACCGAGGAACTGGCTTAAAACAACGTTATTCACCAGGGCAGAACCGATGGCGATCAATAAAAGTTCTTTCATTTCTCCATTTCCTCCTTAATTTTCTTTGCCGGCGTCTGCTGCTTCAGTCTTAGCTGCCTCTGCCGCTTTTGCAGCCTCAGCTGCCTTCTTAGCTGCGAGAGCCTTCTCTGCTGCTGCCTTCTTTGCTGCCGCTGCAGCTGCTGCTTCCTCTGCCTTCTTCTCAGCGAGAGCAGCATGGTTTGTCATGCTGACACAGCCTGCACAGCTTGCGCAGTTACCGCCGCATACAAGGTCAGACTTCGGTGCATCGCCGTTTGTCGCGCATGGAAGACGGAGCTTGTTCTGGATCGCGGAAAGCATAGCCAGAGTGAACAGAGCACCCGGTGCAAGGATGATGATGGAAATGTGGTAAGCTTCCGGAATGATGGTGTGTCCGAAGATCGCACCTGCACCGAAGAGCTCACGGCACATACCGATGACGGTAAGGGAAAGGGAGAAACCAAGTCCCATACCAAGGCCATCGAAGAAAGATTCAACCGGACCGTTCTTGCAGGCATATGCCTCTGCACGGCCAAGGATGATACAGTTAACAACGATAAGCGGGATATAAATACCCAGGGATGCATACAGGGACGGAACGTAGCCCTGCATTAAGAGCTGTACGACTGTAACCAGGCTGGCTACGACTACGATGAATGCCGGGATACGAACACGATCCGGAATAATATTACGCAGTGCGGAGATCAGCAGGTTGGAAAACATCAGTACGGCTGTTGTGGAAAGTCCCATGCCGAGACCGTTGATGGCGGATGTTGTCGTCGCAAGAGTCGGACACATACCTAACATCAGGATGAAGGTTGGGTTTTCCTTGATAATACCGTTATATAAACGTTCTACGCATTTATTCATGAATGCCCACCTCCTAGTTTAAGCAGTTATGCAGATAATATAAAGCTGCATTGACTGCGTTTGTTGTAGCGTTTGATGTGATGGTGGCACCGCTGATCGCGTTGATCTCAGTGTCAGATGCGGAACCGGACTTTGTTACGGTAAGCTTGTCGCAGTTCTTGCCGACGAACTGATTTCTGTAGTCATCATCTTTTGCCTTTAATCCAAGACCAGGAGTATCGCTTGTCTCACGGATACCAACACCTGTGATGGTACCGTCAGCGTCAAAGCCGATGGAGAGCTTTACAGCTCCACCGTAGGAGTCGTTGGACAGGGAGTTGATCACATGTCCCACTACTGCTCCGCTCGCGTCCTTTGCCTCGAGAACGGACTCGATCTCAACGCCTCCGAAACCGAGGTTTGCGATCTCATCAGCAGTCTCAGCGATCTTCTCTGTGGAACCTTCGACGTCAGAGAAGTTGTCTGCGTCCGGAAGAACCTGTTTGTATGTTGCGTTGTTGGCTGCGATGGTAGCCGCCTCGATCGGAGCTTTTGTCACATCATAGACAACACCGAGACATAAACCGGAAACCAGGGTGATCGCAAAAAGGATCAGGGCATCTTTCATAAATCCAGACTTACTTGCTGCCATTTTTCTTACCCCCTTTTCCGAATGCTGTCGGGAGAGTTACCTTCTCGATCAACGGAACGAGCATGTTGCAGAAGATGATTGCGTAGGAAACGCCCTCTGCGCCGCTTCCGAAGATACGGAACAGTCCTGTTAAAATACCAAGGCAGATACCGAATACGATCTGTCCTTTTGCAGTGATCGGGCTTGTTACATAGTCGGTAGCCATGAAGAATGCACCGAAGATGAGACCGCCGCCGCAGATCTCAGCCAGAACATAGTTGATGTTGTGCTGACCGAAGATGAATGCGAATACTGCGAATGTGATGATGTAAGCTGCCGGGATGCGGATGGAGATTACTTTCTTGATGAGCAGGTAAGCTGCACCGATCAGAAGAGCAATCACAGAAACCTCACCGATGGTTCCCGGGATCTTACCAATGAACATTGCTGCAAGATCATATGTACCGCCTGCTTTGATCTCTGCAAGAGGAGTTGCACTTGCGATCGCATCTGTTCCCGGCTCTGAGAACTGGGTCATAGCCTGTGCGAAGGAGATCAGCATGAAGCATCTTGCTGCCAGAGCCGGGTTCATCCAGTTCTGACCAAGTCCGCCGTAAAGCTGTTTTACAACGATGATCGCGAAGATACCGCCAAGGATCGGCATCCAGATCGGGATTGCCGGCGGCATGTTTAATCCAAGGATCATACCTGTGACAAGGGCACTGCCATCACTGATGGTAACCGGCTTGTGCATCAGGGTTTCAAAAATGTACTCACTGAGTACGCAGGAAAGAACCGTTGCTACTACAACGATCAGGGAACGGATACCGAACTGCATCACACCCCAGATCGTAGCCGGCAGCATTGCGATCGCTACATCGTACATCAGGTTCTTCGTGGAAACACCGCAGCGTACATGAGGGGATGATGATACGTTTAATAATTTACTCATTTGTCACACCTCCTACGCTTTCTTTCTTCTGGCTGCCATGACTGCCTTACGCATCTCTTTGAATGCCTGGGTCAGCGGTCTGTGGGCAGGGCAGATGAAAGTACAGGAGCCGCATTCGCAGCACTCCATACCATTTAATTTTTCGAACAGGGCAAGATCATTTCTTTCTGCTGCCGCCATCATCATCTGCGGGACAACATGACCAGGACATACCTCGATACAGCGTCCACAGCGAATACACGGAGATTCCAGATTTGCCGCAACCGGATCTTTTATGAAGCAGGTCAGGGCAGAAGAGTTCTTCATGACCGGAATATCCAGAGAGAATAATGCCTGTCCCATCATCGGACCACCGGAGATCATCTTTTCCGGCTCTTCCTTAAATCCACCTGCAGCCTCGAGGATCTCCCGGTAGCACATACCGAGCGGAACCTGGAAGTTCTGCGGATTCTTAACCGCATCACCGGTAACGGTGATGATCTTACGAATTAACGGTGTGCTCTCACAGACCGCATTGTAAATAGAAATAACGGTATCTACGTTATCTACGATACATCCTGCATCCGCCGGAAGCATAGTGGAGTTGATCTCACGTCCGCCCGTAACCGCATAGATCAGGAAACGCTCGCCGCCCTGCGGGTACTTTGTCTTTAACGGACATACCGTGATCTTCGGCTCGTCTTTTACGAGACCTTCCAGAAGCTTGATCGCCTCCGGCTTGTTCTCCTCGATTCCGATCACGCCTTTCGCGTTCGGGAACATGCTTAACATGACTTTGATGCCGCCGATCAGTCTCTCCGGCTGCTCCATCATCAGGCGATAGTCACTTGTCAGATACGGCTCACACTCGGCCGCATTTACGATAATGTGATCGATCGCGTTGTCATCCTTCGGTGCAAGTTTTACGTTGGTCGGGAAACCTGCGCCGCCGAGACCTACGATACCGGCTTCTTTTACGATATTCCGGATCTCTTCCTTGGAAAGTTTTGTGTAATCGCGTTTTTCGCCAAAACCTTCGATTGCTGTGTACTCGTTATCGTTCTCAACGATAATGGACTGTACGATTGCTCCGTTCGCAACCAGACGCGGTTCGATTCCCTTTACTGTACCGGATACGGAACAGATAACATTTGCGGAAATGAAGCCGCCTGCTTCAGCGATCTTCTGGCCAACCAGGACCTTGTCACCCTTGGCAACAAGTGGTTTCGCCGGAGCACCGATATGCTGGGAGAGAGGATAAACCAGCTCACCCTTCGGCTGGATCACCTGAATCGGCTTATCTGCGGACAGTTCTTTTCCCTCATAAGGATGAACGCCGCCTATAAATGTGCTCAGACCCATTTAACAAACCTTCTTTCTATAAAATTTCATAGTACCCATCACACCGTAGTATAGCATATTTGGAATTTTTCTACAATTGGAAATCGGTTAACTTTTTAACAGAAATGGCCGTTTTCGGCGTTTGTATCAAAAAAAGAACAAAAACAGACATCTGATTTCTTTAAAAAATGAAGTTTTTACCAACTAACTCCCGCGCTTTTCTGCTCTCTCTTATGGAATTGCTACAAAATTTGAAAAAGCTTGTCTGGGTGCGTATGATCGATACGCAGTGCCTTTTTATGTAACAGGAAATTCCCCGGAATTTCCTGTTACATAAAAAACGGGCAGATTTCTTCATCTGCCCGTTTTTTCTTCTGTGATCGTCCTAACTCAGCTCCGCCATTCCCGTATATAACCGATAATAACGTCCTTTTTCTTTCAGGAGGTCCTCATGATCACCGCGCTCAATGATCTCTCCGTTCTCCAGAACCATGATGGCGTTGGCGTTCCGCACTGTGGAAAGACGGTGGGCGATCACGAAAGTGGTCCGTTCTGCCATCAGACGGTCCATGCCCTGCTCGATATGCTTTTCCGTTCTCGTATCGACGGAGCTCGTCGCTTCATCAAGGATCAGGATCGGCGCCTTGGATACCGCCGCTCTTGCGATATTAAGAAGCTGTCTCTGGCCCTGGCTTAAGTTCGCGCCATCGCTCTCAAGAACCGTGTCATAGCCCTTTGGAAGACGCATGATAAAGGAATGGGCAGATGCCATCTTCGCCGCCTGCACGACCTCCTCGTCGGTGGCATCAAGCCGTCCGTACCGGATATTTTCCATAACTGTTCCCGTAAACAGATGCGTATCCTGAAGCACCATGGCAATGTGGCGGCGCAGCTCGTCCCGCTTAATATGGCAGATATCAACGCCGTCGATGGTAATGGTCCCGCTCTGGATATCGTAAAAACGGTTGATGAGGTTCGTGATCGTAGTCTTTCCGGCTCCCGTGGAGCCCACGAAGGCGATCTTCTGTCCCGGCTTCGCGTAGAGGCTGATATCCTTTAAGATGACCTTGTCCGGGTTGTAGCCGAAGGTCACATGATCTAACACCACTTCCCCGCGCATGCCGTCCATTGACACTGCGTCCTTATCATCCGCCGCCTCCGGCTCCTCATCCATCACGGAGAAAACGCGCTCCGCTCCGGCGAGAGCCGAGAACACGTTGGAGACCTGCATGGAGATCTCGTTGATCGGCCTTGAGAACTGTCTCGAAAAGTTCAGAAATACCGTGAGCCCGCCGACATCGAAGTTTTTCACCACACAGAGGATCCCGCCGATGCACGCCGTCAGGGAATAGTTTACCTGGCTTAAGTTGTTCATCACAGGTCCCATCATGCCCCCAAGGAATTGGGCGCGGATCTGTTTTTCGCGGAGATCCCTGTTTAATATATCAAATTCTTCCTCCGCGATCTCCTCATGACAGAAGACCTTTACCACCTTCTGTCCGGTGATGGTCTCCTCGATGTATCCGTTTAAAGCACCGAGAGCCGACTGCTGGGCGCTGAAGTATTTCTGGCTCCGCTTCGCGACCTCTCCACCGGCCCGCAGCATGAGCGGGATCATGATCAGGGTCACGGCTGTCAGCCAGATGTTCGTGTAGAGCATGAGGAACAAGGTCCCGATGATGCTTAAGGTTCCGGAAAAGAGCTGCACAAGAGTACTGCTCAGCATATTTCCGATGGTGTCCACATCGTTTGTGAAGCGGCTCATCAGATCCCCATTGGAATTTGTATCATAAAATCTCACCGGAAGCTTCTGCATCTTTGTAAAGAGGTCTGTCCGGATCCGCACAAGGGCGCTCTGGGCAACCTCTAACATCAGTCTTGACTGGAGATAATTTGCGATAACCCCCAGAAGATAGACGCACGCCATCATGGTCAGCCCTTTAAAAAGTCCCGCCACATCTCCGGGACTTCCGTCCGGCGGTGCGATAAACCGGTTGATGATCGGGCGCAGCATATAGGAGCCGGTCAGGGTCGCCACCGTGTTTACAATGACGCAGAAAAATGCGATCCCCATCCGGAGCCTGTCCGCTTCCAGATAGGACAGCAGGCGCTTTAAGGCCGCTCCCGTGCTCTTGGGGCGTCCTCCGCCTCTCGGAGCCCCCGGTCCCGGTCCTCTTCCCATCCCTCTCCTTTTCGGTGCGGCTGCCACGCGTCCGGCATATCGTTTTTTCAGACTCGCTTCGCGGTCTGCTCTCGTGACGCTCATACTGCCGCCTCCTCTCCTGCCCCGATGGACTGATTTCCGATCTGGGTCGTATAGATCTCGCTGTATGCCTCACAGGTCTTTAAAAGTTCCCCGTGGGTTCCGTGACCAATGATCCTTCCGTCCTCCAGTACCAGAATCTGGTCCGCCTCCTGAACGGAGGAGATCCTTTGGGCGATGATGATCTTTGTAGTATCCCCAAGATCATGATAGAGACTCTCCCGGATCTTCGCCTCCGTCGCCGTGTCAACAGCGCTGGTGGAGTCATCCAGGATCAGAATCTTCGGGCGCTTTAAAAGTGCTCTCGCAATACAGAGACGTTGCTTCTGTCCTCCTGAGACGTTGACGCCGCCCTGCCCCATCTCGGTATCATATCCGTTTTTGAAGGTCTTAACGAAGGGATCTGCCTGGGCGCTCTCCGAGAACCGGATCACATCCTCCATCGGCGCGTCCTCATTTCCCCATCGAAGATTTTCCTCGATCGTCCCCGAAAAGAGGATATTTTTCTGGAGGACCATGCCGACGCCCTCCCGCAGGTGTTTTAAAGAGTACTCTTTGACGTTCACGCCGTCGACAAGGACTTCGCCTCCGGTCACATCATAGAGTCTCGGGATCAGCTGCACGAGGGAGGTCTTTCCGCTTCCCGTGGAGCCGATGATCCCGATGGTCTGTCCCGGTTCTGCCGTAAAGGAGATCCCTTCCAGAACGAGATCCTTTCTCCCGTTCTCTCCGCTGTAGCCAAAGCTTACATTCTTAAACTCCACACGGCCTTCCGTGACTTTTTTATCCTTATTTTCCGCGTTGTCATCATTTAAGCCGATCTCTGTGTCGAAGATCTCATTGATCCGCTTCATGGACGCGCTGGCACGGGAACTCTGTAAGAATACCATGGAAAGCATCATGAGGGACATCAGGATCTGCACGATATACGTCGTAAACGCAGTGAGATCCCCCACCGGCATCTTTCCGGCAATGATGATATTTCCTCCATACCAGACGACAGCCAGTGTCGTCACGTTCATGGCAAACATCATCACCGGCATCGTGGCGATCACGATCCGGAGCGCACGAAGACTGCTCTCCTTTAAGTCGTCATTTAATTTACTGAATTTTTCGATCTCATGATCCTCCCGGACGAAGGATTTCACTACCCGGACATTCGTCAGGGATTCCTGGATCCCGGAATTCAAACGGTCCAGTTTCCTCTGCATCTCCCCAAAGCGCGGGAATGCGGTCTTTAAGATCAGAAGGATCGCCGCGAGAAGAAGCGGGATCACGATGAGGATGATGACCGCAAGCTGACGGTTCATCATAAACGCCATGATCAGGGCGCCGAGGAACATTCCGGGCGCCCTAAGCGCCATACGGAGCCCCATCATCAGGACGTTCTGGACCTGCTGGACATCGTTCGTGAGCCTCGTGACGAGAGAACCGGTGCTGTAGTCGTCGATATTCTCAAAGGAGAACTGCTGGACCTTCCTGAAGAGGTCGTTTCTCATGTCACTGGTAAAGGAGATGGACGCCTTCGCGGAAAAGTAGGCGCCAAGGATCCCGCCCACCGCCATAAAAAGGACAGTCAGGACCATCAGTGTCCCCATCTTTCCGATATAGGCAACATTTCGACTTGCGACACCGTTGTTGATGATCATGGACATAAATTTCGGGAGCATGACCTCTCCTGCCACCTCGGTGAGCATCATCAGCGGACCGATCACGAAGGCGCTGAGATACGGGGTGATGTATTTTTTGTATCGTTTCAATTCTATTGTTTCCTTTCTGATCCGATCTGCATTCGTTGGATTCTTCCGTTGCTGTTTATCACGCATCTTCCCTCGGAAGTTTTCTCCTCACGATATAGAAGCAGATCATATGGGCCGTCGCCGTGACAATCCAGGTAAACGGATAAGATAAGTATAACACCGTCAGGTTATGGTATACCTGAAACACCGTAAAGATCCAGACGATCCGGAGTCCACACGCTCCCAGAAGGGAGACGCACATCGGCATAACGGAGTATCCGAGGCCGCGGATGCTGCCCACCATCGTATCCATGATCCCACAGAGGAAATATGTCGTTCCAAAGACCACAAGTCTTCTCATTCCGTATACAATGACCTCCGGGTCTGAGGAATAGATCCGGATCAGGGCATGTCCGCAATGATAAGCCGGGATTCCCATCCCGAGTCCCACTGCCGTCACAACGCCGAGGCAGGTAACCATGATCCGGTTGATCCTCGAATACTTTTTGCCGCCGAAGTTCTGGCTCGTGAAGCTTAAGTTTGCCTGATAAACCGCATTCATGGCGTTATAGATGAATCCCTCAATATTCTGGGATGTCGTATTTCCCGCCATCGCGACAGAACCGAAGGAATTGACAGAGGACTGGATCAGAACATTGGAAATAGAAAATACTGCGCCCTGCATCCCCGCCGGAAGGCCTACCTGAATGATCTGACGGAATTTTGAGCGGTGGATCTTCAGAGCTTTTAAATGAAGCTTCAGACCGCCCTCGCTCTCCATCAGGCAAAGGATCACCAGACACGCCGAGATCGCCTGAGAGATCGCGGTCGCCAGAGCAACTCCCGCCACATCCATCCGGAACATGATCACAAAAAAGAGGTTTAAGACCACATTGATCACGCCCGCCGCCGTAAGGAAATACAGCGGACGCTTCGTGTCTCCCACCGCGCGGAGAATCGCGCTTCCGAAGTTGTAGATCATATTCGCAGGCATGCCGATAAAGATGATCCGCATATAAATCGTAGATTTATCGATTACATCGTCCGGAGTTCCCATGAGTTCCAGCATTGGCCTCGAGAGAAGCTGACCCACAACGATCAGAAAAAGACCGCTGACGATGCTGAGTGCCATGGCCGTATGGATCGTATCCTGCACGTCTTTTTCCCGCTTCGCTCCGTAATATCTCGCCACGATGACATTGACACCCACGGACAGTCCGATAAAGATATTGATCATCAGGTTGATCAGCGCCGTTGTGGAACCCACCGCCGCCAGAGACTGGCTGCCCGCGAAACGTCCCACAACGATCACATCCGCTGCGTTGAACAGAAGCTGCAGGATTCCGGAAAAGATCAGCGGAATCGTAAAGGTGAGCAGTTTTCCGAGGATCGGGCCACTGCACATGTCCATTTCGTAATTTTTCTTCATAATACTCCTTTTTCCCGTATCTGTATCTTCTTTCCGGCAGCATCCGGAAAGAAAAGCAGACTGGCATTTCCCGCCCCTGTCCGTCTGCTCATTCTATCCACGGCTGCTCCCGGTGCCGGAATGCGTAAGGCACATTCCTTTTATCTGTTACGCAGATTATAGACGATTTTTACAAATAATGCAATCCTGCCACAACATGCTTCAGTCCTCAAGGACATACGCCCGGAAGAGACCGGACCACGGATTTCCGATAATATAGCAGGTGTAGGCTCTTCCAGCACGGACGTTGACGTTGAAGGTGAGCAGCGGATTCGACACGGTGCAGGTCGGACAGGAAACGCCGACAATGGAAGAAAGGACAAGGACCGGAAGCTCGCCTAAGGCCGAAACTGCATACTGGGAACCTGTCACAAAGAAGGTATAGGTTCCGCTGGATGTCTGTTTATAGCTCGTCACTTCCTTGTATCCGACCCCCGCAAATGCTGTCTGGTTGTTGAAGGTCCGCACATCGTAGCTGGATCCCGCGTAGGACATGTTCGCGACACGGAGACAGCCGTAACCTGCCGGAACGTTCGTACAGCCCATGTCAGAGACACGGGTCAGGGACACTCCGGAAACCGTGTCTAAGATCACCATCGTGAGTCTCTCACCGGACACAAAGGCAATCGTCTGCTGATAATAGATCTGACCGTTGGTCCTGCGCACAGTGACGGTGTGGAATCCGTCCGTCACGCGGATATAAGAAGAAATCGTGGCAAATTCGGAACCGGAAAAGACATTCCGGCCATCGATATAGACATCCAGAGTCTGGCCTGATGTGCTGGCATTTAAAAACCGGACTCTGCTGTAGTAATTTCCTCCTGAGACCGTCGGATATGTGACCGGAAAAGAAATCGTTGGAAAGCCCGGGCGTCCGATGGTATTGTCGGGATAGACAGGGCGACCGCCAGACGGCGCGACCGGTGTCGTTGGGATTCCTGCGAGATCGTCATCTCCCGGATAAACAGGTCTTCCGCCCGGTGAAGCGATGGGCGGCACAGGGATCCCCGCAAGATCATCGTCTCCCGGATAAACAAAAACTCCTCCTAATGGCTCGGCCGGTGTCTCCGGTACATTTGCGTCATTCTTCCCTGCCACAACCTCCGCCGTATTCTCTCCCGACGGTTCCGGCATTGATGTTGGATTCTCTGGCATATTAACACCTCAATATCTTTTTTACTACAAAATATGAAAGCAGAACGGAAAGTGTTCCCTGCACGTGTTTGAACGCAGATAAGCATTCCCCCGCTTCAAGTGCGCGGAGCACTAAGCGGTGGGTGAGTGGGATGCTTATGTCAGTGGGAGTTGAAAGCTCCCACTGACAGATCGCGAAGCGACTGCGTTCATGAGCAAGTAGCGAAGTGGATTGCGAATGTCCGCTTTACCCTCCATGAGCTTTCCGAGGAATTGATCTTTTTGTATGTAAAATTTATTCAAATTTTTTTGTTTTTATCGTTGACAAACCTGTTGATCCATGATACTATATTGGAGGTTCGAAAAACACAGTAAATGTGTTCGCTGCCTTGGCTCAGCTGGTAGAGCGTCGCCTTGGTAAGGCGGAGGTCGGCAGTTCAAATCTGCTAGGCAGCTTAAACCATGAGGCTTTCCGGAATATCCGGGAAGCCTTTTTTCGTGTTACAGGAAATTCCTGTTACGAAAAAGACGTGAACGCGACAATGATGCTCACTCACTCAGGACGACCGGGCTGACCGGAACAAATGTTTATTATGAAGGAAATCCTCCTCGAATAAAAAAGGCCTGCGGAACTCCTCTCCGCAGGTCTTTTTATCATAAGCAAAAATATAAATTCTATGCCTTCGCCAGTCTCTGTCTCACGATCTCATACGCTAGTACACCTGTCGCAACGGACGCGTTCAGGGAATCGATATCACCCTTCATTGGGATCGACGCGATCATGTCGCATTTTTCCTTCACAAGACGGCTCACGCCCTCCCCCTCATTTCCGATCACAAGACCGATCGGTCCGGTGAGATTTAAACGGTACATGCTCTCTCCGCCCATATCGGCACAGACGAACCAGATCCCGCGTTTCTTTAAATCCTCGATGGTCACCGCCATATTCGTGACCTTCGCGACCGGTGTATAGTTCAACGCACCCGCGGAAGTTCTCGCAACCGTCGCGGTAAGTCCCACCGCGCGGCGTTTCGGAATGATCACGCCATGAGCGCCCGCAAGGTTCGCGGTACGGATGATCGCTCCAAGGTTATGCGGATCCTCAATTCCGTCAAGCAGGAACAAAAACGGCGGTTCGCCCTTCTCTTCCGCGATTTTCAAAATATCTTCCACTTCAGCGTACTCGTAAGCAGCGGCATACGCCATCACGCCCTGATGGTGTCCCGTCTCGGACATGGAATCCAGACGTTCCTTCGGAACAAAATTTACGATCGTGTCATGCTTTTTCGCTTCTCTCACGATCGTGCGCACCGGTCCGTCCTGACATCCGTCAAGGACAAACAGACGGTCGATGGTCTTTCCGGAGCGGAACGCCTCCAAAACAGCATTGCGCCCTTCAATCGTCAGTTCTTCATATCTCATCGGAGTTCTCCTCTTTTTGTTTTTCCATATCGCCGGAGTCAGCTTTTCCGGTCTTTGTCATCGCCAGAGCCACAAGATCCACCATGCGTTCCGTTCTTCCGGACAGGTAAAGATATCCCATCAGAGCCTCAAAGCCTGTCGCCATCCGGTAATCCTTCATCGTGGCATTCTTGGCCATAGAGAAAGACTTTGCGTTTCTTCCCCGTTTGTAGACCGCATGCTCCTCCTCGGTGAGGTCATCCTCGATGGCCATCAGGAATTCCGCCTGGGCGGCAGCCTTCACAAGAGCTGAAGACTTCTTGTGAAGCTTATTCACCTGCATATTTCCCTCACTGACCACGATGGTACGGATCAGGATCTCGTAAGCCGCGTCACCGAGATAGGCGAGCACAAGCGGAGAGTACTGACCTGCATCCGTATCCTTTAAGTGGAATTTTTCCTTTAAAAGCATTAAGCTCTCTTCCATTTTACGCCCTCTCTTGTGTCCTCGAGGACGATTCCCATGTCGAGAAGTTTTCCTCTGATCTCATCGGCAAGGGCAAAGTTCTTTGCCTTTCTCGCTGCCTGTCTCTGGGCGATCAGGTCCTCCACCTCAGAGTCAAGGACTTCCGCCTTCTTTTCTGTAAGGATTCCCATTACGTCGCAGAGTCTCTGGATCTCATTCTTCATCCAGCAAACATACTCCTTTGTGCTTGCCCCGGTAACTGTGGAGTTGGAGAGCTTGATGAGCTCGAAGATCGCAGAGATCGCGTCCGCGGTGTTGAAATCATCATCCATCGCCGCCTCATACTTTGCGACAAGCTCCATTGCCTTCTTCTGGTTTTCCAGCTCTTCCTCTGTCATTGTGCCGTCGGCTGCCTTCGCCTCCGCCTCACGGAGCTTTTCCATACCGGTGAGGATTCTCTCAAGACCGTTCTTGGAGGCTTCCATTAAGTCCGCACTGAAGTTTAACGGACTTCTGTAATGTGCGCTCAGCATAAAGAAACGGAGCACCTGAAGATCGTATTTTTCGCTGATCTCACGGACGGTAAAGAAGTTTCCGAGCGATTTTGACATCTTCTTATTATCAATATTTAAGAACGCGTTGTGCATCCAGTATTTCGCGAAGGGCTTTCCGTTTGCCGCCTCACTCTGGGCGATCTCGTTCTCATGATGCGGGAAAATTAAGTCCTCACCGCCTGCATGAATATCGATCTCGTCGCCGAGGTATCTCTTTGCCATAACGGAACACTCGATATGCCAGCCCGGACGGCCCTCGCACCACGGGGACTCCCAGTACGGCTCTCCCTCTTTTTTCGGTTTCCAGAGAACGAAGTCATTCGGATCCTGCTTGCCCTCCTCACCGGTTACCTTAATCTCACGGAATCCGGACTGGAGATCGTCAAGATTCTTATGGGAAAGCTTTCCGTAATCTTTAAATTTCCGGACACTGTAGTAAACCGTTCCGTCAGCAGCCACATAGGCGTAACCTTTTTCAATCAGGGTGCTGATCATATTCAGCATGCCGCAGATCTCTTCTGTCGCCAGCGGGTTCTTTGTTGCCGACTCAATATTCATGCCCTCCATATCCTTTTTGCACTCGGCAATGTAGCGCTTGGAGATCGTCTCTGCATCAACGCCCTCCTCGATGGCTTTTTTGATGATCTTATCATCTACATCCGTAAAGTTGGATACATAATTTACATCGTATCCTTTATATTCAAAGTACCGTCTTACCGTATCAAATACGATCATCGGTCTCGCGTTTCCGATGTGGATAAAGTTGTAGACGGTCGGTCCGCACACGTACATTTTTACTTTTCCCGGCTCTACCGGAACGAACTCTTCTTTTCTCTTTGTGAGTGTATTGTAGATCTTCATAACTTAAGCTCCTTCATATATCTTTCTGTCCGAATTTTTCTGCCATGCAGCTTTGCGTAATGCACTTTTACTATCAACAGGCGCTTACTTCCGCATTCATTTATTGCTGCTGTCTACAGCCCGGACAGCCCCCGCATCCACCGGAAATAATTCCAACGCGGTCCTCCGGCGCGTAATCCGCCACCGAACTTAAAAGGGCGATCGCCTGAGCGGAGATCCCCTCCCCGGTACCGGTAAATCCAAGCCCTTCTTCCGTCGTCGCTTTCACGCTTACCTGTTCTTTTTCGATTCCTAACGCCGCCGCGATATTTTCCGCCATCTGCGGGCGGTACGGCAAAAGCTTCGGCCTCTGGGCGATCACGGTAGAATCGATATTTTCGATCATATATCCGTTTTCCTGCAGGATCTTCCCGACTTCCTTTAAAAGCGCGATACTGGAAATCCCTTTATATCTCTCGTCCGAATCCGGGAAGTGCTGGCCGATATCGCCGAGGGCGGCGGCCCCCAAAAGTGCGTCCATCACAGCATGAAGAAGGACATCTGCGTCAGAATGACCCAAAAGTCCTTTTTCATAGGGAATGTCCACGCCTCCAATAATCAGCTTTCTTCCTTCTACGAGACGATGTACATCATATCCCTGTCCGATTCTCATAGAATCTCCTCCTGTTTCTATTATGAGCCGATCACGCGCATCCGTTTCGGGATACAGCGCACCGCCAGATTCTCCTGACACATACAGCTCTCACCGTCCACGTGGACCGCCAACGGGCGCGCAAGGTGGATCTCCGCCTCGCTGCACTCAAAGACACGGATCCCCCGCTCTTTTCTCCGGACCCCCATCACAAGGTCTCTTAAGATCGGGATCATCTTCGTCTTTCTCGCACTGTTTCCAACGTAAACGGTCATTTTTCCGTCATCATTTAAAATCCCGCCGTTCTTCTTTTTCTTCTCTTCCCGGCGTACCATAAACGTGATGAAATATATATGATTAAACTCCACTTTCTGCGTCCCGTCAAGCAAAATATATCCTTTTGTCGGCTTTGCAAGAAAAAGCTGCTTTAATCCGATCCCAAAACGAAGGATTTTTGTCAGATGAAGTCTCGTCATCTGGTTTCTCACGGGGCAGCACAAAAGATTGTGGCACAACGCCGCGTCGAGTCCGATCCCACAACGTCCGGCAAATCTGCGGCTCACGATCTCCTCGTTTCCGAACGTGATAACGCCATAGTCCAGCATCCGGTAATATTTCGGGTGAAGGATCCGCCTCGCCTGACGGTCCACCTTCCAGAAAGACTGGAATCCCTTCGAGAGTGCATTCCGGAATCCCGCCGGGACATAGCCGAAGGTCAGGAGTCCCCTAAAGGAGACACCGTTTAAGACCTCATTGTAGGTACCTTCGCCGCCGACGATCACGATCACCTTCGCTTCATCCTTTTCCGCCGTCAGTACTCTCGCGATCTCCGCCGCATCCCCTTGATGTTCCGTAAAAAAGACACGGTATTCCCGACTGTTCATTTCCAGCTGATGTTCCAGTCGTTTCCAGATCCGGTATCCTCTTCCAGCACCGGCACCGGGATTTACGATAAACTGATACATAACGTCCTCCGAATCTTATATGTTCAGAATTTTCCGTGCAGCCATATGCATTCTGACCATGTCAGTGCCATATGGCATACGATATAGATTATAGTATATCACATAACCGCTAAAAAAAGGCTAAATTTTTTCTAAACTTCATGCATGTGCACTGCGATACATTCCTGTTCATGCCATGCGCAGACAACAGCTGATTTTGCCGATGCTTCGCATTCCAAATCAGCAAAATCCCTACCCGTGTACCGGACACATCCGCGCCAAAACGTAAGAAAATAGTAAACATCTCTTTCTTGTCAGACAATATTGGGATCAATTATAATAAAAGCAGATACAAATGGCAAAGATAATTGATTTTTATGAATCCAAGCTCTGAAAGGAGGTTCCTGGTATGAAAAAAAGAATGTATGTCGGGCTTTTCATGCTGCTGTTCTGCATGATCTTTGCAGTCACAGCACTTCCGATCACCGCGAAAGCTGATATGGGTCCAAAGCCCTCGGTGCGCATCCAGTTCAAAAATATGAGCGATGATCTGTGCTATGGCACACTGCTTTCAAAGGAGAAATGTACAGGACCTGCACAAGTCTGGGACGGCACCGCCAGAAATGAGCAGCTCTATGATCTTGACCGGAACATCTGGAAAGCTTTTGTAGATTACAAGGATCCTGACGGATATTATTTCCTTCAGAGGGGCTGGACGGTAAGCGAAACCGGTGAGATCGCCTGGACCTATTATCCACCGGAGGATTTTAAGATCCTCCTGTATTATCCGGAAACCGGGACCTTTGTATCAAGCGGAAGCTATGAGCGTTATGCATTTGATACTTATTACACCGTTGACATGGAGGGCGTCCGGATCGGATCCGTGGAATACAATGAGGACCTGAGCACAAACGAGCGGATCAACGCGTATCGTTCCTATAATTATCGGATGGAGCTTTTATCGCTCGCGGTCCGTATCCTTCTTACGATCGCAATTGAAATGGTCGTCGGGCTGTTATTCGGCTTCCGGCAGAAAAAGCAGCTGCAGATCCTTGCGCTTGTAAATATCACGACGCAGCTTCTCTTAAATCTGCTTCTCAATATCATTCATTACAATGCCGGTCCGTTGGCCTTTATCACAAGCTATGTCTTTTTCGAGGTCATAGTCTTTGCGCTGGAGGCAGGTCTGTATTGCAGGTTTTTGAAGAGAGTGTCCCCCAAAAAGGAAAACGGTGACTTCGTTCTCTATTCGTTTATCGCGAATTCAGCATCATTCTGGGTCGGATATTATCTTGCGACAGTATTACCGGGAATCTTTTAAGTGAAAATCCAGACACCAACAGAGCCTTTCATATGTTTGCAGGATCATTGCAGATGTTCTTTTCTATTTGGTACAGCAGAATATTTCAGAAAAATTATTATAATCGAAAAAATCCCGGGAACCTTCTCAGATTCCCGGGATTTTCAATCGTAGCGGAAGGGAGATTTGAACTCTCGACACCACGGGTATGAACCGTGTGCTCTAGCCAACTGAGCTATTCCGCCATGATCAATATGATATTTTTCATATAAATGGGACCTATAGGGCTCGAACCTATGACCCTCTGCTTGTAAGGCAGATGCTCTCCCAGCTGAGCTAAGATCCCA